>Ga0214472_10004544_pt1 | contig 14658 bp, 18 predicted proteins | sample RVTome_6_FD_207662 | JGI IMG/M metagenome (GOLD analysis project Ga0214472, IMG submission 207662) | Soil microbial communities from uranium-contaminated site in the Upper Colorado River Basin, Wyoming, United States - RVT140D175 | ecosystem: Environmental > Terrestrial > Soil > Contaminated >...
GTTACCCCGGTTCAATTCCGGGCGTCGCCTCCACCTAGGACAATTTCAGATCCGGGCCCTTAGCTCAGGGGGAGAGCGCTTCCCTGACACGGAAGAGGTCGTTGGTTCAAATCCAACAGGGCCCACCCAGAAAACCCCCGGTCAAAGGGGGTTTTCTCCTGTCCGAGGGAACGGCACCGGTGGGTTTGGTGCGCGTTTGGTGCGCGTTTCTTCGGCGGCGACGGACCATGCGACGTCCAAACGGTCGGCGGCGTCGGCGTCCATCCCCGGCATCAGATGGCCGTAGATGTCCATCGTCACCCGGATCGACGAATGGCCGAGACGTTCGGCGATCACCTTCGGATGTTCCCCTTGGGCGATCAGCGCGGCGGCGTGAGTGTGCCGCAGATCATGGAACCACAGCCCCTCGAGGTCGGCGGCGACGGTCGCCGGCAGCCACACCCGACGTCGGAAGTTCGTACGACGCATCGGACCGCCCGCCGCCGCCGGGAACACCCATCCGTGGGATCCGTGCTCGGCGATATGGGCGGCGAGCTCGTCGGTCAGGTTCGGGGAGATCGCCACCCTCCGTTTCGACCTCGGCGTCTTCGGCTCGGTCAGACTGACATCGCCTCGGACTTCGGACAGGGTGGCGGTCACGGTGATCGCCCGGCGCATCAGATCCACCTTGTCGGTCCGCAACCCGGCCAGCTCACCGAACCGCAGCCCCGTATAGACGGCGGTCAGGACAAGCACCCGCGACCGTGGGTCGATCATGTCGGCGAGATGATGCGCCTCGGCGAGTGTGATGATCCGCATCGGCTCGGTGTTCGGTGATGGCATGTCGATACGGCGGGGGAGCGGGGACCGGGCGAGCCGCCCGTCGTCGACCGCCTGGCCGATCATCGCCGCCGCCAACTGATACGCCTTGCGGACCGTGGCCGGCGCCTTCCCGGCCGCCTCGAGGCCAGCCACCCATTCCCGCAGCTCGTCGGGTGTGATCGCATTCAGCCGGCGACCACCCAGTTGCGGGACGATCAGATTCCGGATGACCGACTCGTCCCTTGCCATCGTCGACGGCCGGACCCGCCGACCGGTCAGCCACCGCTCCGACCACTCGCCGAGCGTCAGATCACCACGGCGCGGGTCGACCCACTCACCGCGGGAGTTGTCGACCGACTGGGTGCGCAGCCATTCTTCGGCGCCGCCCTTCCCCGTCTTGTTGCGGAAGCTCTTCGACACGACCCGCCCACCCCGCGGCTGATACCTCGCGAGGTACGGCTTCGGCCGGTCCGGACGATGAACGATCCAGCCGCTCATCGGATTCGAACCTCGTCGCCGGAGTCGTCGAACAGACGCCGAAGGCGCGTCGCCTTCACCCCGATCGCCCCACACCCTGAGCGGCAATGGAACTCGAACGACCGGCGCACACTTGGCGAGTCGCGGGTGCCTATCACGATGGCGGTTTCGAGGCGGCTCCGACGGAACCCGTCGTCCGACAGCCACGGCGTCGACGTTCGACTTCGAGCGTAGAAGGCGAGAGCGTCGCTCGACTCGATCGTCTCGAGCACGCCGAGATCGTCGGCGCGGCCATCCCAGTTCCGATCGAGACAGCGGCCGCACACGACCCGCTTGGCGATCACGCTCGAGGTAGTTGACATAGCCACGCTCAGTGGTCAGAGTAGCGCGTAAGTCGTTTGTGGGCCGGCGATCACGACAGTGCCGCCATATGGCTCCTCGAACCGGCTCCCGTTCGGTCACCACCGGAGGGGGACCGGGGAGACCCGCCATGGATCCACGACCACGCAGACACTCCCTCGGCTGGATCGAACTCGTCCGCGCCGACCCCGACATTCGCCTGGCTGACATCGGCGCGCGTCTCGGTGTCACCACGTCGGCCGTCTCGTTCTGGCTGGCCGGCGACCGCCGAGCGCCCGCTGCCCTGTTCGACGTCATCGCCGAGATGGTCGACGAGGCAACCGCGCGACGTGTTGCACGCGCCATCGGGGTCGAACGATGAGCGCCCCCTACCTCCCGGTCGAGCAGGTCGCCAAGCGGTACCACACGACACCGAGCGCGCTCTACTCCCAACGGCACCGCGGGGAGGCACCGGGCGCGCTCGGTGTGAAAGTCGGCCGGCGGATCCTCTGGTCCGAACAGGACCTCGAGAAGTGGTGGGAGTCGCAGCGGGCGGAGGCGACCCGATGACCTACCTGCTGCCAGAACTGCTCGAGCCGGTCCCCGGCGACAACGAAACGGTCCGCACCGCCATCGCCGCCGCGTGCATGTCGATCGCCGACGACCTCGTCGACCTGGCCGCCGCCGTCCACGGTGCCCGCCGCCACGGACTCGAAGCCGTCGCCCGCGACCTCCTCGCCCGCGCCCACCACCTGCGAGAGGGGGCAGGCGATGTCGCCGCCGACTGAAAAAAGAGCGGCGGCCCCGTCGAGAACCGCCGCCCAAGATCCGCACACGCAGATCACCATCGGCGTCCAAGATAGCGCAGGCGACCGACGGGAAGCGGACCGGATCTTCGAGAAGGATCGTCTTGGCCCAGGAGAGGCGCGGCCATGAGCGCCCATGGCGACAAGCCGGCTCTCTTCATCCCGCCGAGGGCCGTCGTCAAGGGGGGCACCCGCCGTCCCGACTCTCATGACCACCGAGTCGGAGAGAAGGTCCACAAGCTGGACGTGTACCGGGTCGGTCCTGCCGACTGGCGGATGCATGTGATCGTCCCGTGGCAGGACGAGTTCCCCCCCGACTACAGCAAGCGAGATCCCGCCTGGGCGTTTCCGGGCTTCGTGACGGAGATCCCCGGGAAGGTGAAGGACTCGAAGACCCACAAGATGAGGAAAGGCGTCGTTGACGGATTCGTGGTCGGCCGTGACGACATCGAATCGGGCTTGTGGCCGCAGTTCACCCGCCGCCAAATCCAGCGGGCATACATGGCGGCCTGCGTGATCGGCCACCGCTTCGGCGCCAAAGAGGAGGACCCTGCCGAAGGCGGCGTCTGCTGGTGGACGATACGGCATCTCGCCGACCCGACAACGACACGACGGGAGGAACTGACCAAGGATTTCAAGACACTCGAGATGCTCGGCTTCCTCCACATTCACCCGGGCAAGGGCTCCCACTCGACCCGCTACTACGCCACCCTGCCGATGCTCCGAGAAGGGACGTGACACCACCCCCGGTGGCTCATCCCCATGAGCAGCCCATGGCTCATCTACATGAGCCAGTAGTGGCTCATCCCCATGAGCACCTTTGGCTCATCCCCATGAGCCTGAAGCGAAAGGAAGCGAAAGAACGAAGTGAATCGAACGGCCCGAGCCGCGATGAAGAAGCACCGCGAGCACACCACCCGAACCGGGAACGCGCAGCGCGACCACAAACCCCGGTACCCGACAAGACACCACCCACCAGGCGGCGGCGCCCCGCGCATCACCCCACCCGGAGGGGCCGAACACCTGTACGAAGACAACCGACCACCTGGGTCCATAAGCCGCCGTCTCCCATGGATGAGAACAGTCGTGTCGGATGTTTGTTGGGTCACAGTCATTGGCTGCTGGGTTTCCGCGGTGTGGGTCCTTGACTGTGCCATGCTGGTGTCTGGAAGATTATGGAAGGTGGTCTGGTGGCTCCTGTGATGGACGTTGAGCAGGCGTATGCCCGGTTCCGGTTTTGCAAGGTGTTGCGGGAGTCGGGGCGGGAGATGCGGGCGTGGGAGTTGTCTCAGACGTTGGGTTCGGAGCATCGGCGGGGCTGGTCGACGGCGGTGATCAACGCCGAGCTCGAGCTGATGGCGGCGGTCGGGTTTCCGATTTCGGCGGTGTCCCCGGCGTGTCCGCATGAGTTGCAGCGGTGGCGGTGGGTGGAGCCGGAGGGTGATCCGCATTGGCAGGCGGTTGGTCTGTTTTGGGGGGAGCTGGTGCGGCGGGCGTCGCGGGGTTGGCGGCGGCGGCAGGTTGAGCCGGTGGCGGCGGTTCTGTCGGTGCTGTCCGGTCAGATGGTTAAGGAGGAGGTCGGAACATGAGCACAGTTCAAGTGTTGGCGTCGGCGGCGCGGACGGCGTCGACGACTGTGTTGAAGGTGTTCCCGGGGTTGACGGCGGCGGCGAACACGGTGGTGTCCGATGTGCTTCCCCGACAGTGGGAAGTTTCGGTCGCCCACGGCGACGCCGATGAGATCACCTATTCGGTGTTCGCCCATCTGATCCCATGACGGACCGCGACGACGTCGTCTCCCGGCTCGACCCGCAGGCTCGGCAGTCGGTGGAGCGTGGCAGCGAGGTCCCGTCGACGCTGATACCGGATCGGGCGGAGCGGGAGCTGATAGGCGACCCTCGCAGCTTCGGACAGCCTGTTAGCGCCTCCACCCTGGTCGCAGACCGGGCGGAACGGGAGGTCCGTGACCCGATACGCACAGAGGCGGTTTCCAAGCTGACTGTGCTCGGTTTGGCGTATGCCCCGCAGTTGGATCAGCGGATGGCCCGGATCGTGGCGGAACGACTCCATGATTGGACGGGTGGCGATCCGGAGTTGGCCCTTCTCGTCGAATCCGATTTCGCCGAGGCGGTCCGTCAATCCTCGTCGGACTGGTGGACGCGGGCGACGCCGTTCACCGAACGGTTGTGGGCGGAGGCGACGGCGGTGATCGAAGAAGTGCGGGGTGGGGACTGGCGTCGCCAGTTGGAGACGGAGCTGGCCGAACGAAACCGGCTGGCCGAAGTCGCCGGGTCTGACGTGCGGCTGTCCCGCATCGCCGAAATGTCGACGGGCGAGCGGGAACGCTTCATCGTCTCGGCCGGGGTTCAGGATGCGGTCAACGCCGGGCTGTCCGGCGCCGAGGGTGGGCTTGGCCCCGCCTTCGCCGCCATCATCCGGTCCAAGGTCGCCACCCACGCGGCGGAGGATGCGACGGCGGTGCGGAGGGCGGAGGCGGCCGCTGCGGCCAGGGCCACCCCGGAGATGGCGATGGCGGAGATCGCCCGGGCTCTCATCGCCGAGGGGGCGACCTCCACGATTTCGGAGGCGTCGAGCTTGTCGTTCGACCTGTTCGGACAGATGGGCGAAGACGACCAGTCCAAGCTTCTCACCGACATTCGCACCGCCACCACCGCTGAGGTCGTCGACATCTACGAGAAGTCGCTGGAGGATCGGTCCGCCTTCGAGGAGGCGGCCACCGACGTGTTGGGTGGCGCCCTCGACCTGATGACCACCTGGGACGCCGCCGCCCACACGATCGGTGTCACCCTCATCGACGAGTTCGTCGCCAACTTCGGGGTGGACACCGGGGAGACACCGCTCGAGACGCTCAGCACGGAAGGATGGGACGCGTTCCGCACGTCGTTTGAGGCGATGAAGGACGGCGGGATGGCCGGCTTCTACGGGATCGATCCGGCGTCGGCGGCCGGATCGTGGCTCAACCTGGGTTCGGCGATCATCTTCGATCCGACCACCTGGATCACCGGTGGCGGCGCCGCCGCCGCCAAACGGTCGGTCCGGTACATGGCCACCAGGGAAGGCGTCGACGCGTTCCTGTCGGGCAGCCGCGGGGCGATGATCACGAAGGCGGTCGCCGCCACCGACAACGTCTTGGAGCTCGCCCCCTATCTGCATGGCATGTCATCGGGTGCCCGCCGCCGGCTGGTCACCGCCACCGACCCGGCTGTCGTGGCCGACATCATCCGCACCGAAGCCGTCGACGGGTTCTGGATGATGAACGGTCCCGCCTTGGGGATGCGGCAGACCGCCGCCCTGTCGGCGGAGCGGCTCGGCCGGATCATCGGGGACACCGCCGCCACCATGCCCGGCGGTGGGAAGGTGGCGGATTGGGTGACCGAGATGCTGGCCCGCCGGGACCTGACCGCCGCCGTCAACCTGGGGGAAGCCGGATTCCTCGACGACGTCACCGAGCTGATCGTCTCCCGGTTCCCCCGCGACCCGGAGAAGGCCAGGGCGGTCCTCGACGACGTGTACCGGCTCGTAGAAGACGTCGAAGCGGGCGGGGACGCTCTGGCGGCCCGCCGCGTCGTCGAAGCCGAGGCGTTGCTGGTGGAGGCGAACGGGCTGCGGAAGACCGCCGGACCGGCTGTCCGTCGTGTGCCGAAACTGCGGGCCAGTCTCGCCGAGGCCCGCTCCGAGCTTCGTGTGCTCGACGAGCAGATCGCCGGGCTCGCCGACGAGTTGGATCAGGTGGCGGTCCGCAACGTCGCCGACCCGTCCGACGTGCGCACCGCCGACCAGATCGCCACCGACGTTCGGCTCGCCGACCAGATGCGCATCGACGCCGTCGCCCGCATCGACGAACTGACGGCGGCGGTCGCCTCCCATGGCGGCGCCTTCGACGAACTGGTCGCCGGACAGAAGCAGCTGCGTGAGCGGGCCGCCCGGCTGCGACTGCTCAACGAGGAGGCGGCCCGGCCCCGGTCCCGCGCCGCCCTCGCCCAATGGGTCGACGACTTCATGGAATCGTGGGCTGTCGACATCGGCGTGCCCCGCAACGCCGACGGCACAATCAGATGGGCCGAAGTGCGGGCACCCGGACGCAAAACCGGGGACACCGCCTCCTCGGTCGCCCGCACCGCCCCCATCGAAGGCAACCGGGCGCTGGTCGCCGATCTCGAGGCGGTCGGCGCGTTGGAAGGCGGCACCCGGCATTGGTTGAAAGCCACCCCGTTGGAAATGTCGTTGTTCAAGGGGGCGTCGGAGGCCGGATCGTTGGCGGCGCTCCGCAAAGCCCACGACGCTGTCTGGACCCGCACCCTGGCCCGGCTGGTCACCGTCGCGAATCAAGTGTGGGCGGCAAACCTTCTTTTCAACCCGCTCAACGCGGTGAAAGCCCATCTGGAGGACATCATCAAGTTCTCCTACGCGGGTGGCCCCGCCGTCGCGTCGGGTAGGGCGTTGGGATCTCCGCTCGTCGACGCCGGCCGTCGACTGTTGCGGCAGCCGACCGGTGGCGGTCTGCGCGGCCAGTTCGTCCGCCAGCATCTCGCCGGGATGGTTGAGAGGCCCGGCGTTTGGCAGACCGTCGAATCCGGCAAGCCGGGCCATTTCGAGGCGGCGAAACGCTGGCTGGAGGGGACGGTGCTCAACGATGAGAGCTTCGTCGTGTACGCCCGGTCGGTGGCCGAATCCGACCCGCGGATCTGGTCGGAGTGGTGGGAGCAGGTCGGCCAGTACCGGCGCCGCTCCACGACCATTCCGATCGCCGGCACCGGCAGGGCTCGCACTCTCGACGGGGCGGCCGCCTTCGACGTCATCGACCGGACCGTCGCTGAACTGGCCCGGGCGTCGACAGACCCCCAAGCGTTCCGGCGGATGCTCCTCGACGTGGCGTCGTCGGGGAAACGGGAGATCCCCGACAAGCTGGCACGGATCGCCGGGACGATGCCGGTGGAACGGCCCACCGCCGGCGGTGTCAAGGGGACGCTGTCGCTGCGCACCTTCTTCGACGTCTTCTATGGGGCGCCCGCCCGGGCCCGTGGCGGCGTCTTCTACGACCACTATCTCGACACTGCCATGGGCATCTTTGAGAAACGCTTCGCCGGACGCATCGTCGACGACCGTCTCGACGACATCGTCCGCGCCGGGTTCGCCCGTTCGGTCGTCGAAGCCGAAGCGCTCCTGCGGATGCGGAGCCCCGGCCTGGACGACTGGCTGCGACAGTCCGGGCTCGTCACCCGCGCCCGGCTCGAACAGGAGGCGGGCCGGTGGGCGTCCCGACATGCCCAATCCCTCATGTACCTGGGCGGGGCGGCCACCACGGCGGGGGCGGCGTTCGCCAAGGCCGCACCCTTCGCCCCCGCCCAGTTCGACTTTCTCAGATGGTGGACGACCCAGGCGAAAGCCGGAACCGACATCGCATTGAACGCGCCCACCGCCGCCGTTGTCGGAGCCCTCGGCCGGATCGCCGGGGACAGCGCCGTCGGCCGGGGTCTGCAACGGGCCGCCACCGGCGAAATCCACCTTCCCGGTTTCAACGTGCGTCTCGCCTCCCGGTGGGCGCATCTCGCCGCCGAATCGGAGAGATCCGGGGAGGACCGGGCGGCCATGTCACCCGTCGGACTCGTCTCCCGGTTCACGTTCCTGCCCGTCGACTTTTCCGACCCGGACAACTTTCTGGTCGACTTCGTGCCGGGCCTCGGTCCGATCCCCACCTGGCTTATCCACCTGTGGGCACCCGACGACGCCCGGCGGGAAGCACTCACCGATCTGATCCCGTCGCTTGGCTGGCTGGCCGGCCAGTCCTCGCTGACCGACGAGTCGATCGCCCGGGTGCTGCTCCCCGCCACCACCCGCAGCCTGGCCGGACAGGTCGGCTGGGTCGGCCGGGGCCTCGTCGCCTCCGACATTCCCGGCGCCTCCCTCCTCGAACGCCAGATGGCCGACGGCATGATGTCCGCCGTCTTCGACTGGGATCGACGGCCCTACGGGTTCACCGACACGTTCAAGCATCAGCTGGGGGATCTGCTCGCCGCCCACCCCGATCTGATCCCGGGCACCGCCCGCGCCGACCGGCTCATCGACGAGACGATCGCCCAGGCGATGGACCAGGCCAACGCCGGCGAGTTCTCGCAACGGTGGCGCGCCTACGTCGGTTTGCAGTCGAGGTTCGCACCCGACGCCAACGCCATCCAGCATTACGCCGGGATGATGGCCGACGTCGACGAACTCCGCCCCCACCTGGGTGACGCCCAAGCCGACCAGTTGGCCGGCTGGTGGGCTCAGATTCAGGCGGGGGAGATCACCGACTCCGACCGTGCCCTGTTCGCTGATCAGGCGGCCGGCGCCCTGTTCGACCTTCCCGATGCGGTGCGGGACCGGCTGATCGCCCGCCATCCCGGCCTCGCCGTCAACATGGTGGGCACCGCACAATGCCGGCTCAACTCCCAGGGCAACCCGGTCGGCCCCGCCGGATACTGCCGGGCGGACGGACGCATCGACACCGCCAACCCCGAACTACAAGGTGAGGCCGGTGCGGAGACACGCCGCCGCGGATTCGAGGAAGGATGGTTCGAGCCTCGACCAGAGGTTGAGGTCGCCGCCGACGTCATCTACACCGCGGCCCGTGCCCGGCGCAATCATCTGCGGAACCTGTGGGAGCTGCTGTCCGGCCGGCCGTATGCCGACGGGATGGTCAAGACGCTCGAGTCCGCCCGGTTCACCTTCGACGGGGACAGTCCGGTGCTCGACGAGCTGGCCGCATCCGGCCTGGACCTGCCCGCCGGCACCTATCGGGGTGACGAACTACGTCACCTGTTCCGTGCCCGGCTGGCCAGCCTCCCCCAAGACGAGATACGCGTCTCCGAACTGCCCATCTTCATGGAGATGACATCGGCGGCCGAATACCGGCCGATCGTGGAGGCGATCACCGGCATCGAAGATCTGCTCGCCCAGAATGACGATCCGATCACGTCATTCTGGGACTGGCCCGAGTCGATCAAGACGGCGGTCCGTGACGAGTTCGCCGCCCTCGTCACCACCGACCCGAATCTGGCCGTCGACTACAACCGGTGGCTGCGGCCCGCCTTCGGCGACCTCGACATGCAACCACCGACCCCGCCGCCCGTCGACCAGCTCGAAAACCGGTTCCGGGCGGACCCGGCCGACGTGGTCGTGGAGGACGGGGACACGATCCGCCTCGTCACCCGCGACGGCGATCTGAGGGTGCGGATCATCGGCTTGAACGCCCCCGAGCAAGGCCAGGACGGCTACGCCGAAGCGGCCCGGGCCATGCAAGCCCTCATCGCCGGCGCCTCCGACGTCGTCGTCGGCCAATACGACCCGGGCCGCTTCGGAGCCGTCCAGCAGGTCGACGAGAACGCCGTCCGACTGTTCGCATGGCTCTACATCGACGGCGTCCCCATCTTCGACCCCGCCGTCTTCACCGCCACCAACCCCCGCGGGGCGGGAACCGGCGGCGTCGTCACCGACCTGGCCGCACTACTCAACGAGGGAGACTGATCATGGCGACACTCGAGGAAGAACTGGAACGGCTCCGAGCCGAACGCGCCGCCGACGAAGACAGCGACGAAGACAGCGGATCGACCGGCAGGTTCTCAACCGCCCGGGCCGCCGATCATGCGCTCATGGTGGAGGACCTGGCCGCCCGCGGCATCCCCCGCGCCGTCGCCGGGGACCTGGCCAACGAGCTGGCCGAACGGTTCCGGTCAGTCCAGGACCGGTGGCCGACCGTTTTTGAGCTTCTCGCCGATCCGCAGACGATCAACCGGATCACCTACACCAACGCCGGCCTTTACGCCCTCCCCCCGGCTTTCGGGGTGCGGGACGAACGGTCCGGCACCGTCACCTGGTACCGGAATTCGCCGCTGTCCGGCATCCAGCAGGTGACCGCCGGCTCCGACGATTTCGGTTTCGGGTTGAAGGAGCTGGCGTCCGGTCAGACGAGTCTGCCCGTCTTCGCACAATCCGAGATTTCGGCGATTCTCGGCTCGGCCGGCTTCGGCGACGACAGCGGCGGTGGTGGTGGTGGGCGCACCGGTCCGGTCGCCCCCGTCTTCGACCGGGCCCGGCTCGCCGACTCCGCTGTCGGCATCTGGCGCGGCCTGCTCCTCGAGGAGCCCGGCAACGTCGACCGCATCGTCGACGAATATGTGGGGCGGGCCACGTCGTTCCTGATGAACGAGGGCGGCCGCCTCGACTTTGAGACGTTCGTGCTCGGCAAAGCCCGATCCACCGCCAAATATCGGACCCTCTATCAGAACAAGGCGCCCGGCGTCTCCGAACAAGGTCACCTGGCGCAGTATCTCGACGCCTACCGGCGGCTGGGTTTGGCCGACCGGGGCATGGCCGAAGCGGTCACCGCCGGCGCCCAGTCCGGCGCCTCCGTCCAGGGCTTTTCGGAGCGGTTGGAGCGGACCCCCGAGTTCATGGCCGCCAACCAGGGGACGTTTTCGCAGCGGTTCGCCAACACGATCGCCCAACTCGGAATCAGGGGCACCTGAGTGCTGGAAGATTTTCCCAGCACCCGGTATGCTTGGCAGACGCGCCAAGCCGAGACGGAGCAGACGTGACCGATAAATTGACCTGGGACTCACCGGAAGTGCGGGCGTTGCAACAGCGGCAGGACCGCGAGGGCATCGCCGACCTGATCCGGCAGGGCCGACTCGCACTGTCCGCACGCAACCCGTACCGGCATCAGATCCCCGTCGAAGTTTCCCCCGACTCCTCCGCGGCCGATGACCCGCCGGACGGGAAGGGGGAGCCTCTCACCGTCGCCGAGTTCGCCGACCTGCGACGCCGTGGCGCCGTCCGGGAACTCCGGGAGGCCGCCGCCCACGGTCGCATTCCTTGGAGCCCACGGAACCCGTATGCGCCACGACCTGCACCCGCCACCACGACCGAAGGAGACTGAGATGGCGAAAGACACCAACCCCCGTGACCCCGTGAAGAAGACCAACGACGTGCCCCCGTACACGCCGATCCCGGCGAACCCGGCACCGAAGATGCCGACCGCCCGACCGTTCAGAGAGTCGCCGCACGTCCCCAACCCGAAGGCGCCTCGCAGCGGCGGCGGATCCAAGGCGAAGACCCCGAGGTCCCGCTGATGCCCGCCGCCAAGGAACCGACCGTCGCCGAGCTGGTCGCTGCCGGCAACGTCGACGAAATCCTCCGGTTGGTGGAGAACGCGTCGGCCGGGGTCGGCGATCCGGAGCTGGTCGCACAGATCCAGGCGCTCGAGGCCGAGCTGGCCGTCGAACGGGAACGGGCCGCCAAGATGAACCCGATGGCGGATTGGCCGATCGTGACCAACGCCGCCGAGCTGATCGCCCATCTCGGTGAGGAGCATCTCCTCGAGATCGCCTTGCAGGAGGTCGCCGGGGAGAACCGGGAGAACATGAAAAAGTATCTCGTCCCCCTCTACACGTCGCTGGCGGATCATCGGAAGCTGGCGAAGGAGAGGATCCCGCGGATTGCGGCGACGATGGCCGCCGAGGCGGGCAAGTGGGTGCCGACCGGTATCGACGAGATGGCCCAAGCGCAGCCCCGGAAGATGCGGACGTTCAAGATGATCGCCCCGCGGCGGCGTTGCGAGCAGCACGATGAAGGCCCGGTCTCAGTCTGTTTCGAGCATGGGTCGATGCGGCAGATTCCCGTCGAGCTCCAAATCAACAATGGGGCTGCCTCGCTGAACGACCCGATCGAACGCTACGCCCGGAAGGGTTTCAAGCCGGCGACGCCGGTCCGCTGCAAGCTGGTCGACTGCTACCGGCCCGCCGCGATCACCGACGGTGGGGAGTGGGCGCACGGCATGTACTGCTCGCAAAACCATCACCAATACATGGAGGGCTCGAAGGCGACGACGAAGGCCGGCAACGAGGTCGACCTGTACTCAATGGTGCAGCGATGACCGACATCGACCCGTCGATCGAACACCTGCCCACCTTCGAGGAATCCGACGTGTTGGCGATGCTGCTCGGTGCGCTCCGCCGGGACCTGACCGGCCACCCTCTCTATGACGGGCTGAGTGAACTCCAAAGGGACGCGCTCACCGCCGCAGTGGTGGCGTCCCTCGACGAGATCCTCCCCGGGTTCGTCTCGCTCGTCCGGGCCAACGCGGTGGCGGGGGCGATCACCGCCATCGGGCAATTGCGCGGCTATCCCGAGCCGATCGGTTCGACGGTGGCGGGGGCGCTCACCGAGCTGGTGATTGCACTCGAGGACGAGCGGGACCTGCTGCTCGAACCGGACGGCCGGTCCTTCTTCGACAGCCAGTAAGGATTTTTTTCGCGGTCTGTGCGGATGGTCGCACACGTTCGCACCCACGCAGATGTTGCCCCTGCCCGGTCGCACGACGACCCGGCATCCTGCGCTCCATGAACCTCGACACCGCGCCGCCCGCCGCCACCGTCATCGAGGAGATCGTCGAAACCGTCTTCGCTGATCTGCTCACCCTCCGCCCGTCACCCCGCGACGTCGACCACGACCGCCGCCAGCTTCGGATCCTCAACCGGATCGCCGCCGACATCTATCGGCTGCTCGAGGGTCGGCTGTGACCGTCGTAGCCATCCGCGCAGACCAGCCCCGCCCCAACCGGCCCGCCACCTACCGCGAATATCTGATGAGTGTCGGACTGCACCCGAAGACGATCCGCACCTACTGCCAGACCATCGACCGGGCACACACGGCGATCACCCAGATGGGCGCCACCCTGGCTGACGCCAACGTGTTCGACCTGGCCGCCCTCGCCCAAGGCGTCGCCAACTCGAATTCGATGCGCTCCCAGCTTCGCTGCGCGTTGAAGCATTTCTACGCGTGGACCGACCGCAACGACGCTCCGCTCCGCGCGATCCGGGTCCCCCCGCAACCGGCAATGGTGTGCCGGACCCTCGAGGTCGACGAGGCCCGCCGGCTCGCCCAAGTCGCCCGTGACTTCGCCCATCCGAAAGGAACCGCCGTCCTCCTCGGCCTCTACCTCGCACTCAGACGGGAGGAGATCGCCGCCGCCCAATGGCAACGCTTCGACGAACGGCTCGACTGGTACACGGTCACCGGCAAAGGCGACCGGACCGCCACCATCCCGGTACCCCCGCCTCTGGCCCGATATCTCGCTTCACCCCCGTCGCAGGGCTGGATCTTTCCCGGTCGCCGGGGGAAAGGTGCCCACGTCAACCCTGCGACCGTATGGGACTGGACGAAGCAGGTGGCCGCGGCGGCGGGGATCGTGCCGTTCACCACCCACCGGCTACGGCACACGGCGTTGACGACGGCCCTCGACCGGACCGAGAATCTGCGGGCCGTCCAATCGTTCGCCCGCCACGCCAACCCACAGCAGACCGCCGGGTACACCCGCACCACCCTCGACCAGCTCCGCGGCATCGCCGACGGACTCGACTACTGACTGCCCTACTTCTTCGGCTTGGACTCTTCGGGTGGGGGCGGGGGATACTCCCCGCCGCCCCGCTTACGCTCCGGCTTGTGGCGCGGCTCCGGCCGTCGAGGCTCTGGCGGGGGCTGGGGAGGCTCCGGCCGTCGCGGTTCTGGTCGTTGGGGTTTCTCTCGTTTTTCGGCCATCTTGGCGGTTCCTTTCGGTCGCTACAGGTTTAGGCCGGCGAACAGAGCGAGCCCTCCCAACCCGACCGCCAACAGGACCAGCGCAGCAGAGTTCATCCCTGCGACGAACACTCCGAGACGCTTGGCCCTCTCCTCGTCCAGCCCAGCGATTCGGTGACTCATCCGACCCGAAGCCAAATGCGACCCAGCGGAAGCGACTAGGGCGACTATGAGGGCGCCCCACCCGATCCAAAGCCACGGCTTAGAGGTTGAAGATGGGGTCTCGACGATCTCACCAATGAACGTCACGGACAATGCGAGCGCTCCACCAGCGAGCGCCACGACCAACCTGTCGAATGCGTCCAACGAGGCCCGAGCATCTCGGAGTGCGTTGTTGTACCGGTCGGACGTCATCGGCTTGCCCATCTCGGGGAGTACCCGTCGCTCAAAAAGTCTACTCGGTGCGCGTTTGGTGCGCGAAATGTCGTCAAATGAGGCGAAATCACGCGAGGCCCCGAAAGGTAAAACCCCCGGTCAGAGCATGTTTCCGCCGGTCAGCGCATCGGCCGATACTCCCTGACACGGAAGAGGTCGTTGGTTCAAATCCAACAGGGCCCACACGCAAGAAGCCCCTGCCCATACAGGGGTTTCTTGCTGTCAG
>Ga0214472_10004545_pt1 | contig 14656 bp, 14 predicted proteins | sample RVTome_6_FD_207662 | JGI IMG/M metagenome (GOLD analysis project Ga0214472, IMG submission 207662) | Soil microbial communities from uranium-contaminated site in the Upper Colorado River Basin, Wyoming, United States - RVT140D175 | ecosystem: Environmental > Terrestrial > Soil > Contaminated >...
GATGGCGTTGTGGTCGAGAGTGTTGACCTCGTAGTGACCGGCCCACGCGTCGAGCAGCCGCAGCCGGTCGAAGGACGGGATGCGGTGCGCGAGCGCCGGCCACACGACCGACTCGAACGCGCGCCGGTCCACCACCAGGCCCGGGGTGTCCGGATCCGGGTCGTCGGCGTGCGGTGTGAAGCCGGACAGGAAGTTCGGCCCCTCCGGCCGGACGTAGACGCCGGAAGGGTCGACGATCAGCGGGGCCGAGCCGAGGCTGATCGGCGCCTCGAAGTGGTAGACCTGCCTCGTGCGAGGGCGGACCGGTAGCTCGACGCCGGCCATGGCCGCCACGGCCGCCGCCTGCGGGCCGGCCGCGTTCACGACCCAGTCGGCGCCGATGCGGGTCCCGTCGGCCAGCCGCGCGCCCTCGACCCGGTCGCCGGTCACGTCGACGCCCACGACCTCGCCGGTGACGTCGACGACCCCGAGCGACCGCGCCCGGCGCCGAAAGCCCTGGAGGAGCGCGTACGCGTCGAACCAGCCCTCGCTCGCGGTGCCCAGGGACGCGCCGGCCAGATCGTCGGTCGCCATCCAGTCGAACCGCGCGCGCAGCTCGGCCGGTGAGAGGAGCACGACCGGGACATCGTGGGCGCGCTGCACCGCGTGGTTGCGCTCGAGCGTGGCGAGCCCCGCAGCGGTGGCCAGGAAGAGGTAGCCGTTCTCGACGAACCCGACCTCCGGCGCCTCGCCATCGACCGCCAGCCACCGGTCGGGATGGCGGACGACGTCGAGCCCGAAGCGGCTGATCTCGATGTTGAGCGGGGTGCTGAACTGCAGCCGGATGCTGGCCGCGGACAGCGCCGTCGAGGCGGTGCGGAACGACGGATCACGCTCCACGACCACGATGCGCCCGTCGAAGTCCGGCCGCGAGGCGAGGAAGGTCGCGACCGACGAGCCGACGATCGCGCCGCCGATGATGACGACGTCGGCGTGCTCCTCGCGATTCACGGCCACGATGCTAGCGGCTTAGGATGCGGGTATGCCCGAGCCGACCGTCCGATTCGCCGATGCCGTCCCCGCCACGGCCGACGTCGCGGTCGTGGGTGGCGGGATCATCGGCTGCGCGACCGCGTTCTTCGCCGCGCGTGCGGGCCTCCGCGTCGTCGTCCTGGAACGGCGAGCGGCCCTCGGCACGCTCACGACGCCGGCGTCGACCGGAGCCTTCCGCCTGCAGTTCGACAACCCCGAGGAGATCGCGACGGTGCGCGAGGGCGTCGAGCTGTTCGACGCCTTCGCGGAGCGCACCGGCCTCGACGGCTGGGACCTCGGTCTGCGCCACGGGGGGTACCTGTTCTGCTCGCTGACCGATGCGACGCTGGAGCGATCCCGCCGGCTCGTGGCGCGCCAGCACGACTGGGGCCTGACCGACGTCGAGCTGCTCGACGGCGACGAGGTTCGGGCACGCTGGCCGTGGGTCTCGCGCGAGGTGCGCGGAGCCCGTCACCGGGCCGAGGATGGCTGGCTCGACGTGAAGCGCCTCACCGCCGGATTCGCGACGGCGGCCTCGCACGCCGAGCGCATCCCCGACGCCACCGGCGGTGGCAGCGCGACCTTCGTCACGCGTGCCGGCGTCACAGCGATCCGCGTCGACGGCGGCAGGGTGCGGGGGCTGGCCACGACCCGCGGCGACATCGCGGCCGAGCGCGTGATCGTCGCCGCCGGCCCCTTCACCGCGCACGTCGCGGCGCTCGCCGGCGTGGACCTCGAGCTGCGCCCGACGCGTCGCCAGAAGCTCGTGATCCCGGAGCTGCCCCAGGTCCCGCCGGACGCGCCGATGACCATCGAGGAGGAGACGGCGGCCCACTGGCGACCGGCCATGCGCGGCTGCCTGGCCCTGTTCACCGACGCGGGCGCGCCGCCGTCGGAGCCCCACGACCCGGTGCCGATCGAGCACGACTGGGCGTTCGGCCTCCTCGACCCGCGCTCCGACCACGCCCTGGCGCGCGTGGCCCCGTTCTGGCGCGATGTGTGGGCCGGTGGTGCCGCGCCCGCACTGGTTCCTCATGGCGGGCCAGTACGAGTACACGCCCGATCGGCGTCCCTACCTCGGCGCGGTCGGGCCCGAGGGCCTGCTCGTCAACGGCGGGTACTCCGGCCACGGCATCATGGCGGGCGCCGGCGGCAGCCGCCTCGTCGTCGACCTCCTCACCGGCGTCGCGCCGGCGGATCCCAATCCGTTCCGGCCGGACCGCGCCTTCGACGTCAGAGAGCACGACATCCTCTAGCAGGACCATCGGCGCATTGAGCTTTGCCCCGGCGTCGCCAGCATGGACTCGTGCTCTCTCCTTCGTGGCCCAGCCCGGCGAGCTCGCACCGTCCGGCGCTTCCGCACTCGGTGCGCCGCCGCGTGCGCACCGCCGAGCGACGGGCCCTGCGCCGCGCGGTGACGGTGGGATCCGCGACGCTGGCCATCCTGATCTCGGCCGACCTCGCGACGAACCTCGTTGCCCGTACGCCGGGAGCGGATGCGCTGGTGCCGTTCGAGCTGACCGCCGTGCTCCTCGCCACCGCCGCCAGCCTCCTATCGCGCAGGGCCCGCGTGCCCTCCGAGCCGCTGGCGCTTGCCGTCCTGCTCGTCGCTTTCGGGGCCGCGCTGCTGGGCCTGGCGCTCATGCCGAGCGGCCGGGTGCTCGGCGTCGCGCAGCTGGCGATCATCCTCGTAGGCGCCGGCCTCGTTCTCCCGTGGTCGCAGCGCTGGCACGCCGCGGGGGTGTGGGCCGCGGTGGCCATGGCCACCGCGTTCGCCATCAGCCCGCTCGCCGTGACCCTGCCCGCCGGCGAGGGCCTGCAGCTCATGGTCGCCGTCCTCATGGCGGCGGCCACCAGTGTCATCGGCCAGGGGCTGTGGCAGGGCCGGCTGCGTTCGATGCTGGAGCAGCAGTTCGCGCTCCGCCACCTGAGCCGCTATGCGCAGCGGCAGGAGGCGCACGTCACCGAGCTGAACCGCGAGCTGAACCGGGTGGCGCGGCGCGACTCGCTCACCGGCGTCGGCAACCGGCTCGCGCTCGACGAGGCGGTCGCGCGACTGCTCGACCAGGGAGATCGTCTGCGGCCGATGCGCTTCGCGCTGGTGCTCTTCGACATCGACCACTTCAAGGCGTACAACGACGAGCACGGTCACCTGGCGGGGGATGCCGCGCTCGGGCGCCTTGGCGAGATCCTGCGGCGCGCCACGCGCGGCGACGATCTCGCGTTCCGCTATGGCGGCGAGGAGTTCCTGCTGCTCCTGCCCGAGGTGGACCTCACCGGTGGCCTCGCGGTCGCCGAGCGGGTTCGGGTGGCCGCGGCGGAGGACCGCGCCGGCGGGCTGCCGCCGTTCACCGTCTCCGGCGGCGTGGCGCTGTGCGACCCGGCCGACGGCCGCGACCCCGAGCCCCTGCTGCGCCGCGCCGATGCGGCGCTGTATCTCGCCAAGCGCGGCGGACGGAACCGCATCGCCCCCGACGAGCTCTCGATCGCCATGCAGCGACAGGACATGGCGTCCGCCGGCTGACGTGGCAGCATGGGCCGATGAAGTTCGGCCTCCAGATCAACCAGTTCACGTGGCCCGGCGGAGCGGAGCACATCGGCCCCACGCTCGCGCGCATCGGCCGCACCGCGGATGAGGTCGGGTTCGACTCGATCTGGGTCATGGACCACTTCTTCCAGATTCGTGGCCTGGGACCGCCGGAGGCGCCGATGCTCGAGGGCCAGACCGCGCTCGGCTTCCTCGCCGCGCACACCGAGCGCGCCCGCCTCGGCCTCATGGTCGGCGGGATCCACTACCGTCCGCCGGGGCTGTGGATCAAGATGACGACGACCCTGGACGTGCTGTCCGGCGGGCGCGCCTGGTTCGGCATCGGCGCCGCCTGGAACGCCTTCGAGTCGAAGGGGCTCGGCTTCGCCTTTCCGCCGCTTCGCGAGCGGTTCGAGTGGCTGGAGGACACGCTCCAGATGGCGCATGCCATGTGGTCGGAGGGCAGCGGCACCCATGGCCGATTCGACGGTACGCACACGACGGCCACGCACCTCATCAGCTCCCCGCAGTCGTTGAGCCGGCCGCGGGTGCCGATCCTCGTGGGCGGCGGGGGAGAGCGCAAGACGCTGCGGCTCGTCGCGCAGTACGCCGATGCCTGCAACCTGTTCGGGCGCGATCTCGAGGTCTTCCGGCACAAGCTCGAGGTCCTGCACGGGCACCTGGACGAGCTCGGCCGCCCCCGCGAGGAGGTCGAGATCACCGTGCTGGCGCCCACGGTCGACTGGGAGACACAGTCCGCGGACCAGGTCGTGGAGTCGTATGGCCGCCTGGCCGAGGCCGGCGCGCAGCACCTCATCTTCGCGGTCCGCGGCGTGGCAGACACGACCCGCCTCGAGCGCGTGGCCGCCGAGATCATGCCTTCGCTGAGGGATACGTGAGGACGGCCGCCCGGGCCACGCGTGGGCTTCAGTCGACCGCGCCGAAGCGAGCGGTGTCGGACTGGGTCATCCAGCGCGCGCCGTGGACCTCCAGCCGGCCGGCGCGGACCATCGGGTCCTCGCGCGCCACCGCCAGCGCCTCGTCGAGCGGCAGGGCATAGATCGAGAGGCCACGCATGCGCTCGTCGGTCTGCTCGACGAGCGGCCCGTTGGTGATGAGCAGGCCGCGCCGCTTGAGGCCCCGCAGGTACGTCAGGTGCTCGACCTGGAGCCGATCGAGCTCCTCCTCGCTGAACGTCGGGGCGTTCGCGGGCCAGCGCAGGAACAGCACCGTGTGCTCGTCGAAGGTCTCGGGAACGAGGGAATCGCCGTGTGGATAGCCGGCCTCGCTCATTCGATGCCTCGGGCGACGAGCTCGGAGAGGAACGCATCGATTGGCTGGACCTGCCGGTCGCCGGACGCGCGATCGGTGACCTCGACTCCGCCGGCGGCGAGCGAGCGTGGGCTGATCGTCACGATGGTCGGCATGCCAAGCAGCTCGGCATCGGTCAGCTTCACGCCCGGCGACTCGTCGCGGTCGTCGTAGAGGACGGCGACGCCGACGTCGGTCAGCTGCCGATAGAGAGCTTCGGCCGCCTCGGCCACGGCGGGGTCGCGGGTGGCGCCGATGGCCACGAGGTGCACGGCGTACGGAGCTACCGAGGATGGCCAGGCGATGCCCTTCTCGTCGTGATGTCCCTCGACGATGCAGGCCATCGCCCGCCCGAGGCCGATCCCGTAGGAGCCCATCACCGCGTGGCGGCGTTCGCCGCTCTCGGTCTGGAAGGTGGCGCCGAGCGACTCGGTGAAGTCGGTCCCCAGCTTGAAGATGTTGCCGACCTCGATGCCCTGCGCAAGCCGAACCGATGCGCCGCAGTCCGGGCAGGGATCGCCCTCGCGGACGTTGGCGACGTCGACGACGTGGTCCGGGGCGTAGTCGCGCCCGACGTTGACGTTGCGCACGTGCCAGCCGGCGCGGTTGGCCCCGGCGACCAGGTTCGGCGACGCGGCCGCGAGCCGATCCACCACCACGGTCGTGCTGTGTGCCCCGATGGGCGATCCGAAGCCGGGCTCCATGCCGCCCGCCCGGATCTCCTCCACGGTGGCCGGCCGCAGCCCGCCGGCGGCGGTCACCGCGTTCGCCAGCTTCGTCTCGTTGACCTCGAAGTCGCCGCGCACGATGGCCGTCACCAGGCGGCCGTCGCCGGTCGTGAAGAACGCCGCCTTCGCGGTCCGCGAGGTGGGGACCCCGAGGGACGCGGCGAGGGCCGCGATCGTCTCGGCTCCGGGCGTCTCGACTTCCTCGAGGCCGGCCGGTTCCTCGCCCACAGGCGGCGCGACCGCGACCCGCGCGACCTGCTGGTTGGCCGCGTAGCCGCAGGCGTCGCACAGGACGAGCGTGTCCTCGCCGTGCTCGTTGATGACCATGAACTCGTGCGCGCCCGAGCCGCCCATGATGCCGACGTCCGATCCGACGGCCACGGCCTGAAGCCCGAGGCGCTCGAAGATCCGCTCGTATGCCCCATGGTGGAGCGCGTAGCTGCGATCGAGGCCCGCCTCGTCCGCATCGACCGAGTAGCTGTCCTTCATCACGAACTCGCGGACGCGGATGAGGCCGCCCCGGGCGCGCGGCTCGTCGCGGAACTTGGTCTGGAAGTGATACACGATCATCGGCAGCTGGCGGTACGAGCTGACGAGATCGCCGACCAGCTCGGCGACGACCTCCTCGTGGGTCATGGCCAGCACCATGTCGCGCCCGCCGCGGTCCTTGAAACGCGCCATCTCGGGGCCGACCTTCGCGTAGCGCCCGGACCGTCGCCACAGGTCGGCGGGATGCACGACCGGCATCTCCATCTCCTGCCCGCCGATCGCGTCGATCTCCTCGCGGATCACCTGCTCGATGCGCCGCTGGACGCGGAAGCCGAGTGGCAGGAGCGAGTAGATGCCGGCTCCCAGCTGGCGGACGTACCCGGCACGGACGAGGAGCCGATGTGACGCCATCTCGGCGTCGGCCGGATCCTCGCGGAGGGTGGCGAAGAAGAGCTGCGACAGCCGCATCAGGCCAGCACCGAGGCCGCCGGCGCGCCGGCACGGGTGACGAGGTGTTCCGATCCGCGCAGCCAGCGCAGGGGCAGGAACGCGAACAGCAGCAGCAGCGCGGACGCGAGCAGCAGGCCGTCGATGCCCATCCACTCCGCCGCGCCCCCACCCAGCAGCGAACCGACCACCTGGCCGATGGCGAGGAACACCGAGTACAGGCCCATGATCACGCCACGGTCCGCCGGATGGTGCTCGCTGATGTCGGCCAGCATGCCGAGCGCGGCAGGCGTCGCCCCGGCCAGCACGAAGAGCCCGCCGGCAGCCACGACGGCGAGTGGTGCCTGGAACGGCTGGAGGCCGCCCCCGGCATGGTTGACCCCGAAGATCGCCGCCGCCATCACGATGCCGCCGGCAACGCCGATGCCCATGATCGTCGTCCGGCGGTAGCGCTTGAACCGGTTCCCCCAGTAGAACAGGCCGGCGAAGAACACGAGCAGTGCGACCGCGAGGCCGATGCTGACCTGGATCGGCTCGAATCCGCCCATCAGGCGCTGATCCTCGAAGCCGGGGCGTGGCTCGTTCACGAGCTGGAAGATCGACTGGCTCGTCCACGCGCCGATGAAGGCGTTGACCGCGATCCAGGTCGGCGCCAGCAGCCAGACGGCCGGGTTGGCGAGGACGGGGCGGTACCGCGCGAGGCTGAAGCCGCGAGAGAGCGCCGCCACGCCACCCGCGCCGAGCTGGTCGGGATCGCCGGCCGCGTCGGAGGCGGCGCCGAGGCCGGCATCGGTCACGCCGTAGCGGTAGATCAGGAAGCTGACCCCGTACAGCACCGCGTTCAGGTAGAAGGCGTTGCGGTCGAGGAGGCTCCACAGGCCACCGGCCGCCACGAGCCCGAGGCCGAGACCGGCGAGCGTCGCCGCCTCGAAGCGGGCCACCGTTCGGCCGCGGAGCCCTTCGTCCTGGGACGTCGCCACCGCGATGAAGCCCAGGATCGACGGGATGCTGGCCGCCGCCGCCGCCCCCTCCAGCCAGCGGGTGATGCCGAGCAGGAACAGGTCGGTGGTCAGTGCGGTCATGACCACCGCCACCGCGCCGAAGATCGGGCCGTACTGCATGACCGACCGTGACCCGATGCGGTCCGAGAGCATGCCGAACAACGGCGACAGCAGCAGCTCGGCGAGGAAGAAGGCGGCGGTCAGGATGCCGACCTCGACCGCCGTGACGTGCCGGGCCCCGAACCCTTCGAGCTCGGCAAGGTAGAACACGAGGAGCGCCCCGGTCAGGCCGGTGCTGAACCGGAGCGTGAAGGTGCCGAGCAGGACGGCGGCCAGGGAGCGACGCATCGGCCGCTCAGTATGCCGTCCCGCGCGGCGGGGCGTGGGTCAGGCGCCGGCGCCGGTGCCCTCCGACCGCGCCGGCAGACCGAAGGCCTCTTCGAGCGCCTCCATCGGGCGGAACCCGACGGCGGCCCGTGGGGCCTCGCCGGGCGCGAACAGCGCGACGGTCGGGATGCTCATGATCCCGTAGCGCATGGCGGTCTGCGGGTTCGCGTCGACGTCGAGCTTGCGGACCTCGACGCTGCCGGAGTACTTCGCGGCGAGCTTCTCGATCTCCGGCGCGACCATCCGGCACGGCCCGCACCACTCGGCCCAGAAGTCGACGACGACCGGCTTGTCGCTCTGCAGGACATCGGCTTCGAAGGTCGCATCGGTGACTTCGGGAACGTTGGACGACATGGAATCCTCTTTCGTATGCCGGGGTCAGCCGGCCATCTGCTGGATCAATCGGTAGGCATCAAGGACGCGGCTGTCCGTGAGCCGATAGAACACGGTGCTGCCCTCCCGCCGGCTCAGCACCAGGCCCGCCGAGCGCAGCACCGCGAGGTGCTGGCTCATGTTCGGGACCTGGCAGCCGATGTCGCGCGACAGGTCGCTCACGCTGCGCTCGCCGTCCGCCAGCCGCTCCACGACGCACAGTCGCTTGGGATCGGCCAGGGCTCGAGCAATCGCCGCGGCGCGGACACGGTCGGCGTCGGTGGTCGGGCTCGCGTGCATGTGCGCATCATCTCATCACTTGCGCAATCGTGCAAGTGCGGTGACGACGCGCGGCCCGTCAGATCCGGATGGCCTGGGTGTCGGTCGGGACCAGGCCGCGGACCGGCGTCTCGGTGGCGCGCGCCGCGGCGAGCCGGCTCGCGCCGGCGGCGACGAAGAGGACTGCGAACGCCGGCCAGCCTCCGAGCAGCGTCACGATCGAGGAGGCTCCGACGCCACCCGCGTACGCACCGACGGTGCGCACCACGAAGTGGCTCTGGAACGCCAGCACGTCCGGACCGGTGGCGAGCCGCATCAGCCGCTCGTTGGCGGCCAGCTGGCCGGCGGTATCGCCGGCCGCCAGGAGCACCGCGATCGCGACGATGACCACCGGCGCGAACGGGTTGGCGGGGTGTGCCGCCAGGCCCAGGAAGAGGGCAAGCCCACGCAGGACGAAGGATCGATGCAGGAGCCGCGACGACGACCCGCCCCGCAGATGCGAGCTCACGTACAGCGAGGCGATGACCAGCGTCCCCGAGCTCACCGCGCTCACGGCGATCGCGAAGCCCGCCCCGGTCCCGAGGATCGTGATCGCGTACACCGACAGGAACGGCGACAGGCCGGCCGAGAGGAGGGCAAGGGTCATGACGTTGCCGTGCCGTCGCAGGCGCGCACGGTCGTCCCCGCCCCAGCCGACGGACCGCGGCACCCGGATCCGGCCCGGCGCCGGCAGCCGGCGCAGCACGACGAGGGGAACGAGGCCGGCGACGCCCGAGACGGCGAGCGGCGCCGCGTAGGCCCACAGGCCCACGCCGGCGACCAGGTCGTCGATCACGAGCGCGATGGGCAGCAGGATCACGGAGCCGATGCCGAGCGTGATGCCGCCCAGGCGCGGCGCGACGAGCTTGCGCTCCTCGCCCGACAGGATGATCCGGTACCACGACTGCTGGAGGCTGTACGCGATCGCGCCCAGCGCGCCGAGGACGCCCCCGACCACGCCGATCAGGGCGATGGCGGCCCACGCCGGCAGGACGCCGATGGCGGCGAGGGCCACGAGCGCCGCCAGGAGCAGGCCACGCGGCTCGCCGACGGTCGCGAACAGCACGACCAGGCCGCGGAGGTTGCCATCGGTGCGATCCAGCCAGGCCGGCAGCCAGCGCTGGGCCATGGTTCCGGCGGCCGGCATGACGGCCAGCACGGTGGCCAGCGCCGGGTGGGCGTCCAGGGCGAGCAGCAGGGGGATGGTGATGGCCGGCCCGGTCAGGGCGCCGATGAAGCCCTGCGCCACCGCGAGGATGCGGAACTTTCGGTACGGCCGGGCGCCGAACTGCCGCCAGTCGGCGGCGGCGGCGTCCAGGCGACGTGATCGGATGGGACGAGCGCGCACGGAGATGAGAAACCTTGTCCGGGAGCGCGCGTACTCCCGCCAGACCCGCTCTGGCGGACGTCGGTGCAGGGCGTCCCAGCCGGGCAGCCGACACCACTAGGGTAGCGCCCGCATCGCGGATTGTCAGATGGCCGATTCGTACTGGTGCCCCCGCTGGAACGCGACACGCGAGTTGTCACGAGCCACGCCCATCGTCGCGGCATGAACATCCTTCTCGACTGTGCATGGTGTGGCGACGAAGTCGTCTTCTCGATCGACGAGGCGGACGACGAGCTCGTGTGCACCGCCTGCGATACCCGCATGGCGTTCGCCCCGGACCCGGTGACCACGTTCGCGCTGCTCTACGAGCCCGCGCGCGCGGCCTGATCGGCGGCCCGGCTGCGCCGGCGCGCGAGGTGTGGCAACCTCGGGCGCATGGGATCCCGGGGACCCGCGACACCGGCGCGCCGCATCGGCTCGACGCTCCTCGCCGGGGCGCTCCTCGTGGGCATCGGCGCCATCGCGGCCTATGCGTTCGGCCGGGCCGACCTGCCCGTCCTGACGGGTCGCATCCCGGCGACGGCCTACGACGCCTACCGCGTCGCGTCGGACGCCGCGGGCGAGGTCAGGGAGGCATGCTCGGTCGACTGGACGATCCTGGCGGGCATCGCCCAGGTCGAGTCCCGGCACGGCCGCATCGACGCGGCGCACGAGCTGACGGCGGGCGGCGACGTCGTGCCGCCGATCCGCGGACGGCCGCTCGACGGTAGCGGTGGAACGCAGACGATCCCGGACACCGACGGCGGGGAGCTGGACGGGGACGCCACCTGGGACCGCGCCATGGGCCCGCTGCAGTTCATCCCCACCACCTGGGCGGAGCTCGGACGCGACGGCAACGGCGACGGGGAGGCGGATCCGGACAACCTGTTCGACGCGTCGCTCACGGCGGTGGCGCACCTCTGCCTGCGTGAGCCCGGCGACTACAGCCAGCGGCACGAGCTGCGACGCGCCCTGGTCGCGTACAACGCCTCGGGCAGCTACGCGGAGGACGTGCTCGGGTGGATCGAGCGCTACCGCACGACCCCGGTCGAGGACGTGGTGGAGCCTAGCGCCGGGGAGCCGGCCGCCTGAGGATCAGCCCTCGCTGATCTCGATCGTCTCGATGCGGTCGCCCGGCTGCCGATCGCGCTGCGGATCACGCTCGCGCAGCGACCGCAGGACGTCCATCCCCTCCGTGACTCGCCCGAACACGCTGTGCCGATCGTCCAGGTGCGGCGTCGGGCCGTACGTGATGAAGAACTGGCTGCCGTTCGTCCCGGGCCCGGCGTTCGCCATCGACAGGATGCCGGGGGCGTCGTGCCGGAGCTCCGGGTGGAACTCGTCGCCGAACTGGTAGCCGGGGCCACCGGTGCCGGTACCGGTCGGGTCGCCACCCTGGGCCATGAAGCCGCCGATGACGCGATGGAAGGTCGTTCCGTCGTAGAACCCGGCCCTGGCGAGGTTGACGAAGTTCTCGACGGTGCGCGGCACCCGGTCGGCGTGGAGCTCGACGACGATATCGCCCCTCTCGGTCTTGAAGCGGGCGGTGTACGACTTCGAGGTGTCGAGCGCGCCGGAAGGCGGCGCGAGCTGATCGGCCATGAGGATCTCCTTGGGGAGGGTGCGCACCGATGCTACCGGATGCCTGGCACGCTGGTAGCCTCGAGCTATGACACGCCTTCTGTTCACCGGCGGCCGGGTCCTCGACGGCACGGGGGCCGCGCCGACGGACGCCGATCTCACGGTCGAGCACGGACGGATCGTCGACATCGGCCCCGGCCTCGACGGCGACGAGTCGGTCGACCTCGCCGGACGCACGATCCTGCCCGGACTGTTCGACTGCCACACCCACGTCGTGGTCAGCACGATCGACACGATGCGACTCCTGCAGACGCCGTTCAGCTATCGCTTCTTCCAGGCGGCGCGCAACCTGGAGGCCACGCTGCGCATCGGCATCACCACCGTCCGCGACGCTGGTGGGGCGGACCTCGGTATCAAGCAGGCGGTGGAGGACGGCCTCGTTCCCGGCCCGCGCCTGCAGATCAGCCTCAGCATGCTGAGCCAGACGGGCGGCCACGGCGACGGCTGGATGCCGTACGGCGGCACGGTCGAGGCGCTCCTGGCGCACCACCCCGGCGTGCCCGACACGATCGTCGACGGCGTCGACGAGATGCGACGCAAGGTCCGCGAGCTGGTGCGGATGGGTGCCGACGTCATCAAGGTCGCGACCTCGGGCGGCGTCCTCTCGCCGCGCGACAAGCCGACGCACGCCCACTTCCGCCCCGAGGAGCTCGAGGTGCTGGTCGAGGAGGCAACGGCAGCCGGGATCTTCGTCATGGCCCACGCGCAGGCCGCGCCCGGGATCAAGAACGCCATCCGGGCCGGGATCCGCTCGATCGAGCATGGGATCTACCTCGACGACGAGGCGATCGAGATGATGCTGGCGCGCGGCACCTGGCTGGTGCCCACCCTCGTCGCCCCGCGCGGCGTGATCGACGCCGCCGACGCCGGTGCGTCGATCCCCGAGGCCTCCATCGCCAAGGCACGCGACGTCGTCGGGACGCACCGCGCCTCGTTCGCGAAGGCGGTGGCCGCCGGCGTCCGGATCGCCATGGGCACCGACTCCGGGGTCACCCCGCACGGGCAGAACCTCCGCGAGCTGGGGCTGATGGTCGAGGGCGGCATGACGCCGATGCAGGCCATCGAGGCGACCACGCGCTCCGCGGCGGAGCTGCTCGGGGTCGCCGACGAGCTCGGGACGCTCGAGCCGGGCAAACGCGCCGATCTCGTGCTCGTCGACGGGGATCCGCTCGACGTCGGCACGCTCGCCGACCGCGTGCGCGCGGTCTACCAGGACGGCATCCGGGTCAGCTGATCAGTCGAGGGCGCCCCGCGCGGCGGCGGCCTCCAGCGCGGACCGCGCCTCCTCGCGGCCACGGTTCCATGCCTGCCAGGCGCGAAGGCCGGGATCCGCCTGGAGCTGGCGGAGGCGAATGCGCAGCTCGTCGCGCAGCAGGCCCGCCTCGGGCTCCTCGACCGCCGGAAGCGCGCGGACGAGATCGGGGATCGCGTCGTCACCCAGGGTGACCGCGTACCAGGTGTCGAGGCCGCTGATGCCGTGCGCCGGCACCAGGCTCGGGTCGAGGGCGCGGGCCACGTTCTGCTCGGTGATGAACCGCACCGGCCCGAGGACGTTGAGACCGAGACCGACCACGAGTCCACTCGCCAGCACGACGTGGCCGATCCATCGCACGCGGTCCCGCAGCAGGACGACGACGAGCGCGGCCAGTGCCACCGCCAGCACGACGATGGTCGCCAGTACGTACAGCCGGAGCTCGGTCCAGCCGTACGCCTCCTGGTACAGCCGCATCCGCACGGCCGCCGACGCGAGCACGACGCCGGTGAGGAGGGCCAGGCCGACGGCTGCGCCGATCACGGCGGCCGATCGGTGCCGCACCACCCGCTCGAGGACGACCACGAGGCCGCCCGCGAGAATCGCGACGGCCACGAGCTCGAAGAACCCGCGGCGCGCGTACTCGCTGTAGGTCAGGCCGGCGGCCGCGAGGGTGTCGAGCCCTCCGAACAGGTACGCACCCTGGAGCGCCACGAAGACGACGAAGATCGCGTCGACCGCGACGAGCACGGTGACCGTCTCCGTCGTCCCGAGGCGCCATCCGGCATCGACCGCGGCCCCGGGCCGCGGCCGGCTGACCGGGCGGGATGCGGCGAGCGCCAGGCCTCCGGCGGTCAGCCAGCCGAGGACCGCGGCCAGCGCCGCGCGCCCGGCGCCCGACCCGAGATCGATCTCGACGCGGGTGAGGTCCTCCAGCACGCGAGCGAAGACGGCATCGGCAGCCGAGAAGAGCGACATGAAGACGAGGACGACGGGCACGGCGATCAGCAGGCCGCGGAGGACGGGCAGGGCCGGGCGCGCCCTCCGGAGCGCATCCGGACCGGCGGGAAGCCGGCGACGGGTGGCGGCGAGCGCCGGGACCGCGCCCGCCAGGACCCATCCGCCGACCGCGAGGCCCAGTCCCAGCAGCTGCCGGAAGGGGCGGGACACGACCGTCCGGCGTCCGTACGAGGCCAGCGCCGCGCCGGCCAGCCCCAGGCCGGTCAGGGCGTCGAGGAGCACGATCGTGGTGTCCGCGCGGATGGCGGCGAAGGCGGCGAACGCGACGGCGGCGGGACCGAGCCAGAGGTCGACACGACCGACGCGCGTCATGGGTCGCTTCAGGAGCCAGCCGGACGCGACGAGCAGGCCGATCGCGATCGGGAAGTTCACCCCGATCGCCACGTCGAAGAACAGCAGCTGCCCAAGGATCCCCAGGACGATGGCAGCCAGGACGACGTGGGCCGCGCGGCCGATCGTGGCGCTCACGGATGCTCGACGTCGATGACCAGGCGCGGCGGCTCCTCGAGGAGAAGGACTCGAACGCACGACTCCGAGGTGAGGCCGAGGTACCAGGTGCTCTGGCGCTCGAAGTCGCCGCCCTGCAGCAGGTCGACCACGGCCGGCAGGGCCGGGTCGAAGTCGGTGGGACCGTCGTAGCTGCTGGTGCCCTCGTCGGTCTGCCGCGTCCCGCCGCGCATCGTCAGGCGCAGGAAGCTGGTGCCGTCGACGTCGACCGGCAGGCCGGACGCATCCTCGCTGAACGGCGGGGTTGCGCGGTCGAGGGTGAGCTCGGGAGTGCCCTGC
>Ga0214472_10004546_pt1 | contig 14654 bp, 13 predicted proteins | sample RVTome_6_FD_207662 | JGI IMG/M metagenome (GOLD analysis project Ga0214472, IMG submission 207662) | Soil microbial communities from uranium-contaminated site in the Upper Colorado River Basin, Wyoming, United States - RVT140D175 | ecosystem: Environmental > Terrestrial > Soil > Contaminated >...
GGAGGGTCCCGCGCACCTCGCTCCCGGTGTTGGGAACCGACCCCCTCCGAACCGGCCCTGCGGGCCGGCCCACCTCCCCCACACCCGTGGGGGGAGGGTCCCGCGCCCTCTACCCTCCCCGCCATGCCGATCCTCGATCTCGCAGACGGCGTCACGGTCCATGAGGTGTCGACCAAGTCGCTCGGCGATCACTCCTACGTGATCGTCACCGGCGACACCGGCGCCGTGATCGACCCGCAACGCGACTTCGAAAGGTTCGCCGTGCTGCTCGCCGACGCCGGCGCCGAGCCCGCCGGCGTCCTGGAGACCCACATCCACAACGACTACGTGTCGGGGGGATCACTGCTCGCCGACGGCTACGGGTGCCCCTACCTGCTGCCGACCGACAGCGGCGCCACGCTGCCCCACCGCGCCATCGGCGACGGCGAGGATCTCCCCCTGGCGGAGGGTTGGTCGTTACGGGCCGTCGCCACGCCGGGCCACACCCCGCACCACACCTCCTATGTCCTGGTCTCCCCCACCGGCCCGGTCGCCGTGTTCACGGGCGGCTCGATGCTGGTGGGCACGGTGGGCCGAACCGACCTGCTGGGTGACGACCTCACCGATCGTCTCACCCGCGACCAGTTCCACTCGGTGCGCCGCCTCGGCGACAGGTTGGCGGACCCGGTGACCGTGGCCCCCACGCACGGTGCCGGCTCCTTCTGCGCCACCGACCCGTCGGGCGCGAGCACGTCCACGATCGGGCTGGAGTGGGACCAGAACCCGGCCCTCCTCACCGACGACGAGGACGTCTTCGTGGAGGGGCAGACGGGGAACCTCATGCTCTACCCCTCGTACTACGAGCACATGGCGCCCATCAACCGTCACGGGGCCGGCCGCATCGACCCGCCGCCGCCGGCCCTCGGTCCCGAGGCGTTGGCGGCGACGGATGCGCTCGTGATCGACATCCGCCGCACCGGCGACTTCGCCGCCGGGCACGTCCCCGGCTCGGTCAGCATCCCCTTCTCCCCCACCGCCGCCGTCTACACCGCCTGGGCCGGGCCGTGGAACCAGCCGACCGTGCTGGTCGGCGGCGACCCCGCCCGGGTCGAGACGATGCGGATCGACCTGGCCCGCATCGGGCACGACGCCGTGGTGGGGGTGGTGACCGACGGCCTCGACGCCTGGCGGGCCGAGGGCCGCCCCCTGTCGACCATGCGCCTCGCCGACTTCGAGGAGATGGCAGCCGCGGCCCCCGAGGTCATCCTCGATGTACGCGACCCCGGCGAGGCCAACACCTGGATCCCTGGCGCACAGCGGATCCACGTTGCCTCGGTGTCGGCCGATCGTGTGGACGGGGACGGGCCGGTGTGGGTGTACTGCGAGTCGGGGTATCGCACGGTCATCGCCGCCTCACGGCTCCAGGCGCAGGGCCGCGAGGTCGTGGCGGTCATGGGGAACTGGACCTCTTGGGACGGCCCGACCGAGTCGTCATGAGCCGCGGCATCTCCGTCGGCGGGGCCTTCACCATCCCCGACGCCGAGCTCGAGGAGGCCTTCGACACCTCGGGTGGACCCGGCGGCCAGCACGCCAACCGCTCCAACACGCGGGTGGAGCTGTCGTTCGACCTGGAGGGCTCGCCCTCCGTGCCCGAGGACCTGCGGGAGCGGATGCTGCAGCGGCTCGGCGGCAGGGTCGTGGACGGGGTCGTGACCGTCACCGCTGACGACACCCGCAGCCAGTGGCGCAACCGGGTGAACGCCCGCCGCCGCCTCGGCGAGCTGCTGGAACAGGCGATGAAGCCGCCCAAGACCCGCATCCCCACCAAGCCGTCGCGGCGGGCCAAGAAGCGCCGGGTGGAGCAGAAGCGCCACCGCGGCGAGGTCAAGCGGATGCGGAAGTCGCCGCGTCGCGACGAGTGGTAGTACCGGGTCTACTCCGCTGCAGCCTTCAGATGCCACCGGCCCACCAGCCGAAAGCCGTCCTCCGTCAGTCCCACGGACACACGCCACCCGAGAGCGCGAAATCTGTCACACCCGGGCCGTATGTTGTGAGCATGGAGCCAAGGCGATATCACGCCATCCCGAAGGGTCTCGATGAGATGCCGGCCGGGCCGAGGCTGGGGGCGATCCTGTCGTTCATCGACCCGGATCGGGTGTCGCCTCACGATCGGGTGATCGTGGTGCGTGCCACCGCCCGCATGACGGCGTACTTCGCCTCGCGGAATCTGGCGGCGGTCGCGTCGGTGGCGGACGCCTACGGAGAAATCGAACCGGAGCCCGGGATGGCGCGGGATGGTGCCGCCGCCGAGCTGCGCGGTGCGATGCGGCTCACCCGGCGTGCTGCGGAGTCGGAGGTGGACCTGGCGGTCCAGATCCGGGATCGGCTGCCCCGGGTGCTGGCGGCGTTCAAGGCAGGACTGATCGACCGGCGCCGCGCCTATGTGATCGCCCGCGAGACCTCCCACCTCTCCGACGAGGTGATCGACCGCATCGTGGACCAGATCATCGACGACGCCCCGCGCCTGACCACCGGCCAGCTCGGTGCGCGGATCCGCCGCCTCGCCCAGGAAGCCGACACCGAGGCCGCCACCGAGCGGTACACCGAAGCGGTAGCGGAGCGCCGAGTGGTGGTGGAGGCGAACGCCGACGGCACCGCCGACCTGATGGGTTGCGACCTTCCCCCGCACCGGGTGAAGCGGATCGCCCGGCTCATCGACCGCATCGCCAAGCGACTCAAGACCGCCGACGAGGCCCGCACCCTCGACCAGATACGCGCCGACGTGTTCCTCGACCTCCTCGAAGGCCGCCTCCACCACGACGGCACGGGCGCCACTGTGGACCTCCGAGTCGATCTCGCCACCCTGGCCCGCATGGCCGACACCCCCGGCGACCTCGCCGGGTTCGGGCCGGTCGTAGCCGACATCGCCCGTCAAGTTGCCGACCAGCAGCCCGACGCCGAGTGGCGATTCCTGGTCACTCACCCCGACACCGGACTCCCCGTCGCCAACGGGACCACCGCTCGTCGAGGCACGGCCTCCCAGCGGCGCACCGCACAACAGCGGGATACCACGTGTGCGTTCCCCGGATGCCGGGCACCGTCCACCGATTGTGACCTCGATCACCGCATCCCGTGGTCGGAGACCCGCCGCACCCGAACCGGCGACCTGATACCGGGATGCCGGTTCGACCACTGGACCATCCGCCACGAATGGGGCTGGACCTACATCCCCCTCCCCGGCGGCGACTACCTCTGGACCTCACCCCTCGGCCACCGCTACACGACCAGCGGACGATCGCCGTAGGCGCCGGCCCGGTGCGGCGGCATGAGGCTCGGTTCCGCCGGGTCAGCGGACCCGGAACACCTGGTCGTGCTCGCGGGCGCGATTCGACAGCTTGATGCCGACATCGTCGCCCTTCTTCGCCTTCTTCACCGGGGCGTGGTCGATCTCCATCGACTCGACCGTGTCGGTGAAATCGGTGGTGTGGCCTCGGACCCGGATGGTGTCTCCGACCTTGAGCTTCCCGGTGAGCACCACCCCGGCCACGCCGATGTCGCCGTAGTAGTGGACGACGGTTCCGATCAGCTTCTCGGACACGGGCAACCTCCCGTCTGTTCCCTCACCATTGTGCCCGTGGCGGGACGGGGGTGCGACCAGAGGCACTCGGATTCCTCAGGGGATCAGGATTCACTCGTACCGACGCGGAATGGTCTCCGGCTCTCGATCTGCTCGCAGCGCACGACGTTCGCCGGCCATGGACCGGGTGCTCGAGGGGGCACGGGCCGTCGGCCGCGAGGAGACGGACGCATCAGCGTGTGACGGACTGGTGGTCACTCGCCGTCACTTCAGGTTGGTCAATCGGTGGCACTTCGAGGCTGCCTCTGTGTCGGGCCGATGTGGATCGATCACGTCGACGACAATCTTGCCATCCACCTCCCTGAAGACGAGGAAGTCTGGATACAGGGGCTTCCATTTGCCGAGCACCAGGTACGGGATCTGGAGCGCCCAATCCTTGCGGTCGACATTGCGCAGCCAAGTGATAAATCCTGACCGACCGACCTCCTCCGCGAGGACTCGCTCTTCCCATCCTTTGTTACTCGATTGGCAGTTGTCTTGGGTGTCACGTAACATACCAGCTGTTGCCCTGTCCGCCAACCTATTGTCAATCGCGCAACCACCGAGGAGCTGTCCATGTCGCTGGGAAGCCATCTGGCTCGCGCGCGCGAGCGTCTCGGATTCCGTCAGGAGGACGTCGCCAAGAGACTCGGCGTGACGCGAACGATGGTCAGCTACTGGGAAGCCGATCGGCGCACGCCGAATGATCGCCAGGTCGCGGCCCTCGCGCGCCTCTACACCGTGAGCCCACACTCACTCGAATCGGGAGAGGGCATCGAGACCCGCGACGAGGAGATCGCCATGCTGTTCCGAGGCGCCGACACGGCTCTGCCGCTGGGGGCGCGGCCCGGCGTCGAGCAGTTCCGCGAGTTCGTGGACGGCTACTCGCGGCTCGCTGAGGCAGCTGGGGTGGAGATCCGAGGCATGCTCCAGAGTCCATTCCCTCCGGTGAGCGGTGCGCCCAGCCTCGATGATGCCCGACGTAAGGCGGAGGAAGTTAGAGCACACCTTCGAGCCGGCCTTGGTCCCGTCGCCGACCTCGATGCCGTCTGTGAGCTGCTCGGCATCACGGTGTACCGAGCCGCACTCGGATCTGACCTCAAAGAGACGATCTCGGGCGGCTTTTTCGCGCACCCGACGATCGGCTTCTCGCTCTTGGTGAACGTGGAGATGACACCCGGGCGTCGGCGATTCACGATTGCGCATGAGCTAGCCCACGCCCTGTTCCACTCCGGCCCCCGGGTGAAGTTCATCCTCTCGGGAACCGACAAGAACCCGCGCGAACGGTTTGCCGACTGGTTCGCCGGTGAATTCCTCATGCCCATCGAGGGCATCCGCCGTGTCATCGAAGAACACGACATGGGAGCGAAGATCACCGATCCAGGCTCTGTGATTCACATCCAGCGGTACTTCAACGTTTCGTATGCGACGGCACTCGTGCGCCTACGCCAGGGGAAGTTCCTGAGTCCAGCTTCGTATGAGGATTTCAAGTCAGTTCGGCCGGTCCTGTTCGCCCGGGCACTCGGCTACGACACGACCGACGACGAGTACATCCAAGATCCGGACGACTGGCGGATCCTCCGCTTCCCTCGGCGTTTCTTGAGGCTTCTTCGGACGGCCGTCCGAGAGGATCTGGTTTCGGCGTCAACCGCTGCACAATTGACTGGCCTCTCCCTCGATGAGATCACCGAACTCGTAGGCGACCAGGCGTTCCAGGGCGAGCAGGATCGGAGAGAGCTCGGTGAGTTCGAGATCACCGGAATCGGAACCTGAGAGCACCGTCGTCGACACGGTCGTTCTCCGGTACTTCCTGCTCGTCGATCGAGTCGACATCCTCTTCGGCGTTCTTGGCTCACCCCTAGTTCTCTCGCGCATCGTGTTCGACCCGGACGACCCACGCGCCGATGAGCTCTCCATGAGCGAGATCGTCCGGAGCATCCACGTGCAAACCCGCCGGGCGAGTGACCCAACCCGAACGAGGGAAGACCGCGAACAGGCGCGAAAGAACGGTGAACGGTTGTCGACCGTCTCGGAGCTTGTGGCCGAGGGCCAAATGGCCGTCGTGGACATGACCGAGGAGGAACGGAGGCTGTTCATGGGGCTGACGTCCGTGCGCGAGACCGGCGAGTTCGGGATTCGACTCCCGCTTGGATACGGCGAGGCGGCAACACTCGCCGTCGCCCTTGGGCGCGATCTCGTGTTCGCCACGGATGACAACGATGCGCTTCGAGCTCTCGACTCGATCGCGCCCGGACATCCTCGGAAGCGAATCAGAGCAATCCTCATCGAGGCCGCCGACGCGGGCATCATCACTCGGGCGGAGGCGAATGCCCTTCACGAGGAGATGAGAGACCTCGGCTTTTGGGATCGAGAGTCGCCCTTTCCTGATCTGTAGAACGTGAACCAAGAGACGCTGCGCGCCACCGAGGGCCGACAACCGGACGGCGCAGGCCTTCGGTCTGAAAAACCGGAGGGCACAAGTCCACGGTCACTCCCGGTGCTCGGAACCGACCGCCTTCGGCCCCGCCCTGCGGGTGGGCCGACCTCCCCCACGGCGTGGTGGAGGTCTCCTGTCCTACCCCTCCGCACCCCCGGTGAAGTGCCAGGAGGCCAGCCGCAGCGACGGGGCGCGCACCAGGCCTGCGCCGAACTCGCCGTCGCCGAAGCGGCGGTCGTTGCCCAGGCCCAGCACCCGGCCCGGGCCGAGCGCCTCCACGAACGATTGGGTGAAGCGCATGTTGGTGACGGCGCCGGTGATCTTCCCGTTCTCGATCATGAAGGTGCCGTTGCGGGTCAGCCCGGTCACCACCTGCGACTTGGGGTCGAGGATCCGGCAGTAGTTGAAGGTGGCCACGTACAGGCCGCGGTCGACGGCGGCGATCATGTCGTCGGGCGACTCGTCGCCGTCGCCCATCACCATGTCGCTGGGGAAGGCGCCGTAGGTGGCGCTCCCCGGGATGGAATGGCCGGTGGACTCCACCCCGGCGGCCTTGGCGGTGCGGCGGTCGTGCACCACCGACTTCGACACCCCACCGGCGATCAGGTCCACCCGTCCCTTGGGCGTGCCCTCCAGATCGAACGGGAGGCCGATGGAGCCGTCGCCGGTGGCGTCGTCCCACACCTCGACGGTCTCGTCGAACTGCTGCTTCCCGAGATCCACGAACGACTGGCCCTCGATGACGGCCTTGCCGTTGAAGCCGTAGAAGGCGAGGAAGGTGAGGATCGTGGCGGCGCACTCGGGCGAGAGCACCACCTCGTAGTCCCCGGGCTTGATGTCGTAGGCGTTCATGCCCATCTTCGCCCGCTCGGCGGCGAGGCTCCCGGCGGCGGCGCCGTCGAGCATGCCGATCGACCCGCCCGTCTGGTGCGCCGAGCCGGCCGACTCGTCGGTCTGGTGGATGCCGTCGACGGTGGCGCGGGTGGTGCGGCCCTCCACGGCGTGCCCGGCCGAGTTGGCGAACGCCACCCGCATGGCGGCGGTGTCGCAGTACCCGGCGGCCCGCATCCCGGGCCCCGCCGCCACGAACTGCTCGACCACGGCGGCGCGGGCGTCGGGGTCGGCGTCGGCGGTGGCCTGGTCCCAGTGGTCGACGTCGGGGACGTCGGAGGGCGGGGTCAACCCGGGCCACTCCGGGTCGACCGGCTGCAGGCTCGCCGCCTCCAGCGTCTCCTCCACCAGCCGCGAGAGCGACTCGTCGTCGGTGCGGTTGGTGGTGCCGCTGGCGACCTTGCCGTCCACCGCCAGCTTGAGACCCACCGCCGGGGTGTCCTCGGCGACGTTCTGGTGGATGAACGAGTTGGCGAAGCGGGTGAGCGCCTCGACGCCGCTGCCCACCTGGGCCTCTGCCTCGGCGCGGTCGCCAACCATCTCGACGAGGCGGGTTGCGATCTCGAGTGGCTGCGTCATCCCTTCACCCCCACCCGCACGGTGGCGAATCGCCCCGGGGCGGCCGAGTGGCCGGTGTGCGCCACCTGCATCGGCTGGCCCTTCCCGCAGTTCGGGGTGCCCCAGTGCACCCATTCGTCACCTCCGGCGAGCATGTCCAACTCGGCCCAGAAGCGGGGGGTGATGCCGGTGTAGGTGGGGTTGCGGAGCATCCGCCCCAGCTTCCCGTCCTTCACCTCCCATGCGATCTCGCACCCGAACTGGAAGTTGAGCCGCTTGTCGTCGATCGACCACGAGCGGTTGGTGGACATGTAGATGCCGTCCTTGGTCTCCGAGATGATCTCCTCCAGCGACGAGTCGCCGGGGAGGAGCCCGACATTGGTCATCCGCACCATGGGCAGGCGGTTGAAGCCGTCGCCCCGCACCATCCCGCCCGGCGGCAACCCGGCGATGTGGGCCGAGTCGCGGCCCGACAGCACCCCGACCCAGATGCCCTCGTCGACGATGGGCACCCGCTGCGCCGGTGTGCCCTCGTCGTCGTACCCGAACGTGCCGAGGGCGCCGGCCAGGGTGGCGTCGGCGGTGATGTTCATGAGCGGCGAGCCGTACTTGTGGGTGCCGAGCTTCGGCAGCTCGAGATGCGACGTGCCGGCGAAGGCCGCCTCCCACCCCAGGATGCGGTCGAGCTCGATGGCGTGGCCCACCGACTCGTGGATCTGCAGGGCCAGCTGGCTGGCTTCGAGGATGAGCGTCGTCTCGCCCTCGGGGCACTCGTCGGCGGACAGCAGGGCGACCGCTTCCTCGGCGATGCGCTGGGCATTGCCCGGGTAGTCCCAGCGGCGGACGGTCTCGTACCCGCCGGTCTCGTACTGCCCGAACGACTGCGGGAAGGAGCGGCGCTGCGTCTCGCTCTCGCCGAGGGCGGTGGCGTCCATGCCGCCGCCGCTCTCCACGATGTGCTGGTGGATGCGGTGCCCCTGCGACGACACGAACCACTTCTCGGTGTCCCATGCCTGGAAGGCGGCGCGGGCCAGGGCGACGCCGTCCACGGCCTGCATGGTCTCGGTGACGCCGACCAGCATGTCCACCTTCTCGGTGGTGGGCACCTCGAGCGGCGCCTCGTCGTGGGGGGTCACGTACGAGTCCTCGGTGACGCCCACGTCGGCGAGCTCGATCGGCTTGCCGGGGACCCGCGCCGAGGCGCGGGCGATGTCGGCCGCCGACTCGCCGGCGGTGCGCAGGGCGGCGTCGTCGACATCGGCCGTCGCGTAGAAGCCCCATGACGACCCGATGAGCGCCCTCACGCCCACCCCGGCCGACTCGGCGCGCTCCAGCTCCTCCACCCGACCGTTCTGGACCGAGATCGACTCGGTGCGGGTCGACAGCATCCGGGCGTCTGCGTAGGTGGCGCCGGCGTCGAGGGCCGCCTGGACCGCCTTCTCTGCGGGTTCGAACATGCGGCGCAGCCTAGAGGCCGTGCCGGGTGTCCTGGATGAGACCGTCGACCACGGCCTGCAGCGCCTCGCGATCGTCCGCCCCGCGGTCGATCGCGTCCCGGTAGGTGGCGAGCTGGCGGTCGGCGCTCGTGCCCCCGGAGACGATGTCGCGGGCGCGCTCCACCTCGGCGAGGCATCCCATCTCGGTGGCGTCCTGCCGCACCAGGTCGATGAGCTCGTCGACCAGCTCGGGGAACGGGACGAGCTCCCCCTTGCCGAAGTCGACCAGCGAGTCCGACACCCCGTAGCGCTGGGCGCGCCACACGTTCTCGGAGATGAGCATGTCCACGTAGGTGCGCCAGCGCTGGTTCTCCGAGCGGCGGCGGAACAGCATCGCCAGCAGGCTCAGATACAGCGCCGCAACGCTGACGCCGTCATCCACACGGGTGCAGATGTCGGCGATCCGCATCTCCAGCGTCGGGTAGCGGGCGCTGGGCCGCAGGTCCCACCACAGCTTGGTGGCGTCCTCGATGAGCCCGGCGTCGAGCAGCACCCTCAGGTGCCGCTCGTACTCGCCCCACGAGGCGAACTCCTCGGGGAGCCCGGTACGGGGAAGCGAGTAGAAGACGCTCATCCGGTACGACTTGAGCCCGGTGTCGATCCCGCCCCAGAAGGGTGACGAGGTGGAGAGCGCCAGCAGGTGCGGCAGGAAGTACTTGACCTGGTTCATGAGGTCGATGCGCAGGTCGGGATCCTCGATCCCGACGTGGACGTGCATCCCGCAGATCACGAGCCGCCGCACCACCCCCGCCAGGTCCTTGGCGAGCATCTGATACCGCTCCTTGGGCGTCACCTCCTGCACCGACCAGTCGGCGAAGGGGTGGGTGGAGGCGGCGATGACGCTCATCCCGTTGCTCTCGGCGATCCCGAGGACGGTCCGGCGCAGGCGGCGCAGGTCCTCGGCGGCCGTGGGGATGTCGGGGCAGACCTTGGTGCCGACCTCCACCTGTGCCCGCAGGAACTCGTGGCCCACCTGCGGTCCCAGCACCCGCTCGGCCTCCGCCACGATCGACTCCGGTGCGTCACGGACCAGGTCGCGGGTCTCGGGGTCGACGAGGAGGTACTCCTCCTCGATGCCCACTGTGAATGCCGGCCGGGTCACCGCCATCGTCCACCTCCCCGAGCGGCGAGCCTACCGATGGAACGCGCCGGGCAGCCGTACCGTTGTCCCCGCATGCGCGCATCCGCCCTGCTGTTGTCGCTCGCTCTGATCGCCGGCGCCTGCGGCGGCGACTCCGCCGACCCCGCACCCGCCACCACCGCTCCGCCCACCACGGCGGTGGCCACCACGGGGGCGCCCACGACCGCCCCCGCCACTACGGCGACACCCACGACGGCGACGACGCCCACGACCTCACCCCCCACCACCGCAGCGCCCGATCCGGCGTGGGAGGCGCTCGCCGGGGGGCCGCCGGTGCGCCGCGACGCCGCCATGGCGGTCGCCCCCGACGGGACGGTGTGGCTCCACGGCGGCCGCGCCGGCGAAACCACGCTGGGCGACCTGTGGCGCTTCGACCCCAAGGCAGGGGCGTGGTCGGAGGTCATCCCCGAGGGCGACGGCCCTGCGGCGCGCTTCGGCCACGATGCGGCGTGGGACGCCGACGGCGATCGGCTCGTGGTGACCCTGGGCCAGCGCGGCGACGACTTCTTCGGGGACGCCTGGGCGTTCGACCCCGCCACCTCCACGTGGGCCCAGCTGGCAGCGAACGGCGCCGGGCCGTCCGAGCGGTACGGGGCGTGCTCCGCCTACGCCGCCGCCACCAACTCGCTGATCATCAGCCACGGGTTCACGATCCTCGGCCGCTTCGACGACACCTGGTCGCTCGACCTCGCCACCGGCGAGTGGACCGACATCAGCCCGGACGGCGACCGGCCCGAGGCGCGCTGCCTGCACGCCTGCGACCTCGACCCGGCCACCGGGGACCTCGTCCTGTTCGGCGGGCAGTCGAACAACAGCCGGTTCCTCGGCGACACCTGGGTGCTGGGAGCGGGCGGCTGGGTGTCGGTCGACGACGGCACCCCGGGGGCGCGGCGCTTCCCGAGCCTGGTGGCGGCCAACGGCGCCCTCCACCTGTTCGGCGGCATCGGCGAGGACGGTGACGTCGCCGCTCCGTTCGCCTTCGCCGGCGGGTCGTGGGAGCGGGGCGGCCCGGACGGCCCCGAGCCCCGCAACGGCCACGCCGCCGCCGCCGGCCCCGACGGGTCGGTCTTCGTGTTCGGGGGTGAGACCGGTGGGTCTGCCCGCGGCGACCTGTGGGTGTTGCGCAACCCGTGACCGTCCTCGGAGCCGCGCGATAGAGTCGAGCCGATGGGAGACGAGTTCGTCACGTGCGCGAACTGCGGGGCGGACATCCCGAGCACCGCCAAGGTGTGCGGGCATTGCGGCCAGCGGGTAGCACGCCCGACCGAACGCGCTGCGATGCCTCCCCCCGACCCTCCGGCAAGCACCGGTGGGGTGCGCTGGGGCATGGCCGGCGCGATCCTGGCGGTGCTGGCCGTCGCCGGTGGTGCGGTGGCCGGCTTCCTGTTCCTGACCGCCGACGATGCGCCGCCCGAGTTCTCACATGCCTGCGACGTCCTCGATGACGCCGCACTCCCCCGACTCGTAGGCGACCAGGGGACACCCGAGAGGACCCGGTCGGACGACTTCGCGCACGCCGGGGTGACCACCTGCGAGATCGGTCTGGCCGATTCGCCGCTCCACCTCCAGGTGGATCTCCTGACGGCAGAGGACGCCGCGGGCCACTTCGAGGATTGGGCGGCGGCGTTCTCCGGGTGCCCGCCATTCGACCAGCAGGCGGACACTGCCCTGCTCCTGCAGATCTTCGATTGCGTCGTCCTGACGACCGACGTCGAGTACACCGAGATGGCGGTCTCGAGATCGGAGCGCGCCGCCTGGGCCTCGGGCGTTCGGGCGGAAGCGGACTACGAGATCCTGGTCGCGACGGAGCACCATCTCCTCGTCGTGTGGCGCGACCTGCGTGTCGGTGAGCTGCCCGAGGAGAGCATCGAGCTCTTGCTCGACCTGCTCTCCTGAAAGCGGCTGCGCCCCGTCAACGCTCCATGACCACGCCGTTGCTCCACTCGATGGTCGTCGGGTTCCCAGCACCGTCGATGAACGTCACCCGCGCGGTGGAGATGAAGCCGCCCGTTGACGTCGTCACCGTGATGTCGTAACCGTCGAGCGTGATGCGGCCCGAGGAACCTGCCGCGTCGACAAAGCTGTACTCGTTCGGATCGAGCGAGTTCTGGCTCAGGGTCATCGTGTAACAGCAGTCGCCGTTCACCGAGTACTGCCAGTCGCCCGACAGCGCGTTGGTGCGGGTCACGTCGAACGTGGGCGAGATCCTGGATGAGCTGCCATCCAGAGCCTGGCCATCGGGCGTCTCGATGATGATGTCGACGTAATAGGTCTGGCGCCCGGGATAGAACTGGTCGTACGGCAGCAAGAGCTCGAAGTCGGACTGCCCCCATTCCGCTACCCCGGAGTTGGTCGTGGCCGACCGCGCCACCGCCAGTTGGCCGGCGTCGGTGTGCAGCGCAGGATCGGCTCCGGAGAGGACCAGCTGGCCTGTCTCGCGCCAGACGGCAGCGACCACTCGGACGTCGAGCGCCTGGTACTGGTTGCTCACGGAGAACGCGGTGTGGACGACGATCCCGACTTCGCCTGACTGGCTCGTGACGTCGTACTCGAGCCACACATCGTGAACGGTGGCCGAGGTGTCCTCGCCAGCCCCGCCGTCCCCGCTCCCACCCGGCGCCGACGGCCGCTCGATGCTGAAGTCCACAGCGACGCCCGTCTTCCACTTCCCCCCGACGCCGCCCGCACAGGCGCTGCCGAATTCGTTACCACAGAAATGCTCGGCGCTCCACGCCAACTCCCTGCCGAAGAGCCGTACGAGGCGCGGCGCGTCGGACTCGCCGAACAGGTCGAACGCTTGGCGCCGCAGGGTCCCGCCCAACCCGTCTGACCCGTCCTTCTCACCGACATTGGCTTCGAACGGGGTGTCGAGCAGAATGGGCTCTCCCCCGCCGCAGTCCTCCATGTGAAGCGTGCTGTCGCCCAGGAAGTCGACCCACTCGAAGTAGCCGCCGAACTGAAGTGCCTCTTTCACGTCACTCTCGGGAATCTCCGTGTCTGCCCACTCGCACTCGGCAACGGCGATGTACGCGGCGTGCTTGGACTCGGACACGTAGAGGATCGGGTGACGGCTCTGATCACCGCTGATCGTCCCCCAGCATGGGTTGTGGGGCCCGGACTCGGTCCAGCACTCCAGCCCGGCGAAAGTGTTGCCGCCGTAGACACCGGTGTGGTCGAACTCGTAGTACGTGGGATGCCCGTAGTGCCGATTGATCTCGATGCCCTGCAGCGACCAGCCGCTCGAACTGCGCGCCACGTGTATCCAACTCGCTTCGGAGTCCCCCGCATGGGAATAGAGACCGAACGCCGGATCGCCGCAGTCTCGGGGATACAGCACGACGAAGGTGACGATCGCCCCGCCCGGCTTGGGGCTGACCTGATAGGCAGCGGCCAGATCTTCCTCGGGGCGGGTGCAGAGGTGCTCCTCCTCATCCATGACGAGCACCGGCTTGAACCAGTTGGCGAGATCGGTCTCCAGGCCATCCGAGAGGCCGTCGTAGTCGCTGTCCTTCTGGTAACTGGCGTTGTGGTCCACGGTCAGACCGAAGCCGGTGCCGCTGCCGGGATCGAGGGACCCCAGCGCCGAGTCGTCGACCTCCGGTTCGATCAACTCGGCGAGCACACCAGGAAAGTAGGCCGGATCAAGCGGAGCCGTTGTCGTCCCATCTCCCCCGCTGCCACCGGGCGTCGTGGAAGTAGCGGTGGAGCCACCACTCGAGCCCGAGTGAGCGACCGTCGAGGTGGTCGCTTCTGAGTCCCCGGCCGCACCCGGGCCGGCAATGGTTCCGCCGCCGCGGGTCGTGCCTGTGACCACCCGCGTGGTTCGGGGGCCCGACGCCGACGGATCCCCACCGCCCCGTTCCTGGTTGCTCATCACCCAGGAACCGGCGCCTACTGCCCCGGCGATGAGCAGCGCCGCGACCACAGCCATGGGACCGCGCGATCGTGCCCGGGCCGTCTCCGACCCGGGGGTCGGGAGGGGGGCCGGGACCGGAGGATCGAGGGTGCCCTCGCGCTCCGGGACCGGGGGGGCGATGTCGCCCCCGGGTTCGGACGTCCGCATCGGAGGCTCGACCGCCCCCCCAGACCGGGAGGCGGGGGTCCGGCGCAACTCGTCCAGGGCTGCGCCGCACTCCTCACAGAACGCGACACCGCTCCGATTCTCGTGACCGCATGGGGAGATCCCCACGCCGCCTCGTTCGACCGAGCCGAGCGGACTGCCGCACTCCTCACAGAACGAGACACCCCTCCGATTCTCGTGACCGCATGACGCGCAGCGCATCAAGTTCCCCCGCACAGCCCTACATTCGCCCGAAAGTTTACCGGCCCGCCAACCACAAGCGTCGTTCGTCGACCCCGCCCCACTCGGGCATGCGACAGCGGGGCGCGTCACGATGTAGCGTTCCCCCATGTCTCAAGCCACCGAGAAGATCCTGAAGTGGGCCGAGGCCGATGCCCGTGTCGACGTCAACGACGACGGCACCCTGACCCTGCGGGGTGATCCCCCGATCGGGGTGGCGATCGCCGAGGACGACG
>Ga0214472_10004547_pt1 | contig 14651 bp, 16 predicted proteins | sample RVTome_6_FD_207662 | JGI IMG/M metagenome (GOLD analysis project Ga0214472, IMG submission 207662) | Soil microbial communities from uranium-contaminated site in the Upper Colorado River Basin, Wyoming, United States - RVT140D175 | ecosystem: Environmental > Terrestrial > Soil > Contaminated >...
CGCCACCGAGATCGAGGACTTCTTTCGCCGGAGGCTTGCTGCCATCGAGGCACCGGGGAGTGAGGTCGAAGGGTGAAGATCTGCTGCGTCTGCGCCGCCCGCCCGAACTTCGTCAAGATGGACGCCCTCCTACGCGCGATGCGGCGTCATCCGAGGATCGCGAGCGTCCTGGTCCACACCGGTCAGCACTACGACGATCAGCTCTCACGAGCGCTATTCGAGGATCTGGGGATTCCAGCTCCCGACATCCAACTCGCGGTGGGCAGCGCCAGCCATGCGACTCAGACGGCGCGCATCATGGAGCGCTTCGAGGCGGTGGTCGAGGCCCAGCGCCCGGAGGTCGTGCTGGTCGTCGGAGACGTCAACTCCACGCTGGCCTGCAGCCTGGTGGCTATCAAGATGGGGGTCAAGGTCGCCCACGTCGAGGCCGGCTTACGTAGCTTCGACCGCTCGATGCCCGAGGAGATCAACCGCATCGTCACCGATGCGATCAGCGACTTTCTCTTCGTCAGCGAGCCGAGTGGGCTCGTCAACCTGGCGGCGGAGGGCGTCTCCAGCGAGAGAGTCTTCTTCTCCGGCAACGTGATGATCGACACCCTCCTGCGCTGCCGCACCCTGATCTCGAAGTCCACCGTCCTCGACCGATTGACGCTCACCGAGAAAGCCTACGGCCTCCTGACCCTACATCGCCCGGGGAACGTGGATGATCGGAAGCCGTTGACGCACATCATCGAAGCAGTGGCGGCGATCGGCGAACGTCTGCCCATTGTCTTCCCGGCTCATCCCCGCACTCGCGATCGGATGAAACTCTGGGGCCTGGACGATCGGCTCGCGATGGCGGGCGGCGTGCGGCTCATCGAGCCCCTCGGCTATCTGGACTTCGCCCGGCTGATGGACGGTAGCCGCTTGGTACTAACCGACTCCGGGGGGGTGCAGGAGGAGACCACGATCCTGGGAATCCCCTGCCTGACTCTGCGCGACAACACGGAGCGCCCGATTACGCTGGAGCGCGGCACCAATCGGCTGGTCGGCACCGACACGGCGGCCATCGTGGCTGAGGCGGAGCAGACGCTGGCGAGCCCACCGCCGAGCATCGAATCGCCGCCCGAGGGATGGGACGGCCACGCCGCCGACCGCGTCGTCGAGGTACTCCTGCGGCGAGCGACCTGACCTCACTCCAACAGAGGAAATGCCAGTGCTCCCGGGTGCGTGTACCCGTTCATCGCCGACCGATACCGTGAGATCTCATCTCTCCCAACGAGCTCATGGATTCCCTCGAGCCTGTCGATTACCCCTTTTCCGGCGCTTCATTGGAGACGCGGAGCGCCCACTCCTGAAGCTTCTCGATGGCCAGCCCCAGCGCCCCGGCTGAGCCCCGGAAGGAGCCCCAGCCCGCCGGCTGATTGTCCCTCGTGTACCACTCCCAGAAGCCGCCGTTGGCCAGCGCTCGAGCCACCATGGGCTGGATCTCGAGGTAGGCATCCGCGACGAATCCGTGCGCGACCAGTTGCTGGATCGTGCGGCCGCCGAACCATGTCCAGTCGCCGCCGTTCTGGTAGGTGTAGGGCACCGTGAGGATCGGGTTCTTGAAGACGCCTTCAGGGTACGGCGGGTAGAGGGTCAGACCGAGGCTCGGCGCCCCGCTCCGCCGCACGTTCTCCCGCATCCTCGCCAGGGAGGCGGCGATCTCGTCGCGCGTCAACAGCTCGGCGGCGATCGCCATCGTCGTGCCACCGTGATAGTAGATCCGGCTCTCGTCGACGCTTTCCGGAAAGGGAGACTCGTCGAGGTAGAGGTGGGCCACGAACTGCTGCCGCTCAGCCTGCCAGAGGTGCTTTCGGGCGCTGCGATGGAGGTCCCGGTGGATGGCGGTCCAGTCGGCGTACCGCTCCGAGTCGGCGGGGAGTAGCGAGAGGTAGTCCGCGATGGCGAGGAGGAACATCGCGTTGTCGTAGACGTCGATCGCGCGGTGGCTGCCGTCCTCGAGCACCACGCCCCACTCGTGGTCGGGCCGCACGTCGCCCCAGTCGGCGGTCGCGCCGCCCCATACCAGTCCGTACTCCTCCGACCAGCGATGATCGAGCAGGTAGCGGAGCGCGCGGTCCATCCGCTCGAGTACCGTGAAGCCCTCGATCTCCTCCTCGAGGATCGAGGCGTCGGCCGTCACGCGGACGAATCGGGCGACCGCCTGCACGAGGCTCGACTCGTGATCGGTGGCCACGGTGTTCTTGTGCGCCTTGAAGTCGGGCACCGAGGCCTTGACGATGAAGTCGTAGCCCGCTCCGGGCTTCTCCACCGGGGTGTAGCCGTCAACGATGTTGCCGTCGTCGCCCTGGAAGCGGAAGAACATCAACAGCTTCTCGCGGATCTCCTCGTGCTCTCGCACCTGGCAGGAGATCTCGATGAAGGTCGCGAGGTCGCGGATCCAGACCTCTTCGTAGCCCTCGCCGGCGGTGAAACCGGTGGCCAGCAGGGCCTTCGCCATCGCCAGCACCTTGGTGAGTCCTTCGTCGGCCAGGATCTCCGCGGCCAGAGCTCGCTCCTCGGGTGTCGGGGGCTCGGCGCCCACCCCACCGTCGTCGCCGGGCGTCGGCCCGCGACCACAGGCGGTAGCCAGGAGGAGAGCGGGGATCAGGAACGCCAGGGGGACGCGGTCGGGCTTCACGGGGTCTCCTCGGGGTGGGTGAGGTCCGTATACTAACGACCCCCAGCGACGAACCCGCGGAGACCCCAGACGAGAGATGAAGACCACGACGAAAGCACGGTTGACTTTCGCAGGCCTCGCCCTCCTGGTGCTGTGGGCGCCTCTCGCCGCGAAGGCCGCCGAGGCCGAACCGGCAAGCGAGCCGGACGAGGCTGAGCACTCACCGCCCGCCCTTGACCCCTCCTTCTTGGAGAGCGCCGCCTTCGTCAGCATCGATTTCCAGCCGCCGATGTGGCGCGACGAACCGTTGCCCAAGGGCTTCGCCGAGCAGGGGATCACCCGCGAGCACGTCGCGGAGGCCCGCCGCTACTTTCTCGAGGAGGCGCTGCCCAACGCCCGGCGGGTGGCGGATGGCAGCCGCGAGCTGGGACTGCCGATGATCTTCGTCCACTGGGGCTATCGGTTCGCCGACGCGATGGACCTCGATCCCGCGACCTACAACGCCTTCCTGGACAACTACGGCCCCGACACCTCGAAGTGGCCGCACCACATCGCGGCGGCCGACTCGAAACCGGCCGAGGAGCTGGGCGTGCGGCCCGGCGAGTACGTCATCGCGAAGACCGCGCAGGACGCCTTCGCCTCCTCCAACATCGCCTTCGTGCTGAGGAACCTCGGAGTGAAGAACATCGTCTTCGTCGGAGGCGACACCGGGGCCTGCCTGGGGAACTCGGCGCGCTCGGCGATCCGGGAGGGCTACCAGGTTCTGTGCGTCAAGGACGCGACCTTCGACGCCTCGGAGCCGAAGCGCCTCGAGAACTTCGAGCGCATCGGCTGCCACCACGTCGTCTCGACCGAGGAGTTCGAGCGGCTGGTCGAGCGGGCGAACTGACCCTCCGCCACGCACCCAGCGGACGCACCGCCCAAGAGCCACCGCGCCTCTTGGAGATCGGGGGCGGTGAGCAGGGAAGAAGGCTCTCCTCCGCTACGTCAAAGGCACGACAACGAGCGGAGCGCACCGATGCGATCGTTCACTCGAGCAGGGAGGAGCACCCTACTGTGTCTTCTGGCGCTCCCGGCGCACGTCGCCGCCGAGGACTGGCCGCAGTTTCTCGGGCCGCGGCGCGACGGGACGTCGACGGAGCATGCCCTCGTCGAGGGCTGGCTGCGGGGCGGTCTGGTCCGGAGATGGTCAGCCGCGCTGGGAGCCGGATACTCCGGCATCGTCACCCAAGGTGCCGCCATCTTCACCATGGACAGCGACGGCGCGAGCGAGTTCGTCGTCTCCTTGAGCGCGCTCGATGGCCGCGAGCGATGGCGGGTGCGCACGGGCCCCTCTCCCACGGACGTCTACGGAGGACTGGGTCCGCGAGTCACGCCCGCCGTCGATGGCTCTCTGCTGTTCACCGTGAGCGGCACCGGCCGTGTTTTCGCGCTGCGCGTCGACTCCGGCCAGGTCGTCTGGATGCGAGACCTGGCGGGTGACATCGGCTGGCGTCCTCCGGCCGAGGGGGCCGCCTCGTCTCCGCTGGTCGCGGACGGGCGTATCTACGTCATGAGCGGCGCCAGTGGAAGGACCGTCGCCGCCCTCGATCGGGCGACGGGAGAACTTGTCTGGACCGCGATCGACGACCGCGTGTCCTACTCATCGCCGCTGCGCTGGACCGGGGCCGATGTGGAGCAGATCCTGTTCCTCACCGGAACATCACTTTTCTCTCTCGACCCCGAAACCGGACGAAGTCTCTGGAGCTACCCCTGGCCCACGCACGACCAGGTGAACGTCGCCACGCCCCTGCCCGGTAACCCGGACCACGTCTTCATCTCCTCCGGGCACGACCAGGGGGCGGCCCTCCTTCGCGTCGAACGCAGGGCAGACGATGGCCTCGAGGTCGAGGAGGTCTGGCGCAACCGCGAGATGAAGAACCACTTCAACAACTCGGTCTACTTCGAGCGTGCCTACTTCGGATTCGACAATGCGATCCTCAAGGCAGTCGACGCGGCCACTGGACAGAGCCTGTGGAACGCTCGTGGGTTTGGCGAGGGATCGCTGGTCCGAGTCGGCGCCTACCTGATCGTTCTCTCGGACGCCGGCGAGCTGGCCTGCGGTCTGGCTCGGCGAGACGCCTTCAAAGTCGAAGCTCGTCTGTCGGCACTCGGCGGGCGAACCTGGACGCCCCCATCGATCGCCAACGGCAGCCTCTACCTGCGCGGCGAGCGCCAGGTGGTGCGCCTGTCGCCTCCTAGTGGACTGTAACGCTCGAATCGTTAGTGAATGGCGCCGCGTCGTCGTCGTGAGCAAGGCGCGCCGAAGCAGGCGTAGCGGTGCCTGCGTCGACGAGGCGCAACGCCGCACACGGCGGCGAGACCCAGCCAGGCACTGACCGGCTGGTCGCTCTGTTGACTCCCACAGCCCTCTCTGGCAAGATCAAAAGTCCGCTCGGAGACGAGCGGAACCGGACGCGGGGTGGAGCAGTCTGGTAGCTCGTTGGGCTCATAACCCAAAGGTCGCAGGTTCAAATCCTGCCCCCGCAACCAAGCCAGTCCAGGGCCGCGCTCTCGCGCGGCCCTTTTTGCTTGCCGTAAGATCACCTCGTGATGGCCACTGCCGACACCCCTCTGACGGATCTCGTCGCGCCGGTGCTGCTCCTCGCCATGCCGCAGGTACAGGACCCGTTCTTCAGGCGGAGCGTCGTGCTGCTGGTCCACCACACCGACGAGAGCAGTTTCGGATTCATCGCCAACCGGCCGACCGAGATCCAGGTCGACGAGATCCTGAGCGGCATGGAGATCGAGTGGAACAGCGACGAGCGCCCGGCCGCATTCTTCGGCGGTCCGGTGCAGCCGCAGCTCGGCACCGTGCTTTTCGACCTCGCCACCTCGCCGCTCGCCAGCCGGGAGACGCTCGACGAGACCACCACCGAGATCTTCCCCGGGCTGCGCGTCACCCAGCACATCGGCGACCTCCAGGCGATCGCCCAGCGGCCCTCCCGCCGCTTCCGCTTCTTCCTGGGCTACGCCGGGTGGGGGGAGGGACAGCTTGTCGACGAGATCCTGCGCAACGACTGGCTGATCGCGCCGGTGCAGGAGGAGCTGCTGTTCGGGGCCGACCCCGGCGCGGCGTGGAGCACGGCGCTGGCCTCGGTGGGCGTCGATCCGGCGAGCCTGCCTTCCTGGACCCCGGCCGACCTCGAGGGCGGGGCCAATTGAGCCGCCGGGACTGAGCCGATGCGTGCCGTCCTCCAAGTGCTGCTCAACGCGCTCGGGCTGTGGCTCACCGCGCAGATCGTGCCGGGCGTGGTCTACGAGGGCGGCCCAATCGGGCTCCTTCTCGCCGGACTGGCCATGGGCCTGGTCAATCTCCTGGTGCGCCCGCTGGCCATTCTGCTCTCGCTGCCGTTCATTCTCCTCACGCTGGGTCTCTTCTTCATGGTCATCAACGGCGCGATGCTGGCTCTGGCCGCCACCGTCGTGCCGGGTCTCGCGATACAAGGCTGCCTTCCGGCACTCCTCGGCGGCTTCGTCCTGGCGCTGTTCAACTGGCTGGTGCGCGCCTTCGAGGCCGCCTGATGGCCGCGGGCCGCGGCAAGACTCGGCGGAGCGCGGGCTTGGCGCGCGAGTCGAAGGCCGCCCGCAAGGGGCGCACCCGCGAGATCCGCGACCGGTTGACGCAAGAGTATCCGGACGCCCGTTGCGCTCTCGACCACAAGAGTCCGTTGCAGCTCCTGGTCGCCACCATCCTCTCGGCGCAGTGCACCGACAAACGGGTGAACATGGTGACCCCGGCCCTCTTCGAGCGCTATCCGAAGGCGGCTGACTACGCCGCCGCCGAGCCGTCGGAGCTCGAGCAGATGATCCGCAGCACGGGATTCTTCCGCAACAAGGCGCGCTCGCTCAAGGCGCTCGGCCAGGCGCTGCTCGCCGAGCACGACGGCGAGGTCCCGCGCTCGATGGAGGCGCTCCACGCCCTGCCGGGTGTCGGCCGCAAAACCGCGAACGTGGTGCTTGGCAACGCCTTCGGGATCGACGAGGGCATCGTGGTCGACACCCACGTCGGGCGCCTCTCGGGCCGGCTGCGCCTCACCCGCGAGGAGGACCCGGTGAAGATCGAGTGGGATCTCATGGAGCTCGTGCCGAAGGACTCCTGGACCCTCTGGTCCCACCTGCTGATCCTGCACGGGCGCGCCGTCTGCCAGGCGCGCAAGCCCGACTGCCCGAGTTGTGTGGTGGCGGATCTGTGCCCCTCGGCGGAGCTGTAGGAGGAGGAGATCGACGTGAGCGAGACGAAGATCGCCGTCATCACCGGCGCCAGTGCCGGCATCGGAGCCGCCACCGCGCGCGCCCTCGCCGCGGCGGGCTTTCGCACGATCCTCGGCGCGCGTCGTGTCGACAAGCTGAGGAGGTTGGCCGAGGCGGTCGACGGCGAAGCGCGCCAGCTCGACGTCACCGACCCGGCGAGCGTCGAGCGTTTCGCCGAGGGCATCGGGCGCCTGGATCTGCTGGTCAACAACGCCGGCCTGGCGTCGGGCATCGATCGCATCGAGGACACCGACGAGGAGCGCTGGCGGCGGATGTGGGAGGTCAACGTCATCGGGCTCATGCGCGTCACCCGCGCGCTGCTTCCCGCGCTGCGCGCCGCTCCGCACGGCCACATCGTGAACCTGGGCTCGATCTCCGGCTTCGAGGTCTACCGCGGAGGCGGCGGCTACACCGCTTCGAAGTGGGCGGTGCGGGCGATCGGCAAAACGCTCCGGCTCGAGCTCCTCGGGGAGCCGATCCGCGTCACGGAGATCGCCCCGGGGCTGGTCGAGACCGAGTTCTCGCTGGTGCGTTTCGACGGCGATGCCGAGCGCGCCGTCAAGCCGTACGCGGGGATGAAGCCGCTCGACGCCGAGGACGTCGCGGACGCCATCGCCTGGGCCGCGACGCGTCCGCCGCACGTCAACGTCGACGAGATCGTTCTGCGGCCACTCGCCCAGGCGACCTCCACCGAAGTGCATCGCGCAGGCTGAGGGGGCGCGGTATTCTCGCCCCATGGACCCCCAGCGTTTCCGCGAGGCCTACGAAAAGCTCCAGCTTCTCGACGACAAGACGTACAAGCTGCGAGCGAAGGACCGGTTGTCGCTCGGCCCTCCGAGTCTTCAGCGCCTGGAGGAGAAGGTGAAGGACCTCTCCTCGTACACGTTGGAGCTCAAAGAGGTCCTGCAGGAGCTGTTCCTGTCGATCTCCGGCAAGCCGCAGGGCGAGTCGAAGGCAGAGTAGGCGGCAGGTCGAGGAGGACGCAGGGAGCGCAACGCCGCAGATGCGGGCGGTTCCCGCACTCAGCGGCCGGTGGAGCCGAAGCCGCCCCCACCCCGCTCCGTCACCGTCAGCTCCTCCACCTCCTCCAGCCGCACGCGGGGGACCGGAGCGACGACGAGCTGCGCCACGCGGTCGCCGCGGCGGATGGTGAACGGCTCGCTGCCGTGGTGGATCACCAACACCTGGAGCTCGCCGCGGTAGTCGCTGTCGAGCGTTCCGGGCGAGTTCAAGAGGGTGATGCCATGGCGCGCGGCGAGGCCGCTCCGGGGGCGGATCTGCCCCTCCCACCCGCGGGGCAGCTCGACCATCCAGCCGGTGGGCACGAGGACGCGCTCACCGGGCTGCACGACCACGGTCTCTTCGAGCGCCGCCCGCAGGTCGAGCCCGGCGCTCTCGGGCGAAGCGGCAGCCGGTGCCTCGAGCCCCTGGGCGTGCGGTAGCCGCCGGATGCGGACCACGACCTCATCCATCGCCACCTCTGCCACGATCTTGCCGCTCGCGGCGATTCCGCCGGTCGCGGCGATCGTTCCGCTCCTTTGCGTCGTCGTCGAGCCCGCTGTCCTCGTCCAATCCGGTACCGTCGGCCGGCTGGACGCCCGCCGGAAGAGGCCGGCCGGCAAAGGCCGCGTTCAAGCGCGGCACGTTCTCCCCGGTAGGACCGCCGCTCGGCAGCAGGTCCACCGTGAACTTCCAGTCGCTGTACTTGCCACCACCAGCGAAGCTCTTGAGCGCCTCCTCCTCGGAGAGCGAGTGGACGCCGACGATCGGACCACCGCCCAGCGTGCCATCGAGCCCGGCCCGCCGCCGGATGCGCTGCTCGCGCCGCGAGATCGGCGCGGCCCTCGGCTCCTCGCCGTCCGGGTCGTCACCGAAGGCCGACTGGGCATCGCTCATCGCGCCCGAGATGCCGACCGGCGCCACTCCGCTGCCTGAGATGCCACCCCTGGAGCCTCCCTCGCCGATGCCCTGACCGGGCGCCGAGGCATAGATCAACCCCCACCGGCCGTCCGGCGTCATCGGATCGGCCCACAGCTGCCGGGCCGCCCGCGGGTGGATCTTCACCAGCTCGTCGAGGCTCACCGGGAAGCGGCCGTTGCGCGCCTGGAAGACGCGGATCGCCTCGGCGTACTGCAGGCCGCGGAAGATCAGCTCCTCCTCCCGCTCGCGCTGCATCGCGGTGCTGACCATGGGCAGGACGGCGGCGATCATCACGTTGAGCACCACCGCGAGGACCACCAGAGTGACGAGAGTGAAGCCGTGCGAAGGGCCGACCGACCGGCGTGACGGCGGGCGGCCGCAAGGGCCGCCCCTGCGAAGGGCGGCGTCGGCAGCGGGCGCAGCGTGTGGTTGCCTCACCATTCGCTGTATGCCTCGCCATCCAGCGACAGCCCACCCGACCCCGAGTGGACGTCGATGACCCCCGGCGCGCCGCCCTCCGGGAGGTCGGTCTCCGCCGGCTCCTCGTCGAAGCCGATCTCCTGGTACTCCACCACCCAGGTGTCGGAGGAGCGCGTGATCGGGTCGCGCGGGATCGTTCGCAGGTAGCCCGCCTCGACCAGTGCCTCGAGACTCGGCGGGTAGCTGCCCTTGTCGGCGTAGTGCTGGTCGATCACGTCCCGCAGGGTCGTCAGATTGCTGCGCAGCACCGCCTCGGCGGCCCGCTTGGGGACGTCCTTCAGGGCCGGCATGGCGATCGCGGCGAGGATCCCGATGATCGCCACCACGATGATGAGCTCCAACAGGGTGAAGCCGCGACCGCGGACCACGGAGCGAAGTGCCGGCTGTCTCCGCATCACCATTCCGAGTACGGGCGTCCATCCATGCCGACCCCCTCGCTCTCCGAGAAGACGTCGAAGACGTTCTCTCCCCCCCAGGAGCTCGAATCCGGCTCGTCCTGAAAACTGCGCAGTCCCCACTCCGCTTCGCCGGTCATCGGATCGACCGGAATGCGGCGCAGGAACCGCATCCTGCGATCTACCGCACCCACCAGATCCACGCCCTCGACCAGCGCCTCGAGGTCCGGCGGGTAGCCCTCGGTCCCGAGCTCCACCGCGATCAGGCCCAGGTCGCTGAACCGCTTGTACTCGTCGATCGCGTTGCGCATGCCGCGCAGCTCCTGGCGAAGGACCATCTCCTTGCTGCGCCTGACGGTGAACTTGGTGAGCGGCAGGGCGACGCTGGCGAGGAGAACCAGCAAGGCACAGACCATGACCAGCTCGGCCAGGGTGAAGCCCCGCCGGCGCCAGCTCCTCGTCCAGCGCCCACCGCTCGTCATTGCCGCGGCCCCATGCCCGTGGCGCTCGTGCCGTCGTCCTCCTCGCCGTCGTCTTCCTCGCCGTCGTCGCCGGCGGCCGGCTGCACGTTGATGTTGGCGGTTGCCGCCTCGAACGGGGTGCGTCGCTTGAGGCTCGCGTTGAGCGCGTCGGAGCGCTCGAAGCGCAGCCGCGGGCGCCCCTCGGCGAGCGCCTTGAAGCGGATGGTGGCCAGCACCCCGGCCCCCTTGACCCCCTTCGAGCGACCGAGCACGCTGGCCCCGATCACCAACTTGCCCGGTGTCGAGAAGTCGGCCAGGAACTGCGACTCCACTTCTCCGAAGAAGGTGCCGGCGATCACCTCCTCGACCGCCAGGATCTCCGGCTCGAAAACCAGGGTCAGGGGGAAGTGGGCGACGGCGAGGCTCGCCTCGGCTTCGAGCTGCAGCTCGAAGGTCTGCCCCACTTCCGGCTTGACCGAGGCGGGCGTCACGCGCACGGTGGCGATCGCCGCGGCCTTGGCTCGCCTCTTGCCCTTCTTGACCCCCGCCTCGGTGGACGCCGCCGCCGCGGCCTCCGCCTCCTGAGCACCGTCCCCGGCGGCGCGCATCTCCGGCAGATAGATCAGCGAGAACGGCGGCTCGTCCTCCTCCTCCGGCTCCTCGGGCTCCGGCCGGCCGAAGAGGTCCGTCGGTCCGCCACCCGGGACCAGATCGATCCCGGTCGGAGCCTCGGTCTCCTCCTCGCCCGCGTCGCGCAGACCGCGCGGCAGATTCTGGATGCGCCGGCGGATCATCTCGCGGATGCGCTCCGCTCCTTCCTCCTGCTGCTCCTCATCGAACGGCCCTTCGACGTCGGACTCGACTCGCGGACTCCCGCCGCGGAAGGTGATGTTGGCCTCGGTGCCGACCCAGATCGGCAGCAGGTCCTCCTCGGTGATGTCCGGCGTGCGGACGATGTGGGGTGTCAGCGTGAGGACCAGGTCGGTGCGCTGCTGCTCCGCCCGGCGCCGCGAGAAGAGGCGGCCAATGATCGGGATGTCGGAGAGCCCCGGCACGCCGGCCTCCCCGGTCTGCTCGTCGGTCTGGATCAGGCCGGCCAGGAAGTTGGTCTCCCCGTCCTGGAGGCGGATCGTCGACTCGATGGTGCGGGTACCGATCACCGGCTGGCGCTGGCCGCCGGTCGCCTCCCGGAAGCCGGAGATCTGGCTCACTTCGACCGTGAGCTTGAGGGAGATCTCCTGGTTGTGATGGATGCGCGGTTCGAGGTCGAGCCGGATCCCCACGTCCTGATACTGGAAGGAGGTGATCGGCACGATGTTCCCACCCACCGTCTGCGACGAATTGAAGGTGGTCACCGGGATGGGCTCACGATCGCCGATGTGGAGCGTCGCCTGCTCGCCGTCGCTGATCCGAAGCTGCGGATTGGCCAGCAACTGCGCCTCGGTGCTGTTCTTGACGAAGTCGTAGACGATCGCCGGCAGGTTGAGGATCCAGTTCGCCTGGTTCAGGAACTCGACGTCGGACAGCCGAACCGGGTTCGGATCGAGCGACTGGGTCACCGTGTACTCGCTGAGGCTCACCCCCAGTTCCTGCAGGCGCTGGGTGTTGATCTGCATGAGCTCGACGTCGATCACCACCTCGCCGCGCGACTTGTCGTTGGTCAGGATGATGCGCTCCGCCACCTTCACCTTGTCCGCCGTGTCGCGCAGCACGATGGCGTTCAACTGGTCGTTCGAGGCGATGTTCTTGGCACCCACCAGGCTGCGCAGCATCGTCATCACGTCCTTCACCTCGGCGTTCGAGAGGAAGAACGTCTGGATCACGAGGTCCTCGTAGTTGCGTCGGTTCTGCGGGTTGTCTTCAGCGACGATGATCGAGGTCTCGTCCAGCACCTTGTAGAAGTGGTTGGCTGTGCGCATCAGGATCTCGAGCGCGCTCTGCGCGTCGACCTCGTGCAGCTCGATCGGCAGCTTCTGGTCGCGCAGCTTGGGATCGAACAGGACGTTGATCCCGAAGCCCTTGCCGAGCGCGCGGTAGATGTCGAACACCGACACCGGCTTGGGGAAGGCGAGAGTTATCGGCTCATCCGACTGCGGATCGAGCACCGGCGGCTGCGGCCGGCGGCCGTTGTTTCGCCGTTTCATCTCGTCGATGGTGGCGCCGCTGCCGGCCCGCTGCCGGCGCTGCATCTCGTCGCGCAGCTTTTCGTACTCGACCTGCGCATACTGGTTCGTGCCATCGAGCTGCACCGCCTGGCGGTATTCGACCAGCGCCGGCTCGAGAGAGCCCACCTCCTGGTACTCCTTGGCTCGCTTGAAGTGCTCCTGCGAAGCGCGGATCTTGGCGCGCAGGAGGCCGTTCCGGTACGGCACGCGGCTCGGGTATTTGTCCACCAGCTCGAGGTAGTGCAAGACCGCCTCGTCCCAGCGACCGAACTCCTCGGCGGTCTGAGCCTGGCGGTAGCCGCGGTGAGAGGTGCAACCGACCGCGATCACGGCGAAGACCACGGCCAGGGCGGCCCGCGAGCCCGCTCGCGAGGGGCCCCGGCTGCGGAGAGGGGCGAATCCATGTCGTCTCATCTGCACTCAACCTCCCGCGGCGAGGCGCTGCGCCGGCTCGCTCGGAAATCCCACGAATCCGATGTCGGCCGACTCGTAGCCGATGCTGACCACCAGGAACCTCTCTTTGATGACGTCGCCCTGGCGGGCGTTGTAGATCTCGTTCTGGTCGCTGAAGACCGCAATCTTTCGCTCCTTGGGCCCGAAGCTACCAAGATACCTGAAGTCGATGGCCGGCGGATGCGGCCGGGGCGGAGTCGCGGCGGCGGCCTGGGCGGCTCGCTGCGCCTGCCGTTGCGCCGCATCTTCCTCTGGCCGGCGCTCCGGTGGCGGCGGCGGAGCCGGCCGCACCGGCGCGGGCTGGAAGAAACGAAACGGATCGCGTCCCGGACTGAACGTGCCTGCCTGCGGGTCGAGCCTCGCGAGGTCCACTTCGGCGATCGCCTCGGCGGCCACCAACCCGTCTTCGAGATCGCCCGCCCCCGTCGCGGGGTCGCCCGCTGCGGCGCGCGACCCCGATCCGCCGCCCGAGAACTGACGCGCGACAACCACCAGGAGTACAACGAGAAGCGCGGCGAGGAGCAGCCGCTGCCTGCCCTTGTCGCTCAACCCGCGCGCCTCCCGGACGCGACGGGGACCGGCGGAACGGCGCCCGACTGCGCGAAGAGGGCGGAGAGCTCGAGCGAGATCCTCAGTTCAACGCCCTGGCCACCCTCGGTCAGACCGACTCGATCGAGCGTGATGAAGAAGCTCGACAGCTCGAGCAGATTGATCAGACGCCGGAGGTCGAGGTAGCGGCCGGCCACCGTGAAGTTGAGGGCGCGGCGGACCATCCCATGATCCTCCAGCGGCTCCAGCGTGTAGTTGATCGCCGAAGGTTCGAGGCCGGCGGTCCGAGCCAGATCGCGAATCTCCGCGATCACACCGGTCAACCTCTCGCCCTCAGTGCCCAGTCTTTCGCCGTAGAACTCGTCCAGCCCCGCCTGTGCGTTTTCGAGCCTCGCCAGGACTCGCTCGAGGCGATCTCGCTCCGCCCCGAGCTGCTGGCGCGTCGAAGTCAGCCGGTCGTAGCGCGCCACGCGGTCCGCCGCCCGTCCGGAGTAGACGAGATAGTAGGCGGCCAGCACGCCCAGATTGAGCAGCACGAAGACGGCGGCCGGTAGCCACCTCCGGAGTCCGGCGGCAAGCCCCCTCACGGCGCGACGGCTCCGGTTGCCGGGTCCGGTGCCTCATCCTCGGGCGCGCTCGCCTCGCCGGCGCCCTCCTCGGACGCCTCGGCGGGCGCCGGCGGGGCCGGCGTGGCACCCGGTTTCGAGGGTGCGGGCGACGGATCGTAGACCACCGAAAGGGTGAAGTCCTGCTCACCGCTCTCCGCCGTTCTCTGGGCCAGCAGGTTGGCGGACCGGAAGTGAGGATGGGCGAAGAGTCGGTCGACGAAGTCGAGCAGCTCGGTGGTGGTTCGCGCGACGCCCCGGATCTGTAGCAGAACGCCCCCGGCGCTCTCCCCGCCGGACCGTCGCTCGCGGGTTCGCGAGCGCATGAACTCGGGCTCGAGGCCCACCAGACGAACGTCGCCCGGCATCGCCTCCGCCAGGTGGTCGAAGAGAGCGCTCCAGGCGAATGCGCGGGCCTCGATGCGCGCGTTGACGAAGGCCACGAGCCGGCTCAAGTGGGCCGGATCGTAGCGCGCCAGGTCGCGTCGCACCTGGACGATCCGCTCACCCTCCGCGGCGATCTCTTCACGCACCTGGCGCTGCTGCTCGGGGGTGAGCGAAGCCCCCGGAAGCTGCCGCAGGTAGAGCATCAGGTTCGCGGCGGTGAGGCTGAAGCCAACGATCCACAACAGGATCGCCAGCCGCAGGGCCGGACGCCGGTTGACGAACGGCTTGGTCGCCAGATT
>Ga0214472_10004548_pt1 | contig 14650 bp, 20 predicted proteins | sample RVTome_6_FD_207662 | JGI IMG/M metagenome (GOLD analysis project Ga0214472, IMG submission 207662) | Soil microbial communities from uranium-contaminated site in the Upper Colorado River Basin, Wyoming, United States - RVT140D175 | ecosystem: Environmental > Terrestrial > Soil > Contaminated >...
GGGCCTGCTGCTCCTCCCGGCATACCTGCACCTGGGCCTGCTGCTCCTCCCGGAGCTCCCGGCATACCTGCACCTGGGCCTCCCATGACTCCCGGAGCTCCCGGCATACCTGCACCTGGGCCTGCTGCTCCTCCCGGCATACCTGCACCTGGGCCTGCTGCTCCTCCCGGCATACCTGCACCTGGGCCTGCTGCTCCTCCCGGCATACCTGCACCTGGGCCTCCCATGACTCCCGGAGCTCCCGGCATACCTGCACCTGGGCCTGCTGCTCCTCCCGGCATACCTGTCGGGGCGCTGCCAATTGGTGCGGCGCCTGCAGGAAGTGTGTTGACCGGTGGCGCCGACTCGTATGCTTGTTCTGCGGTGACTCCGGTAGAGATCTGCTCACCGATGCCGATCAGTTCGACGAAAGAGTGATTCAGATAGATACCCGGTTTTGAGCTCGATCCGTTTCCAGTGATGTTGGCGTAAACGCGAACATAATCACCGAGTTTCACTTCGTTGCTGTTGACGATTGGAACAATGGTTCCATGGGCGTCTTTCTTAATGACCTTTGAAGGAAACCCATTGCTGAACTTAAAGACATAGCAGCCGGCGAAACCTGTTTTACCTGAATTTTCCGGAGCATCGCCATCAACATACTTCATCGATAATCTTGCTTCCGGAATTCCTGGGAATGATTGTGCCGCAACAGTTTTCATTTCCTGATAGAACTCACCAAGACCAGGATCGTTCTTTGATACAGCAAGGGCAAAAAAATAGTTGTTTCGGGGATTTCCCTTACTATCAACAAGAGGGTTTCCCTCCATATTGGTAGTCTGAGGGTTCCATAAATCGCCTTGTACAAGTCGTCCTACTGGTGTCCATTTATTGCTCATTGAATATCTCCTTGATTTTGTTTTGATCAAGTTTCTTTACCTTGACCGATGAATTTTTCTTGGTATACAGATTGATGATTTCCATCGGTACACCTTTATCTCTTGCTTGTGCCGGAGTGCATGGAACCCGGATATCGAAACCAGACATCGCACAAACTGTTACGATATCATTCGGATTTCCATTCCATACCATGCGTCCGTTTGTCGGTTCCAACCAATAATCGGTAACGTTCTGACCACTCTTGAGTAACGCTTCAGCTTGACCTTCAATCGCAGCAAGACGATTATTGATTGCAGCCTGGGCAGCGTATAGCGTATCGAGTTCTCTTCCGATATCACAAGGCGTTGCAACTGCCGGAAGACCGCAAACATCAATCGCATTCAGACATGCTCTGCGCGAAGCCTCGCATTCAAAGAGCGATCTGCAGTAAGCACAATGGGCTCCGGTTTTAAGCAGGTTGCGGCCGGGGGTGGTTGCATTGTGCGCTGACGTATAAATTCTATTGAAATAGGTTCGCAGATCAATAGCATTAACTGACCATGTGCGAATCTTTCCATTAGGATGCCATGGTCGAGGTTGAGCTATATGCATCCTTACCCGTAACTGTCCATCCGAAAGCTGCAGTCTTTTGATTATCCCGGCAGTATATGTCATCAACTGCCAGTTTTCAAATGGTTCGACGATCCCCCAACCATACTTGAGATCCCAAACATGCAAAGTATGATTTGGAATATCATAGAAGAAATAGTCACAAGTTCCGAACAGACTCGGGTGGAGATGGTCGACTGATACCTTTGCCTCAATGTTCTCGACACAAACTTGATTACCACAGGTCATTCGGATATGTTCGATGTAACCTGTAGTGTTCCGGATCATATCGGCATCGACAGGAACACCGTTCTCAGCGATCATCCCTACCGTAACAGATCTTCCAGACAATATTTCCGATGCTACCCAATGAGCCGCCGTACCTTCCCTGGCAGCATCAGATTCTTCATAAGGCTTATCAGCGTTCATTGCGATACTTCCAAGACAATGAACCCATTGATAAGCCTTTGATGGCGGCAGAATACTATGCGCCGAATTCATTGTAGAATCTCTGGCTGATGATTGGGATCAAGTGAGCATTCTGCGGAAGACTTGCATCATGAATGGCATTGATACCATCGTAAGAACAACAGATCCGGCTTGCAACATCCGGAGAAATCCCCATCGTATTGATCTGAGTAACAAGTTCAGGGAAAGTAGTGGCCAGCTTGCGTTCGGGAGCCGCCGGAGTAACCTGGGTGCCGGGAGCCGCCGGAGTAACCTGGGTGCCGGGAGCCGCCGGAGTAACCTGTTGAGGTACGCTGAAACTATTCTCGTACATACTCAAGGCTTCCTTATCGACACCTTTTTTGGCTTTCCAGTTGTTATTGGTAGTCTTTGTTTTCGTACTGGCATGGAAATCGGGATGCCATATTACACCACGTTTATCGCGTTCACCGGTAGTTGGGATAATTACCTGTTCAACAGTCGCCGGCAATACGTATTGGGTATCGGTCTGATGAGCAGCCTGGGAGCCGGGAGCCGGCGGAGTAACCTGGATAGCAGGGGCCGCATCGGTTTGGGGAGTAACCGGAACGATGGGGGCAATCTGTTCCTCATCAGGCGATAAAAGATTTGCAATGCTTCTTAATTGGTTTGGTGTTACTGTAAGTTTGATCTCAATCATTTGTTCATCCTCCAAATAAAATTAATATTTGACAGTATTGTCATTAATCACATCGTAATGTTTTTAAAATCTTTGTCAATAGGAAATTTTTATTGTTGACAATTTTATCATAAATGCTACTTTATCTCTAAGAGGATCACATGGAGAGGCTGGAAGCACATGTTCGATTCTCCATCTCTCCGCGCTTCATAACGATTAAAAGGAAAAATTAACGCTTCGTGTACTTAATAGAACCATGCAATTAAGATCATACCAACAAGATATCTTCGACAAGATCATTAATTCCCAGGTCCGGAACTCTCTTGCAGTTCTGCCGACCGGCGCCGGGAAAACTGTTATCTTCAGTAAGATCATCGAACATTATAATCTACCTACTGTGGCTGTTGCTCACCGACAGGAGCTTGTGACACAGATGAGTCTCACCCTGGCGAGATGTGGTGTAAAGCATCGCATCATCTCACAGAAAAATGTCATTCGTAACGCGAACCATATTCATATGGTTGAGTTGGGGAAATCCTTCTATAACCCAACATCCCATGTCGCAGTTGCCGGGGTCGATACGCTCATAAGGCGTACCGATGATCTGACTAACTGGATCCCTTCGGTACGCCTTACAATAATCGATGAGGCCCATCATGTCCTCAAAGAGAATAAGTGGGGCAAGGCCTGCAGCCTCTTCCAGAACAGTAAGATCCTCGGAGTTACTGCCACTCCGCTTCGTGCCGATGGTAAGGGTTTAGGGTTTCATAACGATGGACTCTTTCATGAGTTGTTATGTGGTCCTACCATGCGAGAGCTTATTGATCAACGATATCTTTCAGATTACAGAATCTTTGCGCCGGCATCCGATATCGACATATCGAATATCCCCATCGGTTCCACTGGTGATTATAACCTGAAGCAACTCAAGAAAGCCGCACAGGTGTCTCATATCGTCGGTGATGTTGTCGAGCATTATATGCGGATCGCTCCGGGTAAACTCGGAGTTACGTTCGCCACCGATATCGAAACAGCAACTATTATCGCCAACAGATACCGGGAATGCGGGATACCTGCAGAAGTAGTTACCTCAAAGACTCCGGACAGGCAGCGGGTATCCATTATTCAGCGATTCAAGAAACGTCATATCCTGCAGTTGGTTAATGTTGATATTTTCGGTGAGGGTTTCGATCTCCCTGCAGTCGAGGTAATATCCATGGCCCGACCGACCGCTTCATATGGGCTCTATACGCAACAGTTCGGGAGGGCGCTTCGTCCACTGGAAGGCAAGCAGAGTGCGATCATCATTGATCATGTGCGAAACATCATCCGGCATGGTCTACCGGATTGTGAAAGAGAGTGGAGCCTGGAGGCCAGGAATAAACGCTCTCAATCATCGAACGATCTTCCGAGGGTCCGTATATGCCAGCATTGCACTGCGGTATACCGAGCGATTTTAAACAATTGCCCGGAGTGCGGATATCATTATGTCCCATCGGTTCGATCGAGCCCTGAACAAGTTGATGGTGATCTGCAGGAACTCTCACCCGAGGCGCTTGCCGTATTACGTGGAAATCGTGCCAAAATTGATGAACCAGTGGATAATTACAAGAACAGGTTGTCTCACTATATGTCGGGGGTTACATTGAACTCTGCGGTCAAAAATCATCGAGATCGACAGAGCGCCCAGGAGAGGTTAAGAAATACGATTGCATCATGGGCCGGGGTCTGTAAGTTCAACGGGATGGATGACTCCCGGATATACAAAGAGTTTTATGCACAGTGGGGGATTGATATATTATCTGCTCAATCTCTCGGGAAGATGGAAGCTGAACGACTTAACGAACGAATAATTGGGAGGGTGTGAGATGAACGTATTATGTTTCTTAGGGCTCCACAGTCGTGAGGTAACTCAGGTTATCTCACCGATGACGAAACGATTTGCATGTCAGCGCTGCGGTGCGATGTGGGTTAATTATCTCGGTGAGAAGACAATGGTAAAATGGACCAGAGATCATCATGAATTTTATACAGCATCCTGTGGTATTCAAATGATCTATAAACCATGGGAGAAACGGCGATATGACGTACCATGAAGCTGAAGTGACGGGTTATGGTGTGTGGATTTCGGTTGAAACTCCACCTGTAATCCCGGAAGGTAAATTTGGCATTAGTGTGCTGGCGTGTTGGGACTGTTGCGAGGATGAAAAAGATATTGTCAGTGAAGTAAGTTACAATAAGGAAGGCAACTTTTGCCAACTCGCATACGGGCCCCGAGAGGCTGTGAGTGGATGAAGGTTGATGCTAAAAAATGGATGTATCTTCCGACACCATAACGCCGCCAATAACCAGCGGCCCAATGAACTACCAGAAACCACGCGGAGGATTGTATGAGCCCCAAAAAGATCAAGGTTGGATGTACCTACAAAAATAAAGGCGCTGGGCGCACGATGCGTAAGGTGATTGATATTGGCATACACCATAAGCCTGAAGTATGGTTTAGCCCCAACCCGCGCCCAGATGAACCTGGCGTGCTTTATGCCGACGAAAAAGGAAGGCATGAGGTTTTGTATTTGAAATCCTTTGCTTCTTGGGCTGGAGCAGAGTGCTAACGACCAAGCATCAGTGGTGCCGGCCACTGAACGACCAGAAACCAGGGAAAGCGGCTCACCGCGTCCCTCTTGAAAAACCTTGTTATCTGTCTTGGTAGGGAGGAACTTTATGGCATTTGAAGAAGAAAGAAAATTGTTTGAGAGATGGGCAAAAGAACAATTTAAACAAGTAATCACGCCGGGGATATTTAACCGAATCGGTGACGCTTACGCAGATGAGACTATAAATGCCATGTTTATTTCATTCTGTGCCGGTTGGTTGATGGGCAGATAACGATTGAGCTGAGACGCGGGAAACCGAACTAGAAAGGAGATAAACGCATGACGCTTTTATGCAGAGATTGTGGTGACATAGGATGCCAGCACAACGACAGCAGTCATTTAGGCAGCGAGCATTGTTTTAAAAAGGTGGCCGACAAACACCAAACGCCGCCGGTTGCCCCGTTGAACTCAAGCGACTGGTTATGTGTGAAACCTGGCCGGGGCTGTAAATATTATGAATTTTATGACAGCGTGAGTTGCCTCTTTGCGGAAGGGGTTGAATTTATGACCAAGGATGAGATCTACGCAGCGATCAAGAAAGATTGGGCCAAGTTGAACACATAACGATAGAAGTAAGCTGCAAGCCACCGGGCTTGCCGAAACCACGCGGACTTTGCCCTGTCCGCTTAACTGACAGGTTCGCTGATATGTATAATCCGTTCAATAAGATGTACGCCCCGGACATGATCCCTAACGAAGAGGGGTTTAAGTGTATTGGGATTGACGACAATCACAATGAATTTGAGTGCGTTGTACTAAAGAACGGAATCGGGATGCACTCTCTCTATAAAACCGAAACAAATGAACCATGCTGGATGAGTATTATTGCTTGGCGGTATTTACCCTGGAGGAAGACACGAAATGAAATTACTACACGTTGCACCATCCCCGCTGACTGGCCGTATTTACTGCGGACACGTAGCCAAAGATAACCGTTCCTGGCTGGCGAATAAAACCGATGTGACTGGTGAAGCGTGTGCCGCCGTTGCGCAGCATGTTTTGTTTAGGACTGGCGGGAAGGATGAAGCCGTTGTCGTGACCGAAAATGGCAAGCCGAAGTACGAAATAAAAGTTACTGAGATTAGTGGTTAACGACCACTGATAACCGGTGGCGACGGATGGAGTGGTTAGCCGATTTTTTTAAATTTACGGAGGTGACTATGTTTGAAGTTTTAGGAGAGGTTGAGGCAGAGAGGGCCAGGCAGGACGGTAAATGGGGAGGGCCTGCGAATGACGACCAGTACAACCCACTGGACTGGCACGAAATGATTGCAGATTATAACGGATGGGCTCGCAGGATGGCAGCAATGGGCAGCCTTGATAGGGCACGAAAGCGTTACATCCAGATCGCTGCCCTCGCTGTAGCAGCGGTTGAGGCAATGGACCGGCAAACAAATAGGCCAGCCGCAAAGATGGCAGCGCAAATGGCAAGGCCGGTATGTGATGTTGATGAGGGGCCCTGCTCTTGCGGGGCATTTCATTAAGGGAAGGCTAACGCCTTGATAACCCGACCGGGCCAACGAAGCCGCCCGATAGGCCACCCGACCGTTTACCCGGTCGGGTTTATGAAATTGTTAAGTGTTTTTATAGGAGGGAATTATGAACAAATACGAAGCCACCGCAACACCAGAAACCGCCGACCTAGCCGGTCAGGTGGAGCGACGTGTTGGGTTTCCGCCGGTTCTAGATGCCTGTTGTGGTAGTCGTATGTTTTGGTTTGACCGCCGAGATAGCAGGGCTACGTTCGTTGATACGCGCAGAGAGCGGCACACGCTCACCGATGCTTCCAGTAAAGGCGGTTCGCGCGAGTTAGTGATTGATCCTGACCACCAGGCCGACTTCACGGCACTACCGTTTCCAGACAGCACGTTTGCGCTGGTTGTGTTTGACCCTCCGCACTTCGAGCGCAACGGCGCAACCGGGTGGATTGGGCTGAAATATGGAACCCTTAAAGGCGACTGGCCGAAAATGTTACGCGGCGGATTCGCCGAGTGCTTCCGTGTACTCCGACCGGAGGGGGTTTTGATTTTCAAGTGGTGTGCGGACGAGATACCGTTGTCACGCATTCTCGCCCTGACGCCAGAGCGGCCACTGTTCGGGCACCGGAGCGGGCGGCAACAGAAAACACACTGGGTCGCATTTATGAAACCCAACGACCAGCATCACCGGACGCCGCCACAGAAATAGCAGAGGAAAATCGGAACGCTCCGGCGTTCCGGTGTATGCGCTTGTTAGAATTACGAACCACGGAGGTCCACTATGATCAATTTGCAGTTGTTTTGTGGCAGGAATGTCAATTTTAACCTTGGCTGGCCATTTTCAAAGGGCGGGTACACTTACGCCACTGACGGCCACATTGCCATAAAAATACCGTATGTACCTGGAAATGACAGATTGCCACCGGTGTCTGCCTATAAAATGGATTACGCTCCTACGCACGATGGGGATTGGTGCGCCGTCCCTCCCTACGGCCCCCTGGAAACAGAGCAATGCAGCCATTGCAAAGGAACAACATTTTCGCACGAGTGCGATGGTTGTGGCGGAGAGGGGTACATTGCAGAGGACGACCCTTGCCGATTTTGCGATGGAGAGGGCGCGGTGCCTGGTGGAGACCGGATGTGCGAAAACTGCAATGGCACCGGAACGGCGTATGCCGATTGTTATCCATCCGTGCATTTTGGCACTACCATGTTGAGCCCAAAATTGTTGGACAAAATAAGAACCCTTCCCAAAGCAGAGATATTTCTCCCGGCGAGCCCAACCCATCAAGTGCATTTCCGTTTTGATGGTGGCGTCGGGATTGTAATGGCGATGAAAGAGTAATTCTAACCGACCAGCTCACCAGAAGCGAGGAACAATGAACATGGAAAAGGCAACAGAAACACTTAAACAGGCAACTGCGCAGGGCGGCGACCTCGCTTTCTGCGTGAAGCGTTTTGTTATAAACCCTTGCACCCATGTTTGGGGCGATTGGTATATGGAATATGGGGCGCAATTCCGAAACTGCAAGACCTGCGGATTTGTTGACAAAAGTAGAGATTTTGACGAAAGGTGCATCGTATGACTACCGTTGCTTTTTTTTCCGCCGGGGTTTCAAGCGCAGTGGCGACTAAACTGGTGATTGACCAAGTTGACCGGATTATTTACACCCACATTGACGACCAGCACCCCGACACCATGCGCTTTGTGAAGGACTGCGAAGAGTGGTTTGGTAAGCCGGTTGAGATAGTTCAGAGCGAGTACAAAGGGGTAGAGCAAGCCTGCAAGGGGGCCGGTGGAAAAGGATACATCAACGGCAAGGACGGCGCGGCTTGCACCAAGCGCCTGAAGCGTGACTTGCGGTTACTATGGCAAAAGGCCCACGAAGACGAGTCGCTGTGTTTTGTGTGGGGGATCGACTACAAAGAGCGCCATCGTTGCTTGCGGCTCGAAAAGACCATGCCCATGCAAGAACATCTGTTCCCGCTTGTCGAGCGCAAGATTGACAAAACAGCGGCCCACCAGATATTGACCGCCAGTGGTATAAAGCGCCCAGCCATGTATGATATGGGGTATCTGAACAACAACTGTATCGGCTGCGTGAAAGGTGGGATGGCTTATTGGAACAAGATTCGCCAGGACTTCCCAGAGGTGTTCGCCGCCCGTGCGAGAATGGAGAGAGAAATAGGCGCGACTTGCATTAAAGACCAGAAGGGACGGGTGTGGCTTGACGAACTCGATCCGGAAAGAGGAAGGGATCAGCCCCCGATTGTTTCTGATTGCGGGATATTCTGTGAACTGATTGGTTTATAACGCCCTTGCCATAAGGCGCGGGCCACGGATTGGGAGATTTTAACGCGACGGTATTCCCGTCGCGTTAATGCCATTGTTATATTTCAGTGGCACAGGAGGGAATATGTGGATATCAATACTACCAACCGGTGCAGATATGATGAAATCAGAAAGTGAAGTGCAGCAGCAGATCCGGCTGGATGCTTCTGAAGACGGTATTCGCCTATGGCGCAATAATGTAGGGGTGGCCCGAGATGAACATAATAGGCCGGTCCGTTACGGATTGCTCAACGAATCGAAAGTGATCAACGATAAGTTCAAGTCTTCAGATCTCATCGGAATCACTCCGGTCGTTATTACTCAAGAGATGGTTGGTATGACTCTTGGGGTATTTACTGCAGTAGAATGTAAACGACAGGGCTGGAGATACACAGGGAGCCCGAAGGAGAAAGCACAGAACAATTTCATTGAACTTGTGCGTTCCCTCGGTGGCATAGCTAACTTTAAGACAGAGTGGTGAGGGAGATGCAGAGATCTGAGCGTTATAATCAAATACTTGAGGCCGCAATACGTGTTGCGAGACTGAACGGCTACCAGACGATCACCAGAGATCAGGTAGCTAAAGAGGCATCATGTGCCGCAAGCCTCATATACCAGTATTTCGAGGACATGGGACATCTGCGGAATATGGTACTTACATATGCTGTAATTCACGAAGACCCGGTGATTATTGCACAGGGTATGGCGAATCATGACGAGTTCATAAAACAGTTCGCCAGCACGAATTCGAAACGTAAAGCATGTGAGGTACTGAATGAAGCGATATAACCAATTCATTCTGTGTGACTCTCAGAAGCGCCCAATCTCGCCACATGACTACCAGAGTATAGTCGATCCACTCGATCCGAAAAACTGGATGCCTGCCGATGTTGCTTACAATACTTCCGCACTACTCGGCCTTCATGTTGGTTTTGTGTTTACCGTAAATGATCCGTTCTTCTTCCTGGATATCGATAAATGTCTCGGCGCCGATGGTCAGTGGAGTGAAATGGCGCACACTCTGTGCCGGATGTTTCCACTCTCATATAAGGAAATCAGTCAATCAGGGCAAGGTCTTCATATATTCGGTTCCGGCGTATTCCCCGAGCATTCATGTAAGAACACCAAACTCGGTATCGAATTCTACACTCAAGATCGATATGTCATGCTCACTGGTACCGGGGCAACAGGTGATCCTAATGCTGTTGAGCAGGATTCAATTAATCATCTGGTGGAAACCTACTTCCCGCCGGTCGCTGATGTAATATCATCTGAGTGGACTACCGGGCCATGTCTTGAGTGGAAAGGTGAAATCGATGATGAAGCATTGATCATGAAGATGGTTACCAGCGGTCAGAACCTTGCTGATCTCTGGAATAATAACGTTGATGCCCTGGCTCAAAGATATCCGCATGACAGTAAACCTTATGATGCCTCGTCCGCTGATGCTGCACTATGTTCTCACCTTGCTTTCTGGACCGGCAAAGACTGTGAGCGAATGAAACGGCTGATGTGGCAATCACGGTTGGTACGGGACAAATGGACCAAGCATAAGAGTTACCTGCAACGGACAATACTCAATGCTATTGGTAAGTGCGGCAAGGTGTGTGGTGAGAGTGTGGTGAGTGGGGTGGAGCCGGTGTCCGTAGGGGTCACTGTGGAGCCGGGAGCCTTCCGCGAGGGCTTTCAGTATCTTACGCTCGATGGACAGATCGAACTCTTCAAAGGATGTGTGTATGTCATCGACCTGCACAGGGTGCTCACTCCGGATGGATCACTACTTGGTCCCGAGCAGTTCAAGGTTGTTTACGGCGGCTATGTGTTCGGTGTGGATTCGATAAACGACCGGACGACCAGAAGCGCATGGGAGGCGTTCACGGAGAACCAGGGGCTCATGTTCCCGAAGGTGAACAGCATCTGCTTTCGTCCAGAGATACCTCAGGGTGCCATTGTCCGGGAGGAGGACAAAACCATAGTCAATATATACGTGCCGATACGCACCAGGGCGAGATCCGGGGATGTTATGCCGTTATTAATGCACCTTGCGAAGTTGTTTCCCGATAAGCGGGACCGTGAGATTATACTCTCGTACCTGGCGGCAATCGTGCAGTACCCTGGAATCAAGTTCCAATGGGCTGTTATGATCCAGGGGTGTGAGGGTAACGGCAAATCGTTTATAGGAACAGCGATTACTCACTGTGTGGGGCATCGATATACCCACCTGCCGAATGCCTCGGATCTCGGAGGAAATGGCCTTAAATTCAATAACTGGATCAGCGGCAAACTGTTGATCATTATCGAAGAGATTTACGTTTCCGACCGCAAAGAGATCTCCGATGCTCTAAAGCCGATCATAACCAATTTACGCATTGAACTGCAGCGTAAGGGCGGCGATCAGATAACCGGCGACAACCGGGCGAATTTCATCATATTCACGAATTATAAAGACGCGATACTCAAGAATAAGAATGACCGTAGGTATTGTGTGTTCTTCACTGCTCACCAATCGGTTGATGATCTCGTTAGAGATGGTATGTTCGGAAACAGTTATTTTCCAGATCTATATGAGTGGGGGAGATCTGGGGGATACGAGATTATCAACCACTACCTCATGAATTATAAGATCAAAGACGAGTTCAATCCGGCAACGTTATGCACAAGGTCTCCGGAAACATCAAGCACCAGTGAGGCAATCGGGCTCTCTCTCGGCGGGATCGAGCAGGAGATCGTGGAGGCAATCGGTGAAGGTCGCGAAGGGTTCTCCGGAGGATGGATATCGAGTATGGCATTGAACCGGCTGCTGGAGTCGCGGCGGGATACGAAGCGCATGCCGATAAATCGTCGCAAGAAGATGCTTGACGACTTAGGGTATGAGTATCACCCTGGGCTCAAAGAAGGTCGCGTGAACTCGATAATTCCCGCTGAGAATGGGAAACCAAGACTATATATCAAGAAAGGTCACATCCTGGGGAACCTGAAACATCAATCAGATATCATCCGGCATTACCTGGAGGCGCAAGGATACGCTGCTGTGGGTAGTGCTGCAACTCAGAGTGTGGGAGGTTGACCCACCCCCGCAACGAAAAACCCCCTGAGTCATAGCGTTAACTCAGGGGGTTCGTAAAATTCCACGATAATGACTTGATGTGGTTACTTCATCTCGATCACCTCCTTCACGTAGTCTTTTACTTGTTGTGCGTGTTGCTTATCAACTCGTATCAAAACATTATTTCGCAAACGAGTCAAGAGGCAGTTGCAACAAATACCATTCGATACATATCGTTGTGAGATATGCCCGTGTTTGCAGATCTTCCCAGTGAAATACTTCTTGTGACCTTTCGCTCGTGCTTCACTTCGAGTGGACACTGGGAAGAGATCCAGCGCTAATTTATTTGCTTCTGACCAGTTCATAACTCTCACTGCTCCTTGGGTCCATGGTTTATTGAGAAGCACGGGTCACAGATTCCATGTGAGAAACCACCTTCCGCTCCCCGTGCTGATTTAACGCCGTAGATGTGCTTGCAGTAGCTGCAGACACTGAAGAGTACGTTGTTGTTTACCGCATCACTCTTTGTCACGTATTGGCCGTTTATTCGCATCTCTCAGTGTTCCTCCTTATATTCCGTCTACGTCTGTTCTGAATTCGCAAAATTTATTTACCAGAAACTTAGCTTCCGGGCTTTCGAATAATTTGTTGTATGCTTCTTTTACATCATCACTACATTTTGTGATATTGAGTTTTGCAACATGCCATAATAGTTGACAAGGTAATTTGTCTGACACTATGATATTAGTACTTTTACACGACAATCCCCAACATGAAAAATCAAGGTCCGCTTCTCGCAGGTCCGCTCCTCGCAGGTATGCTTCTCGCAGGTCCGCTTCTCGCAGGTTCGCTCCTTGCAGGTCCGCTTCTCGCAGGTATGCTTCTCGCAGGTCCGCTTCTCGCAGGTTCGCTCCTCGCAGGTCCGCTCCTTGCAGGTCCGCTCCTTGCAGGTCCGCTCCTCGCAGGTCCGCTCCTTGCAGGTCCGCTCCTTGCAGGTCCGCTCCTTGCAGGTCCGCTCCTCGCAGGTCCGCTCCTTGCAGGTATGCTCCTCGCAGGTTCGCTTCTTGCAGGTCCGCTCCTCGCAGGTATGCTCCTCGCAGGTCCGCTCCTCGCAGGTTCGCTTCTTGCAGGTATGCTTCTTGCAGGTCCGCTCCTCGCAGGTCCGCTCCTTGCAGGTATGCTTCTCGCAGGTTCGCTCCTTGCAGGTCCGCTTCTCGCAGGTCCGCTCCTTGCAGGTCCGCTCCTTGCAGGTCCGCTCCTTGCAGGTCCGCTCCTCGCAGGTATGCTTCTTGCAGGTCCGCTCCTTGCAGGTCCGCTCCTTGCAGGTCCGCTCCTCGCAGGTCCGCTCCTTGCAGGTATGCTCCTCGCAGGTTCGCTTCTTGCAGGTCCGTTTCTTGCAGGTATGCTCTATACAGTTCTTTCACTTTACCTTCAAATAATATTTTTCTAGTAATCTTATGTTTTATTATCATCTCGGGTTCCTCCTCTGTTGAATTTTTCCATTACAAGCATCTCGTTGTTAGTATTATAATAATCTTATAGCATTATAAAGTCAACATAAATTTATAAGCTCCCCGAACTCTTAATTTTCAACGGTTCGGGGAGCATCCGGGGAAATTTTTTGTTCAATGATTTCAAGTAGTTGCGGCTGATTTCCCCGAACACCCCGTATTCCCGCACTTTTGTATTCCCCCCCCTATATTAATAATATACTTATAAGTATTATACTATTATTAATATTTACTACCAATATACTTATTATTAAGGGGAGTAAGGGGAATATAGTAGTAATAGTAGTAATAACGGGGAGTTACAGTTCCCCATGACTACGGGGAGAAGTGGGAAGTACGGGGGTTAAGATTTTTATTGATCTTAGTGTTTTTTTGTGTATTGTCGGAATTATCTCAATCCTCCTCCCTCGGCTCTGTGGATAATCTGCAGGCCGGGGGAGGGGATACTTAAACAGGAGCGATTGGCATGATTATTACTTACGATTCGGAAGCAAAGACTGTGACTGTTGATGACCTGGAGCCTATTCCGATTGAGTCTGCAGAGGAAGCGATGATGATCTTCAAGACCGCCATCTCAGAGGGTTCCGGTGATACTGGGAACGAGATGGAGATGGAAGAAAACGCTATGGAATCAGGGTATGCCGGCCCCGGTGGGAAATAAATACGCTGCGAACGCCAGGTTCTCAGGGCATCCCAGGGTATGGGCTTCTCCCGACGATCTCTGGCAGGATGCTTGTGATTACTACCAGTGGGCGAAAGATAACCCGCTGTACGAGGAAAAACTCTTCTGCAGCAACGGCGAGATACTTCGAACACGGGTAGCGAAACCAAGGATCTTGACGATTGAGGGTTTCCTGATTTACCTCGGACGCTCTGCTGATTTGTTCTGGGAGTACCGCAAGTATGAAGAATACGCCGACGTAATTTCCCGAATCGAACGTTTGATCTACGCCGAAAACATTGAGAAAGCGGCTGCTGGCTTTTATAATTCGACCATTGTTACCCGCAAACTTGGGCTCGTTGAAAAGCAGGAATTGTCGGGCGATTTGACAGTCAC
>Ga0214472_10004549_pt1 | contig 14650 bp, 16 predicted proteins | sample RVTome_6_FD_207662 | JGI IMG/M metagenome (GOLD analysis project Ga0214472, IMG submission 207662) | Soil microbial communities from uranium-contaminated site in the Upper Colorado River Basin, Wyoming, United States - RVT140D175 | ecosystem: Environmental > Terrestrial > Soil > Contaminated >...
CGCGCCGATCATCCCCAGGATCGCGAGCGCGTCCGGGTCTCCGGCACCGGCCCCGGCCAGGGCGAACAGCAGAAAGAACGTCAGGCCCATGGCGATCCCGATCGCGCCGAAGGCCGCGAACAGGATCCCGATCACCGTCACGTGCGTCCGGGCCTCGTGGGGCTGCATACCGACAACATCGGGGATGGAAACGGGCCCCGCAACGGAGCGGGCGCTCAGGAGCCGTCGGCGCCCGGGCTCTCCAGCGGGATCAGGATCCACAGCAGGAAATAGACGAGGATGCCGGGAAACGCGACGGAGAGGATCGACACCACCACGTAGGCCACGCGCAGCAGCGTCACGTTGAGCCCGAAGTGGTCGGCGAGCCCGCCGACCACGCCCGCGATCATGCGATGCTCGCGCGAGCGGCGCAGTCTTCGCTCTGCCATGATGGACCTCCTTTCCGGGCCCTACGCGGCCGCGCGGGCGCGGTTTCCTCCCTTGACTCCTTCGCGGGCTTCCCTACGTTGCCGCCGAGGGCGCGAGCGCGCCACTCCACCGTCCGTGACCGAGCCCGATCGCCACCCCGATCCCGAACCGAGCGCGGCGCCCCCCGGCGCCTCGCCGTCGTTCGAGGACTATCCCCTCACCCGTCCCGAGTACATCAACGCGATCATCCACTTCTACCGCGGCGAGCTGTCGCGCGCCGACGCCTGGCGCGCGCGCCTCGATCCCACCACGAACTGGGCGGTGGTCACCACCGGCGGCATGCTCTCGTTCACCTTCTCCAACGCCGACCACTCCCACGTCACGCTGCTGCTGGCGGACCTCCTGGTGACGATCTTCCTGTGCTTCGAGGCGCGGCGGTTCCGCTACTACGACGTGTGGCGCTCGCGGGTGCGCATGATCGAGGAGAACTTCTTCATCCCGATCCTGCTCAGGAACCTGGTGAGCCCGCGCTCCCACTGGCGCGACTGGGTGGCGCAGGACCTGGACCGGCCGACGTTCAAGAAGACGTTCCTGGAGGCGGTCGCGCTCCGGCTCCGCTACAACTACATCTGGATCTTCCTGGTGATCCTGGCGGCGTGGGTGGCCAAGCTGAACCTCCATCCCACGGCGGCGGAGAGCTCCGGCCAGGTGATCGAGCGCATGGCGCTGGGGCCGGCGCCGGGATGGTCGATCCTGACGGCGGTGGCGGCCTTCTACCTGATCGCGGCGTGGCTCGCGATCTCCGCCCGGCGGCAGCGCGGCATTCCCGACGAGGTGCACGGCCTGGAGCGGGAGCGCGAGCACTGGAAGACGTGAGCTGAGGTACCTCCCCGCCTTCGTACTACAGGACGCCGCGCTCAGCCCTCCTCCATGCGAGGCGGGATCGCGCAGCCCACGCGCCCCATCTTCTCGAAGTACCGCTGGTGGTACTCCTCGGCGCGCCAGAACGGGCCGGCGGGGACGACCTCGGTGGCGACCGGCCTGCCGAAGGGTCGCGAAGCCGCCAGCGCCTCCCGCGAGGCGCGGGCCGCGGCCTCCTGGTCGGCCGAGTGGGTGAAGATCGCCGAGCGGTACTGCGTGCCGACGTCCGGCCCCTGACGGTTGAGCTGGGTCGGGTCGTGGATCCGCCAGAAGGCGCCCAGCAGGTCGTCGTAGGAGACGCGGTCCGGGTCGAAGACCAGACGCACGGCCTCGGCGTGGCCGGTCCGGCTGCTACAAACCTGTTTGTAGGTAGGATGCTCGGTCGTCCCGCCGGTATAGCCCACCTCGGCTTCGATCACGCCCGGGATCTCGCGGAACGCCGATTCGATCCCCCAGAAGCAGCCGGCGGCGAAGGTCGCAGTCTCGGTCATGCCGTGGCCCGCGCCATGACGTCGGTGCTCTTCGCCGGCATCACGATCATCGGATGCTCGCGCAGAAGCTGGGCGTAGTAGACCAGGTTACGCGCCATGTTCATCGCCATGTGGGGCACGGCCGGGTTCCGGCGCCGCTTCTCGGCGTCCTCCGCGGGCGGGAAGCCGACCTCGCCGACCCAGTAGCAGGCGCACTCGGGCGGCAGGGTGAACCCCATCCAGGTCAGCACCATCATGATCGTCCCCATGGTGGAGAGCGCGCCGTCCTCGCTACCGGTAATGCAGATGCCGGCCACCTTGTTGTAGAGGGCGCTCCGGCCGGTGGCGATGTACTCCTCGTCAAGCGCGTCGAAGCGCTCGATCAGCCGCTGCATGAGGCTGGAGCGGCCGCCCCACCAAACGGGCGTGGCGAAGAGGATCACGTCGGCGGCCTTGATGGAATCGACGAGGGCGGGCCAGTCGTCGTCGTCGGACTCGCGGAAGCCCAGACCCACCGGCAGCTCCAGGTCCGAGAGGCGGACGATCTCGGCCTCGATCGCGCAGGAGCGGCCCATGTGGGAGATCACCTCCTGGACGACTTCCTCCGTGTTGGAGATCTCGGGCGCGTGCTTGAGGGAGGCGTTGAGCGCCAGCACGCGCAGCTTGTGCGCGGCCGGCATGGCACACGGGGCATGGGGCTTGGGCTTGTACATTAGAATCGCTCCTCGTGAGGGTCGCGCGCCGCCGGGTCAGCTCCGCAGGCGGCGGTAGTGCCCGAAGTGGTGGAGCGCTTCGGCGGGCCGGCCCAGGCCTTCGTAGATCCGCGCCAGGTTGTAGTGGGCCTCCGCGTAGTTGGGATCGATCCGGATCACGATGCGATAGGCGTCGATCGCGCCGTCGATGTCGTGCCGGTCCTGGAGCGCGACGCCGAGGTTGTAGTGCGCCACGGTGCACTGAGGGTCGGCCGCCAACGCGCGGCGGTAGCACATCTCCGCGGCGGTCAGGTCGCCTTCCTCGTGCGCCAGCCGGCCGAGGTTGAGGTTGGCCTCGACGTGGGCCCCGTCGAGCTCGAGCGCGCGCCGGTACGCCATCGCCGCCTCGACGGGTGCCACCGCCTCGAGCTCGTACCCCAGGTCGAACCAGCCGTCGGCGTCGAGATCTTCGGCGCTGACTCGCTCCTCCGCGGCGCGGATCGCGTAGGGCGCCGCCCGCGCGGCGAGCTCGGCCACCGAGAAATCGAGCACCAGCTGCTGGCTCTCCGGCTCCCACGTCGCCCCCTCCTCGCGCACGATCACGCGATCCCCGTCGGCGGCGATGTGGACGGCCGAGAGCGGCCGTCCTTCCGGCAGCTGCTCACGCAGCCTCTCCAGCGCGCGGCGGATCTTGCGCGCCGGCACCTCGGCGGACAGCAGGTCCCTCACCGCGCGCAGCAGCACGATGTCGCGGAACGAGAAGCGGAACTCGCCGCCGGGACCGCGCTCCGGCTCCAGGAAGGGCGCGAAGGCGCGGATCCGGGAGACATCGAGGCCCAGGACTTCCGCCACCTCGCGGGTGCTGTACCCCACCGTGCCCGGCGTAGGACGCGAAGCGATCGACATGATGGAATCGATTTTAGCGGATGAGGACCCGGACTCGCTAGGAGGAGGGTCTCCTCCCGGCGGAGGCGCTACCGCGAGGCGGCCTTCTTCTTGGCGTTCTTCTTCCTGGCGGCGGGCTTCTTCGCGGCGCGCGCGGCGGGCTTGCGCTCGGCCAGGCTCGCCTTGAGCGCCGCCATGAGGTCGATGATCTGGGGCTGGGCCTCGACGGCCACCGGCGCGGCGCTGATCTCCTCGCCCTCGACCTTGCGCTGGATCATCTCCAGCATCTGCTCGCGCACCTCGTCGTGGTACTTGGAGGCGTCGAACTCCTCGGACGACGACGCGGACACGAGCTGCTTGGCCAGCTCGAGCTCCGGCTTCTTGACGTCCCCGTCCTCCAGCGGAACCTCGGAGACGGGGCGCACCTCGTCGGCGTAGTGGAGCTGCTCCATGACGATGAGCCCGTCGCGCGCGATCAGCATGACGACGTAAGCCTTGCCGCGGGTGGCGTACTTGGCGATCGCCGCCCGCCCTGTCTCCTGGAGCGCCTTGGCCAGGAGCCGGTAGGCGCGCCCGCCGGCCTTGTCGGGGCCCAAGTAGTAGGCGCGGTCGAAGTAGACCGGGTCGACCTGCTCCACCGGCACGAACTCGTCGATCTCGATGCCCTCGGTCTTGGGGGTCTCGATGGCCGCCAGCTCCTCGGGGCTGAACAGCACGTACTGCCCCTTGGCGAACTCGTACCCCTTGACGATATCGTCTCCCTCGACCACGTCGTCGCACTTCGGGCACACGTACTGCCGGCGCACCCGGGAGCCGCACTCCTCGTGGATCATGTTGAAGGAGACCTGGGCCGACGGCTGGCCGGCGGAGTACACCTTGACGGGGAGGGTGACGAGCCCGAAGGAGATGGTGGTTGAGGCGATCGCACGCGCGGCCATGAGGGGGACCAACTTAGAGACCTTGAAGTCGGATTCGCAATGGGCGGAACCACGGATGGACTAGGCAAGTACCGGGACAAGAGAGCCGCGGGGCGCACGTTCGAACCGTTCGGGGGAGGTTCGATCGCGTCGGGCAGCCTCTTCGTCGTCCACCTCCACGACGCCTCGCGCCTCCACTGGGACTTGAGGCTCGAGATCGCGGGGGCGCTCGCGTCGTGGGCCGTGCCCAAGGGACCTTCGCCCAACCCCGCCGACAAGCGGCTGGCGGTCCACGTCGAGGACCACCCCCTTCCCTACGGCGACTTCGAAGGCGTGATCCCCGAGGGCGAGTACGGGGCGGGCCCCACGATCGTGTGGGATCGGGGCGTGTGGGTCCCGATCGGCGATCCCCAGGAGGGGCTCGCGGCGGGCAAGCTCCTGTTCGACCTCAAGGGCTACAAGCTGCGCGGCCGCTGGACGCTGGTGAAGACCAAGCAGGACGAGAAGTCGTGGCTCCTCATCAAGGAGCGGGACGGCTGGGTGGGCAAGGAGGGGACCGAATCCTACCCGCCGGAGTCGGTCTGGTCGGGCCTCACCGTCGAGGAGATGCGCGAGCCCCGCGCGGTGGCCGGGCGGATCGCCGGCCGGCTGGAGGACTACCGCGCTCCTCGGCGGCGCGTCCGGGCCGCGGACGTCAAGCCGATGCTCGCGACCCGGCGCGAGGAGCCGTTCTCGCGCGCCGGCTGGATCTTCGAGCTCAAGTACGACGGCTACCGCGTCATCGCCGGGCGCGAGAGCGGCGACGTGGTGCTCCTCTCGCGCGCCGGCAACGACCTCACGGGAACCTTCCCCGAGATCGCCCACGCCGTCCGCGCGCTGCCCTACGAGGGGCTGGTGGTGGACGGCGAGATCGTGGTCCACGACGAGCGCGGGATCCCCAGCTTCGAGCGGCTCCAGAAACGTGGCGGGCTGTCGCGGCGGGCCGACGTGGCCCGGGCCTCGGTGGAGCTCCCGGCGACACTCTATCTCTTCGACCTGCTCGCCTGCGAGGGCTACGACGCGCGCCCGCTGGGGCTGGTCGATCGCAAGGCGGTCCTGCGGGGGATCCTGCCGCCGGTGGGCCCCATCCGCTTCTCCGAGCACATCGAGGAGCAGGGGAAGGCCGTATGGGAGAGCGCGACCGCCATGGGGCTCGAGGGCGTGGTCGGCAAGAAGGCCGACGGACCCTACCGCGCCGGCCGCTCTCCGGAGTGGATCAAGGTCCGCGCGATGGAGAGCGACGACTTCGTGGTGGTGGGGTGGACCGATCCGCGTGGCACGCGCGCCGGATTCGGCGCGCTCCACCTCGCCCAGTTCGAGGACGGCCGCCTGCGGTACGCGGGGAGCGTGGGCTCGGGGTTCGACGAGGCCATGATCGACACGCTGGTCGGGCGGCTCTCCGCGCGCGCGCGGGCCGGGCCGACCTTCGAGGGCCGGCCGGCCGCCGGCCGGGGCCACCACTGGGTCGAGCCCGAGATCGTGGTCGAGGTGCGCTACCGCGAGCGAACCGTGGTGGGGCTCCTGCGCCAGCCGTCGTTCCTGCGCCTGCGCGACGACAAGCGGCCGGGGGAGTGCGTGCGGCAGAGGGAGGCCCCCGACGCCGCGGACGGCCAGCCGGACGCGCTGCCCGAGCCCGCGCGCGTGGCCGAGCCCGCGCCCAGGCGGGAGGTCCCTTTCACCAACCTCGACAAGGTCTTCTGGCCCGGCGAGGGGATTACCAAAGGCGACCTGGTCGACTACTACCGGGCGGTGGCGCCGTGGCTCCTGCGCTACCTGCGGGACCGGCCGCTGGTCCTCGTCCGCCATCCCGACGGGATCGACGGGAAGTCGTTCTACCAGAAGAACGCGCCGGAGTGGACGGCGGGCTGGATCCGCACGGTGGGGCTGTGGAGCGAGGACTCGCAGCGCGACATCGACTACTTCGTGTGCGACGACGTGGAATCGCTCCTCTACGTGGTAAACTCGGCGGCGATCCCGCTCCACGTCTGGTCGAGCCGGGTGGCGTCGCTGGGCCAGCCCGACTGGTGCGTGCTCGACCTCGATCCCAAGGAGGCGCCGTTCACCGACGTCGTCCGAGTGGCGCGGACCCTCCACGAGCTGTGCGAAGAGATCGGCCTGCCGTCGTTCCCCAAGACCAGCGGTTCGACCGGCCTCCACGTGCTGGTCCCGCTGGGACGCCGGCTCACGTACGAGCAATCGCGCGCGCTGGGGGAGCTGCTGGCGCGGGTCGTGGTGCGCGAGCTCCCGAAGGTGGCGACGATCGAGCGGGTGGTGGCGAAGCGCGGCGGCAAGGTGTACGTCGACTACGTCCAGAACGGCCACGGCCGGCTGATCGTGGCGCCGTTCAGCGTGCGGCCCGTGCCCGGCGCGCGGGTCTCGACGCCGCTGCGCTGGCGCGAGGTGGTGCCCTCGCTCGATCCCGCGCGGTTCACGATCGCGAGCGTGCCGCGGCGGATGCGGTCGCTGGGCGAGGATCCGCTCGCTCCGGTGCTGGACGAGACGCCGGACCTTCGCGGGGCGCTGGAGCGGCTGGCGAAACGGCTGGGCTAGGCGGCCGGCCGTTCGAACGGCGCGAACCACTCCCGGCGCGGGAACGAGAGGAGCACCCCGATCGCGAAGAGAGCGAGGGCCGGCGGGATGAGCATCGGGGTCCGTCCCAGGATCGTCACGACCAGAGCGATCGCCATCTGGGCCTCGAGGAGGGCGTAGGCGGCCACCAGCCGCTGGACCACGGCCCCGGGCTGGAGCCGTCCCGCCTCGATCTCCCGGTGGTCGCCGGGCGCGGAGGCGAGCCCCGCCGCGCGGCGCCACAGGATCCCCCAGCCGATCATCGCTCCCACTGCGGAGGCGACCCACAGCGCGAACAGGAGCGTGCCGCTCTCGCGCGCGGGCTGGAGCTCCGCGCGCGGGATGGCCACGACGACGCCTACGATGGCCATCGTCGCCGCGGACCCGAGAAAGGCGATGGCGACGATGCGCGCGCTCGTCAGCGCCTGGGCCGGCCCGATGCGGGTCTGGGCCATGGAGTCCTACTCGACCTCCAGCTCGACCCCGCCGAAGCGCTCGGCGAAGATGTTGTACAGCCAGGCCGTCAGGAGCCCGCCGACGAAGCCCATGACGCCGTACATGATCGGCATGAGGATGGCGAACATGATGGCCATCACGACGCCGCCGATCAGGCCGCTGAGCATCCCGACGATCGCTTCCCCCCCTCCGGCGACGCCCCCCGCGGCGCCACCCGCCATGCCGCCGACCAGGGCGCCGAAGAGCATGATGACCCCGAAGACGATCCCGATCACGATGCCCAGCGCGCCGTAGATGGCGCCCGTCACCTTGGCCAGCGGCAGCGGCTCGATCTTGCGCACGATCATCGGTCACCTCCCGGCAGCGAACATGGATTCCCTCCCGCCCCATTCCCTCACGCAAGCTAGGGTCACGGCGCCGATCCGTCCTCCGCCGGCGCCGGCTCCTCCCCGGCCATGAGCTCGGTCAGCCGCTCAGAGTCGGTCTCGCCTCGCGTGGTGTCGCCCACCACGCGTCCGCGGCGCAAGACGACGAATCGATCTCCCAGAGGCGCGGCGTGCTGGGGGTTGTGGGTGACCAGGACGACCCCCACGCCGCGCGCGCGGGCGCGGGCGACCTGGTCGAGGACCAGCTCGGCCTGGCGCACGCCCAGGGCGGCCGTGGGCTCGTCGAGGATCAGGACGCGGGCGCCGAAGTGGAGCGCCCGCGCGATCGCCACCGCCTGCCGCTCCCCGCCCGACAGGGTTCCGGCGGGACGCCGGACGTCGCTCACCTGGATGCCCAGGACCGCCAGCGTCTCACGGGCCAGCCGCTCGGCCGCCCGCGTGTCGAGGCGCTGGAGCGGTCCCCGCCCGTGCACGGGCTCGGCGCCGAGGACGAAGTTCCGCCACACGCTCATCAGCGGAACCAGCGCGAGGTCCTGGTAGACCGTGGCGACGCCGCGCGCCCGGGCGTCCCGTGGCGTCGCGAAGGTCACGGGCTCCCCGTCCACGCGCAGGCCGCCGGCCGTCGGCATTTCGACACCTGTCAGGATCTTGACGAGCGTGGACTTGCCGGCGCCGTTGTCGCCCAGCAGGCACACGACCTCGCCGGGTCCCACGGCGAAGGAAACGCGATCGAGCGCCGTCACGCGTCCGAACCGCTTGACGATCTCGACCGCCTCGAGCAAAGGGGCCCGCAGGGTCATCCCGCAGCCAGCGCCCGCCGGCGCACCCAGTCGTTGAACACGACCGCCCCGAGAAGGACCGCCCCCAGGAAGACCTGGAACCAGTCGGCGTCGACGCCCGCGGTCACGATCCCCTGCTGCACCATCCCGAAGACGAGCGCGCCGAGCGAGGCGCCCAGCGCCGAGCCGTGCCCGCCGGTCAGCAGGGTCCCGCCGATCACGGCCGCCGCGATGGCGCGGAACTCCTGGACCTCGCCGCGCAGGGCGTCGGTGCCGGTGAAGCGCGTGGCCTGGAGAACCGCCACCAGCCAGGCGGCCAGCGCGGTCGCCACGAAGAGCGCGACCTTGACCCGCGCCACCGGAACCCCCTGGCTGCGCGCCGCGTCGGCGCCGCCGCCGCTGGCGAAGATCCAGTTCCCCCACGGCGTCCGGAACAGCACCCACGTGCCGGCGGCGGCGAGCGCGACCCACCACGCGATCGCGACGTCGAATCCGCCGAGATCCGACGCGAAGAGGGCTCGCGCGAGCCCGTATCCCGGCACCTCGTCGAGACCGCCGAGTTGAGTGCGGCCGGTGAGGCCGCGCGCGATCCCGATCGTCGCTCCGCGAAAGACGAACAGCGTCCCGAGGGTGACCAGGAACGACGGGATCCGGGTGCGGACCACGAGCCAGCCGTTCAGCAGGCCGATTCCCGCCGACATCGCGGCCGTAGCGAAGAGCGCGGGCCACAGCGGCCATCCGAATCGTTGCGTGAGCAGGAGCAGGGCCATGCCCGCGAATCCGATGATCGAGCCGACGGACAGGTCGAACTCGCCCCCGATCATGAGCAGCGCCACGGCGACGGCCAGGATCCCCAGCGGCGCCGCGGCGTCGAGATAGGCGGCGGCGCCCTCGGGCCCGCGGAACGGCGGGCCGGCGATGGCCGCGAAGAAGAGCCACACCAGCGCCGCCCCGGCCAGAGCGCCCAACTCCGGACGCGCCAGGAAACGCCGGCCCGTCATCGGCGCGCGCTCCGCGGGCAGGGCAGGTCGCCGTCGCCAGCGCGGTGGACCAGCTCTCCGAAGGCGTCCACGACCTCCTGCACGGGGATCGTGTCCAGCGGCTGGCGCTCGCGCGTCATCACCGCGCGATAGGGAACCCCGTACGGGATCCACTCGGTGATGGTGGTCATGCGCAAGCGCGTGTAGAGCGCCAGAACCGGTCGGTCGAAGGCGGCTCCGATGTGAACGATCGAGGTGTCGGGGCTCACCACCACGTCGCACAGCTCGATCGCCGCGCAGACGTTCAGGACGTCGGGGGAAGGAGGGAAGACGGCGATCCGCCCCGGGTCGACCGCCGCGAGAGCCTCGGCCTCCGCCGCATGCTCGGGAGACGACAGCAAAGCGAACCGGGTCTCGGGGTAGCGCTCCAGCACGGCCCTCAGGAACTCCCGGTTGCGCTCGAATGGCCAGCGGCGGACGTGGCTCTCCGCGGAGATGTTGAGCGCGACGAAGGGCACCGAGCCGATGGATCGATGGAATGCGGCCGCCCGCTCGCGGTTCTCGTCGCTGAGCTCGACACGCATCCGGCAGAGCGCCGGATCGAAGGCCCAGCCGAACGCGTCGCACGTCAGGCGAGCCTGCATCTCGGCCATCGTCGCCTGCTGGCGAGCCGCGGGGAGCTGAACGTTGAAGAACACGTCGTACAGGTGCGCCCGTGGAGGATACAGCATCGTCACCTTCACGGCGTCGCGGCCGCCCATCACGTTCGCCACCAGGCCCCCCTCGGTCGCGGCCGAGAACACGAGGCTGAACACGACGTCGTAGCGCTCGGCCCTCGCCGCGCGTCTGAGGCGCCAGAGCGACCACGGACTGCCGTCGTAGATCCATCGCCGCGTGATCCTGGCCTCGTACCGAAGGACCCCCACGTTCCGTGGCGACGCGACGACGTCGATGCGCGCCGAGGGAAGATGATGCCGGATGACTTCCAGCATCGGCGTGGTCACCACCATGTCACCGATCCTGTCGTAGCGCAGGAGCAGGATCTTCCGTATCCCACGGGTGTCGATCGGCGCCGTGACCGGGCGATTTCTCAGGATCAGCCGCAGCATCGCGTACGACAGACGCCGGTTGATGCCCTCGAGACGCTGGACGATCCCCATGCGAGAGCGCTACCGGACGCCGCGAGCGGAGAGGTCGATCACGGTGGCGGCGTTCTCTCGGGTGACGAAGGCCGGGCCGGTACGGATCACCTCGCCGCCTCCGGGCATCGTTCCGATCTCGAGATGCTTCACCAGGAGGACGATCGGGAGGTAGCCCTGGAGGTAGGGCTGCTGATCGACGGCGAAGAGGATGTGGCCGTCACGGATCCCGACCAGGACCTCGGGGGAGAGGTCGAACGTCGCGAATGCGATCCGTCGCCCGCGGGGGGGCGAGCCGAGGGCGGCCAGGGCCGGCGCGGCGCCAGCGGGGCCCAGGGTCAGGATGCCGTCGACCCCGGGGCGGACGGCCAGCGCTCGGCCGATCCGCTGCTCGGTCTCGGCCGGATCGGCGAGGTCTACGGCGAGCACTTCGGTCGCGCCCCCCGCGCGAGCGAGCGCATCCCGCGCGCCGTCGCATCGCTGGTCGAGGGCGGCGTTGCCGACCTCGTGGTTCACGCACAGGACCCGCCGCACGCCCGCCTCCGCCAGCCGCCTCCCCGCCCCGAGCCCGGCCTCGTATTCGGTCTGGCCCACGTGGGCCAGCACGCCGAGCCGCTCCCGGGCCTCGGCCCCCGAGTTGATCGACACCACCGGGATGCCGGCGTCGATGGCGGCGCGGATCGCGGGGCCCAGGGCATCGGGGTCCGGAATCGACACGACGAGCGCCGAGGGCCTGGCCGCCGTGACGGCGGCGATCCGCTCGCTCATCTCGACCATGTCGAACCGCAGGGGCGCCTGGTAGTCGGTCTCCACGCCGAGATCGCGCGACGCGTCGCGGACGCCGTTGGCGACGACCGACCAGAACGGATCGGACGACTGACCGTGGGTGACGACGACGATCCGCATCGCGCCGCGATCGGCGGTGCCCGGCGCCGGCTCGGGCTCCTCTCCGCACGAGGTGAGCCCCAGAAGGACCCCGACGACAGCGGCGCGTCGAAGGCGGCCGTGGTGGCGAGCGCGCCGGGCGATCATGCGATGAGACCTCTCGCCCACGACGACACCGCGCCGGCGAGCTCGTCCAGAACCTCGTCGTCGGTCCGGCCGGATCGCTTGAGGACGTGGAACGAGTGGTCGCCGCCCTCGACGACGTGGAGCGCGGCGCGGCCGGCCAACGCCTCCACGACGGGGCGCAGGAGGGCGAGATCCGCGAGCGTGTCGCGGGTTCCCTGAAGGAACAGCATCGGCACGTCCACGGCGGCCAGGTGGTCCCCGCGCTCGGACGAGGGGCGTCCGGGAGCATGGAGGGGAAAGCCGAAGAAGACGATGCCGCGAACCCCGGGCAACCCCGACTGCGCCGCGGCCGTCGAGGTCATCCTCCCGCCCAAGGACTTGCCGCCCGCCAGCAGCGGCAGCCCCTCCTCTGCCGCGCGCGCCGCCACCGCCCGCACGGCCGCCGTCAACACGCCGGGGGGATCGGGGCGGCGGTTGCCGCGCTCCATGTAGGGGAACTGGTAGCGGAGCGTGGCCATGCCGTGGGACGCGAGCCGCCCGGCGATGCCGGCCATGAACGGGTGGCGCATTCCGGCGCCTGCCCCGTGCGCGAGCGCTAGGAGAGCCCAGGCCCGGGGAGGGCGCTCGAGGAGCGCGGATATCTCGCCGGTGGTCCGCCCCACCCGGATCGTGAGCTCCGCCGTCGTCACGGCGCCACGATCTCGAGCGTGCACTCGGGCAGATCGAGCAGGAAGTCGGCCCCGAAGGCGAGCGACGGCGTGAGCGCTCCCTCCCGCGGCGCGGCCAGCAATCGGCGCACGCACTCGACCGCCGAGATGGCGGTGAACCGATACCCTTCCGGCGTCCCGGCCCACCCTTCGACCGAGCGCCCGGCCGCGTCCTCGACACGGCCCCACAGCTGCGCGCTCCCGGTTCCGCGGGCCGCGGCGTCGGGGCCCTCCACCGTGCGGCCGACCACGCGCTGCGCGAGGCGCCGCACAGGTCCCACGCGGAGCGCGCGGCCCGCCAGGCGCAGGAGCGGCACGGCGCGCGTGAGCCGGGAGGGCGCCGCCATCCAGACGACGATGTCGGGGATCCCGGTCGAGTGGTAGGCGGTGGCGACGTCGCCCCACGGGACGCTGACGGCGAGGCGCGCCCGGTCGCGGAAGGGCACGACTTTTCGGCGCCACGCGATCGGCACGCGCCGGATCCGGCCGCCCTCGCGGATCGCCCCGCCCCGCGCGAGCCCCTCGACCATCGACTTCGCGGTGCCCGCGCTCGGGCCGCCGCCGAGCGCGGCGAACGCGAGCTCGAGGCGCACCGCGCCGGGAAGCGCTTCCGCCAGCGACGCGGCCAGGCAGTCGCTGGGCACGACGTCGAAGCCGCACGCCGGCAGGAGCGCCACGCCGCGCGCCCGGGCTTCCGCATCGCGCGCGAAGGCCGCTTCGATGACCGCGATCTCGCCGGTGATGTCGAGATAGTGCGCGCCCACGTCGAGGCACGCTCCGACGACGGACCGGCTGGTCTGGGAGAAGGGTCCCGCCGCGAGGAGGACCGCGCCGGCGCCCTCGATGCCGGCCAAGAGCGCCCGCTCGTCGGCGAGGGGAAAAGCACGCCACGCGAGCCCCAGCGGCTCGGCCACCTCCCGCACCGCATCCTCACGGCGGCCGGCGAGAACGGGCCGTTCCCCGCGCGCGGCGGCCTCGGCGGCGATCAGGCGGCCGGTATAGCCGTTGGCGCCGTAGAGGAGCCAGCCGCGATCGTCCCCGCCCTGCCGCGCGGAACCGCTCACTCCGCCGCCAGCTCGCGGAAGCGCGCCGCATAGCGCGGGCCCGTTCCCGCCTCTTCGTGCTTGAAGAAGACGAAAGCCTCGTCCCAGGCCGCCTCCGCGAACCGGCCCGCCCATTCGGTCATCGCCGCATCGTCGTATTCGGCGCGCCGAAGCCGCGCGTACCCGAAGAGTGCGGTCCGCACTACCGGCGGCTCGGGCTTGTCGTCCATGTCGGACACGACGAGGGCGACGCCCCGCGACGCCAGCGCCTCGTAGACCGCGTCATCGAACCACGACGACGAGCGAAACTCGACCGCGGCGCGCGTCCCCGGCGGAATCAGCGCCACGAAATCGGACAACAGCGCCACGTCCTTCTTGAGGTACGGCGGAAGCTGGACGAGGAGCGGGCCGAGCCACGCCCCGAGCGCGCCCGCCGTTTCCACGAGATAGCCGACGTCCTCCTCGACGTCGCGCAGCTTCTTTTGGTGGGTGATCCTGCGCGGAGTCTTGAGCGCGAAGGCGAACGCCTCCGGGACCTGCTCCGACCACCCCTCGAGAAGGCGCCGCGTCGGCATGCGATAGAAGGTGTTGTTGATCTCGACCGCGTCGAGGCGCTCCGCGTACCAGCGCAGCATCTCCGAGTCCGCCAGGTCCTCGGGGTAGAAGTTCCCCTTCCACTCCTTGTACGAGAACCCGCTCGTCCCTACGCGGTAGCGGGTCATGAGGCGTCTTCCCGCTTGCGCGCCCGGATCGTCCCGCGACCCTCGGGGTCGATCTCGCTGACGACGTCCACGAAGCCGGCCTCCTCGAGCCACCTCCGATAGGTGGCCTCGGTATACGAGCGCCCTCCGTCGAAGACGTTGAGGAACACGAGGTTCGACAGCACCGCCGGCAGCGGCGAGAGGCGGGAGTCGTCGAGGATCCTGCCGATCACGTGGACCTCGCCCCCCGGCTCGAGGGCCGCCGCCACGTTTCCGATCGCCCTCCGCGCCTCGTCCGGCCCCAGGACCTGGACCAGCGCGCGCAGGACCGCCACGTCGTACGTGCCGGGAGGGGGCGCGGCCACGACGTCGCACGCCGCGACCGCCACGCGCCCGGCGGCTCCGGCCCGCGCGACGTAGCGCTCGGTGATGGGGGTGACCCCCGGCAGGTCGGCGACCGTGGCGTGGAGGTCGGGCCAGGCCTCGGTGACGGCGATCGCGAGCCCGCCGGATCCGCCGCCGACGTCGACCAGGGCGCGCCGAGCCGA
>Ga0214472_10004551_pt1 | contig 14649 bp, 12 predicted proteins | sample RVTome_6_FD_207662 | JGI IMG/M metagenome (GOLD analysis project Ga0214472, IMG submission 207662) | Soil microbial communities from uranium-contaminated site in the Upper Colorado River Basin, Wyoming, United States - RVT140D175 | ecosystem: Environmental > Terrestrial > Soil > Contaminated >...
TGCAAGCCACCCCGGCGATGGCCGCGGGCCTGACCGATTCTGTCTGGTCAATTGACCAACTCTTACGTTATCGTGTCCGGCGTGAGTAACTCCACGCTTTTCTGTACAGCTACCGGTGGAGACACCATGGCACAACAACGACCAACCTATTTTGTTTTGACCGAATATCGTTGACCCAGCGATTCTGGCGGGGTAACCTGTGATCAAGGGCACGCGCAGCCCGGTGGAGTTGGTCTTGCAACGGCTTGCCCAAGATCGGAATGTGGACACCCTCTTGGCAGCCTATCCTCGCCTCACTTCTGCGGATGTCAAGGCCTGTCTTGCGGGCATGACTTAAGCCCAGGAACGCAAGCGAGGCGGTCAATCTCCCTGCGCTTGCAAGATCGCGAGGAAACGTCGTGGGAGGACGATGGGGATCCCCGCGTAGCTGCCCAACCGGGTCAGGTGTTCATCGCTGGCCACGATATAATCCGCCTGTCCCTCCTGGGCACAGGCCAAGACCTTGTTGTCGGTCGGATCATCGGCGATGATGTGCACCTCAAGCCGACCAGGAGTGCGGATGGCGGCCAGCGCAAGAGAGTCAACGAACAGATGGATCGCTTCGTCGGGCCATTGGTGACGTTTGCGGATGTGGGGATAGAAGAGAACGCGGCGCAGATCGGCCAGGATCGGATCCGAGGTCACCAGTTCAAACGCACCCGCTTGCCAGGCGGCGAGGATTTGGGCCGGATGGCCACGGCTTTGAATGGTCGCACTGACATACTGACCCACATCGAGAACGGCTTTCATATCAAAGACGGTCAATTACTTGGCGCTAGGTTGCGGTTTCTGCTCGTTGAGAAGCTCACGACGGAGTGCCGTCAGTGCCTGTGCAATATCCGCTTCCAGTGCCTCGTTAGGTACGTCTTGCGTCCGCTGCCAAACTTCCTCCAGCAGGGCAAAGACGCGTTCCTTGCTCAGGCGTTGCCACTTGTGATAGTCGTCAATCGGGACGATGACCGCCATGGGCCGGCCGCCGCGCTCTACTACAAAGTGATCCTTCTGGTAGAAGGTTTCTTCCAGCAACTGGCCAAACTTGCGTCTGGCCTCATAGGCACCAATGATTCTCTCCATCTGTCGCCTTCTCGGTTTCTTTCGCATTGGGTTGCGATAATTACGCAATTGCATAGATAGCGCAATTATCGCATGGCTGGGGGCGATTGTCAATCGGCTCAGGCGAGAGCGAGAGGCGGTCGCCTCGCTTTCAGTGAGCCGAGGGTGCGCCAGAGACTGCCGCACGCCGGCATCATCCCGGGTGCCCTTTGGCGCGGCTCTAGGATGAAACTCTCCAGACCAAACGACATTGGTGAGGCCCGTGCTGACGCACCTCCACAGAATCTGCAGCACTTGGTCGTCATCACGGACCCAAAGAAGCGGGGATGGCAAACGGGCCCCCACCGTTCGGGAGCACGCGGCTTACAAGATGTTCAGAAAATCAGATAGGGTTCCTGCCACCAGCAACTCATTCGCATCCAGTTCATGTGTGAAGATGCGGATTTTTTCTTTTCTGAAAAGCCCTTGTTCCGCCAACCCTCTCGCAAGCTGCTGTCCCTTGTCGGGGTTGTCAAACCACACCAACACCTGCTCGTAGGCCGGTAACACCCCTTGGAGTATGGAGAGTGCTTTCTCATTTCTTGCGTTCGATTCTGACCCAATAGAGAGCGCCTGTACGCCGATCTGGTGCAGGGACATGCAGTTGAACTCACCCTCGACAATGACGAGCGTTTGCGCCGGTGCTAAGGCCTGCAGGCCAAAGAGGATGGGTTCCGAACCAGGTTTGAGCGCGTACCGCTCGCCTTTGCCCAGCGAGGGATCGCAAAACCGGTGTTGCACGGCAGTGATCGTCTTGCCATCTTCCTCAAACCACGGAATAAAGATCGCCTCCATGTTTTGCCGGCGTGTTGGATGAAACGTCCTGCCATATCCCAGCCGGTAGGTGCGCCACGTCGCCTCAGTCAGTCCCCGCGACCCCAAATACGCCTGGCCGGGCTTGCCTTCACTGCTGCGCAGTAAGTGGCGCGTTACCGCCATCGTCTTGCGGGCCGATGCCTGGTATGCCGGCTCTCGCCAGTCGAGCACGCGCTCCTTCACAGCCGCCTCGCTCTCGGAAGGCCTAAGCGCCGGCTTTTCAGAAAAAGAAAAAGTGCCTGCCGTGAGCATCCGGCAGGTCTCCAAAAAACTCACCCCATGTACCCACTGCACCAGGTTGATCACATCGCCGCCGCGCGGATAGCACTGGCGGCAGTAGAAACGGTCGCCTTTGATATGGAAGCGATCTTGGCCGCCGCAACAGGGACAAGCGCCGGCATACTCGCCTACCCCGCGCTGGGAGAGTTGTTTCAGTGTGGTGTACTGCCGGGCAAAGTCGGCTAGGTTGATGGATTGCTTGATGGCGTCCGTGTCGATGTGCTTGCGCTCTATACTCATGGTGATGTTCTGGATCCGGTCGCCAGCGCAAAGAAAGCGCCGTCCTGCCGGTGCGCCACCTTCCCACCCTAGACGAGGCTATAGCGCTTATCTCCCCGGCCGGCCACAGCCCAGATCGGCTCGGTCAGCACCGTCTCGGGCGTGATCTCCTCCACAGTCGAAAACCAGAATGAGTCTTGGTGGTTTTCCACCGCTTCTTCGGTGGCCGCTAACAGGTTCTGCAGCCGGGTGGGGCTGGAAGCCACTACCGCGACGCGCATAGAAGAGCGAAAACCATAACGCTGCGCAAAGAGTCCGTTTTCGAGGCCATACGCGTACCCTTTCATCCGCCGAATCCACGCCCGGCGCTGGAGCGGGCTATGTGCCCGGATCGTCACTGATCCTCGGTCGAGCTCCAGCATGATCCTACTGCTTCGCCCCTCGTTATTCACCATGACGCAGTAGCCGTCGGGGATAAACGCGACCGTCTCCGTACCATGGTCCCCGGTCGGGACCTTCACCCGTTCCGAGTCTCGGCGCAATTGGCTCTCTCCTACCCAACTCATCTCATACTGGTGCTGCTCGCACGCCTGGCGCAGGGTCAGCGCGAAATCCACGATCGCCAGCGTATGGGCCATGAACCACAGGTTTTGCTCTGAGGGCCTGGGTCGCCAGTCCATCATCGCCAAGGGGATCCCCAGCTCTTCGGCCACTAGCCGCGCTCCCGACCGGTCGAGTGTGTAGAGGTACGGGGCAGGACCTTCCCGCAGCGAGCGGTAAGTGGGCAATTCGATGCGCCGCACCAAGCCCCACGCCAACATGCGCGAGAGAGTGCGGTTGGTCGCTCGCAATCGCCAGACTTCCTTCACCGTGCGATGATGGTGCTGTAGATGGGCAGATGTCATATAGGTGAAGTTATACAGGTCCAGGAGGATGTCTCGATAACGCCTGATGCGGGAGGGTTGGTGGCGGGCATTACTCCCAGAATTTGCCTTGCCACGGCCCTGGCGTTCCGGCTTGGCCGGTTTGGGGCTGCCGTTCGCCTGGAAGACGATCTGGTTTGTTTGGCTCATGCGGGGTTCCTTCCGCTAGTTTAGCATTTTCGCGGGTGCGTTGCTTGGGCGCCACCGTGAGCTGCTCCTGCCGGCGCTGCTCGATCGCGGCCAGCAGTTGCGCCACGGGCACGCCGTCGCGCTGGCGCAGCCGGCGCTTGACCTCGGCCACCACTTCCTCATCCGGGTAGAGGCCGGCGTCGAGCCGTGCGATGCTCATGCGGCGCAGCCGACCGGTCAGGCTGCCTTCCGCCTCGGCCGGCCGCAGCAGGAACTGGAATTTGGGCAGCGAACGGATGCGATCGGCGACCAGGATGTATTGCTCCTCGGGCGTGAACTCAGTGGTGGTCTCGTCGATGACCTGCGGCCGGGAATAATGGAAGCCCTGCTGCACATTCATCCACACCGGCACCCGTTTCTTGACCAGGTACGGCTCATAGCGGTGAAACTGGCGCGCCAGGTAAAGCGCGTCATCGGGGTCCTGGACGTTGCCAATCACCTGCGTGCCCATCTGCGTCAGGGCGTGGTTGATGGTCGGCTCTAGTTGGCTGGGATACTGGTGGGCAAAGCAGAGCTTCACCCCCAGATTGCGCGCCCAGCGGGTCACCAGTTCGTGCAGGTCCTCGCCTAAGACGGAGCGGTCGCCGGCGCGCGGGCCGAGCAGGCTGGAGATTTCGTCGATGACCAAGAGCACAGGATCCTCGCGTCCGGCCGTCCCGCGGCTCTGCAGAAACTGGGGTTTTTTGCATAACCCCTCGAAAAGGTATATTCCAGGGACTACTGAGCCAGGTCCTGGGAAACAGGGAGCCAGAGGGTGGCCCGGTTTAACTCCTCAACGATGGCCTCCAGGTTGATAGGCTCTGGCCTCTTGGTGAACTCATAACGTCCGTAGAAATTGATGTGCTGCCAGGCCACCGGAGAGATCTGCTGGACAAGGGCCGCGCCTTGTGCATCGCCGCCCCTTTCCTTGTGCGCCAACAGGCTGGAGAGGAGGGCGGCGTTGTAGTAAATGATGCAGTTGGTGAGCAGGCGGCTGCACTCGTTCCAGATCTGCTGCTCCTCTTCGGTCTTGAAGCGCAGCTTGCCGAAGTTGGCGTAGGAGACAGCCCGGCGCAACTGATGGTAGTTCTCGATGCGAGTCAGTGCCCGCTGGACGTTGCGGCGCAGCGGCGGGGAATCAATGTACTCCAGCAGATAGAGGCTGCGGATGATGTTGTCGTACTCCCACAAGGCGCGCCGGGTCCGGTTCTTGCGGGCGTAGGCGCTGAGCTTGCCCACGATAATGCTCTGGGTAGTCGTTTTCAGGGCCAGGGAAACCAGAATGCGTTGGATATTTTCCCACTCTTCCACGATGAGCTTTTCGTTGATCTTCCGAATCGGCCTGAGCAGGAGATCCCCATACTGGCTGGGATGGCGGAAACCGTAGAGGGAGGTTCTGACCTTGTCCGGCAGATCCTGGTAGCGAGGCGCGAACTGATAGCCGAAGAGGTGGAGGATGGCGAAGTTGACCTCATTGGCGCCGTGGGTGTCGGTGGAGTGAATCTCCGGCTGGACGTCGGTGGTGTTGTTGAAGAGCAGGTCGAAGACGTAGTGGCTCTCGTGCTCATCGGCACCAATGATGCGCGCATTGATCGGGATGTGGTTCGCCACCAGGGTGTAGGAGACGATGCCCTTCTTCAGACCGAAGTACTTGGGCGAATGGCGGGCGTTGATTGTATCACGGCGGGTCTCAAACTTCTGGCCGTCACTGCTGGAGTGGACGGCGTCGCCGATCGCGTAGTGCTCGAAGATCGGGAGGGCAGCCGTGGCGTTGCTGACCCGGTCGTTGGCCGCCCTGAGTGTCTCCAGGCGGATGAAGTTGGCGGAGGTGGTGGCCAGGGTTTGGTAGCCGATGTCCGAGATCTCGCCCATGCGCCCCAATCCCATGTTGGTGGCCCAGGCCACCAGGTCAGCCCTGATGGCGATGTCGTCGACCGTCTGCCTGGCGTAGCGGCCCAGGACATGATCGAAGGCATCCATGAATCGGCACTGCTGGTTGACGAAATGGAGCAGGCTGCTGATGTCCACGTGGCGCAGCCCATCGTAGAAGGGATGGTTCACGGTCTCGACGCTGCGGGGATACTGGAGTGTCCAGTGCGTCCGTTGGCCCCGTCGCTTGATCTGGAAGTGCTCGTTTTCCCCGGAAGCGATGCGCTGGTTGACGGCCACCAGGCGCTCCTCCAACACCTGTTTCAGGGTGGCCAGGTGTTCCTCGATGGGCTGCAGGAGGATGGAGAGGCCGGTGTCGGCCATCAGGGCTTCCTTCGCCTGCCAGTGCTGGTCGTCCAGCAGATCGTCCTCAAAGCTGCGGAAGCGCACGCTGTCTCGGCAGAAGAGGTCGCCGGCTTCCAGCCCTTGACGCAGCAAGCGATAGATCAGGAACTCATAGCGGTCTGGCAAGAGGCGTTTGCGCCCCCGCCTGTCTGAGATGTAGAGGTAGCGTTTGAGATTGGCCGGAATGCAGCGGGTTGGGAACTGGGTAGCAGCGACTTGGGAGAGTGGCTTGTCCGTGCGCAACGTCGTCTGCAGGAAGTGTACGGCCGCGAGCAGCGAGGTGTGGGACGGGAAAGCAGCGAACTCCACCGCCAACAGGATGGGACGTAGATGGCGCTTGAACTGGTGGGCCAGGCTGTCGATGTGGTCCCACTGGAAGGCGGTCTCGTCGAAGCGAGCGTCGCTGGCGATCTGATCGGCGATGCGCGCCAACTGCGGGCGCGCCAGGATCGTAAACGCCTGGGTCTGGACAGCCTGGAAAGGCGTGTCAGCATCGATCTCCTCGTCGGTGAAGAGCTTCAACACCTGGCCGGCCTTACGCAGGTTCTGGTTGTGCTCCACCTGGGACAGATACACTCGTTCCTTGGCTGCGGTCTTGGCCTCATCGCCGTAGCGCCTGACATCATGGATGAGGGTGTTGATCAGGTTGTCATGCAGCCGCTGGTAGCGATGGTGGACGAAGCACAGCAGGTAGATTTCCACGACCTGGCGGGAACCCCCTGGGTGCAGCTGTTTCAGCCGGAAGACAGAGTAATAGGTGACCAGGGACGCATAGTACTTGATACTCTCGTTGGAGATGCCCAGGTGGGGCAACACCCGCTGGGCCAGTTGATAGAGGGGCCGGAGTTGTTCGCCCCGGCCGATCTCGCGTTTGATTTCCCCGAGGCTGAAATCTCTGGGTTCGCGCTTGAGGCGCGTGATTTCATGCAGCCCCTGGGCATCGTTCAGCAGGGTGCTGAGTGCCGCATGGTCAGGGTCGGTCAGGTGGGTGTGTAGGACGGCGACCAGCCGCTCCTGCTCATAAGTCAGCGCCTGGCCGACGGTGTCCTGCAGGAGACTGTAGCCGGGCGCGACGATGTGTTGCTCGGTCAAGTATTGCATGAGCGCGCGGAAGATGAAGATCGGTTTGGCGGAGACCCTTGCCGCCTGCCTAGCCTTGGCTTGCAGTTGGCGCCGTTCCTGGGCGCCGCAGAGCCGGTACCGGCAGAGTTCCAGAATCGATCGGCGCTGTTTGAGGCGGGTGACCTTCGTGATGCGCAGCGGCGCGCTCTCCAGTTCACTGAACTGGAGGTCGGGAAAGAATTGTTCCTGGATGTAGCGGGCATCCTCGGCCACTTCAGGGAACTCAAAGGTGAAGAACTGTTGCTTGGCCTTGAAGTAGCCCAGCTGCAGAATCCAGTAGATGCGGGACTTGATGGAGTGGAACTGCTCCAGGACGGCCCTCTCCGCTGGGGAGAGGGCAAAGAACTGGGTTCGCTCCTCCTCTGCAAAACGGGGGCGTCCGTACAGGGCTTCGATCTCGTCATCGCCCAGGATGCGCAGGCGTTTCTGGGCGGTACTCTCGGTGGGCATAGGGTTCTCTCCTGACGGACTGACAAATAGGGTCCCTCGCCGCGACCTCGGTTCGGCAACCTGGTTTGTTGGGGCCGGGGGAGGTGCCAAACCGCTGCCAGATAGGGTGTACCCTACTTGGCAGTTGTGCCAGTATAGCCTATGCTACCTGCATGATTGGAGTCTACATCCGCGTCTCCTCCCATTCGCAGAAGAGTGATAGCCAGCAGGCCGCCATTACTCAATGGTTGGAGCGTCACGGCCATGACCTAGCCCAAGTGCGCTGGTACGCAGACACAGAGACGGGCAGAACCATGCAGCGTGAGGGCTTCCAGGCCCTACAAGCAGACATTTTTCGCGGTGAGGTCAAAACCGTGGTGGTATGGAAGCTGGACCGTCTGGCCCGTTCGTTGCGCGAGGGAGTGAACGTGCTGGCAGATTGGTGTCAACGCGATGTACGCGTGGTCTCCGTCACGCAACAGATCGATCTGTCTGGTACCGTTGGGCACCTGATCGCTTCGTTGCTCTTTGGCATTGCTGAGATGGAATACCAGCACATCAAGGAGCGCCAGGCGGCGGGGATTGTGGTGGCCAAGGAGAAAGGGACGTACAAGGGTCGAATGAAGGGTGCGACCAAGGCGAAGCCCGCACGGGCAAGGGCACTGCACGCCAAAGGGCTCAATACGAAAGAGATTGCCACTGCTCTGAACGTGTCAGAGCGCACCGTGTTTCGATACCTGGCCCGCGAACATTAGAGTTGGGTGGCTTCCTACTCCAGCGTTTTCTGGAATGCGAACAATCGGTGACTACTGCGGATCAGGCAACAGATTGCGAACAATTTTCGAATACACTTATTGGCATGATGCCGCTGCTTACTTGAGCTACGCTGACGCTCCAGTTTCGCTGATACCCAACAGTCTTCGGGCGTTATCGCCCAGGATTTTGCACTTGTCCTCGTCGCTGAGAAAGGACGCTTCCTGGATGGCACTCACGGCAACGGGAATCATGTGTGCTGCACTCATTTGATCAGAGCCAAACAGGATCTTATCACACCCTACCGTCTCCACAACCTGTCTCAACAAGCGGTGAAAGCCTGCTCTCCCAAGAATCCAGTTCACGACGCCGACGTCCGTATAAACATTCGAATGGGCATATAGCATGTAGGTGGCCTGCTCTGTAAAAGGATAACTCAAATGATACATCACGATCTTCAGGTCAGGGAAAGCCACTGCTACATCCTCCAACAATAATGGATTGCCCAAACCCACCCGGAAGGCTGGACGCTGCCGATATACATTGGGACCATTTAAGCCTGTGTGAACAAAGACAGGCAGTTGTCGTTCCTGGCAGACCCGATATAGGGGGAAGAACCGCTCATCATTCACCGAAACGCCGGCATACACCATCAGCAGTTCTCCCAATCCTTGGAACCCCTGCGTATCAATTGCTTCTTCAAATCGCGCTGCTTCCGCTTCAGCATCTGCTGGAACCGGCTCCGGCATCCACGAAGCGATGAAACGACCCGGCGCTCGCCGACACCATTCGGCTGTTACATTATTAGGGCCACTGAGTACGCCCTGACTAATTCCCAATTCATCCATTTGTGCCACTGTCTCCTGGAAAACCTTTTCATTCAAAGTGGCAGATCGGTGTGGATTGAAGAGCGCCTCTTTTTCCTCGAACCAAGCGTGCAATTGAACATCGATAATCTTGAATTGGTCCGTAGTCATAAGTCACCACCTTTTGTGGTAATCGCAATGATACTTTGCAGGGCTCTTGCGACTCCGAGCTGCCCAACGAAAAAGAGCTCAGGCGGCGGCAGACAGGAAGAACGCTGCGGGCGAAGCCGGAGCAACCGGTCGCCTACTTGTAAATGGCGAACGAAGCCGGACTGCTTTCCACCTGTTTATTTGCAATCTGAATGGAAAGAGAAGTTTGTGGACGGCTCCGAGACAAGCTCCGGTAAAGCCATACGGGTAATCGGTGCTACGCTGGACCCGGATTATCGAGTCCAGCGCCAAGCTGCTCGAGTAGGCCCAGCATATTCAGGTTCACCCAACGCTCGACGCACTTGCCATTTGCGACGCGATAGATAGCCATGCCTGTTACGCTGGCTTGCCTGCCAGTGGGCGGGATTCCTCTGAAGGTGCCTCTATGTGTGCAATGCCACGTCCAGCGCACAACCACCTTATCCTCTTCGGCAATGATATCGTTTACCACATACCTGAGGTCTGGAAAAGCCGCGCGCAGCCTTGCGTAGAACTGCTTGACACCCTCAGGTCCAGGGGGAAAGCTGGGGGATACCCTGAAGGTCGGGTCGAACAGTTCGTCGATGACATCTAGATTCCAGTCAGCGAAGACTTGCTGATAGAGGCGCCGGATAAGTGCCTTGTTGGCCGCTGAAGTCAATTGACTCCTCCCCCTGTCACGAATCGTACTTCCGAGCCCAGCTAAGGCCCGCTTAGCCGGGAGCAGTCGACTTGCTCAATCCCAAATGAATCGCGCCGAGATGCTGGTTCAGGGTTTGCGCCCGACAACGGTCAGCGCGAAGGACGTGATCTTGCCGTCGTGCACGACGGCTTCAGCGGTTTCTTCGATGAGATCACTCCCCATCTGCTTGACAATATCGCCGGTGAGGGTGCCGAGCCAGGTCACCGTATTGCCGGTCACCCGATGGTTGGTTGACGTGACGTGAAAATGTCCCATCTGCGGCTGGAACCACTCGCGTATCTGCCGCTTCCCCGTGTACACCTTGGGCTCCACCGGATCCTTGAGGCTCGCGTCGTCGGCGAAGAGCATCATCACGCGGTCGATGTAGCCCGCATTACACGCGGCATCAAGCGCCTTGACCACGGCTACGGGATCGTGCGCCTCGCCGGCTGCGGTCGACGCGGTAATTTCGGCTGAAGGAGCTGCCCATTCCTCGGCGATCTTGTCGTCGGCAAAGCGTAAGACATCAATATGCCGGTAGGTCGGCTTTCCGGTTGACGTGTTGGTGCTACCCACCGTAAAGCGGATCGCCACCCTGTCCCCTTCGGCGATCATGTCCTCAATGGTGATCTGAATGTCGGGCCTATTCTTGAGCGCATTGCGCACAAACTGCCGGATGTCCTCTCGGCCGCCCGGTGCGTTGGGCTGAAAACTGTGGATGACGAGGTCCGCGGCAAAGGTCTCGTCCACCAGTGTCGCTATTACGTCCACGTCCCTTGTGTTCCAGGCTTCCATCCAACGGCGGAGGACCGCCTTGTTCTGTTCGGTTGACATGGGATAGGTTCCTTTCGCCTGCACGAAGTTCGAGTCTGATCAAAGAGGGGTACCTTCGGGATACGTGTAAAACCCTGCCACAGCGATCCGCTCAGACGGTCAGAAATAGCCACCAGTTACGGGGATGAAACCTTCCTGTGAGCCGGCTTCACTCATGGTGACACACCTTTCCCGCCGCAGTGTAATGGAGAAACCGCCGAACTGAACTATACCTTTTCGGGGGGATATGCAAAACCCCCCTATATGGACCAGCGGGCGCATTCGCGCAGAAAGTTACGATTTGGTATGTCATACTCCTTCAAATAGGAATAAAGAAGGGCACAAAGAAAACCACGACTTCAACCTCATAATTACTCTGGAAACCGTAATTCTTTGTTCAAATGCGCCCGCTGGTCCCACCTGGTGGATCAAGATCTTCGACGGCCGGCAGCGTGTGTGAGCGGCTAGCCGCCTCGACCTGTACTCTCTCCACTCTCCCCGGCGATGGCTGGCTCTTCAACCCTGCCACCGCTACGCGTGCCTACGACCGGTATGCGGCATCGTCCAGTACAGTCAGCCCCGTCGAAGGGGACGACCCTTGGCCATGATATGATGACCCTAAGCCCGCCGTGTCCCCGTGGGCCGGGTATCCCGCAGCGCGCAGTGCAACTTAGCGAGTCAGTTCCAGACGGCGGCGGCGCACCGGGCGACCTGGCGTGAGACCGCTGTATGCACCTGCTTCCACGACGACTGTGCCGTTGACCAGCACCGCGTCGATCCCCGGTGGATAGTGGCGCGGCGACTCGTAGGTCGCGCGATCGATGATGGTGTCGGCGTCGAAGACGACCACGTCCGCCGCCATGCCGACCTTGATCAGACCGCGGTCGTCCAGCCCCATGCGCTGCGCCGGGAACGCCGTCATGCGCCGCACGCAGTCTTCCAGGCGCAAGATGCCCAGTTCGCGGACATAGTGGCCGAGATAGCGCGGATAGCTGCCGTAGGCGCGTGGGTGGAGGAAGTCGCCGCTGTATTGGGCGTCGCTGCAGGCCATGTGGGCCGGGTGCGTCATGATCAACCGCACGTCGTCTTCATCGCCCAGATAGTGGGTGGCCTCGACGCCTAGGTTCTCTTCTTCGATCAACCAGCAGATCACCTCGCCGACGCTCTTGCCGGTCACTGCGCCGATCTCTTTCAACGTCTTGCCCTCACACCATCTATTCTTCGCTGTGGTAGTGCTGGCGATGCGTGACTCCCAGTTCCACAGTCGATCCCAATCGGCCACGATCTTGGTGCGAATCTCCGGATCGCGCAGGCGGGCAAGGATTGCTTCCGGCCCCCCTTCTTCCGCCCAGGCCGGGACGCGCAGACCGCCGCCGCCGGGCGTGTACGGATAACTGGCAACCGTCACGTCCTGGCCGGCTACCCGCGCCTCGTCCACGACGCTCATCATCTCGCGTGCTTTGCCGAGCTGGCGCAGATCGCCGGTGCGGAAGTGAAGAAAGTGAACCGGCACGTTCGCTTCGACGCCTACGGCGATGGATTCGCGATAGGGCGAGAGTAGGTCATCGCCTTCAATGCCGCGCCCATGAGCACAGTAGACGCCCCCCTTGGTGCCGATGACCTGCGCGACCTCCACGACCTCGGCGTGCGTTGACCACAGCGAGGCCGCCCCTGCGCCGTGCGACAGCCCTACCGCGCCGTCGTCCATCGCTTGGGCGGCCATCGTCTTCATCTGGTCGAGTTCTTGCGGTATGGCCGGGCCGGGGGTATAGCCCTTGACCGAAACCCACAGATTGTCGAACCCGATCATGGACGCAACGTTGACCGAGGTCGCGCCGCTGACGTGGTCGAAGTATTCGGCCAGTGTGCTCCACGTCCAGGGGACGTTGTGGGATCCCGTTTTGAAGAAGCTATGGTGGCGAAACGCCTCGCGCTGGGCCGGGGCGATCGGTGCGGCGCTTACGCCGCAGTTGCCGACAATCACGGTGGTCACCCCCTGATGCACGGCAAAATGAGGATCGGGTGAGGAAAGGACACCCACCTCGCCGTTGTGGAGCGGGTCGATGAAGCCGGGCGCGACGATGTGATCGTGGGCATCGATGCGCCGTTCGGCCGCGGCGTCACGCAGGTCGCCGATCGCGGTGATGCGGTCGCCGGTGATACCGACTTGGGCGCGATACCACGGGTTGCCGGTGCCGTCGACGACACGGCCGTTCTCGATGATCAGATCAAAATGTGCTGCCATCATAGGGCCTTTCCGGATACGAATCGCAAGGTTGATAGGGACGGCGCGGACGCTGCGTCAGGCTGCGTCAGGACGCGGGGCGGGCATCTCCGCCAGCACGGCCGCCAGCCGGTCGACCACCCAGGGCACTTCCTCGTCGTCAATGGCGTGCGGGCTGATAGAGATCGCACCGTGCCAGGTGCCCACGCGGATAGACGGTTCACCCTCCGCCAATTTGTCGATGACGCGCTGCAGCCAACTGCTGGCGTTCGTCGCGGCCGGGCGCAGTCGCACCTCCGGGATGGGAATAAACTCCTGCGCGAGCGGCTCCTCCCAGGCGACGACGTTCGGCACATGGGCGATGCGTTCCAGAATGGCGGCGTTGCGTTGGTGCCAGATCGCCCGATCCTGGTCATGGTCGCGCGCCAGATAGAGTTCCAGGGCGACGACCAGCCCAACGATTTCTTCCTTGCTCACCTTGAGCGGCCGCCCAACCGTATTGGGCGCGGGGCCGGCATTGGCCGCACAGGCCTCGATGAGGTCGGGACGGCCTAAGATGATGCCGGTTCCCTGCGGCCCGCCGATGGCCTTGCCGCCGCTGAAGGAAACCAGGTCCGCGCCCATCTGGGTGTAAGCCCACAGATTGCTCACCGGCGGCAGACAAGGCGCAGCGTCCACGATGACCGGCACCTCCTGCGCATGGGCGATGGCGATGACCTCGGTCAAGGAGAGGGTCGCATAGGATTCATAAGGTGCGGCATGGAGCACGGCCGCGGTGCGCTCGGTGATCTCGGATGCCATTTCCCACGCCGACGTGGAGGCGTGCGACCAACCGACTTCGACCAGACGCACCCCGGCCCCGCGCACGGCATGGTCGAAGTTCATGCGCTGTTTGCGCTGGATGACGACCTCATTCTTCATGCCGGTGGTGTCGGGCAGACGCACGATCTTGCGCGGGTCCGTGCCTGCCACACACGCCGCGGTCGAGAGCAGCAGCCCACCGGCCGCGCCTGATGTGATGTAGGCCGCGGGCGCGTGGACAAGCTCGGCGATGCGCCGGCCGGAGGCGGCGAGAAGTTCGGGCAGGTCGACGCGCCACGCCGTGGCTTCGGCCATAGCTTCGACGACTTGCGGATGGGGCGGGATGCCGCCGTAGAGCGTAGTAGCACCCAGCCCGTTAACCACGCGGCGCACGCCAAGACGGATATAGACCGAGTTGCTCATGAGTTATCTCCTGCGCCGGCGCGGGTCAAGCGCATCGTTGAGGCCGTCGCCGAGGATGGTGAAGCCGAGTAAGATGAGGGCCAGCACCGACGCCGGAACGAGGACGAGATGCGGCCGGAACCGCCAGGCTGACAGGTTCTCGTTGATCATGCGGCCTAGGCTCGCGCCCGGCGGCATGATGCCGATGCCGAGGTAGCTGAGCGAGGCTTCCAGCAGGATCGCGCCGCCAAAGTTGAGCGCAGTGGCGACGATCACCGGGCCGAGCGCGTTCGGGATGAGATGCCGGGTGATCACGTGCCAGCCGGTCGCGCCCACCGTGCGCGCGGCCAGCACATAGTCGCGCTCGCGCAGCGAGAGGATCTGGCCGCGCACGAGGCGAGCCAGCCCCGGCCAGGCGACGAAACCCAGCGCACCGATCACCACCAAGTAGTCCAGCATGAGGGTGGACCGGAACATGGGCCACTGGGTGCGCTCATAGAGACCCTGGAAAAAGACCTGGATCGGCGGGCGGACGGTGGCGCTGACAAAGAGCGCCAGCAGCAGGTAGGGGAAGGCGATGATGCCGTTGATCAGTTGGCTGATCACGCTGTCTATCCA
>Ga0214472_10004552_pt1 | contig 14648 bp, 10 predicted proteins | sample RVTome_6_FD_207662 | JGI IMG/M metagenome (GOLD analysis project Ga0214472, IMG submission 207662) | Soil microbial communities from uranium-contaminated site in the Upper Colorado River Basin, Wyoming, United States - RVT140D175 | ecosystem: Environmental > Terrestrial > Soil > Contaminated >...
GCCGCCGCGGCCAGGACGACCGCGGCCAGAAATCGGCAGAACCGGGAGTGCACTATGCGTCTCCTCCGAATCGTCGTTTCCACTCGTGCAGCAGCGCGAGCGCCTCGAGCGGGGTCATGGCATCGGGCGCGACATCGTCGAGAGCGCGGGCGAGCTCCGAGCGCACGGGCTCGAACAGGGTGAGCTGCGGTTCGTTCCCCCCGTGCACGCGCATCTCCGCGCGGTCGAACCGGCCGGCCTCGAGGGAGCCGAGGACCTCGCGAGCGCGCTTCGTCACCGCGGGGGGAAGCCCGGCCAGCTCGGCCACGTGGATCCCATAGCTCTTGTCGGCCGCTCCCTCCACGATCTTGCGCAGGAAGATGACCTTTCCGTTCCACTCCTTGACCTGGACGTTGAGGTTGATCAGCCGCGGGAGCTGTTCGGCGAGGCCGGTCAGCTCGTGGTAGTGGGTCGCGAACAGCGTCCGGGGGCGCCCTCCGGCCCGCTCGTGGAGGAACTCGGTCACCGCCCAAGCGATCCCGAGCCCGTCGTAGGTGCTGGTCCCCCTCCCCACCTCGTCCAGCAGGACCAGGCTGCGCTCGGTGGCCGCGTTGAGGATGGTGGCGGTTTCCTGCATCTCCACCATGAACGTGGATTGCCCCCGGGCGATGCTGTCGGAGGCCCCGACCCGGGTGAATACGCGATCCACCAGACCCACCTCCGCCTCTGCGGCGGGGACGAAGGAGCCCATCTGGGCAAGGATGGCGATGAGACCCGCCTGCCGCAGATAGGTGGACTTGCCCGCCATGTTGGGACCGGTGATCACCGCGATCTGGCGGTTCTCCCCGTCCAGATCGAGGTCGTTGGGGACAAACTCGCCGGGGCCGAGGAGCCGTTCCACGACCGGGTGGCGGCCCTCCCGGAAACGGAGGGTGAGATCGCCGGTGACGGTGGGCCGCCGGTACCCGTGGTCCCCCGCCACCCGGGCCAGGGACTGGAGGACGTCGGCGGTGGCGATGGCGTCGGCCAGCGCCTGGAGCGCGGCCGCTTCCGCCACCGCCTCCCCGCGCAACGCCCCGAACAGATCCAGTTCCATCGCCTTGAGCTTTTCCTCGGCGCCGAGGATGCGCTCCTCTTCCTCTTTGAGTTCCGGTGTGACGTAGCGCTCGGCGTTGACCAGGGTCTGCTTGCGGATATAGGTCTCGGGAACGCGGTCGTGATGGGCCTTGGTGACCTCGAGGTAGTACCCGAACACCTTGTTGTATCCGATCTTGAGCGAGGAGATCCCGGTGGCCGCTCGCTCGCGCGCCTGCAGCTGGGCGATCCACGCCTTGCCTCCCCGGGCCCGGTCGCGGATCGCGTCCAGCTCCCCGTTCCACCCCGCCCGGAACAGGCCTCCTTCGGCCGCGGTGACGGGGGGCGCCTCCACCAGCGCGTCGCAGATCCGCGTCCCCAGCCCGCCGAGGTCGGGGGCGCTCTCCGCGAGACCCCGCCAGAGGGCCGCGTCCAGCACCCCGAGGCGCTCCCGCAACACAGGCGACACCGAGGCCGCCTCCCCCAGGCTCCGCAGATCGCGGGGCGTGGCCTTGCCCGAGGCGGCCCGGCCGAGGAGACGCTCCACATCGCGCAGCCCGGACAGGCACTCGCGAAGGGCGACGGTCTCCGCCGGCCGCAAGGTGAGCTCCTCGACCGCATCGAGGCGGGCGACGATGGCCCCCCGGTCCAGCAGGGGTCGTTCCATCCACGCCCGCAACCGCCGGGCCCCCGGTGCGGTCACCGTCCGGTTGAGGGCGCCGAGCAGGGTGGTTGCCGCGGCGTCGCCGCTCAACGGCGCGGTCAGCTCCAGATTCCTGCGCGTGGTGGCGTCGAGGACCATGTAGTCGGCCACCCCGAACCGCTGCACGCGCACGAGATGGTCGAGACCTCCGCCGCGTACCTCGCGCAGATAGTCGAGGAGAGCTCCCGCCGCGCCCAGAGCGGGTCCCAGATCCTCGCAATCGAATCCGGCGAGGCTCTCCACCCCCAGGTGCTCGAGGATCTCACGCCGGCCGCGGGCCGCCTCGAACCACCATCCGGGACGGCTCAAGACGTTCTTTTCCCCCCGCGGGCGGATGGCCTCGGGGGCGTCGCTCACCACCCATTCGGAGACCTCCAGCCGGGCGAGATCCTCCTCCAGCCGGTCCAGATCCAGATCCTCGAGCAGGAATTCCCCGGTGGTGACGTCGGCGGCCGCGAACCCGACGCGGTCCCCCAACCGGTGGACCGCGGCCACGAAGTTGTTGCGGTCCTCGGGGACGAGGCTCGTGCTGAACGCCGTCCCCGGGGTGACGATCTCCACCACGCTGCGGTCCACGAGCCCCTTGGCCGTCTTGGGATCTCCGGTTTGCTCGCACACCGCGACCCGGTGCCCCTTGGCCACGAGCTTGGCGATGTATCCCTCGGCCGCGTGCCAGGGTACGCCGGCCATGGGCACCGCGCCCGGTTTCCCCTTGTCGCGCGTGGTGAGCGTGAGGCCCAGCTCCCGCGCCGCCAGCTCCGCGTCCCCGAGGAACATCTCGTAGAAATCCCCCATGCGGAAGAACAGGACGGCTCCGGGATGCTTCTCCTTGAGGGCGAGGTACTGGCGCATCATGGGAGTGTGCGATGGAGTGGAGGCGCGGTTCATGGCCGGGCGTCGACGCGGACGATGCTGAACCCGGTACCCACCGCGGTCATCACCGAGTCGCCGGTGCTCTCGGCCTGGTCGCGGGAGGAGAACCTTCCCACGAGGACCCGGTAGAGACCCGCTTCCGTCTCCACCACCCGCACCTCCTCGAATCCGGCCCCGGCGAGCTTGCCGGCCAGGGTCGCGGCGTTGTCCTGGATCGAGAACGCTCCCGCCTGGACGGAGAACTCCTGGACCGCGGGGGCGGGCGCGTCCTCCGATGGGGATTCGGGCCCGGGGGCGGGAGCCGGTTCGGAGGAGGCGTCACGGAGAAGGCGGAGCCGCGAGCGCGCGAGGGGGGCCTCGTAGGCACCCGGGGTCCGGTCGAGGATCTCCTGCATGCGCTCGTTCGCCTCGGAGAAGCGGCCGAGGGATTCGAGGCACTCGGCCTGGCGGTAGGTCGCGGCGGCCCACCATCCGGGGCCCCCGGTCCCCGCGTCCCGCACCCGCTGGTACCATCCCACCGCCTCGTTGCAGAACCCCGCGGTGCGGTGGAGATCGCCCATCCCCATCAGGGCGCGGTCCCGGACCCGGGGATTGCCCGACTGGGAGGCCGCGGTCAGCAGGTTCCGGGTTCGTTCCCCGTCGCCGAGCGCCATCGCGGCCAGCCCCGCCCACAGGCTTCCCTCCTCGGTGCGCCCCTCCTTCCGGGCGGTCTCGAAGTGATCGAGAGCGGTGACGAGATCGGCGCGGGCGAAGGCGGCCCGGCCCAGGAGCAGATGAGCGGCGGCCCGCCGGTCGTCACGGGGATCCCCGGCGAGCACGCGGTGGAGGCGCCGCTCGAGGAGCTCGCCGTCCTCCTCCAGCATCGCGCGGAGAAACGCGGCCTCCTCGAACCGGTCGCCCTCGGGGGCGGCAAGCAGCGAGTCCAGGAGCGCCCGCGCGCGATCCCGGTCTCCGGAGAGCACGTGGCCGCGGGCATGCTGGAGCGGGTCCGCGATGCCGGGCGTCGCGCGGGGGAGCGCGGCCGCGAGGACGATCATCCCCGCGGCGAGGACCCTCATGCCGGAGCCTCGCCGGCCGGGGGCCGGTCGCCGGTCGCCGGCCGCGCCGAACGGGGGCCGGGGGAGGCGGTGGACTCCAGGAGCCGGTCCACACGCCTCAGGGCCTCGGCGGCGTCGCCGCGGTCGAGGGCAATCTTGACCTTGTGGCGGTGGGCGCGGGGATGTTCGGGGTCGATCTCCAGGGCCTCGTCCACGAAGGTCTCGGCCTCCTCGAGATCGCCCTTGCGGCGGTGGATCTCGGCCAGCGCGAGCAGGGCGGGGATGGCCCCTTCCCGCGGCGTCCGGTGGAGCAGCTCGCGGTAGAAGGCGACAACGTCCGCGAACTGGCCCAGTTCGAAATGGGCCCGCTCGAGACGTTCGAACACGGTTCCGGCCCGGGCGGGGTCGCTGAACGCGAACTCACGCCAGTGCTCCACCGCCCGCTCGCCCTCGCCGCGGGCGTTGGCCAGATCGCCCAGGTGCAGGCGCGCGTCGACGCACCCGGGGTCGAGCTTCAGGGCCTCCTGGAATCGCTTGCGCGCGTCGTCGATGCGATCCCGTTCCAGATCGCGGAGACCGACGCGGCAGAGGTACTCGGCTCGGGGGCGTTTGTCGCCGGTCCCCCGGATGCGTTCCTGTTCGGCCACGGCCTGGATGGCCCGGGGCCAGTCCTCCAGGGCTTCGGCCACCTTCTGGAGCGCGCGGTGGGCGAAGGCGTGGTTGCGCTCGAGCTGGCGCAGGCGATCGGCGGACTGTCCCGCTTCTTCGAAGCGGCCCGCGGCAAGATAATCGCGGGTGAGGCTTTCGAGGATCCGAAGACGGTCGGGACCGCTCAACCGGGGACGGACGGTGAGATCGCGGTGCACGGCCAGCGCCTTGGAGGTCTCGCCGCTCTCGCGAAGGAGATCGCCGAGGCGGATATAGGCGTCGATGTTCTCCGAGTCGTGCTGCACCGCCTCCTTGAGGGCGCGCAGGGCCTCGCGCCGCTCCCCCGCGATGAGGGCGGTCAGGCCCCGGGTGTAGGCGGACTCGGGGGATCCCGCCCTCTGTTCACGCAGCCGGAGCCAGGCCCACACCACCCAGAGCAGGGCGACGACGGCGACGGTGGCTACGGCGAGGAACACGACACTGGTGGCGGTCATGGATCACTCGTCGACGGACTCGGGATCTTCGTCCTCGCCGATGCGTTCGGGATCCAGATCGCGAACCGTCATGTTGCGAAGATCGGTGAGCTCCCGGGTGAGCTGGCGGTTCTTGCGCCGCAGCCCGGCAACCTCGGACTTGGCCGCGATCACCTGGAACAGGGAGGCGAAGAACCAGACGAGGACGCCGGCCGCGAAGGCCACGAGCAGGGCCCAGGTCATGGGCACCGAACGGAAGGTGGGGACATCGGGATCCAGGAGGTAGATGGACACCCGCTCCCCCAGGTTGAGGGAGGCGAAGTACAAGAGTGCGGCGAGCACGAGGATTGCGAAGAAGGACTTTACGAACCACATGATATCGCTCCTAGACTTCCACCGTCTCTGCGTCGCCCGCGAGCACCCCGGTCAGGGTCACCCCCCGCGCGCTCTCCACCTGCATCCGGCGCACCGTCCCCTTCCAGGACGCGTCCCCGGGCATCACTGCGTTGCGGAACTCCCGGGTCTTGCCGATCACCGTGCCCGGGTCCCGGTGGCTCGGTCCCTCCACCAGCACCTCGACCTCTTCTCCCACGAAGGCGGCCGACGTCTCGCCGGTGATGCGCCGCTGGAGCTCGATGATCGAGGCCAGCCGGCGCTGCTTCTCATCGGGAGGAACGTCGTCCTCGTATCCGGCGGAGACCGTGCCCCGGCGGGGCGAATACTTGAACATGAAGGCGGAGTCGAAACGCACGGTTTCCATGGCCCGATGGGTGGCCCGGAAGTCGTCCTCCGTCTCGCCGGGGTAACCCACGATGACGTCGGTGCCGAGGGCCATTCGAGGCATGAGCTCGCGGGCCCGGTCCACCAGGGCGAGGTAGCGGTCGAGGGTGTACTCGCGGTTCATGGACGCGAGCACCCGATCGCTCCCCGACTGCATGGGGAGATGGAGATGCGGCATGACCTTGGGTTCCTCGGCCATGGCCACGAGCACGTCGTCGGTCATGTACCCGGGATGCGAGGTGGTATACCGGACCCTCTCCAGTCCGCGCACCCCGGCCACCGCCCGGAGGCATTCGGCGAGACCGGCGCCGTCATGCCGGTAGTGGTTGACGTTCTGTCCGAGGAGCGTGATCTCGCGGACGCCTCGATCCACGCACCACTCCGCCTCACGGAGGATCTGTCCCAAGGGCTTGGAGCGCTCGCGGCCGCGGGTGAAGGGGACGATGCAGTAGTGGCACGCGTTGTCGCATCCGCGGATGATGGTGATGAACGTCTTCACCGATCCCGGCTCCAGCCGGGGCCGGTCCTCGAGCACGAAATCCTGCGCGTACCCCACGTCGACCACCGGACCCTCCCCCGCCGTCACCCGGTCGAGGGCGTCGAGGAACCGGGGATAGGCGCCCGAGCCGAGGACCAGATCCACGTAGGGAGCCCGGGCGAGGAATTCTCCGCCCAGCCGCTGGGCCATGCACCCGGTGACCCCGAGTACCCGGCAGGATCCCGCGTCCTTGAGCTTGCGGAGCACCCCGAGCCTGCTCAACACCTTGGCCTCGGCGTGCTCGCGGATGCTGCAGGTGTTGACAAGGACCACCTCCGCATCCTCGGGCCGGGCGGCGAGGACGACCCCACGCTCGGCCAGCCGTTTGGCCAGCACGTCGGTCTCGTTGAGGTTCATCTGGCAGCCGTACGTCTCGAAATAGGCCTTCATGATGGGTCTCGTCGTGGGTCAGGGGATCGCCCGCTCGAGCGTTCCCCTCAGGCCATGGTCGGTCAAAGCGTCGAGCCTGACAAGGGCGAAGCGCCCGGTGAGCGGGCGCGGCGCACGGAAGTCGACGCGGACGTAATGATCGGAGAGACCGTGCATGTCGCCGTCGGAAGCGGTCCCCTCCACGAGAACGCGCGCGGTCGTGCCGAGCAGTCCCTCGAGGAACACCCGGTTCTTGTGGGCGACGAGGGCCCGGGCCGCGGCCAGCCGCCGCGCCGCCACCGGCCCCGGGGGACGGCCCGGCCAGGACGCGGCCGGGGTGCCCGGGCGGGGGGAATAGGTGAAGGGATGCAGGTGGGTGAACGGGAGCTCGACGAGAAAGTCGAGCGTGCGCCGAAAGTCCTCCTCGGTCTCCCCGGGGAATCCCACGATGAGATCGGCGCCGAGGGCGAGGGGCCGGACCCGCGCCGCCACCCGGAGGACCTGCCTGCGGTAGTTCCCGGTCCGGTAGGCGCGCCGCATGGCCCGGAGCATCGGGTCGCTTCCCGACTGCAGGGGAAGATGCAGATGCCCGGAGAGCTCGGGGCGGGTGGCCAGGAGATCGATGAGGCGCCCGTCGATCTCCTGGGGCTCCACCGAGGACAACCGCAGGCGGTAGGCGTGCCCCACGGGAAGAGCCAGGAGGCGCTCCACGAGCTCGGAGAGCTTCGGGCGGCGCTCGATGTCCAGGCCGTAATGTCCCAGATGCGTTCCGGTTAGGACCACTTCACGAAATCCGCAGGTGACCAGGAGGCGCCGTCCCTCCTCGACTGCGTCCTCGAGCCCGAGGCTGTGGGAGGCCCCACGGGTCCGGGGGATGATGCAGTAGGTGCACGCGGCGTCGCAGCCGTCCTGGACGCGGAGCAGGGCGCGCGTGCGTTCCTCCACCCCGCTCGCCCGGAGGGCGGGCATGCCCTTCCCCGCGATGTCGGCGACCGCAATCCTCGCCGCCGCCCCCTCGGGGGGCAGGTCGTCTAGGAGCCCGGCCAGCACGTCCTTCTCCGCGTGGCCGGCCACGAGCGCAACCCCGGGGAGGGCGGCGAGCTCGCGGGGGGCTCTCTGGGCGTAGCAGCCCGTCACCACCAGGCGGACGCGGGGGTTGCGCCGGTGGGCGGCGCGGAGGAACTGGCGTGCCTCCTGGTCCGCGCGCATGGTCACGGAGCAGGTGTTGACCACGATCACGTCCGCCGGTTCCCCGGCGTCGCCGGGGAGGATCCGGTGTCCCCGGGCCCGGGCGGCCTGGGTGATCCCCGAGGATTCGTAGAGGTTGAGCTTGCACCCGAACGTGCGGAAGGCGACCCGCAAGCTGCGGGCCGCCTTCGGAGACGTGCTCGGACCGAGGGTCACGCCGGCGGCTCTTCCTCGTCGTCGCCCTCGGACTCCTCGTCCTCGGAGTCGGCGCCGGCGCTGAGATCGAGGTGATCGCCGATCGAAGCGGTGCCCTTGCCCGCGTACTTGGTCTGGATCTCCTCCGGACTGGCCCCGGGATCGGTGGGGATGTCGTCCGCGTCGATCTCCCCCTCGGCGGTGAGGGCGGCGAGCATGATGCGCTGGTTCATGACGTCCACCTGGACGACCCGTAGTTCCAGCTCCTCACCCTCGCTGATGGCCTCGGTATGCTTCTTCCCCGCCTCGAGACCGAGTTGGGATTGCGGCACGAAGCCCTCGACGTCGTCGCCGAGATCCACGACCACCCCCCGGTCGATCAGCCGCACCACCGTGCCCCGGATCTGGGTGCCCGTCTTGTATCGCTGCTCGATGGCGGGCCAGGGGTTGTCCTGGGTCTGCTTGAGACCGAGCGAGATCCGGCGCTCCACCTTGTCGATGCTCAGCACCTCGACGTCCACCTCCTGCCCCTTCTTGAGGATCTCGGAGGGGTGGTTGATGCGCCTGGTCCAGGACATGTCCGAGATGTGGACGAGCCCGTCGATCCCCTCCTCCAGCTCCACGAAGGCGCCGAAGTTGGTGAGGTTGCGGACCTTGCCGCTGAGCCGCGTGCGGGGCGGGTACTTGAAGTCGAGGGTCTCCCAGGGGTCGGTCTCCGTCTGCTTGAGCGAGAGGGAGATCTTCTCGTTGTCCTTGTCGACCTTGAGCACCACGCACTCCACCATGTCCCCGATCTTCACGATCTTGGACGGATGGCGCACGTGCCGCGTCCACGACATCTCGCTGATGTAGATCAAACCCTCGACGCCCTTCTCCAGCTCCACGAACGCGCCGTAGTCGGTGATCGACACGACCTTACCGCGGATCCGGGAGCCTTCCTTGTACTTCTCCTCGACGTTTTCCCAGGGATAGGGAGTGAGCTGTTTCAGTCCCAGGCTGATGCGCTCACGCTCGGGGTCGAAGTTGAGCACCTTGACCAGCAGCTTGTCCCCGATGTTGACGACCTCGGAGGGGTGGTTGACCCGGCCCCAGGACATGTCGGTGATGTGGAGAAGCCCGTCGATCCCCCCCAGATCCACGAAGGCGCCGAAGTCGGTGATGTTCTTCACCACCCCCTCGCGCACCTGGTCCTTGGCCAGCTCGCCCAGGATCTTGTCCTTGAGCTGGGCGCGCTCCTCCTCGAGCACGACCCGCCGGGAGACGACGATGTTTCGGCGGCGCTTGTTGAGCTTGATGATCTTGAACCGCATGACCTGGCTCAGGAGCTCTTCGGTGTTCTGGACCTGGCGGAGGGCGATCTGGGAGCCGGGGAGAAAAGCCTCCACCCCGAACAAATCGACGACCACGCCGCCCTTGATCTTCCGGAGGAGCCGCCCTTCCACGACCTGGTTGTCGTCGTAGGCGTCCTTGACCCGGTCCCACACCTTGACGAAGTCGGCCCGCAGCTTCGACAGCTCGACGAGACCGTCGGCGTTCTCCATCTTCTCCAGGAACACGTCGATCCGGTCGCCGACCTTGATCGAGTCCTTGTCCGCGAACTCGTCGATCGAGATCACGCCTTCGGACTTGCCTCCGATGTCGACGACCACTTCCTTCTCGTCGACCCGGAGCACGGTGCCCTCGACGATCTCCCCCTCTTCGAGGTTCTTGATCGACTCTTCGTACATCTCGAGCATCTCGAGGGTCATGCCTTCGTCGGACTCGTCCTCTTCATCCCGGTTGATGATGTGGATGTCCCGGGGCGCTTCGGGGGTCGGGGCCCCCGGCTCCTCGGTGGCGGTCTTGGTTTCTTCAGTCATGGATAGAGTTTCCTTCGGGAGGAGCGCCTCCCCGCGCCGCTTCCGGAGCTTCCGGAACGCAGAGTTCTTTGGTCGAAACAGGTTGCGCAGGAACGAAACGGAGCTTGTGGATCCGCGACCGGAGCGCCCCGCGACGGGGACCGGGCCGGCGGCGATCGGTTTCGGAATCACCTCCTTCACGCGAATGCATTTCCTGACGCAGACCTTTTCGACGACCGCGGATTCGACCTCTCCGCGGAGGTTCCGCTTCTCGAGCGGCGGCGCAGGATGGGACGCCGAAGCGCCCCGGGCCGGCCTCGCGGCCGGCCGGAATACCGTGTGCTCAGCGCATGGCGACCAGGGCTTCGATGACGCGGCGAACCGCGGCGATCTGGTCGGTCAGACCGAGGGCGGTACAGTCTAGCACAACCGCATCCGAGGCGGGCCGCAGGGGCGCGGTGCGTCTTCCCTGGTCGCGGGCGTCACGCTCGAGGATGTCCCGGAGGACGGATTCGAAGCTCGGCCGGCGGCCCTGCGCCACCAGCTCCCGGTGGCGGCGGCGGGCGCGCTCTTCGGCGGAGGCGGTGAGGAAGATCTTGGCCCGGGCGTCGGGAAGGACGACGGTGCCGATGTCGCGCCCCTCCATGACCACCCGGCCCCGGGCGGCAAGATCCCGCTGCCAGCCCACCAGACGCCGCCGCACGCCGGGATGGATGGAGATGCGGCTCGCCCCGTCGGAGGCGGCCGCGGTCCGGATGGCCTCGGTGACGTCGGCGCCGCCGGCGGTGACGCGGAGACCCCCGCCGCGGGTCCGGGAGAGGCGGACGCGGGCCTTCTCGGCGAGGGCGGTGCAGGCTCCGGCGTCGTCGGGGGAGATTCCCTGTCGGGCCGCGAGAACAGCAAGTGCCCGGTACATCGCCCCGGTGTCCACGTAGAGCAGATCCAGACTCTCGGCCACCGCCCGCGCCGTGGTGGTCTTCCCCACCCCCGCAGGGCCGTCGATGGCGACGCACAATGGTTGATCCACGGAATGCTCTTTGTTCATTGGGGTTGGATCAATCCTTTGAAGTTCGACACGAAGTAAGGATCGGACGTCCCGATCCGGGGATCGTCCCGCAGCGTCACGCCGTCGCGGGTGCGGAGCCCAGCGATCAGGAACGCCATGCCCACACGGTGGTCGCCCCTGGTGGCCACCCGGCCTCCGGGGAGCGGCCGGCCCCCCGAGCCTCGGATGACCCAGCCGTCGACGGTCTCCCGCACCGCGGCTCCGATCGCGGCGAGACCCTCGGCCATAGCGGCAAGGCGATCCGATTCCTTGTGGCGCAGCTCTCCCGCCCCCCCGAACCGGCTCTCCCCCTCGGCCAGCGCCGCGCACACCGCGAGCAGGGGGAGTTCGTCCACGAGCGCGGGGACGTCTGCGGCCCCCACCTCGATCCCACGCAGATCCCCGCCCCGCACCGTCCACGTCTCGCGCGGCTCCACCTCCGCGTTCTGCACCTCCCGGTCGATCCGGACCCCCATCGCCGCGAGCGCATCCAGAACCGCGGTCCGGGTGGGGTTCCCGCTCACCCCGTGGAGGACCGCCCGCCCTCCGGGGACGACGGCGGCGGCCGCGGCGTAGAAGCCGGCGGCGGAAGGATCCCCGGGAATCTCGAGATCGGGGGCGGACACCGCCTGCGGTCCCTCCAGAACCAGGGCGTCGGGGTCTCCGTCGATGCGCACCCCGCCCCCCCGGAGCAGACGCTCGGTGTGATCCCGCGAACCGCCGCCCCCGGCCACCCGGGTGACGCCGCAGGCCTGGACCCCGGCAAGGAGCAGCGCCGATTTCACCTGGGCGCTGGGAACGGGGAGGCGGTGGTCGGCGCCGCGAAGACCCGCGCCTTCGATGGTGAGGGGGGCGCGGCCGTTCTCGGTGGCGATGCGTGCGCCCATCCGGCGCAACGGCTCGGCGATGCGTTCCATGGGGCGCGAACGGAGAGAGGTGTCTCCGGTGAGCACGAAGCGTCCGGAGCGCGCGGCGAGCACGCCGGCGAGGAGCCGGAGACCGGTCCCCGAGTTGCCGAGATCGAGGACGCCCCCCGGCGTTCGCGAGCCGGGTCCCTCGAGCGTGACCCGGTCCTCCCCGTTCCCGTCCGCCAAAGCGTCTTCCACCGACACCCCCAGCGCCTCCACCGCGGCCAGGGTGTGCGCGCAGTCCTCCCCCCGGTTGGGACCGGTCACGCGGAAAGGTCTGTGGCCGAGGAGGGCGAGCAGATACGCTCGATGGGTGATCGACTTGTCCCCGGGAAGACGCGGTGCGAGATCCAGATCCAAGGCGGGGACCGCGCGGAGGGTCACCGGGAAGAGACGTCCGCGGTCACCTCGTCGAGTGCGGCGAGAAACCGCTCGTTCTGCTCGCGGGTGCCGTGGCTCACCCGGAAGAATCGGTCGGACATCCCGAACGAGATGAGCGGCCGGAGGATGAACCCGCGGCGCATGAGCCTCTCGGTGAGTTCGAGACCGGGGACGGGGGCTTCGGCGAAGACGAAATTCGCGAGGGAAGGCTCGGTCTTCCATCCCCGGGCGGCCAGCCCCTCGTCGAGGAAGGCCACCTCGCTCCGGGCCAGGGCGCGCGTTTTTTCGATGTGGCCGGTGGTGTCGGCGAGGGCGGCAAGGGCCGCGGCCTGGGCCACCACGCTGACGTTGAACGGAAGCCGCGCGCGGTCCAGATACTCGAGCAACTCGGGGGGGCCGAAGCCGTACCCGACCCGCAGCCCGGCCAGCGAGTGGCACTTGGAAAACGTGCGAAACACGAGCAACGGCCGGGGCCCGTCCAGATACCGGGTGCCGTCGGGGTAGTCGGAGTCCTCCACGAACTCGAAGTAGGCCTCGTCGAGGATCACCAGCACCGATTCCGGGACCCGACCCAGGAAGGCCTCCCAGTCCGGGCGGTCGATCATGGAACCGGTGGGGTTGTTGGGGTTGACCACGACCACGATGCGGGTGCGGGAGTCGATCGCGGCGAGCATGCCGTCGAGATCGTGCCGGTAGGGTGCACCCGCGGGACCGGGAACCGATCGGACCTCGCCGCCGGCGGCGGCGGCGGCCACCGCATACCGCACGAAACCGGGATGAGCGAGGATCAGATTGTCCCCGGGATCGAGGACCGAGCGCACGGTGAGATCGAGGAGGTCGTCGATGCCCGCTCCCGTGATGACCGATTCCAGGGGCAGGCGATGCCGGGCGGCGAGGGCATCCCGGAGCGCGGGCGCCCCCGGCTCGGGGTAGAGGCGGACGCCGGAGGCGGCGTCCCGGATGGCGCGCAGGACATCCGGGGCGGGACCCAGGGGATTCTCGTTGGAACCGAGCTTGACTCCCTCCGCGATCCCGAGTTGCTCGAGATCGCGGAGCGGGCGACCCGGCCGGTAGGGCCGCAGGTCCTTGACCGCCTGACGTATGTGCATGCTTCCCCCGGGAACGGTGTGGGCTGGGCGGCAAAACGCGGAAAGTGTATCCGCGGACGGGGGCCGTCACAAGGGGGTGCCCGGCTCCGGCCGCCGTGGCTACAATGACTCGCGCCCCCACGCGGCAGGCGCGGACGCGGGGAAGCGAACGGAGGAGGAACTCATGGGACGAGGGGAACGACGGGCTCTGGTCCTCGGGGGCAGCGGTCTCGTCGGCTATCAGGTGGCGCGCAAGCTCGCGGGGACGGGCACGGCGTCCGCGGTCGTGGTGAGCGCCTTGGGACGGAGCGAGACCTGGGATGCGGTGGACCGGCTGCGCCGCGAATACCCCGGGGTCGAGATCACCGGATTCTCGGGGAATCTCTTCCTTCCCGGGGAACCGTTCGTCGTGGATTCCGCGGGCAAGGAACCTCCCCTACCCCGGCGACAGGATCCCCACCTCCGGCGCCGCGTCTTCGACGATCTCTACAACGACTTCGATGCCGCCTACGAGTCCTCGATGCTGGGCCTTCTCGTCGCCCGGGTCCGGCCCGACGTGGTCGTGGATTGCGTCAACACCGCCACCGGCATCTCGTACCAGGACGTGTTCACGGCCAGCCAGTCGGTGCGCGCGGATCTCGATCGCGAGACCCCCGATCCCGAGGCGTTGCGCAACGACATCGAGAACCTGCTCGTCTCCATGTCCATCCCCCAGCTCATCCTCCACAGCCGCATTCTCATCAAGGCGCTCACCGAAGCCGGCACCGGCCTCTACCTGAAGATCGGCACCACCGGGACCGGAGGCATGGGGTTGAACATCCCCTACACCCACGGCGAGGAGAGGCCGAGCCCGCAGCTCTTGAACAAGACGGCCATGGCCTTCGCCCAGACCGGCATGCTCTTCCTGATGGGGCGCACCCCCGGCGGGCCCATCATCAAGGAGGTCAAGCCCGCCGCCCTCATCGGGTACCGCGGCATCGAGTTCCGGGAGGCCACCGGCCGGCAGTTCGTGAAGACCGCCCGCGGCGAGTTCGAACTGGGTCCGGCCGACGAGCCCTACCCGCTCTACCGGCCCAAGCGCGTACCCCTCGCGGGGTCCCTCGATCTCACCCCCGATCCCGACGCCTACGAACGGATGCGCGGTCCCGGCGGGGTCACCACGGTGACCGTCCCCCTGGTGGACACCGGGGAGAACGGCCTGTTCACCCGCGGCGAGTTCGAGGCCATCACCGCTCTCGACCAGATGGAGTACATCACCCCCGAGGAGATCGCCGACATCGTGATCATGGAGGTGCGCGGGGCGAGCACGGGCACCGACGTGATCAGCGCGGTCGATTCCGCGGTGCTGGGATCCACGTACAAGGCGGGGCTGTTGCGGTCGGGGGGGCTCAAGATCCTGCGCGAGCTGGAGGCCGAGCACGGCGTGCCGTCGGTGGCCCTGGGGCGTCTGGGCCCGCCCGATCTCGCCAAGCATCTCTTCGAGGCGCATCTCCTGGAGCGCGTGTACGGGACCGTGGACGCGGTGATCGCC
>Ga0214472_10004554_pt1 | contig 14643 bp, 18 predicted proteins | sample RVTome_6_FD_207662 | JGI IMG/M metagenome (GOLD analysis project Ga0214472, IMG submission 207662) | Soil microbial communities from uranium-contaminated site in the Upper Colorado River Basin, Wyoming, United States - RVT140D175 | ecosystem: Environmental > Terrestrial > Soil > Contaminated >...
AGAGGAGGCGTTGGCGCTCTTCAGGGTACAGGCCGACATTGCGATGGTCCTGACGGACCTGACCCTGCCGGGCATGTCGGGCTGGGAAGTCGCGGCAGAGGTAAAGAAATTAAGCCCGGACACTCCCGTAATAGTGCTTTCCGGGTGGGACATAAAAAACGGCGACGAGCACATAAGAAATAGCGGCGTAGACAGGGTGTTATCCAAGCCCGTGAAGATAAAGGACATCTTGGAAGCGTTAACCGGACTGACAGGCGGCAAACAATAATAATATCCGGAGGCATATGAGCAACGAAGAGGAGATACTTAACATATTCAGGCAGCATGGAGCTCTGCTGGAGGGGCACTTCCTGCTCTCGTCCGGCCTGCACAGCGAGAAGTACCTCCAGTGCGCCATGGTCCTTCAGCACCCGGATGTCGCGACAGAGCTTTGCTTCAAGCTCGCGAGCCTGTTCCGTTCGGAGAAGATAGACCTGGTCATAGCGCCTGCCCTTGGCGGTATCATAGTCGCCCAGGAGGTGGCAAAGGCGCTGGGCGTCAGGGCTATATTCGCTGAGAGGGTCGACGGCAAACTGACGCTCCGGCGCGGGTTCGCCATAGAAAAGGGTGAGCGCGCACTTGTCGTCGAAGACGTCGTCACGACAGGCGGCTCCACAAAGGAGACTATCCGCGTAGTCACGGACGCGGGCGGAGTGGTTATAGGCGCGGGCTCGATAATAGACAGAAGCGGCGGTACGGCAGACCTGGGCGTGACATTCAACTCCCTGGTTACGCTCGCGATTGACGCATGCCAGCCCAAGGACTGCCCCTTGTGCGCCAAGGGCATCGAGGCCGTCAAGCCCGGAAGCAGAAACCTGAAGAAGTGACGATGGGCGTATTACCGGACAAGAGCGCTTTCCTTAAAGCAGTCGGGAGGGGGGGGATACCCCCCCTTTATATTGGGCCGCTTGTGCCTCCCTGCGGCCCCGTGGACGTCTTCGAAACAATCGGGTTCGGCGAACACTCTTTCCTGCTCGAATCGGCCAGGACCCACCCCGGGACCGGCCGTTATTCATACCTGGGCGGCAGGCCGTACATGGTCTTTACATCCAAGGCGGGCGAGTCGCACCTGGAGCGGGACGGACGGAAAACCAGGCTTGCGGGAAAGCCGCTTGCCGCGCTCCGCAACCTCATGGCGGGCTGCCGTGTCGAGCGTGTGGATGGCCTCCCGCCGTTTGTTGGCGGGTGCGCGGGTTATCTGTCGTACGATTTCGTGCACAACTTGGAGAAGCTCCCCGGGCACGCGTCCGACGACCTCGGAATTTCGGACGCATGTTTCATGTTCGTGGACTCGGTTGTTTCTTTCGACCACATGGAGGGGAAGCTCTGGCTTACCGCGGTCCCCGGCGCACCTGATATGTGGGATAAGCCTGGCGACAGGGACGCGGGCCGGTGGTCCGGGGCTTACGACGAGGCTGCGGCGAAGCTGGAAGGACTTCACGGCATTGTGATGTCCGCGAGGCGGTCCCCGGCACGGGAGAGGCCCAGGTCTGGCGGAATCAAGGCCCTTCCGCTCATCCCCAAGGAGCGGTACGAGGAGATGGTCCGGCGCGCGAAGGAGTACATCGCGGCGGGCGACATATTCCAGGCCAACCTTTCGCAGAGGCTGTCCGCGGACGTCGGGGAGACAGAGCCGTGGGACATATACCGTGTGCTACGCGAGGTTAACCCGTCTCCCTTCGCGTTTTACATCGACCTGCCGGAGGTCAAGATAGTAAGTTCCTCTCCTGAGCGGCTTGTCAGGCTGTCCGGGGACGTCGTGGACACCAGGCCGATAGCCGGGACACGTCCGAGGGGAAAGGACAGGACAGGCGACGATGCCATGCGCTCCGAGCTCCTTTTGAACGAGAAGGAGCGGGCGGAGCACATAATGCTGATAGACCTGGAGAGAAACGACCTCGGCCGGGTATGCGACTACGGCTCGGTGCACGTGGACGAGCTGATGGTGACCGAGGACTACTCGCACGTCATACACATCGTATCGAACGTGACGGGCAGGCTCGCAAAAGGCAGGGACTGCTTCGACGTCATAAAGGCGACCTTCCCCGGCGGCACCATCACCGGCGTGCCGAAGGTGCGGTGCATGGAGATAATAGACGAGCTGGAGCCGGTCGCGCGCGGGCCTTACACCGGCTCCGCCGGATACATATGCGCCACCGGCGACATGGACCTGAACATCGTCATAAGGACGTTCGTGATAAAGGACGGTGTCGCGCACGTGCAGGTCGGCGCGGGAATAGTCGCGGACTCCGACCCGGAACGCGAGTACTACGAGACGCTGCACAAGGCCGAGGCGCTAATAAAGACGCTCGGCAGGCTGTAGGGCGGGGATTCCATCCAATGCGGATATACATAAACGGGAAATTCTACGCGAAGGACGAAGCGAAGGTCTCTGTATTCGACCACGGCTACCTCTACGGAGACGGGATATACGAGACTCTCCGCGGCTACGAAGGCGTCGTATTCAAGCTGGACGAGCATATCGCGAGGCTGATGCGCTCTGCGTCCATGATAATGCTCGAACTCCCGATGGACGCGGCCGGCTTCGCGGACGCGGTCAACCGCACGGTGGCCGAGAACGGTCTCAGTGACGCGTACATACGCATTACCGTGTCCAGGGGGCCGGGCGAGCTCGGGCTGGACCCCGCGCTTTGCCCCGAGCCGACCGTGGTGATAATGGCGAAGGAGCTGAGGCCCTATCCGCCGGAGATGTACGCAAACGGCATAAAGGCCTCGGTCGTCAGGACAAGGCGGAACTCGCCGGACGCGCTCGACCCGGCCATAAAGTCCACCAACTTCCTGAACAACATACTCGCGAAGGTAGAGGCGAAGGCAGCGGGCGCTGTTGAGGGCATCATGCTGAACCACGACGGGCATGTGGCCGAAGGCACGATTTCCAACGTGTTCATGGTCGAGGGCGGCACGCTTTTTACGCCTCCCGCCGAAGCTGGTATACTTGTGGGGGTGACCCGCGACCTTGTAATAACACTCGCAGGCACGCTCGGCATGCAGGCCCGGGAAGAGCTGTTTCTTCCGGAGCGGCTACTGTCCGCGGACGAGGTGTTCATAACGAACACCACCATGGAGGTCATGCCGGTAACGGACATTGACGGCCGCCCTGCCGGGGGCGGGTCCGCCGGTGTGGTTGCAGTGAGGCTTCGCGAGGCATACGCCGGGGAGGTCAGACGTTGTTTGAAAGCGCGATAGAACTCGCAAGGGTCATCGACCACACGCTGCTGAAACCCACCGCGACCCCGCACGACATAGACGTGCTGTGCGATGAGGCCCAGAGGTACTCTTTCTACTCGGTCTGCGTGAACCCATGCAATGTCAGGCATGCGGCGGAGAGGCTCGCCGATACCGGGATCAAGGTCTGTTCGGTGGCCGGTTTCCCGCTCGGCGCGACTACCACCGCGGTAAAGGTGATGGAGGGGGTGGAGGCGGTCAGGGGCGGCGCCGCGGAGCTCGACATGGTGATGAACATCGGGCTTTTCAAGGCCGGGGAGTACGAAAAGGTCGCGCTCGACATAAAGGACTTCATGGTGCTCACTCCAAGCGTGGTCCACAAGGTCATCATAGAGACCTGCTACCTGACGGACGCGGAGAAAGCGGGCGCGAGCAGGCTGGTGGCCGAAATGGGCGCGGATTTCGTGAAAAGCTCCACCGGGTTCGGCCCTGCCGGGGCGAAACCCGGCGACATCGCGATAATGAAGCTCGGCGCGGCCGGGAAGTGCAGGGTAAAGGCGTCCGGCGGCATAAAGGACCTGAGTGCCCTCTTGAGGATGGTAGAGGCCGGCGCGGACCGGATCGGCACCTCGTCCGGAGTAGGGATACTGGACGAGTACATGGACAGGTTCAAGTCGCGGGAAGGGACCGCCTGAGCGGCGGCGTAATATAGGTACGGAGGCGGTTTATGTCGGATGAGTTCGAGCTTTTCCTTAACTCATGCCCGGATGTCGGGAAGGCGTACCTGGAGCTTTTCAAGTCCGTGATGAAGTCCCCGGCCCTGGACAAGAAGACCAGGCAGCTTTTACTGATTGGCGTGATGACTGCGCAGAACTACCCGGACGGCGTCAGGGCGCACGTCCCGCAGGCGCTAAGGGCGGGCGCGACTCGCGAAGAGATACTGGACGCGGTGGTATCGACCATACCGGTCGCGGGCATAAACGGTGTGCTCGGCTGCCTTCCGGTGGCCGTCGAGCTTACCGGCGGCAAACCGGGAGGCGCATGAGCCGCGTCGTGGGCAAAGCCGCGGTATCACAATACCGCCTTTTTTCTGTTATAATATTATTATGATACCTATGGGCTTGTCTTGCCATATGCAGGTTTATTGGTGGAAGGGCGTTTATTAAAGCGCACGGTTAACAGTCAAACGGAATAAGGAGAGATGGATGGCGGAAATCGGAAAGACCTACAGATGTTATGCGTGCGGTAACGAGGTGAAGGTTACGAAGGAAGGCAAGGGCGTGCTTGTCTGCTGCGGCAAGCCGATGGAGAAGGCAGGCTGAACCTGGCTATGGTTCGGCCGTTACGGAACGGTAGGCATATTAGAAAGGGAGAAAAAACAAGATGAAAGACAGGGTTGAGGCGGTACTTGCGAAGGTCAGGCCCCACCTCCAGGCGGACGGCGGGAGCGTGGAGCTTGTGGCGATAGAGGGCACTGTCGTAAAGGTGAGGCTGACAGGCGCCTGCGGTTCATGCCCGATGTCCCAGATGACGCTTAAGATGGGTGTCGAGGCCGCGATCAAGCAGGAAATTCCAGAGGTTACCTCTGTAGAGGCGGTATAGCGCACCGGTAATATTTGCCGCCTTTCCAGTGGTATGTTCTGTGCCTGTAATCCAGAATGGAGGATGAGATGCCGGAGATAGACCGCAGGGGGTTCATGAAGGCGGCGGGTGTGGCGCTGGTTGCGGGCGCGGGGGCCGCGACGGCCTCCGGCGCCCTCGCAACCATGTACAACGCGGGCGTGGACGAAGGCCTGTACAAGACGATCAACCGCGTAAAAGACCCGGATAAAATGACCGGCACGGAACTCCACCACGTGCCTGAAATAAAGGCGCCCGGCAGTGTGAAGGCCGGGGAGCCGTTCATGGTGGAGGTGAAAGTCGGCAAGGAACTGCACGACACTACCTCCGGCCACAGGATAACGGAGATTACGCTTTTGGCGGGAAACGAGCCTGTAGGGACCGTGGTCTTCTCGTCCCTGTTCGCCAGGCCGTCCGCATCGTTCCTCGTCTCCATCGACAAGCCGGTTACAATGGTAGCGCAAGCCAGGTGCAACCTTCACGGGGTCTGGGAGTCGGCTGCGGACGTGAACCCCGCTTAGGTCGAGTTTACAAGGAGGTGTGGCAATGTTAGTTATCTCCAACAACCTGAGCTTTATGAACGCGAAGTTCGTGAAGGCGGCAAAGTCCGGCGACATGCCCGCGATGGCCGCCATGGCCACGGGCCTCAAAGAGGCCGGGGCCGACATGATCAACATCAGCCTGAGCCTGGACGGCGACGGTGACGAAAAACTCATGCGCCAGGCAGTCCAGGCGGTCCAGGAGGCCGGGCTCCCGCTTTCGATAGACAGCAGAAACCCAGCCGCTATGAAGGCCGCCATAGAGGCCGCGACGGTGCCCGTGACACTGAACTACATATCCGCGGAAGACAAAATGGCGGAAAGGATGGGCGAGATAGCAAAGCTCGCCGCCGCCAAGAAGACGGACCTCGTGCTCTATGCGATAAAGAAGGGTACTCCGGCGGACGCGGACGAAAGGCTCTCTATTATCTCCGGCCTGATGGAGGCGGCGGGTAACGCCGGCGTGCCGGACGAGCGGATGATAATCGACCCGGTCATACTCCACCTGGGCGGCGGCGGCAGCGGACAGGCGGCGGCTGTAGCGGTCCAGGAGACGCTGTACGGCATCCGCGAGATGGTGGAGCCGCCGGTAAGGACGACCTGCTGGATATCGAACGTATCCGCTGGCGCACCGCATGAGCTTCGTCCGGCGATAAACGACACGTTCCTTGCGATGCTTGCGGGCATCGGGCTTTATTCGGCATATCTGGACGTGTTTGACAGGGAGACCATGCGCACGGTACGGCTCATCAGGTCGCTAAGGAATGAGTCCGTGTTCAGCCTTACGGACGCGAGGGTATGACGACAGGCGCGCCTGACATGCTTGGCATACGCGGCAGGACGGCCGTGGTGTCGGCCTCGAGCCGCGGCGTGGGCAGGGCAGTAGCCATTGCCCTCTCTCGCGCGGGTGTGAACGTAGCGGTGAACTACCGGTCGAGCGAGGAGGCTGCGAAGGAAGTGGTTTCGGCGGCGCTCGCAAACGGCGTCAAGGCCATCGCGGTACGTGCGGACGTAACGGACCCCGAGGACGCGGCCATGCTCATAAGGCGCGCAGAGGGTTCTCTGGGCGGCGTGGACATACTCGTGAACTGCGCGCATGGAAGGATAAACCGGGCGGCAATAACAGACTCTGGCTGGCCGGACCACAAGGCCCAGATAGAAGGGGCCTTGAGGTCCGCGCTGAACCTGACAGGCGCGGCCTCCGCCGGCATGAGGGACAGGGGCTGGGGCCGCATCGTCAACATCGGCAACAACATGGTATCGGAACCCGTCAAGGGTTACAGCGCGTACACGTCCGCGATGGCGTCGCTGCTCGGCTTCACCAGAAACCTTGCAGTGGAGGCCGGACCTTGGGGTGTTACCGTGAACATGGTCTCGACAGGCTTCGTCGTAACCGAGACCATGCCGAACACGACCCAGTCCGTGCGCGACGCCATCAAAGCGGCAACCCCGCTCGGAAGGCTTGCGGTACCGGACGACATCGCGGGCGCCGTGCTTTTTTTCGCAAGCGACATGGGCGGCTTCGTGACAGGCGCGAACCTTTCCGTGGACGGCGGCAAGGTCATGTCCTGATACTTTGCGCCGGGCAAGGAGGACGCCCATTTGCCGTAAAGCCCATGCCTCATACCGGGGGTAACAGATGCACGAAGCGATGCTGTGGGAAAAGCTTGGAGAAGGGAAGGTACACTGTTTCCTGTGCGCCCACCACTGCAAGATACTCCACGGGAAAAGGGGCATCTGCGGCGTCAGGGAGAACGTGGGCGGGAAGCTCTACACCCTGGTCTACGACCGCGTCATCGCGAGGAACGTTGACCCCATAGAAAAAAAACCGCTCTTCCATTTCCAGCCTGGAAGCTTCTCGTTCTCGATAGCGACGCCGGGCTGCAACTTCCGCTGCCTGCACTGCCAGAACGCCGACATATCACAGATGCCCCACGATGCGCACATCATCATGGGGGAGCCCATTTCGCCGGAAACCCTCGTCGATACCGCGAAGAGGGCTAACTGCAAGAGCATCTCCTACACCTATACAGAGCCCACGATATTCTTCGAGCTTGCATACGACACCGCGAAGCTTGCCGCCCGCGAAGGGCTCAAGAACGTGTTCGTCACGAACGGGTACATCACACGCGAGGCGCTCGAGACGATAAGGCCGTATCTGCATGCCGCGAACATAGACCTCAAGTCTTTCTCCGACGCATTTTACAGGAAGGTATGCGGGGCGCGTCTGGAGAAAGTACTTGAAGCCATACGGCTATACCACGAGTTTGGGATATGGATAGAGGTTACCACCCTTGTAATCCCGGGCCACAACGACAGCCCGGACGAGCTGAAGGCCATAGCCGGGTTCATCGCATCCGTGGATAAGGCGATACCCTGGCACGTAACCCAGTTCCACCCCACATACAAACTGACAGACCAGCCGCGCACGCCCGTGGAGACGCTCAGGATGGCGCGCGAGATAGGGCTTGCCGCGGGGCTCAAGTACGTCTACGAGGGGAACGTGCCCGGCGAGGGCGGCGAGAACACATACTGCCCCGTATGCAAGAAGCTCCTCATAAAGAGGTACGGCTACATCATATCCGAGAAGAACATCAGGGACGGGGCCTGCGCATACTGTAACGCGCCCCTGGACGGCGTGGATATCTGACGCACCCGTCCGCCGCTTGCGCACGACCCGGATCATGCCATGAAGCAAGGGGTTATCGAACTGACCGGAAACGCCCTTAAGGTACTGGGGCGGCGCTACCTCGCCAGGGACGGCGAGGGCAGGGTGGTGGAGTCCCCGGAAGGGCTCTTCCGCAGGGTGGCCAGGTGCATCGCCGAGGCGGACGCGCGACACGGCCCATCCGCGGACGTAAGCGAAATGGAGGAGGTCTGGTTCCGGATGATGGCATCCGGGAGCTTCCTCCCTAACTCACCGACCCTCATGAACGCCGGCACGCCCGGCGGCCAGCTTTCCGCTTGTTTCGTCATACCTGTTGAAGACAGCATAGAAGGCATATTCGGCGCGCTTGCCACGATGGCCCGCATCCACCAGTCTGGCGGTGGGACGGGATTTTCCTTCTCAAAGCTCAGGCCCAAGGACGACATCGTGGGTTCGACCGGAGGGATAGCCTCCGGCCCGGTATCGTTCATGCGGGTTTTCGACCAGGCTACCGAGGTGGTCAAGCAGGGTGGAAGACGGCGCGGCGCGAACATGGGCATACTCGCGGTCGACCACCCGGACATCATGGAGTTTATCGCCGCGAAGGAGGACCCGGGCGAGTTCTCGAACTTCAACCTCTCGGTCGCGGTCACGGATGCATTCATGGACGCGCTCGAAAAGGGGGGCGACTACCCGCTGGTCAACCCGCGTAACGGGAAAGTGACAGGGAGGCTCGACGCATCATACGTATGGGGCCGGATGGCCGAGGCGGCGTGGAAGGGCGGCGACCCCGGGGTGGTGTTCATGGACCGGGTGAACGCCGCGCAGCCGACCCCGGATGCGGGCACAATCGAGGCCACAAACCCCTGCGGTGAGCAGCCGCTCCTCCCGTACGAGTCCTGCAACCTGGGCTCCATAAACCTGAAGGACGTAACCGCTGACGGCGCTATGGACCGGGACAGGCTGCGCGCGCTGGTCCGGGACGCGGTGCGGTTTCTGGACGGCGTTATCGACGCGAACGTATACCCGATCCCGGAGATTGCGGAGGCCACGCTGGCCAACCGGAAGATAGGGCTGGGCGTGATGGGGTTCGCCGAGATGCTCATCATGCTTGGGATACCCTACGACTCGGAAGACGCCGTCAGGGTTGCGGAAGATGTGATGGGTTTCATCTCGAAGGAGGCGGTCGATGCCTCGGCGGAACTTGGGCGCATCAGGGGGAGTTTCCCTAACTTCGGCGGCAGCATATGGAAGAAGCGGGGGCTGTCCGCCATGAGGAACGCTACCGTCACCACGGTTGCCCCGACCGGCACGATAGGCATTATAGCCGGGGCTTCGAGCGGGATAGAGCCGCTATTCGCGGTGGCGTACGTGAGGCGGGTGATGGAGGGCGCAGAGCTTGTCGAGGTCAACAGCCTGTTCGTGGAAAGGGCAGTTAGGGACGGGTTCATGAGCGAAGGCATGATGGACGAGGTCGCCGCAAAGGGTTCGCTCCGGGACGTGGGCGGCGTGCCGGACGAGGTGAAGAGGCTTTTTGTGACCGCGATGGACATAGCGCCCGAATGGCACGTCAGGATACAGGCCGCGTTCCAGAAACACACGGACAACGCGGTCTCGAAGACCATCAACCTTCCCGCGGACGCGGCGCCCGAAGACGTAGACAGGATTTACCGTCTTGCATGGACGCTCGGCTGCAAGGGCATAACCGTTTTCAGGTACGGCAGTAAAAGGGAGCAGGTGCTGTCAATCGAGGAGGTCCCGCGCATGGAGTTCGACAAGGGCAGGCTGAAGGCGGACACGGAGTTCACGGGAGAGTGCAGGATATGCTCTACATGACGCGAACCGCCTTGTTTTGACACGGGTTACGGTACTCCAATGACAAAACCGCGGCGGGTGGTATACTTAAATCAGTACAGTATCATAAACCAGCATACCCGGAGGGACAAACATGGCAACGGTACCTGTAGTGGACCAGGCCTGCTGCACGAGCTGCGGGCTTTGCACCGAGCTTGCGCCGAACACGTTCGCCCTTAACGAAGACGAGATCGCGTACGTAACGGACCCAGCGGGTGACCCGGCTGACGACATCCAGGAGGCGATAGACGGGTGCCCGGCCGAGTGCATCTCATGGAAGGAGGACTGATATGGTTAAGGTGAAGACATTCGGGGAGGCGCTCAAGGTATTCCAGACCCACCGGGAGCTCGATGAGCTCGACGAGCGGGTGAACAAGTTCATCAAGGACAACAACGTGACAAAGGTCGTATCGGTGAGCGACGCGGTCGTCCCCGGCGAGGGAGGCGTGGCGCAGGGCGTTATCAGGGTGCTCGCGTACGAGTAAACCGGCTGGTTTCCATGCCGCCGGGGGGACATGGCGGGTCAATGAGTTATATGAGTTAAACCTGTGAGCGGTATGGCTGTCTGCTGACGCCGGCCCGTACCGTCCACGGCTCGGATTGAGAGGTAATTTTATGACGGCGGGTCTGGTCGAGTGGCGGGAGTGGGGCGAAGAGGCGTTTGCGGAGGCGAGGGAAAAAGACAGGCTCATCCTGCTGGACATATCCGCGGTATGGTGCCACTGGTGCCATGTGATGGACGAGACGTCTTACTCCGACCCGGAGGTCGCCGGGCTTATCAACGGCTCTCTCGTCCCGGTCAGGGTGGACAACGACCGCATGCCTGACGTCAACGAACGATACAACATGGGCGGCTGGCCCACCACCGCGTTTCTCGTGCCGTCGGGCGAGGTCCTGCTTGGCGCGACCTACGTCCCGCCGGACAAGCTCAAGCAGACAATAACAGACCTCCTGAAGTTCTACAGGGAACACAGGGAGCACCTTGACGAGCGTATAATGGAGCTTGCCGCCGAAAAACAGGCCCGGCTCCGTGAGGCTCTCGCGGAGCCCTTGGGGGACATGCCTGTCGAGGCCCCGGAGTTCGTGCTTGGCCAGCTCGAGGCAAACTACGACGAACAGTTCGGCGGGTTCGGCGACGCGCCGAAGTTCCCGGTCCCCGAGACGCTCGACCTGCTCCTTTCCGCATCGCACGAGACAGGGGACAGAAAATACCTCCGTATGGCCGCGGCCACGATGCGCGGGATGTCCTCGTTCGGGATGTACGACCACGTGATGGGCGGTTTCTTCCGCTACTCCGTCACGCGCGACTGGTCCGTGCCGCACTTCGAGAAGATGACCGAGTCGAACGCCGGCCTTATCGTAAGCTACATCGACGCATACCGGCTTACCAAGGACGACGTCTACCTTGAAACTGTCAGGAGCGCTCTCGACTACGTGGACGAATGGCTGTGGCACCCGGACGGCTACTTCAGGGGAAGCCAGGACGCGGACGAGACGTATTACGGCCTGTCGATGGAGGAGCGCATGAAGCTCCCCGCGCCTTTCCTGGACGACACGGCCTATGTCAACCTGAACGCGAAGATGGCGGTCGCGTACATGACCGCGTGGGAGGCGCTGGACGAGCCCGAATACATAGGCAGGGCGCTCACGGCGCTATATTTCATGCTCGGAAGGATGAAGCGTGAAGGCGGCGGGTATTTCCACTACCACGACGGTGAGCCCAGGCGGTCCGGGCTTCTTACCGACCAGGCCGCGATGCTCGGGGCGTTATTGAGCGCATACCAGGCTACCGGCGACAGGAAATGGCTGAACGAGGCGGCCGAGACCGCCGGGTACATGGAGTCCGAACTGATGGACAAGGACAGGGGCGGGTTCTACGACACAAGGTACGACCCCGAGGCGCTTGGAGCGCTGTCGCACAGGACGAAGCCGTTCATGGACAACTCGGAAGCCGCGCGCGCGTTCAAGCTCCTTTCGGTACTGACAGGGGAGGGCCGGTACGAAGATGTCGCGCGCAGGGCCATACTCTCTCAGTCCAGGGGCTACGCGGAGTACGGGTTCATGGCATCCGGCTACGCGCTCGCCGTGGAGTCTCTGGCAAAGCCTGTGACCGAGGTCTCGGTGATAGGCAGGAGGGGTTCGGACGACGTTCACGCACTCCTCAGGGAGGTGTACACCTGCTACATACCGAGAAGGGTCGTCCGCATCCTCGACGTGGAGAGAGACGCGGAAGAGGTTGCGAAGATGGGATACCACACGGACGGGGCCGCCGCCGCGTACATTTGCGCCGGCAGGACGTGCAGCGCGCGGATAGACGACCCGGACGGGCTCTCGGCCGCGCTTTCCTGCATGAAGAAGGAGTAGACCGGGCTACTCGCCCGCGACAAACTCCACGTTCTTGTTGTCCTTGAGCGCAACCTCGCATACCTCCCTGACGCCCGCCACGAACTCCAGGCACCTGCCCTTTACCTCGGCGGACATCAACTTCTCGGACTTCAGGTAGGCCTCGAGCTTGTCCAGGTCGGCGACCAGGGCCGGTATCATGGCCGGCCTGACCGTTATGTCCTCGGCCTCGTTCTTAGCCTTCCCGAGCTGCGGGTAGTTCTCCGGCGTCACGAGCTTCTTGAAAAGCACGCCGTGTATCATGCTGTCTATGTGTATATGTCTTTTGTACCTGAAATCGTCGTCGAGCACTGCTATGTCGAGCGGCATGTCGGGACACTCCTTGTATGTGGATGGTTTATCTCCTGCAAAGATACTAAAATCGGCGGGTCAAGTCAACAGGGAAGAGTGACGGCGCATCGCGCTCACATTTCCCTTGCCGTCGTACAGGTAAGAGTAATGCGCGCTGTCTTCGGTCAGCTCCAGGAGCCCCTCGATACCGCCGCCCTTGTTAAGCCCCCAGACATACGCACGGTCTACGTTGTTGCTGTTGTCTCGTTCCTGTACGCACAGGAACCCGTCTCGCACGAACCGCGTCTCCACGCTGTCCACGGTCTGTTTGGCAAGAAGACCGTACGCGTCGTAGTAGAACGCATAGCTGTGCTGCGCCCCGTCGTTATATGTGACGGTCCGAAGCCTGTTCTCCGCGTCGTAAGTCGCGGTCGCCGTATACCCATCCGGCGTGTAGAATGTTGTCATATTGCCGTCAGTATCGTAGGTAAAGTTCTGCGCGTCAGTCATACCATTATCCGACCTATGCCGATGATGTTATTCGATTGTCAAAGATCGTGGTTCACTATTTCTTAATGTTATTTTTTCACAAATCGATTAAATATATATCCGTCTACGGACCAGTTTCCTCCACCCAAGAAAAAGACTCCTACCAATATAATTGTGCTGAGCATCAAGAAATCTAAATCACCGAGAGTGTACAGCGGCTGCACCCTGTATAAGAATGGTAGACAATATACTTTATAGGAGTATATGAACGCACCAACAAGCACTACTGCCGCCACTCGTGTCAGGAAACCAAATAGCAATAAGATCGAAAATAAAATCAATGGCAGGTTAATAAGTGCTGGATACCCGTTTTGTATATGCACCAAACGCATACCCGGTGGTCTTTTTTCCCAGAATGATGGCCACCCATCCCAGACTGTAACATCACGCAGAATTGCTAACACCAGTGCAGCACCTATTATTACCCGCAGAAGAAATAACGCATTACTTCGGCTGGTTCTAAATAGTGTTTCCATTGAACTCGTTATTGAGACATTGATAAGGTTACTATTATAACATGCCTGTTTCATCCCAAGTTTATTTGACATCGCAAAATCCACAGAACACCAGCCACCACCGTACCTGATTAACAAGATTGCAGTTGCATATAGCAACATTAACGACAAAATTATCAATATATTATAGCCGCTGTATACCTCACCAGAATATATGCCAATTGATAATCTTATTGGTGTGTAGAAAATCAACCAAGGAGTTATATACAGTACTATCATCGCAGCAACCCTTGTAAGCGTGCCAAGTAAGAGCCCTATCGAACAGAACAAATATAAAAATAAGAAAGTAACTGCGAATGGCGCGGTCATACCTCGGCGATTTACCAAATCATCAAATGTTGCTGTTAGATCAGTACCACCAAATATTCCAATAGTTGCAGTCATTAATTTTACTATTAGGACAACACCAATAGCAAGTCTGAGCATAAACATATCTTTATCAGGTTCTGTTGTTATCATCTTCTTAAACATTTTTGGATCCCTTATATATGTAACTAAAGAGTTATTTGCAACTATTCTTTGGGCGACTGTTTGGACGACGTTTATCACCAATCTCATCCGTAATAACATTTTCCATTCTTAGAGATAAATTATGCGACCAAACAAAATCAACATCTCCAATCCCGATTTGAAGCGGGGTACCGTCGATTGATAAATATGCTTCAGTGAACTCATGAGCCAATATATTCCGTATTGGCGCTTCACTCTTATCAATATTCAACTTGTTATAGTCCCTATCATATCCAGAGCCTTTATTGCAAAATGAGGTAATGTTTATCTGCTCCTCGCGGTTATCTAAATATTTATATAATTTCTCAAACGTAGGTGATTTCTTCCTTAAATAATCGATATCATTTATTACATCAACATCAAGATTTGTTGTATTGATAATAAGCCCCCACTCATCAATTAAATTCATCGGGCTATTCCCCACGAACTCATACAGATTCATCCCGCCCGCAATCCCTATCGGGTCCTGCGTCATCCACCTGCCGAGGTTCGCGTAATAGAACCGATACCC
>Ga0214472_10004555_pt1 | contig 14642 bp, 12 predicted proteins | sample RVTome_6_FD_207662 | JGI IMG/M metagenome (GOLD analysis project Ga0214472, IMG submission 207662) | Soil microbial communities from uranium-contaminated site in the Upper Colorado River Basin, Wyoming, United States - RVT140D175 | ecosystem: Environmental > Terrestrial > Soil > Contaminated >...
TGGCCTGTTCGCCTGTTGGCGACAGCCGGCGGTGTACCTCTTACCTGGTTAGTCTTACGCTCCATTTTTGTCTATGATAATGGAACATTTTTGTCCGAACTGCCTGCATTAGCCGCATTGGTCTGGGCAATCTGGCTGGCGGTAATGTATGTGGTCTATCGAAGGACAAAGCCCGATCTCTTCATGCTTGCAGGTTGTTGCCTGTCAGGAATAACGGTAGTCATATCCTACCTTGGCAAGCACATGCTGGAAGACGGCTCCGCCGGTAGTTTCCTTGTTCTCTCCCTCATGGTCGTCGGTATGGGTGCCGGAGCGGCTTACTGGCTTAAAAATGTCCATCGGGAGTGTCAATCATGAGTACACAAAATACGCAGGTCCGAGCGAAGCTGCTTCAGGCCGGCTTGATCGAGGATGCAACACCGGAAACCGGAAAACTTGACTCCCCCTGGTATGTGAAGGTGCTGCTTGCTTTTTCCGGTTGGCTGGCAGCATTGCTCCTCCTTTGTTTTATCGGAATTGGCTTCGATTTGATTAGAACAAACAGTATGGCAATGCTCATCACCGGTGGACTGATGATCTGTGGAGCTTTCGCCCTCTTGCGCATCTCTAAAAATGAGTTTGTGGAACACCTGGCCCTGGCCGTGAGTCTGGCGGGCCAGGCTTTAGTCGTATTTGCTCTTTTTGATGGTTTTTATCTTGACCGGATAATAGTCTGGCTGCTGGTGGCCTTGTTGCAGGTATCCCTGGCCCTGGTCATGCCCAATTTTGTTCACCGGGTCTTTTCTTCGTTTATTGCGGCCCTGGCTTTTAACATGGTGTTGTCCTTCTGGGGTTTGCATTATGCTGTTGGCGGAATTGTCTTGTTTATAGCAGCATTGTGCTGGCTCTATGAATTCAGCCATCCGCGGCAAATGAGAGCAAAACAGGCCATTGGTTATGGTCTGGTATTGGCCCTGATGTTATTTAAGGGGACGACATTGTATGGTTATCATCGAATGATAGATTGGATGGATGGGGAATTTGTCCCTAATCAGCTGGAATTGTGGAACAAACCGTGGCTTGATGAAATAATTACCGGCATGGTTGTGCTCTATGTGGTTTGGCATATACTGCAACGTTATGGCCAGCCTGTTTCCGAACGTATTTCAATAACCGCTTTGCTGGGAACTGTCCTTTTATGTGTCGTATCCATGAAGGTTCAGGGTATTACTATTGGCATGGTGATAATGTTGTTGGGTTTTGCGGGCACTAACCGCGTTCTCCTGGGTTTAGGTATTATGTCACTGCTTTTTTATATCTCTTTTTATTATTATCTGCTTGATGCCACTCTACTGGCCAAGTCCCAGACCTTGCTTATTGTCGGCCTGGTTCTACTCTTCGTACGCTGGTTGATGTTGAACATTATCCTGGGTAACAGGGAGGCAAAACATGTATAGGAAAATTGCTCTTGTTTCCCTGGTGGTCATCCTGGCTCTCGTGAACTGGTCCATTTTTGGTAAGGAAAAACAGCTGGCCGAGGGCAAGATCGTCTATCTTGATCTTGCCCCTGTGGACCCGCGTTCTCTTATGCAGGGTGATTACATGGCCCTGCGTTTTCAGTTGGCCGATGAAGTATATATGGCTTTGCCAAAAACTGAAGATTACAATCGGTGGCGCCATGATGTGGCGGCGATGGACGGTTATGTAATCGTGAGTCTGGATGATCGGAATATCGGATCGTTTAAAAGCATTTATACCGATCAGGCACTAGCTGAAAATGACATTATTATGCGTTATCGTGTACGCAATGGTGCCATTAAATTTGCAACCAACGCCTATTTCTTTCAGGAAGGCCATGGCGAGTACTATGAATCGGCTCGTTTCGGACAGTTTCGTGTGGACGATAAAGGGGAATTACTGTTGGCAGCCATGTATGATAATGACCTGAACAAAATAGAGCCAATCAGCGATGGTTCCGGTCGATAAACAATTAGATTAGGGTTATATTTTCACTGCAGCCTCAATCTCTTTCCAAATTTTACTGTAAGCATTTGCGGCAAAGTCCTTGCCGGCAAAAGTTACAACAGGCGCCCTGTGAACTCCCATTTTTTCGATCTCGCTGGAAAAAGGGATATAATTTTTCAGTAAGCTTTTATAATTTTTTCGCAATGTGATCATGGTTTCCTTATGCAGTTTTTTGCTTTGCTGCACCATGGAAAAAAACGGCATTAATTTTTTCCGCTGATATTCATTCTCTTTGAAAAAATCATTGAGCTGCTCAAAGGTCCTCACCGACAAAGTTGTCGGAATGACCGGAACAACAATTTTGTCGGCGGTCTTAAAGACATTTTCGGAAAGAAGAGAGATGTTCGGCGGACAATCCAGGATAACGACGTCATAATCGCTATTCAGCTCCTTCAGGGTTTTTTTAAGGCGGGATCGACTGTTTTTCATCCGGGAAAGAAAAATATCGAAATCGCGATAGGTCAGATTGGCCGGAAGCAGATCAAGATTATCATAATCGCTTGCCCGAATTGCATCCAGGAAACCTTTCACATCCTTAAAGAAGGCTTTATTCTGTAGTTTTTTGGAAGGTTTCACGCGAAAATAAAAACCCGAAGCGCCTTGTGGGTCAAGATCACATAAAAGGGTCGATCTGCCTTTCATGGCACTGGCATAGGCAAGATTCACGGAAGTGGCCGTTTTACCGACGCCCCCTTTATTACTGTAACAGGCGATTATTTTCATGGACACTTTCCTTGGTATTAAATAGTTTTGCTAAAGTTGCACGTGTTTCGGAATTGTCAAAGAGGGCGAAATTTTTCATCACCTGACGTCTCTCTTTCTGTTGGAGCCGGTTGAGCATGGCAGTGAGCGCCCCGACGCTTTCGGCAACCTTTAATTCCGTCCCTCCGAAACCTCCCATCTTCTCGCTCAAAACCTGTCGGAGAAATGTCTGCTGGACTGAATAATCATTGAAATTCCCAAGATTATCCTGCAGGGCCTTAAGGGATTTTATCAACGTTTTGATTTCATTTTCGGGAAAAATAGGAGCGAAAAACTCAATTAAATAGCGCAATTTTTTACAGTTTATTCGCAGTTGATGAATGGCTTCATCCTCTGTTTTTTCATCTATGCCTCGGGCAATACTGCACACCTTGCCATAGCGTTTATGCACTAATCTGCATGCAAAAGCGATGGATTTCTCTTCCGCCTTCGGCCCTGCAATAAGTGCGGCCCCTTCAGCAAATAGTTTTTGGAGTCTATCAATTTCTTTGAGATAGGTTTTATTTTTAATTATCTGACTGACAAGCTTTTGTTCCTTTCTCCGCTCTCCTGCAAAATAATGAAACAGGATCTCCAGACCTTCATGAGTGTCTTCGGGTACCAGTTCAAAATACTGTTTTTTGTTCAGCAGATAGACATCAAGGTCGCGCAGGCTATTGGTTTTCTGCATAAGAGAGGCAAAGTCCTGCTTTAAACGATCGGTATCTTCAGGGCTGTATACCCCTTTAAAAAGACTCAGCACCGACCTTACTTTTCGTAAGCCGACCCTGTAGTCATGGAGAAATTCAGTATCATAATCGGCTATTATGCCCTTTTCATTTCGTCGCGCAATTTTTAAAAATGCATTGATTATCGTTTGTGCACTTTCTTTGACAGGCGCATCGGGGTTAAGCCGAACCACAGGTTTCGAGATGTATTTCTCTCTCTTGATCTTCAAAAACTCATAAACCTGCCCCACGTCCCCACGGGAGACTGCACCAAGCTTTTCCAGCGATTGACAAAGATCTGCATGAGCCTGGTCGTAGCCGCGCAAGTATTGTGCACTGCCCACGCCTACCGTTTTTCCTCCACGGCTTATAGTAAGATGATGTAATCTGGCACGGGTTTTTCTTTCGTCGTCAAGGAGAGTTCCATGTTGAAGGTAAAGTTCGACCTTGGCAACCGGAAGAAATGCCCGAAGGCTGGATATCCCTTTTAGTATCGATGTCACAGGACCATCCGGCAAATCGAACGAAAAAGACCACGTTTCAGGCGATGCCTGTTCTATCAACTGTCCGCTTTGCAGATCGAAACAGAGCAACCTTTCTCCAACCTGAAAAAGCATATTGTTACTACCCAACATCTTCTCATCGAAAGTATCCAACAGTATCCCCTGCCACACTTCTGTTTTTTCAAGGGAAAGCCCGTACTGTGGCTCACTTGGAATATTTTTCAGTAATTTTTTCTGATTAAATGCCGCAGGAAGAAAATAGGTGAAAGGATCCATGACCGCTCTTTAATTTGATTCGTTAAATAAAATACCGACAGCATTGAGTTCACACAAAGAAATTTGTCATGATCTTCTCTGTAATGGCCTTTTACCATAAAATTATCTTTCGATCACAATGATATCGTCATGTCATTGCGGAACAAGATAGCACAAGATATTTTTATTGGCAATTCAACACATTGGCAAAACGACAATTGTGCAATACAGTATTCGGAATAACTGAACTTTGATAGCATCGTAAGAAATCCCGGGCAACGTCATTCCGGGCTTGACCCGGAATCTATATCTACTTGTAAACACTGGATTCGGGCTTTCGCCGGAATGACGCAAACCGAAGAGTTCCCTTTCGGTCAAAGATCTGTTAGCATATAATTATCCTGTGATTTTGATACGTTTCAGCAGCTATTCTCAGGCTATAAGTACCTTTACCAAAATCCTGACCAAATATATCAAACTATGAGCACAAAAATTTCAGCAAATAAAAAGACGGCTGAACTCCTCCCCGAGATTCAGGAAAAACCTACCCCCTTCAATCTGCAGTCACCCGAATGGTTCCTGAACAGGGAATTGACGTGGCTGGAATTCAACAAACGGGTGCTGCACGAAGCTCAGGATTCCCGCAACCCGCTTCTCGAGCGAGTATTTTTTCTTGCAGTGGTGGGTTCGAACCTTGACGAATTTTTTATGAAACGAATTGGCGGCCTTAAACAGATGGTCGGTGCCAGCGTCAGAACTCCATCGATTGATGGTCGCCTGCCCCAGGAACAGATTGATCTCTGCCATGAAGTCGTCAGGGATATACTTGACAAACAATTGGCCCTTGAAATAGATCTCCAGAGATTATTGACGAGAAAAGGCATTAAAATAAAACAATATAAAGATCTCACCAAGGAGGAGAAGGAAACCATAAATCGCTCTTTTCGAAATGAAATTTATCCACTGCTTACCCCACAGGGTATGGACCCCACCCATCCTTTTCCTTTCATCTCCAATTTATCTATAAACCTGTTGGTCAGTGTACGATACCCCAACAGCGACCACAGCTACCTCAATCGCATAAAAATCCCGACCAGTGCAGACTTGCCGCGATTCATCCAGATTGGCAAAGAACATGTCTATATACTTCTGGAAGACCTGGTCAGCAACAACCTGCAGCTCCTTTTACCAGGCATGGAAGTTGAAGCCTGTGCAACTTTCCGGGTGACCCGCAACGCCATTACCGAAAAACACGAAGAACAAGCCAATGACCTGCTTTTGGTCATTGAATCTGCTTTAAGAGATAGAAAATTTGCCGAAATCGTCCGTTTGGAAATTGGCAGCGACATGCTTGACTATCACAAAGGAAAACTGGCGGCGGAGCTACGAATAGACGAAACAAGAGATGTTTATGAAGTAGACGGAATATTGGGCCTGCGGGACCTGTTCCAGATTGCCGCGATAGACAGATCGGATCTGCACTTTGCCCAGCATCACCCGGTGGACAATCCCGAGCTTCTTGGCGATGACCCGAATATTTTTCACACCATCCGGGAACACGGGGACGTTCTCCTGCAACATCCTTACGAATCTTTTGACACTTCTGTTGAACGTTTTCTGAGGGAAGCGAGCCAGGATCCAAAGGTAATGGCCATCAAGATGACCCTCTACCGGACAGCCAAGGATTCAAGGATCATCCAATACCTGATCGACGCGGCCCAAAATGGTAAACAGGTAGCCGTTGTGGTTGAGCTTATGGCGCGATTTGACGAGTCGGCGAATATCAGATGGGCCGGTTTTCTGGAAGAGGCCGGTATCCACGTCACCTATGGTGTTGTCGGGCTGAAAACCCATTCCAAGCTGATTTTTGTGATTCGAAAAGATTATGATGGCCTGCGCAGATACACTCACATAGGCACTGGAAACTATCATGCCGGTACGGCCAGGGGCTATGTCGATTTAGGTCTCATTACCTGTGATCCGGATATTGGTGCCGACCTGACCGAACTCTTTAATTATCTGACCAGCGGTTATACACCGATGCGGAGTTACAACAAGCTGCTGCCGTCACCCAAGTTGCTGAAAAAAGCTCTGCTCAGCAAAATAGATAAAGAAATAAGCCACCAGAAACAATCAAAAAACGGACTCATTCAGTTCAAAACGAATGCTCTGGTGGATAGAGACATAGTTGAGGCGTTGTATCGAGCCTCCCAGGCCGGGGTCAATGTAGATCTGATTGTTCGGGACTCATGTCGTCTGCGCCCGGGAATTAAAGGCTTATCGGAAAACATCCGGATTATTTCACTGGTCGGCCGTTTCCTCGAACATACCCGAATTTTTTATTTTAAAAATAATGGCGACGAAGAGTACTTTATCGGTTCCGCCGACCTCATGAGACGCAACCTGGAGTGCCGGGTTGAAGTCTGCACTCCGATTACAACCCCTCAACACAAAGTCCTGCTCCGGGAACTGCTCGACCTGCAAATGAGTAATACCAGAAATGTGTGGGAGATGCAGAGTGACGGCTCTTATATCCAGCGTCGCTCCGACAGTGAAAAAGGTGCGGTCTGCATCCACCAGCACCTCATCGCAAAAGCTGAAAAACGTGCCGCTGCGGGTCGACTTGCCCTGGCAAAAAAAAGAAGCAAAAAAAAGTTATCCAACAGGAGTAACCGCAAAAAATTGAGTAAATGAGCGAGCTTCAGGGAAATCACTATCGACAATTTTCCTTGCGTTTTCCTATAGTTTCTTTGTAGTCTTCTTGCCTTATACATTATTGGAAGCAGAATGGTTTTTATTTTCTCAATTTATCAATATTAAAAGGGGAAGAAGGACATGAAGAAACTCATCATTGGAATTTGTGGTGTAAGCATAATGCTGTCAACACTCTGCTACGGAACAGAGCCGGTTAAGATAGGCATGATTACAACCTTATCCACAAAGGCAGGCTATCTTGGAGAAGAGATTCGTGACGGTTTTAAACTGGCCATCGAGCAGGAAGATGGCAAACTGGGCGGCGTCCCGGTAGAACTCCTGGTCGAAGATGATGGCGCTAAACCGGAAAAAGGCAAGCAGATTGCCGAAAGGTTCATCAAAAAAGACAACATTAAAATCATGACCGGCATTGTCTTTTCCAACGTGGCAATGGCCGTGGTACCGAAAGTTGTAAGAGATGATGTTATCTATCTCAGCGCCAATGCCGCCCCTTCCATGCTTGCCGGAAAAGGTTGTGACCCCAACTACTTCAGCGTATCCTACCAAAACGACAACCTCGACGAAGTGGTGGGGCAGTATGTCACCGAAGCAGGACACAAAAGTGTTTATCTGATTGCTCCAAACTACCCCGCCGGTAAAGATCACCTTGCAGGATTTAAACGATACTACAAAGGTAATATTGTCGGCGAAGTGTACACTAAACTCGGCCAGTCGGATTATGCCGCTGAACTCGCCGCACTGCGCGCGGCAGGCCCCGAAGCGGTTTTCTTTTTTCTTCCGGGCGGCATGGGGATTAATTTCATCAAACAATATTCCCAGGCTGGACTCAACCAGACCATCCCGGTATATGGACCGGCTTTTTCCTTTGACGAACGACTTCTTGAAGCAGTCGGGGCGGCTGCACTCGGGGTGAAAAACGGCTCGCAGTGGACCCATGATCTCGAAAATCCGGCAAACAAACAGTTTGTTGCAGCTTATAAAGAAGCCTACGGCAGAACCCCCACACTCTATGCCAGCCAAGGCTATGATACTGCCCGGCTGATTGGTTCGGCACTAAAAGCCACCGGCGGTGCAAGTGATCTGGCGGCGTTTAGAGCAGAACTTAAAAAAGCCGATTTTGACTCTGTGCGCGACAATTTTTCCTTTGGCAACAACCAGCACCCTGTTCAGGATATTTACATTCGTGAGGTCGTTCAGACCGAAGACGGCTTTACCAATAAGACAATAAAGAAGGTCTTTAGCAACCACGTAGATGCTTACGCCGAAGACTGCAAGATGTAGCCTGATCCGGGTCCTGCACAGAACCCTTTATTATGCTTGATATGTTCGTAAAAACCTTAACTCTTCGGTTTACGTCATTCCGGGCTTGATCCGGAATCCATTATTTTCAAGTACATGTAGATTCCGGATCAAGCCCGGAATGACCTTGCCCGGGACTTTTTACGAGTTTTTCATGCTTCTTATTATTGAACAGTTACTTAACGGGCTACAGCTCGGCATCACTCTTTTTCTGATGTCCGCTGGTCTTACCCTGGTATTCGGTATCATGCGGGTCATCAATCTGGCCCATGGTTCTTTTTATATGATCGGGGCCTATGTCGGCGCTACAGTTGCGGCCAGGACCGGTTCTTTTCTGCTGGCTATCCCGGCAGCAATTGCGGCTGCCGCGCTGGTTGGGGCCATTGTGGAAGTAGTCATTCTGCGCCATCTCTACAAAAGAGAGCATCTCGACCAGGTACTGGCCACCTTCGGGCTGATCATGTTTTTCAATGAACTGACCCTGATTATCTGGGGACGGCAGCCTCTTTTTATGGATGTGCCCGGCTGGTTGTCAACCAGCATCGAAATCCTGCCCGGTCTCCCCTATCCCACCTATCGCCTGGCGGTAATCGGGGTCGGTTTGTTTGTCGCTCTTGCCCTGTGGCTGCTTTTTGCCAAAACCCGAGCAGGCATGAAGATCAGGGCAGGAGCATCAAACAGAGACATGATCGGCGCACTCGGGGTCAATATTAACCTGCTCTATACCCTGGTTTTTAGTTTAGGCGCTCTGCTGGCCGGACTTGCCGGGGTCATGGCCGGTCCTATTCTGGCTGTAGAATCCGGCATGGGCGAAAGTATCCTTATCCTTACCTTTGTGGTCATCGTTATCGGCGGCATTGGTTCCATTCGCGGGGCAGTGGCAGGGGCACTGCTGGTCGGTATGGTTGATACCCTGGGTCGGGCCTTTCTCCCTTCTCTTTTAAATCTTGTACTGGAATCATCGACTGCAGACAGTCTCGCCGCTTCACTTGCTTCGATGGCAATATATATACTCATGGCCGTCATCCTTGTCTGGAAACCACGTGGCCTCTTTCCCGCCCACGCATAATGTCCGGATTATCAAGAAAAAACATAATAATTGGCTGCGGAGCACTCTTTCTTTTTCTCCTGCCTTTGCTGGCTCAGGTTACAGACGAGCCCTACCTGCTCTCGCTCGGCAGCAGAATTCTGATATACGCCCTGGCCGCTGTAAGTCTTGATCTGCTCCTTGGCTACAGCGGCATGGTCAGTCTGGGTCATGCCGCTTTTGTTGGTATCGGAGCCTATGTGACCGGGATTTGCCACTTTCACGGTTTTGACGCAACCCCTCTATTATCCTTTCCTTTTCTGCTTTCCGGAAGCGAAAACGGACTATTTGTCCTGCCGCTGGCTATTCTCACAGCAGCCTTTGCTGCCCTTGTAATCGGTGCTCTCAGCCTGCGCACCACGGGAATGCACTTCATTATGATCACTCTGGCATTTGCGCAGATGCTCTATTATTTTTTTGTGTCGCTTGAAAAATATGGCGGTGACGACGGACTGTCACTCTATTCGAGAAATACATTTCCAGGACTTGATCTGGGCAACGATCTCCACTTTTACTATCTTTGCCTGGGAGCGCTCTGTCTTTTTCTTTTTTTTACCTGCAGACTCGTCAACTCCCGATTTGGGCTCATTATCCGGGGAGCAGGCAACAACGATCGCAAGATCAAAGCACTGGGCATCCATTCCAATAACTACAAACTGGTCACCTTCATGATTGCCGGTGGCGGCGCAGGGCTTGCCGGTGCCCTTCTTGCCAATCAAACGGAATATGTCAGCCCCGGCCTGATGCACTGGACTTTGTCCGGTGAACTAATGGTTATGGTCCTGCTGGGCGGGCTTGGAACGCTCTTTGGTCCGGTCCTTGGCGCCGCGGTCTTCCTGTTGCTTGAGGAAGGACTTGCCATGCACACGGAACATTGGATGGTTTACATGGGGCCGATTTTGATCCTGGCAGTTATTTTTGCCAAACGTGGCCTTTTCGGCCTTTTGACCGGAGGCAATGGGAAAAATGGCTGAGACACTTCTTGAAGTCACGGCTCTCTGTAAATCGTTCGGAGCGGTGCAAGCCACCAACAACCTGTCCTTTACTGTGACCAGAAATGATATCCACGCCCTTATCGGGCCCAATGGTGCGGGTAAGACTACGGTTGTCAACCAGCTGAGCGGCGACATGCTCCCCGATTCGGGCAGCATTCTGTTCAAGAACATCAACATCACTCGAAAGAAAGCCTATCAACGGGCCAGGCTTGGTATCGGCCGATCGTTCCAGATAACCCATATCTTCGAAAACCTGACCGTGGCTGAGAATATGAGTCTTGCTATCTGCGCTCACTCCGGTCACAATTTCAGGTTTTTACATCACTGGGGCCAGTCACAGCCGGTAAAAGAGGAACTGGCCGGAGCACTGGACCGGGTCGATCTTCTCCATCGCGCCGGTCTTATGGCGCTGCATCTTTCCCATGGTGAAAAACGACAGCTGGAAGTTGGTATGGCGATGGTCGGAAAGCCCGAACTGCTGATCCTTGATGAACCCATGGCGGGAATGGGGCCGGGGGGCACCGAGGAACTCGTTAAGCTTATCAACCGGCTTAAGGGGCAAATGACCATTCTCCTGGTCGAACACGACATGAATGTCGTGTTCTCTTTAGCCGACCGGGTGACCGTCCTGGTGTATGGCGAAAATCTTGCCACCGGTACCCCTGATGAAATCCGCCAAAACCAGAAGGTGCGGGCTGCCTATCTCGGGGAGGAGGATTGATGCTCAAGGTAGAGAATATAACGACCTTTTATGGGGCGAGTCAGGCACTTTTCGGGGTTTCACTGCGGATTGAAGAATCGGCAGTAGTCACCCTGCTCGGCCGCAACGGCATGGGCAAAAGCAGTACAATTCGCTCGATTATGGGGCTGACGCCTGCACGATCCGGCACTATCCAATTCTCAGGCAAGGAGATCCGGAAATTTCCGAGTTATAAAATTGCCCGTCTGGGAATCGGCCTTGTGCCCGAAGGCAGACAGATTTTCCCCAATCTTACAGTCCGGGAAAACATAATCGCAACAGCCGCTAACTACCAGCGTTCACCGCAGCCATACAGTCTGAAAGATATCCTGACTATTTTCCCGAGACTGGGCGACAGGTTGGAGAACTATGGCAACCAGCTTTCAGGCGGCGAACAACAGATGCTGGCGGTAGGCAGGGCCCTGATGATCAACCCGAAATTGCTGATTCTCGACGAAGCAACCGAAGGACTGGCCCCGCTCATCCGCAAAGAAATCTGGCGCGGCTTAAATATACTGAAAAACAAAGGCCTGGCCATTCTCATCGTGGACAAAAACCTTGACGCCCTCATGGCCATTTCCGATCTCCATTACATCATGGAAAAAGGGGCGATTGCCTGGCATGGCTCAAATGAAGAACTTCGTTCCAACCCCGAGCTGCGATCCAGATACCTTGGCGTTTAAAATACATTGACTTAGACTTATTCTTCCCTTTTAGCATTTTGACAATGCGGATTGACGCAATTATAAAAAATCATTATGATTGATTCTGAATCACAAGTGCACAAAGGAGTAGTCACTATGGCTCAGACAGAAACAAAAGTATTAACCGCGCACATTCCCCTTCCTCTTGCTGAAAAGGTCGAAAAAATGGCCGCTCGACTTGAACGGTCACGCGGATGGATAATGAAACAGGCATTATCAGCCTGGATTGATCAAGAAGAAGAACGTAATCGATTGACCCGGGAGGCGCTTGCTGACGTAGACGCAGACCTTGTCATCGATCATCAGGCAGTACAGGAGTGGGCCAATAGCCTCAGCACTGACGATCCCTTGCCTGTGCCCCGCTAAGATATATTCAAAGCCATAATATTCAGGTATATCAAATCGAATTCTGATTTGTTCAGCTAATCATTTTTAATATCCAGCTCTTTGATGATTCTATCGAAATCGCTTTCAAACAATCGATCCTGAACAATACGATATTTTTCGAATTCACTTTCAGCGTGAGCCTTTGCCAGTTTGGCAGCCACCTTCCCGCTGTCCTGTAGAACCTTCCGATCATCAAACTCGAGGAACAAATCCAATCTTTTGGCCCAGTCTTCCATGGTCATCGGAATCTTTCTTTTGGCACGATCTTCCGCCAGATCGAGATAGGCATTCACGACTCGCCCCAAGGAATCGAGTTCCTCTTTGGAAAGATAATTTTTGGCTACCGACACATCTGATTTCAGAATCTTTCCATTAGGAGCCTTTTCCCAAGAAGTCAGGCCCATATTAGTATTTTTACTGTCTGCCCGCTTCATAATTAGCTCAGCGGCGGTATGGCCATGGATGGCATAATGTAGCTTGTTCTGCACTTTAGCAAAAAAAGCTTGGGTGGTCGGAGCATCCAGGTTGTAATCAACGCTGGTTGCATAGATATCGGTGACTTTCTGATAGAATCGACGCTCGCTGAGCCGAATCTCCCGGATTTCTTCCAGCAGTCGTTCAAAATAATCCTCCCCCAGAAATGCCCCATTCTCCATGCGCTTTCTATCAAGAACATAGCCTTTTATGGCAAACTCTCGGAGAATCTGAGTTGCCCACTGGCGGAACTGGGTTGCTCTAATTGAATTTACACGGTAGCCAATCGAGATAATGGCATCAAGGTTATAGAAATTGGTATTATAACTTTTGCCATCGGATGCAGTTATTCGGAATTTCCGAATAACTGCATCCTGCTGGAGCTCTCTATTCGAGAAGACGTTCTTCAAATGTTCGTTGATTGTTGGAACAGAAACGTCGAAAAGCTGAGCCATCAATTTCTGCGAGAGCCAAATTGTCTCATCCTCATAGCGAGCTTCAATGCTTTGTTCTCCGCTTTGTCCGGTAAAGATCAGAAATTCCGCTGTACTATTGCGAATCAATTGTTTACTTCCTAGATTATCTCCTTTTTGGGAGTGGCTCATTAAATATCCTCCTTAGAAGAACTAGCCAAGATTCAATTCAGCATCGATCTGATCGATCTTCACCTGCGCTGTTTCCCATTTCTCGTACCAGCGACCCAGGCGGCGTTTGCACTCTTCATATTCTTTGCTGGTCTTCTGCCAGCCTCTTTCATCCGAATAGAGTTCGGGATCCGCCATTAGAGCCTCGATATCTTCTTTCTGCTGTTCGTAGAACTCTACCTGTTTTTCCGCTTCTGTGAGCTGGTTCAACCAAGGGCCGGCACGCCTGCTCCGTTCCTGCCGCAGCTGTGCCTCCTGCCTTTTTTTATCCTTGCGGCTTTCCTGGGAATCGGGAGAATTTTTTGTAGTGTCACTTTCAGATTGGCTTGCCTGTGCCGCCTGCCCTTTTTCCTCTTCCCGCAACAGTTCCTGTTTAGCCTGATATTCTGCGATATTGCCCTCGTAAAGGGTGATATTGCCGTCTCTCACTTCGAGAACCTTATTCACGAAGCCTTCAAGGAAATAACGATTATGCGAAACGACCACAATTGTGCCGTCATACTGGGCCATCGCCTCCTGCAAAACGTCCTGAGAGCTCATGTCCAGATGGTTGGTCGGCTCATCAAGCAGCATGCAGTTGGCAGGTTTAGCTATCATTTTGGCCAGGGCCAGCCTGCTTTTTTCACCACCTGAGAGAACCGATACTTTTTTATCGACATCCTCACCCCGAAAAAGAAAGGCGCCGAGCAGGGAACGGGTCCGGGTGACAGTCATATCCTCCCCGGAAAGTGCCATAGTATCGAGCACCGACAATTGCGGGGAAAGTTCCTGTGCCTGATGCTGCCCGAAGTAGGATAACCTGACATTCGATCCCAAACGGACTTCTCCTGAATCCGGTTCAATCTGCCCCGCCAGGATTTTCAAAAAAGTCGATTTTCCAGCGCCATTGACACCCACCACCGCCACCTTATCGCCCCGGTTCAGCAGTAGGTCCACTTCGCTGAATACCCTGCTGCCGTTATAACTTTTACTGACGCTTTTTACGGTCAGGACATCCCGGCCCGAAGGCGGAGCAGGTGGAAATGTGAACCTGATCTGGCTTTCTTCTTCAGATAACTCAATACGTTCCAGTTTATCCAGCTGCTTGACCCTGCTCTGTACCTGCCTGGCCTTTGTCGCCTTGGCCCTGAATTTATCGACAAAGCGCATGGTCTGTTTGATCTTGGCCTGCTGATTGTCATAGGCTCCTTTCTCGATTGCCCGCCGCTCCGCTCTTTCTTTCAGGAAGTAACTGTAATTACCTTTATAAATATCGATTCGACCAAAACTGAGTTCCCATATTGTCTCGGTAACCTTATCGAGAAAAGTTCGATCATGGGAAATTATGACCATGGAGCCATTGTAATTTTTCAGGAACTGTTCAACCC
>Ga0214472_10004558_pt1 | contig 14631 bp, 12 predicted proteins | sample RVTome_6_FD_207662 | JGI IMG/M metagenome (GOLD analysis project Ga0214472, IMG submission 207662) | Soil microbial communities from uranium-contaminated site in the Upper Colorado River Basin, Wyoming, United States - RVT140D175 | ecosystem: Environmental > Terrestrial > Soil > Contaminated >...
ATGCGTGAGTAAAGCGAGAGCCGTCGGGGGAATCGGATCGTGGGGTAGCCCGAGAGATCGACGTTGAGGTGGTGCTCGAACGCGGCCAGGATCTCTCGCGCCGGGACCCGGCCCGGCTGGCGGCCGGCCATGATCCGCCACACCCCGTACGCCGGGTGGCGCTGCATCGCCTCCCACTCCACGTCGGTCAGCGCGTCGCTCTTGAGCAGCACGTCGCGCGGAACGTCGACCTTGCCGAGATCATGCAGCAGCCCGGCCATCCCGAGCTCGTACAGCTCGAGTCGCGAGAGGCCGATCCGCTGCCCCAGCGAGACGGCGAAGATGCAGACGTTCACGCTGTGGGTGAACGTCGGTTCGTCGTAGTCCCGCAGGTTCGTCAGTCCGACGAGCAGGGTCTCGTCGTCGAAGACCTGGTCGACGATCGACTGGACCGCGCGCCTGACGCGCGTGAGACGCAGGGTGTGCCCGGCGCGCAGGCTCTCCATCAGCTGCCGCGTCACTGCCACCGTGTGCCGGTACGTCTTCTCCGCGCGGTGCCGCTTGTCCGGGTCGTCGATCAGCGCATCGGCTTCCTCCTCGCGCGGATCGAGCACCCGCATCGCTCCGAGGCCCTCGTCCAGCAACCGCTGGCGGAGGCGATAGACCGAGTCCTCGACCTGCTCGACCTCCAGTCGGCCGACCACGCTGACGAATCGGGCCGCCTCACCCACGTCCGGGACCGTCTCCCACTCGAATCCTCCGATCCCCATCTCGCGGAAGAACCGCAGGAGGTTGGCATGGACGCTGTAGCTGCGGAGCTCGCTGCGGATGCGGACGTCGTTGACGAGGATCAGGTCGCCACCCACTTCCAGCCGCGCACTGCGGTCGACCAGGAGGAGCTCCTCCAGCGTGCGCACGAAGCGGTCGGCGGCGGCGCGCAGCGTGTCGTTGCGCGCGTCGTAGAGCTGCGCCGAGCGGAGAGCGACGAAGAGGTTCTGGACGAGTTCCCTCCCCAGCCCTTGTATCGGGACGCTGGCCGCGACTTGGGTCACGTTGCGGCCCCCGCGGCGCTCCACGACTGGAGGACCTGATTGGCGACGCGCGAAACGAGCGGATGCCGATCCCCGCTCGCCTGCTCGAGGACCTCCCGCGCGAGCGGGGAGGCGGTGGCGCCGAGCGCGATCAGGATGCAGGCAGCCCCCTCCGGGTCGAGCTTGCGGAACCACCTGCGCCGGCTCCGGTAGCGGGAGACCAGATCGCCCACGACCCCCTCGCCCCCGAGGGCGCCGAGAGCCTCGTACAGGAGGCGCTGCTCGGTGAGCGAGCGGTCGGGATCGGAGCGGGCCATTCGCGCGGTCACCCGTTCCAGTCCCGGTGCGTATCGATGGCTGACCAGGTGCCGCAGCGCGTACAGCCGGACCGAGGGTTCCTCGTCGTCGACCGCCCGGCTCACGAACTCGAGCGCCCGTCCACCGCCGAAACTCTTGAGCGCGAGCAGCGCCTCGCGGCGGACCTCGGGGCTCTCGGACCCGAGCGTTGCCCCCAGCGCGTCGAGCAGTCGGCTGTCCCCGGTCAGCCCGACGAGGAACGCCGCTGCCACGGCCTCCTGGGGATCCTCGCTGCCCAGCGACCGACGCAGCCCGGTCTCGTCGGAAACTGCGATCTCACGGAAGGCCTCGACCATCGCCGGGTATTGACACACGCGCTTGATCTCGGGGACGCCCGCCAGCACGGCTCGCAGGCGGCCGGCGCCGAACGCCCGCAGGAATTCTCCCGCCTCGGCCTCGTCGATCACGCCCGCCAGCAGGCGCATCCCCACCCGGGCGAGCGTCGCTTCGCTCAGCGTCGCCTGTCGCATGCGGTCGAAGGCGGTCCGGGCGATGGCCGGCACCGAGCTGCCTTCGAGGTAGGGCGCGAAGATCTCGTGGATCTCTATCACCCGGCGATAGATCTCGTCGCGGAGATACTCGTCGTGGATCTCCTCGATCATCGCGATGGCGGGCTCGACGTCGTCGACCACGGGGTTCATCAGCAGCTCGCGGACGCAGGTCAGCACCTCGACGAAGAGCGCCCGTCCCTTTTCGTCCTCGAGCCCCGCCTGCAGCTCGCTCATGTCTTCGTCGTCGAGGAAGTACAGGGTGGGGTCGGCGAGAAGAACGGTCGGGGGCTGATCGAGCGCGCTGCGGTCCTCCTCGGAGAGCAGGACCTTGATCGACTCCAGCTCGCTCTCGCCGAGCCGCTGCTCAGCGGGCGGCGTCCAGTCCTCGTCGGACAGCGCCTCGACGAAGAGGTAGCGGATGTGGACGAAGCGCAGCTCCCAGAGGCGCGCGATCAGGTCGAACTCCTCGTCCGCGCGCTGCTGGGAAGCGAGCGTGACCTCGTCGAGGAAGCCGCCCAGCTCGTCCGCCGACAGCCCGTCGTAGAACACGATCTGGCGCAGGCCCTCGCGGAACAGGATGTGGGCCAGCGACTCGGGCCCGGCGGCCTGCTCGTACACCACCTCCCCACCCGCCACCAGCGTGATCTCGTGAATCTCGAGCTCGACGGAACCTTCCTCCGCCAGCAGCGCGGCCAGGCGACGGACCGCCACCGACTCGACCTCGCTGCGCTGCGGGTGACCGGGGTCGTAGAGCCGACGGACCTTGAACACCCGCACGAGCTCGTGGACGAGCTCGGTCGCGGCGGCGGCGGCGATCTGCGGACCGGAGACGCTCATCGCGAGCCCCGCCTCGCGGCCTCGTGCTCGGCCACGGCCTGGACGTCCTTGTCTCCGCGACCCGAGAGACAGACGATCACTCGCTTTCCCGGGGCCAGCGGGGACGGTCGCCGCAGGAGCAGTGCGATCGCGTGGGCGCTCTCCAACGCTGGGATGATCCCCTCGAGCTCGCTCGTCCGATGGAACGCCCGCAAGGCCTCGGCGTCGTCGACCGCGAGATAGACGACCCGCCCGCTGTCCTTGAGCGCGGAGTGCTCCGGGCCGACCCCGGGGTAGTCGAGCCCGGCGGCGATCGAGTGCGCGGCGGCCACCTGGCCGTTCGCGTCCTGCAGCAGGTAGCTCCGGGCGCCGTGGAGGACGCCCGGCCTTCCCTTCCCCAACGTCGCCGCGTGGCGTCCGTCCAGCCCTTCGCCGGCCGCCTCGACCCCATAGAGGTCCACGGGGTCGTCGAGAAACGAGTGGAAGAGCCCGATCGCGTTCGATCCCCCCCCCACGCAGGCGACCGCGGCGTCGGGGAGCGCCCCCCAGCGGTCCAGCGCCTGGGCCCGCGCCTCGCGGCCGATCACCGACTGCAGCTCGCGGACGACCGTCGGATACGGATGCGGCCCGACCACCGAGCCGATGACGTAATGGGTGGTCTCCACGCGGGTCACCCAGTCGCGGATTGCGGCGTTGGTGGCGTCCTTCAGCGTGCGGGTGCCGGCATCGACCGGCACGACCTCGGCCCCCAGGAGCCGCATGCGATAGACGTTGAGCGCCTGGCGGCGCGTGTCCTCGACGCCCATGAAGACCACGCACTCGAGCCCGAATCGGGCGCAGGCGGTCGCGGTCGCGACCCCGTGCTGGCCAGCCCCGGTCTCGGCGATGACGCGCCGCTTCCCCATTCGCAGAGCGAGGAGAACCTGGCCGAGCGTGTTGTTGATCTTGTGGGCGCCGGTGTGGTTCAGATCCTCGCGCTTGAGCCACACGTCGACGCCGCCCTCGGCCGAGAGCCGCGGCGCGTGGGACAGGGGCGACGGGCGCCCGACGTACTCTGACAGCAGGGCGTCGAGCTCGGCGTGGAATGCGGGATCCGCCCACGCTTCCTTCCAGGCGAGCTCGAGCTCGTCGAGCGCGGCGACCAGCGTCTCCGGCACGTAGCGCCCGCCGAAGGCGCCGAAGTACCCTGGGCGGGCGACCGTGGAGGTCCGCTCTCCGCTCACCGCGCGGCCCCGGTCACGTCGGAGGGGGCGGTCTCGCCGGCGACCCCCCGCGCGCGCGTCACGAACGCACGCACGAGTTCGGGATCCTTGACACCCGGAGCGCGCTCGAGCCCGCTGCTCGCGTCGACCCCGTCCGGCTCCGCCCGGCGGATCGCGGCATCGACGTTGTCCGGGGCCTGGCCGCCGGCGTGGAGCTGGGGACCGTCACGCTCCGCGCGCGGTAAGCGCGCCGCGACCGCGTCCCAGTCGAGCGCGCGGCGGCTTCCGCCGCGACCGGCGTCGACGAGGAGCGCGTCGACGGCGCCTCGATAGCGCGCCTCACTGTCCGGGAGCTCGAAGGCGATCGCCTTCCACACCGGGAGTCCGGTCGCTTCGCGGACCGCCCGGCAGAGCTCCGGCGTCTCCCGTCCGTGGAGCTGGATTCCTGCGAGGCCGAGCTCGTCGGCGGCCCCCTGCATCTCCTCCAGCCGGGAGTCCATGAAGACGCCGATCCACGAGGCGGGAACATTCGACACTAGCTCGGCGGCGCGCTCACGCGACAGCCGGCGCACGGAGGGACAGAGGATCACGCCCAGGTGATCCGCGCCCGCCTCGACGGCGGCGCGGGCGGCGTCCTCGGACGTGATGCCGCAGATCTTGATTCGGAACGGATCCGACACGCAAGACAAGGTACTAGGTTCTCGGCCGGCCGCGCCCGTCAGCCGCCGTCGCGGGCGGCGGCGACAAGCGCGGCGAGAGCGGCGCCCGGATCCGCCGCGCGGGCGAGGTGCTCGCCGACGAGCACCGCGTCGGCGCCCGCCGCACGCGCCCGCCACACGTCCTCGGGCCCGGCGATGCCGCTCTCGGCGATGAGCGCCGCCTCCGGCGCCTCGCGCCGCAGCCACCGGAGGTTCGCGAGGCCGGCCTCGACGTCGACCTCGAGTCGCGACAGGTCGCGCGCGTTGACGCCGATCACCGCCGGTCGGAGCGCCCCCGCACGCGCTGCCTCCGCACGGTCGTGGATCTCGACCAGGAGCCCGAGACCCGCCGCGGCGGCCGCGGCGGCCATCTCCGCGAGCCCGGCATCGTCCAGCGCGGCTACGATCAGGAGCGCCGCGTCGGCCCCGGCGGCGCGACTCTCCCAAATCTGCCAGGGATCCACGAGGAAGTCCTTCCGCAGGACGGGAACCCCGACCGCGGCACTGACGGCCGCGAGATCCGCCAGCCGTCCGTCGAAGGCCGCGTCGGTCAGGACGCTGATCGCCGCCGCTCCGTCCCGCTCGAACACTCGCGCCCGCTCGACCGCGTCGACGTCCGGGGACAGCGACCCCGCCGAGGGGCTCGCGCGCTTGAACTCGGCGATGACCGCGACGCCCGGATCGCGGAGGGCCTCGGCCCAGGGCCGGGCCGCCGGCCGGTCACGCGCGGCAGCGGCCAGGTCGGACAGGGACCGGGCTCGACGACCGGCCTCGACCTCGCCGCGCTTCCGCGCCAGGGTACGGGCCAGGAAGCCGGACTTGACTTTCGGCATTTGTTCGGTCAACGTTGACCCGTCATCGCGTGCGGCAGCGACGCCAGCGCTCGCGCGCGGCCCGTCACGGAAGAGTCCACGAAGGAGCGGGTGAGCATAAAGCTAACCAGGCGACAGCGTGAAATCTACGACTACCTGGGCGCGTTCATCGAGGAGAACGGGTACGCGCCGAGCCTCGAGGAGATCGCCGCGCACTTCGGGCTGAGCTCCGTGGCGACCGTGCACGAGCATCTCGAGAACCTCGAGGAGAAGGGCGTCGTGCGCCGGGATCCGAACCGGAGCCGCGCGATCGAGCTGACCGAGGCGTCCGGCCGTCCCCGCCTCGCGGCGGTCGAGCTGCCCCTGCTGGGCCGCGTCGCGGCAGGCGAGCCGCTCGAGGCGATCGCCGGCGACGAGACTCTAGCCGTGCCCGAGGAGATGCTGGGTCGCGGCGAGACGTTCGTCCTCAAGGTGGTCGGGGACTCCATGATCGACGAGCACATTGCGGACGGGGACTACGTGATCGTCGAGCGGCGCGACACCGCGCGCAACGGCGAGCGGGTGGTGGCGCTGATCGACGGCGAGCACGCGACGCTGAAGACCCTGTTTCGCGAGACCGACGGGAAGATTCGGCTGCAGCCGGCAAACGAGCGCCTCGCGCCGCTCGTCTACGACGCGGAGCGGGTGAGGGTGCAGGGTGTGGCGGTCGGCGTTCTCCGCAAGTACCGCTAGGACGCCGCTCCGCTCGCGAGTCGGCGCGTGAGGGCGGCGAAGTCGGTGAGCAGGTCGGCCGCCCGGCCCGTGGCCAGCGTTTCGCTCGCCCGCTCCACCCCCTCGCGCAGGGTCGGCGCGCCGCCCCCGATCCAGATCCCGGCTCCGGCGTTGGCGGCCACGACCGCCCGCTGCGCGCCGGTTCCCTCCCCCGCCAGCACCGCGCCCAGGATGCGGGCGTTCGCTTGCGCGTCCCCACCTGCCAGCTCGCCGCGCGCGAACGTCGCCAGGCCGAGGTCCTCGGGGACGATGATCCACTCCTCCAGCGCGGCCCCACGGACGGTGGCTATCCGGGTCGGCCCCGAGACCGAGATCTCGTCGAGCCCATCGAGGCCGTGGACCACGGCGGCGACCTCGGCATCCAGCTCCCTCAGCACCGCCGCGATCCGTCCGACCGCGTCGGGCGAGGGCACCCCGATCACCTGCCTCCGCGCCCCGGCGGGATTGGTGAGCGGGCCGAGGAGGTTGAACACGGTGCGGATGCGGATCTCGCGCCGGACGCCGATCGCATGGCGCATCGCCGGATGGAACCGCGGGGCGAACAGGAATCCGATCCCGAGGTCGTCGATCGACCGGCCGACCTGTAGGGGAGGCAGGTCTATGACCACGCCGAGCGCCTCGAGCACGTCCGCCGAGCCGCAGCGCGACGAGGCGGCGCGGTTGCCGTGCTTGGCCACGGGAATGCCCGCTGCGGCGACGACGAACGCGGCTGCCGTCGAGACGTTGAAGCTGCCGGAGAAATCTCCGCCCGTGCCACACGTGTCGAGGAGCGGCGCGCGCGAGGTCGCCACGCGCTCCGCGCGGACGCGCATCACCCGCGCCGCACCTGCGATCTCCTGCTCGGTCTCTCCCTTGGTGGCCAGCGCGGCGAGCAGGGCGGCGATCAGCGTGGCCGACACGCGGCCGTCCATGATTTGCGAGAAGAGCGCTTCCGCCTCGGCGGCGGTCAGATCCTGCCCGGACGAGATCGCATGGAGGTTGGCATGCGGATCGCCCGCGGCCAGCCGCGGGTCGCGGCTCACGTACGGGCTTCCTCGGTCCAGACGGGCCGCTTTCCGCCGGCCGCGATCGGAGGCGGAACCTCGAGCTCACCCTCGGACGCGGCGACGACCACGGCGCACGAGGAGTCGCCGGTGATGTTGACGGTGGTGCGGCACATGTCGAGGATTCGGTCGACGCCGAGGATCAGCGCGATGCCCTCCAGCGGCACGCCGACGGTCTTGAGGACGAGTGCGAGCGTGATCATCCCCACGCCGGGCACTCCAGCCGCGCCGATCGAGGCCAGCGTGGCGGTCAGCACGACCATCAGCTGCTGTCCCAGCGAGAGGTCGAGACCATACACCTGCGCGATGAAGATGGTCGCCGCCCCCTGGTACAGCGCCGTTCCATCCATGTTGATCGTGGCTCCGAGCGGGAGGACGAAGGCCGACACTTCCTCGCTCACGCCCAGATTCTCCTCGGCGCATTCCATCGTGACCGGCAGGGTGGCGTTCGACGAGCTGGTGCTGAAGGCCACCAGCTGGGCGGGCGCGATGCCCTTGAAGAAATGGACCGGGCTCATGCCCGCGAACAGCTTGACCACCGCCGGGTACACGAGGAGTGCGTGGATCACCAGGCCCATGACGACGACCAGCGCGTAGACGATGAGGGTCTGGAGGATCCCCAGGCCGTACTGCCCGATGATGGCGGCGATCAGCGCGAAGACGCCGATCGGGGCGATCTTCATCACCAGGTGCACGAGTTGGATCATCGCGTCGTTGACCGCGTCCATGAAGCGGATCACGGGCTCGGACTTCGCTCGGTCCAGGTACGTCAGCGCGATGCCGAAGGCCAGCGCAAAGAAGATGATCTGCAGCATGTTCGACTGCGCGAACGCGGCCATCGGGTTGGTAGGGATGATGTCGAGCAGGGTGTCGACGACCGAGGGGGGCACGGCGGCCTGCTCGATGTTGACCTCGGCAGCCCCCGCGAAGTCGGAGAGCAGTCGCTCCTTGATGTCCGGCGCCAGGCGCGAGCCCGGCTTCACCACGTTCGCGACCGTGAGCCCGATCGTGATCGCGATCGCGGTCGTGCAGAGATAGAACAGGATGGTCTTGAGCCCGATCCGACCGAGCTTGGCGAGATCACCCAGGCTGGCGACGCCGACCAGGATCGAGGCGAACACCAGCGGGACGACGATCATCGTGATCAGCTTGATGAACGCGTCCCCGACCGGCTTGATGACCGCGATCGAGGGCCCCACGATCACTCCGGCCACGGCGCCCAGGACCAATCCGAGCAGGATCTGCGTGTGGAGCTTTAGACGCATGGCCGGCCAACGTACGCAGGCTCTCCGCGCGACGCAACGTGGCGTCGACGCGCGGATCGCGCCGAAATTGCTCACGTCCGGGAGTGCTTCTATCTTCGACGTCGAGAGTCGAATCCGCCCGCGTGCAACGCGTCCGAGCCACCCTCCAGTACGATGGGACCCAGTATCGCGGCTGGCAGCGCCAGATCGACGCGACCACCGTCCAGGGCGCGTGCGAGGCCGCGCTCGAGCGGATCGTCGGGCCGAGCGACTTCGATCACGAGGGACGGTTGTCGCCGCGCGAGCTGAGGCGGGCTTGGAACGCGCAGCTTCCCGCGGACGTGTGGGTGTCGCGCCTGGAATCCGCTGCACCTCGCTTTCACGCCCGCCACGACGCCACCGCCCGGACCTACCGTTACCATCTGGCGCTCGGGCGCCAGGCCTTCTCTCCTTTCGTCCGCAGATATGCGTGGCCGATGCGCCGCGCGCTCGACTGGGAGGCGATGGAGGCTGCCACCCGCGAGATCGTCGGCCGGCACGACTTCCGCCGCTTCGCGAAGGGCGCGGGCGACGCGCGAACTCGGGCCGAGGACCCCGGAGGCTGCACCGTGCAGGGGGCCCGCTGGCTCCGGTCGCGCGAGGGCCGCGCGCTGGAGCTCACCGCCGACCGGTTCTTGCGGCACATGGTTCGCGCGATCGTCGGCTCGATCGTCGCCGTGGGCCAGGGCCGTATCGGTCCGGACGCCGTGCGGGACGCGCTCGCGCCGGGCGGCGACCGGCCGCGCGCCGGCTACGCCCCGCCGCAGGGGCTCTTCCTGTGGGCGGTGGAGTATCCAGAGGAGGAGCGTAGCGCATGAGATCCAAGACTCACATCCTGGTCGTCGCCGTGACCGCGCTCGCCTTGGGCGGAGGCGTCGCGTGGTGGGCGGCTGCCCGGGCCCCCCTCTCCGCGGACCGCGCCTTGTCGGAGGCGCTCGCCCAGGCCCCGTCCGGGTCAATCGATGTGTCCCGCCGCAACGCGATCGTCGCCGCCGCGCAGAACGTCGGCCCCGCGGTCGTCTCGGTGAACGTGGTCGCGACCCAGGTCGTTCGCGAGCGCTCTTTCTTCGACGACCCGTTCATGGACCCTTACTTTCGCGGTCTCTTCCCGCCCCGCGAGCGCCTGCGGCAGGTCCAGGGCCTGGGCTCGGGCTTCATCGTCTCGCCGGACGGCTACGTGGTCACCAACGAGCACGTCGTCGCCGGAGCCACCGAAATCGTCGTCACGCTGATGGACGGCCGGCAGCTCCAGGCGGAGCTCGTCCAGGCCGACGAGGTCACCGACCTCGCGGTCCTCAAGGTAGAAGGCAGCGGTCTTCCCACCGTGCGGCTGGGGAACTCCGACAGCCTGCTGATCGGAGAGTGGGCGATCGCGATCGGAAACCCCTTCGGCTACCTGCTCGCGGACCGCAATCCCTCGGTCACGGTCGGCGTCATCAGCGCGATCGGCCGCGACGTCCGGCCGGAGTCGGGGACCGGCCAGCCGCAGATCTGGTCCGGCATGATCCAGACCGACGCGGCCATCAACCCCGGCAACTCCGGGGGGCCGCTCGTCAACGCCGCGGGCGAGGTCATCGGCGTGAACGCCTTCATCTTCTCCGGCGCGAGCGGCGGTTCGATCGGGCTCGGGTTCGCGATCCCGATCAATCGAGCCCGGCGGGTGCTTCGGGACATCGTGCAGTTCGGGACGATCCGCCGGCCATGGCTCGGTCTGCACCTGGCCCCGATCCAGCCGGAGGACGGACGCGCGGTCCTCGGCGTCCGCGTCACCCGGATCGATCCCGGCAGTCCGGCCGAGCTCGCCGGCATCGAGCCCGGCGACGTCCTGGTCGAGACGAACGGTCGCCCGCTCCAGTCGCCCATCGAGTGGGAGGGGCGGCTTCTCGACCTGCCGACCGGGTCCGACCTGACCGTGGTGGTGAGCCGCGATGGAAACACGTTCCGGCGCACGCTGACTCCCGAGGACGACCCGTTGCGCCAGGCGCCCAGAATCGACACGCCCTTCGGCGCGACGATCGTGGTCCTCACGCCTACGCTTGCGTCCCATCTCGATCTCTCCACCTCGGACGGGCTGTACCTCGAGCGACTCGACCCGGATTCCGGCTTCCGTCGATTGGGCCTGCTGGAGGGCGATGTGCTGGTGGCCCTGGGGTCGACGCGGCTGGACGGCACGGACGACGCCCAGGACCTGATCGACTTCCTGCGCGGCGGTGGCCGCGGCACGCTGTTCGTGGAGCGCGACGGTCAGATGGGCCGCGTGGAGATCCGCTGACCACCCTCTCATCCCCCGGCCATTCATGAATAAGGAGACGATGAGGACCCGAGACGTCCACGCCATCACCTCGCTCGCGCTTCCCCTGCCCCACGTGAGCCGCGGCAAGGTGCGCGAGATCTTCGTACTGGGAGACGATCTGCTCCTGATCGCAACCGATCGCCTGTCGGCGTTCGACATCGTCTTCGACGAGGGGATCCCGGACAAGGGACGTGTGCTGACCGGCCTGTCGGACTTCTGGCTCGACCGGCTCGACGCCGCCGTCCCCCACCACCGGATCTCGTCCGACGTCGACGAGATCGTGGAGGCGGCCCCGGTGCTCGCTCCCTTCGCCGCCGCGCTCTACGGGCGGTCGATGCGCTGCGTCCGCGCGCGTCCGATCGCGATCGAGTGCGTGGTGCGCGGGTATCTGGAGGGATCCGGTTGGCGGGAGTACCGGGAGAGCGGGACGGTCACCGGGATCGAGCTCCCCCCGGGCCTTCGCCGGGGCGACCAGTTTCCCGAGCCGATCTTCACGCCGGCCACCAAGGCCCCCGAGGGCCACGACGTGAACATCGGCTTCCCCGAGTTGGTGGATCGCGTGGGCGAGTCGCTGGCCGCCCGCCTGCGCGACCGCTCGCTCGCTCTCTACGCCCAGGGGCTCGAGCACGCACGCGAGCGCGGGCTGATCCTGGCCGACACCAAGTTCGAGTTCGGCTGGGGCCCGGGAGAGGACGAGCTCCTGCTCATCGACGAAGTGCTGACTCCCGACTCGTCCCGCTTCTGGGATGCGGCCCAGTGGAGCCCGGGTGACGCGCAGCTCTCCTTCGACAAGCAGCCGATCCGTGATTTCCTCGAGTCCGAGCGCTCGGCCGGGCGCTGGAACGGCGAGCCGCCGCTACCCGCACTCTCGGATGAGGCCATCGAAGCCACCTCCGAGCGGTATCGGGAAGCGTACCGGCGGATCGTGGGACATCTCCTGCCGGAGGGTCCGTGACCGCCCGAGTCGAGGTGTTCATCCAGCTCAAGGAGGGCATGCTCGACCCGCAGGGCAAGGCGCTCGAGCACGCGCTCGCGGCGCTCGGCTACGACGGCGTCGGCGACGTCCGGGTCGGCAAGTGGATCACCTTCGAGGTCTCCGGCGACGGCCGACAGGAGCTCGAGAAGCGGGTCGAGGAAATGTGCCGGCGGCTGCTCGCCAACACGGTGATCGAGCGCTACTCGTTCGATCTCGTGGAGGAGCCCGCGTCGTGAGCGGCGTGCCGATCGGCGTGGTGCGGTTCCCCGGAACGAACTGCGACCAGGACGTCTTCCAAGCCGTGCTGGCGGTAGCGGGCGCGAGCCCGGTCTGGCTCTGGCACAAGGAGCGGGATCTCGCCGGCGTTCGCGGGATCGTCCTGGCCGGCGGTTTCGCTTTCGGTGACTACCTGCGGGCCGGTGCCATCGCGCGCTTCAGCCCGATCATGGAGCAGGTCATCCGCTTCGCCGAGTCCGGGGGGCCTGTGTTGGGCATCTGCAACGGATTCCAGATCCTCACCGAGGCCGGGCTCCTTCCAGGCGCGCTGATGCGGAACGACCGGCTGACGTTCGTGTGCCGGGAACAGTGGCTACGGGTCGAGAGTGTGGCCACTCCGTACACCCGCCATTCCCGGCCCGGCCAGCTCGTTCGGTACCCCGTCGCCCACGGGGAGGGGAACTACGTCGCCGACGAGGCGGCGCTCGATCGGCTGGAGGGCGAAGGCCGGGTCGTGTTCCGCTACGTGGACGAGGCCGGCGCCGCCACCCCAGCCGCCAACCCCAACGGCTCGGCGCGCGGCATCGCGGGCATCGTGAACGAAGGGGGCAACGTCCTCGGGCTCATGCCCCATCCTGACCGCGCGATGAGCCTCCTCGTCGGATCGGACGACGGACGCGGCGTGTTCCGTGGCCTGGTCGAGGCGGCGGCATGACGACCGCGCTCCGCGACATGCCGGTCACGCCCGAGGTCGTGGAGGCGCATGGCCTCAGTCCCGGCGAGTACGAGCGCATCATCGAGCTCCTCGACCGGGAGCCGAACTTCACCGAGCTCGGCGTCTTCAGCCTCATGTGGAGCGAGCATTGCGGCTACAAGTACAGCCGAACGCTGCTCGCCGAGCTCCCTTCCGACGGCCCCCAGGTCGTGCAGGGGCCGGGCGAGAATGCGGGAGCGATCGACGTCGGCGACGGCCTGGCGATCGTCTTCAAGATGGAGAGCCACAACCATCCCTCGGCCGTAGAGCCCTACCAGGGCGCGGCGACCGGCGTGGGCGGCATCCTGCGGGACGTGTTCACGATGGGCGCGCGGCCGATCGCGTTGCTCGACAGCCTGCGCTTCGGGAAGCTGGACGATCCCCACGTCCGCTACCTGTTCCGTAACGTCGTCCGCGGGGTCGGCGACTACGGCAACTGCGTCGGCGTCCCGACCGTGGGCGGCGAGATCGTGTTCGACGACGTCTACGCCGGAAACCCGCTCGTCAACGCGATGTGCGTCGGCCTGCTGCGGCACCAGGACCTGACCCGCGCATCGGCGGCCGGTCCCGGCAACCCGGTGTACGTCCTGGGGGCGGCGACCGGGCGCGACGGGATCCACGGCGCGAGCAAGCTGGCGTCGACCGAGCTCTCCGGCGATTCGGTCGAGAGCCGGCCGACGGTCCAGATCGGCGACCCCTTCACCGAGAAGCTCCTGCTCGAGGCGACGCTCGAGATCATCGCGTCCGGGGCGGCGGTCGGCGTCCAGGACATGGGCGCGGCCGGTCTCACGTCTTCGAGCAGCGAGATGGCGGCGCGCGCGGGTACGGGGATCGAGCTCGACGTCGCGCGGGTGCCGCGCCGGGAACCGGGGATGACCCCCTACGAGGTGCTGCTCTCGGAGTCGCAGGAGCGGATGCTCGTCGTGGCGCGGCCGGATCAGGAGCCCGCCCTCCTGGCCATCGCCGAGAAGTGGGACCTCCCCTGCACCCGGGTCGGCTCAGTCACCGCCGACGGCGTGTGGCGGATCCTGGAAGCCGGCGAGGAGGTCTGCGCGATCCCGGTCTCGGCCCTGGTCGACGAGGTGCCGCGTTATGTCCGCGAGGTCGAGCTTCCGGCGTACCTGGCCGAGGTCCACGAGCGGATGCCGGGGCCCGAGACGCTGGCCGGAGTCGAGCCTTTGCACGCGCTCGCGACCCTGCTCGCGGCGCCCTCGATCGCCGGCAAGCGCTGGGTGTGGGAGCAGTACGATCACCACGTCCAGACGAACACGGTGCTCGGCCCGGGCCGGGCCGACGCCGCGCTCCTCAGGATCCCCGGCACCCGGCGCGGGCTCGCCCTCAAGACCGACGGCAACGGCCGCTACGTGTACTGCGATCCGCGGCGCGGAGGCGCGCTGGCGGTGGCCGAGGCGGCCCGCAACCTGGCCTGCGTCGGCGCCCGCCCTCTGGGGGTCACCGATTGCCTGAACTTCGGCAACCCCGAGAAGGACGCGGTATACTATCAGTTCGTCGAGGCCGTGCGGGGGATCGCCGACGCGTGCCGCGCGCTCGACGCGCCGGTCGTGAGCGGGAACGTCTCGTTCTACAACGAATCCCCTGCCGGTGCGATCCATCCCACGCCGACGATCGGCATGGTCGGGCTGCTCGACGACCTCGCCGGGCGTCCGCGCGGGGGCGGATCGCCCGGGGACACGGTGGTCCTGGTCGGCCCGGAGGGCTCGCACCTCGGGGCCGGCTCGCTCCTCGCCGAGGTGCTCGGCGTCGTGGCGGGCCGCGCCCCGGTGGTCGACCTGGACGCCGAGCGGCGCCACGCGGAACTCGTGCGCGGCCTGGTCCGCGAAGGCCTCGTCCGCGTCGCCCACGACGTCGGCGACGGAGGGCTCGCGGTGGCGGCCGCCGAGCTCTGCTT
>Ga0214472_10004559_pt1 | contig 14630 bp, 9 predicted proteins | sample RVTome_6_FD_207662 | JGI IMG/M metagenome (GOLD analysis project Ga0214472, IMG submission 207662) | Soil microbial communities from uranium-contaminated site in the Upper Colorado River Basin, Wyoming, United States - RVT140D175 | ecosystem: Environmental > Terrestrial > Soil > Contaminated >...
CGGAGGTCGCCGCGATCCTCGGGCTGGAGCCGGCCGCCGTCCGCCAGCGCGTCCACCGCGCCCGCCTGATGCTGGCGGGGTACCTGAGCGAGCTCGCAGGGGTGAAACCGTGACCGACCGCATCGTCTGTGCCTCGGGCGTCGAGCTGTTGATGGACTTCCTCGAAGATGCCCTGCCCGCCGACCTTCGCGCGGACATCGAGGCTCACGTCGCGTCCTGTGCCCACTGCACCGCCTTCGTCGCGTCCTACCGGGCGACACCGCGTATCTTCCGGGCGGCGACGCTCGCCCGCCTGCCCGAGGACCTCGAGGAGTCCCTGCTCGCCTTTCTGCGCCGCCGGCGCTGACTGTGGAGGTCGGGAACCTCTCCGAACGCGGCCCACAGGGCGGCGAGAGCGCTCCGGCTCACCGGTAGCACGGCCTTCACCGGCGGGTCGAGCGTGAGCTCCCAGTCGTCGCCCCGTGGCCGCCGTCGAACCCTCGTCGCCCTCGATCGCCTGCCGCAGCCCGGGCCCGAGGTGCAGCGGCAGGCGCCCGAGCCTTCTGGTCCGGCTCGTCCGCGGCCGACCTGCGGCTTTTTCTCATGAGCTGCCGGTTTTCCTCGCCGAGCTGCGGGGTTTTCTCATGGGCTGCGGGGCGCGAGAGCCAACCACTTCCCCCGACGCGCCTCTCAGTGTGACAAAGGGAGGTTCGCCCATGAGCCTGAGCCAGGACCTGAGGGCCGCAGCAAGGCTGATCGTCCGCGGTCGAGGGCTGGTGCCGGCCCGGCGCGCGAGCGGCGACGCTCCTGAGCCACAGGCGCTGCCGCTGCGCGCGCTCAGCCGGGCGCTCGCACGGCGCCTGACTTGACCCTCGTCCCGCGAGGGGCGTAGTGTCTTCGTCAACGGATACCCTGCGAAGTCGAGAACGTCGGATCTGAGTGGGTGGCGCGCGGCGAGGGCACACGCACCGGCTGAGCTGCACCCGGCCGACACACGCTTCGCGCGAAGACGCAGCGGGTATGTGGTGACAGGCGCGATCCAGGTCCGTCTCCTCGGTCAATTCTGCCTGACGTTCGACGGCCGGCTCATCGATGGCCCCGCGAGCGCGCGGCTGCAGTCGCTCTTCGCCTATCTGATCCTGCACCCGGAGACACCCCAGTCACGGGCGCACCTCTCCTTCGTCTTCTGGCCTGACCTCCCGGAGGCGAAAGCCCGCAACAATCTGCGGCAGCTCCTGCATCAGCTGCGGCAGGCACTGCCCGATCCCGACCGCTACCTCCGGGCCGACGCGAGCAGCGTGCAGTGGGCCACGGATGCTTGCTTCAGCCTCGACGTCGCCGACTTCGACCGTGCGGTCGCCGAGGCCGAAGCGGCCGAGCGGGCGGGAGACCTGGTGCGGCGCCGCGCCAGCCTGGAGCGCGCGGTGGAGTTGTGTCAGGGTCCCCTGCTCCCAAGTTGCTACGACGACTGGATCGGGCCGGCGCGGGAGCGTCTGGCGCACCGCTGCGAGGACGCCGTGGCCGCGCTGGTGGGTCTGCTCGCGGGACAGCGCGAGTACGCGAGCGCCATCGCCCGCGTCCGACACTGGCTGCAGCACGACCCTCTCGACGAGGGGGCGTACCGCTGGCTGATGCGGCTGCTGGCGCTCTGCGGCGATCGCGTGGCCGCGCTCCAGGCGTACCTCCAGTGCAAAGGCGCGCTCCAGCGGGAGCTGGCCGCGGAGCCGAGCGCCGAGACCGTCCGCACCTTCGAGCGGATCCGCGGCGCCGAGCCCGGCCCCCCGGCGCCATCCGGAGAGCGCGAGGGGACCCCCGTGGCTCCGTCACTGGTGGGTCGGCAGGCCGAGTGGGCGAGGCTGCGGGAGGCCTGGGATCGGGCCGCCGACGGACGGGCCTCGTTCGCGCTCGTGACCGGCGTCGCCGGCATAGGCAAATCGCGGCTGGCGGAGGAGCTGTTCACCTGGGCGGAGCGCCAGGGAGTGGCCGCGGCGAAGACGCGCTCCTACGCGGCAGAAGGCCGGCTCTCGCTCGCCCCCGTGAGCGAATGGCTGCGCAGCGATGCGCTCTCGCCGCACGTCGCCCGCCTCGAGGACGTGTGCCGTGTCGAGGTCGCGCGGATCCTGCCCGAGCTGCTGACCGCCCGGCCGGATCTGCCGCGGCCCGCGCCCATGACGGAGTTCGGCGACCGGCTGCGCCTCTTCGAGGGTCTGGCCCGAGCGGCGCTCGCGGCTCCCCCGCCCTTGCTGCTCCTCATCGACGACCTGCAGTGGTGCGACCGCGAAACCCTCGAGTGGCTCCGTTTCCTTTTCCGGTTCGACCCCGAGGCGCGCCTGCTCGTACTCGGGACCGCGCGCGCGGAGGAGCTCGACGCCGCGCACCCGCTCCAACCGCTGCTCCGGCAGCTGCGGAGCGCTTCGCAGCTCGCCGAGATCGTCCTCGAGCCGCTGGACGCGACGGAGACGGCGGAGCTGGCCGCCCAGGTCGGGAACCGGGTCTTCGACGCGGACGCGGCTACCCGGCTCTACCGGGAGACCGAGGGCAATCCCCTTTTCGTCGTCGAGACGGTGCGGGCCGAGAGCGGAGGCGACCCGCTCCCGGGCGTCCCGGAGCAGGGAATCCCCGGGCTTCCCCCCCGCGCACACGCGGTGATCGCCGGCCGCCTGGCCCAGCTCTCGGACCACGCCCGGGAGACGGCGGCGGCCGCGGCCGTGATCGGGCGCGCCTTCGACCCGGAGGTCCTCGTGCGCCTGGTGGGTGACGAGGACGTGGTCGCGCGCGCCCTCGACGAGCTTTGGCGAAAGCGCATCATCCGTGAGCAGGGGCCGAACGCGTACGACTTCACCCACGACAAGCTGCGGGACGTGGCCTACGGCGAGACGAGCGCCCCAAAGCGGCGCCTCTTGCACCGGCGCGTGGCCGAGACCCTGGTTGCCGCGCACGCGAAGGACCTCGATCCCGTCAGCGCCCAGATCGCCGCGCACTACGAGAGCGCCGGCCTCTTCGAGCAGGCGCTGCCCCACTACTCGAGAGCGGCGGTCGTCGCCCAGGGCGTCTACGCCCACGACGAGGCGATCGCCCTCGTCGACCGCGGCTTGTCACTGCTCCGCCAACTGCCCGCGAGCGCGCGGCGCGACGGCTGCGAGCTCGAGCTCCAGCTCGTCCTCGTCCCGAGCTACCGGGTCACGATGGGGATCCGGAGCTGGGCGACGTTGCTCGACCGCGCCCTCGCCCTCTGCGACCGCGTGGGAAGGAGCGCGCAGCGCGCGCAGATCCTCTACGGGCTGCAGTCGCGCTACACCGTCGAGGGGCGGCTCGAGAAATCCGCGCTGATCACGGACGAGATGGTGCGCCTCTTCCGCGAGACCCAGGGCTCGGAGCCGCCCCGGTCGGCGTTCGCCATGATGGCGGGGGTCCGGCTCCAGATGGGCCGCTTCCAGGAGGCCTGCGACGACATCGACGGTCTCGTCCGCGAAGCCGACCCGAGCCAGCTCCAGCACCTCCAGGAGTCGCAGGGCCTGAACTACGAGGTCATCGCCCGGGCCTGGCAGTCACACGCGCTCTGGTGCCTGGGCCGGCCGGACGCGGCCTTCGAGGGCGCGTCCCACGCCCTGCGCCTCGCCCGGCAGCTCGGCCAGCCGTTCAACCAGGCCATGGCCGCCACCTACCTGGCCCTGCTCCAGCAGCTCCGGGCGGATCCCGCCACGTTCCGCCGGCAGGCGGAGGAGGCGCTCGAGCTCGCCACGGAGTTCGAGGGAACCTACTATCGGGCGTGGGCCGCCATCCTCGTCGCCTACGCGGAGACGCTCGGTAGCCCGCAGGCGGCCGGGCTCACGCGCCTTCGGAGCGCCATCGAGAGCTTCAAGGAGACGGGGGCGCGACTCCGCCTGCCGTACTACCTCGCGTTGCTGGCGGACGCCCACCTCCGGGCCGATGAAACGGACGCCGGCCTTCACGTCGTGGAGGAGGCCTTGGCTCACGGTCGCGAGACGAACGAACGCTGGTGGGACGCGGAGCTTCATCGCCTGCGCGCGGAGCTGCTGCTCTGCGGCGGCGCGGACGCGGCCGAGGCGGAAGCGGCCCTGACGCGCGCCCTCGAGATCGCGCGGGGACAGCAGGCAAGGTCGCTCGAGCTGCGCGCCTCCCGGGCCCTGGCCGGCCTGTGGGCGGGATCGGGCCGGACCGCGGAGGCACGAGCCCTGCTCGCGCCCGTCTATTCCTCGTTCACGGAAGGCCTCGAGACCCCCGACCTGCGAGCCGCTCGGGCCTTGCTTTCGAGACTCTCTCACGCCCTCTGACGCCGCTCGAACACCGAGGCCGCGTGAGTAAGGTCACGGATCGGCTGGGTCGAGCGGCAGCGCTGGCTGACGAAGGCCGAGTTCACGGAACTGCTGTCGACCGGCCAGGTACTGCCCGGCCCGAACGTCGTCAACATGCCGCTGATGTTCGGCGACCGCCACCACGGCTGGCGCGGCGCGCTCGCCGCGCTGTACGCGCGCTTCGTCGAAGCGCCCGCGGTCGCTGGCGCGTTGCGCGGCATGGGTGCGGTGGCCGGCGCGCTGGTGCTCGCAAGCGGGCTGAAGCTGGTGCCGACGCTGCTCGCCAGTCCGCTCGGCCGCATCCCGGCGACGCTGGAGGCGGCGGCCAGCTTCGTGACGATCGCCTGGCTGCGCGTGCCGCTCGTCTGGGTGGTGCTCGCGATCGGCGGCGCGATAGCGGCTGCGCCGGACATGCACCGCTACGTCGTCGGCGAGCGCGGCTGGCTGAGCGACGCGCAGTTCACGTCGAGCGTCGCGCTCGCGCAGGCCGCGCCCGGGCCGAACCTGCTGTTCGTCGGGGTGATCGGTTGGAACATCGCCGGCGCGCACGCTGGTGGTGATGCTGAAGACGCGCGTCAGCCCGATCTGGCTGATCGCGGTCGGCGCAGTGGTCGGTGCGCTCGGCTGGGCCTGATACCGATAGATTCGATCCGGCAGCGGCCGGAGCGCCGTGATACGCGCGCTCGAGTAGGCTCCGCCGTCCAGGCAGGTTCCTCCGCCCAGAGGGGCCCGGCCGAAGTGCTATTGTCGATCCGCGGAAATCGATCGCGGGTTACGATGCCGGGAGCGCTCCAGGTCCATCTGCTCGGTCAGTTTCGCCTGACCCTTGACGGTCGACCCGTCGACGGCCCCACGACCTCGCGGCTGCAATCGCTCTTCGCCTACCTGCTCCTGCATGCTGGCGTTCCGCAGCCGCGAACGCGCCTCTCCTTCACGTTCTGGCCCGACGCCTCCGAGTCGGGCGCTCGCAACAACCTGCGGCAGCTCCTCCACCAGCTGCGGCAGGCGCTGCCCGACCCCGACCGCTACCTCCGGACCGACGCGAACAGCGTGCATTGGGCCCCCGACGCTTCGTTCAGCCTCGACGTCATCCTCTTCGAACGCGCCATCGCCGAGGCCGAGGCTGCCGGCAGGGCGGGAGATGCGCTGCGCCGCCGTGCCAGCCTGGAATGCGCAGTGGACCTGTGTCAGGGGCCCCTGCTGCCGAGCTGCTACGACGACTGGATCGCACCGGAGCGGGAGCGTCTCGCGCGGCGGTGCGAGGACGCCGTGGCCGGGCTCGTGGCGCTGCTCGAGGAGCGGCGCGAGTACGCGAGCGCGCTCGCCCGCGTCCGGCACTGGCTGCAGCACAACCCCCTCGACGAGCAAGCGCACCGCTGGCTGATGCGGCTGCTGGCGCTCCTGGGCGATCGGGCGGCCGCGCTCCAGGCGTATCGCCAGTACGTCGAGGCGCTGGGCCGAGAGCTGGCGGCGGAGCCGAGCCAGGAAACCGTCGGCACCTACGAGCGGATCCGCGACGCCGGGCCCGAGCCCGGAGCTTCGACACCCAAGGGAGCGCGCGAGGAGACCCCCGCGCTCCCTTCCCTCGTGGGCCGGGAGGCCGAGTGGGCGCAGCTGCGCGAAGCCTGGGAGCGGGCCGTCAACGGAGGAGTCGGCTTCGCGCTCGTGACGGGCGACGCGGGCATCGGCAAGTCGCGGCTGGCGGAGGAGCTGCTGACCTGGGCGAAGCGACAGGGAATCACCACGGCGAAGACGCGCTCCTACGCCGCCGAAGGCCGGCTCTCCCTCGCCCCCGTGAGCGAATGGCTGCGCAGCCACGCTCTCTCGCCGCACCTTGGGAGCCTGGAGGACGTGTGGCGTGTCGAGGTCGCGCGGATCCTGCCCGAGCTGCTGGCCGCCCGGCCGCACTTGCCGCGGCCCGCGCCCATGACGGAGTTCGGCGACCGGCTGCGCTTCTTCGAGGGCCTGGCCCGGGCGGCGCTCGCGGCTCCACAGCCCTTGCTGCTCCTGATCGACGACCTGCAGTGGTGCGACCGCGAAACCATCGAGTGGCTCCATTTCCTCTCCCGGTTCGACCCCGAAGCGCGCCTGCTCGTCCTCGGGACCGCGCGTTCAGAGGAGCTCGACGCCGCGCACCCGCTGCCGGCGCTGCTCCGGGACCTGCGGAGCGCATCGCAGCTCGTCGAGCTCGCCCTCGAGCCGTTGGACGCGGCGGAGACGGCGGAGCTGGCCGCCCAGGTCGGGAACCGCGCCTTCGATACGGACACGGCCACCCGGCTCTATCGCGAGACCGAGGGCAATCCCCTCTTCATCGTGGAGACGGTGAGAGCCGAGAGCGGGGGCGGTCCGCCGGGCGTCCCGCAGCACGGGATCCCCGAGCTTCCGCCGCGCGCGCACGCGCTGATCGCGGGTCGCCTGGCCCAGCTCTCGGACCACGCCCGGGAGATCGCCGCGGCCGCGGCCGTGATCGGGCGCGCCTTCGACCTTTCGCTCCTGGTGCGCCTGGTGGGCGACGAAGAGGTGGTCGTGCGCGCCCTCGACGAGCTGTGGCGGATGCGCATCGTCCGCGAGCAGGGGCCGAACGCGTACGATTTCACCCACGACAAGCTGCGGGACGTGGCACACAGCGAGACGAGCGCCCCCCAGCGGCGCCTCTTGCACCGGCGCGTGGCCGAGGCCCTCGTCGCCGCGCACGAGCAGGACTTGGGTCCCGTCAGCGCCCAGATCGCCGCTCACTACGAGAGCGCCGGCCTCGTCGAGCAGGCGATACCCCACTACTCGAGGGCGGCGGTCGTGGCCCAGGGCGTGTGCGCCCACGACGAGGCGAGCGCCCTCGTCGGCCGTGGTTTGTCGCTGCTCCGCCAGCTGCCGGCGAGCGCGCGGCGCGACGGCTCCGAGCTCGAGCTGCAGCTCGTCCTCGCCCCGAGCTATCGGGTGACGAGGGGGTGGGCGGCCCCGGAGCTGGGCGAGGTGCTCGACCGCGCGCTCGCCCTCTGCGACCGCGTGGGAACGCCCGCGCAGCGCGCGCAGATCCTCTACGGAATGCAGTCCCTCTACATCGTAGCGGGCCGGCTCGAGAAGTCCGCGCTGATCACGGACGAGATGGTGCGCCTCTTCCGCGAGACCCAGGGCTCGGAGCCGCCACGCTCGGCGTTCGCGATGCTGGCGGGAGCCCGGCTCCAGATGGGCCGCTTCCAGGAGGCCTGCGACGACATCGACGGCCTCGTCCGGGAAGCCGACCCGGGCCAGCTCCAGCGTCTCCAGGAGTCGCAGGGCCTGAACTACGAGGTCGTCGCCCGGGCCTGGCAATCGCACGCGCTCTGGTGCCTGGGCCGCCCGGACACGGCCTTCGAGCGCGCGTCCCACGCCCTGCGGCTCGCCCGGGAGCTCGGGCAGCCGTTCAGCCAAGCCATCGCCGCCACATACCTGGCCCTGCTCCAGCAACTGCGCGCCGATCCCGCCACGTTCCGCCGGCAGGCGGAGGAGGCGCTCGAGCTCGCCACCGAGTTCAAGGCGACCTACTATCGGGCGTGGGCCGCCATCCTCGTCGCCTACGCGGCGACGCTCGGTAGCCCGGAGGCGACGGGGCTCGCGCGTCTGCGGAGCGCCATCGAGAGCTTCAAGGAGACGGGGGCGCGACTCCGCTTGTCGTACTACCTCGCATTGCTGGCGGACGCCCACCTCCGGGCCGACGAAGCGAAGGCCGGCCTCGACGTCGTGGACGAGGCCTTGTCCCGCGCTCGCGAGACGAACGAGCGCTGGTGGGACGCGGAACTCCATCGCCTGCGCGCGGAGCTGCTGCTCCGCGGCGGCGCGGAAGCGACCGAGGCGGAAGCGGCCCTGAGGCGCGCCCTCGAGATCGCACGGGGACGGCAGGCGAAGTCGCTGGAGCTGCGCGCCGCCTGTGCCCTGGCCCGCCTGTGGGCGGGATCGGGCCGGACCGCGGAGGCCCGAGACCTGCTCGCGCCCGTCTATTCCTCGTTCACGGAAGGCCTCGGGACTCCCGACCTGGAGAGCGCGCGAGCCCTGCTCTCCCGCCTCGTCTGATCTTCACAATTTGTTTCAAGGCTTGGCGCGTCCGGAACGCTCCGGCTAACGCCCCCCTAACGCCCTGCTAACGCCAAGAGCCTAGCTTCGGAACGTCTGCGCATGTTGTAGCGCTCTCTGAGAGTCTTGGAGGAGGAACGATGAACGCGACTGAGATCCAGGAGCTGCGGGCGAGGTTTCGCGGCGAGCTGATCACCCCGGGCGACGCGGCCTACGACGGCGCTCGCAAGGTCTACAACGGCATGATCGACAAGCGCCCCGCCCTCATCGTGAGGTGCGCGGACGTGGCGGACGTGATGGCGGGCGTGAAGCTCGCCCGCGAGAAGCAGATGCTCCTCGCGGTGCGCGGGGGAGGGCACAACGGTCCGGGGCTCGGCGTCTGCGACGACGGCTTGGTGATCGACCTGTCGCGGCTGAAGGGGATCCGGGTGGACCAGCAGAGCCGCTCGGTGCGGGTCGAAGGGGGGTGCCTCTGGGGCGAAGTGGACCACGCGACCCACCCGTTCGGCCTCGCCGTGCCGAGCGGGTTCCTTTCGACGACCGGCGTGGGCGGTCTGACCCTGGGCGGCGGGATCGGCTACCTGAGCCGCAGCTACGGTCTGACCATCGACAACCTGCTCGGGGTAGACGTCGTCCTCGCGGACGCAAGCCTGGTCACGGCCAGCGCAGAGGAGAACGCGGATCTGTTCTGGGCGGTGCGCGGAGGCGGCGGCAACTTCGGGGTCGTGACCTCGTTCCTCTTCCGGGCCAATCCCGTCGGCACCGTCTACGGCGGGCCGATGTTCTGGCCGATGGACAAGGGGGCGGAAGTGCTCCGCTTCTGGCGGGACTTCATACTCGAGGCGCCCGAGGACATCAACGGCTGGTTCGCCTTCGCGACCGTGCCCCCCGTGCCAATGTTCCCGGCGGAACACCATCTCAAGAAGATGTGCGCGGTCACCTGGTGCTACACGGGCGATCTCGGGAAGGCGGACGAGGTCTTCAAGCCCATCCGTCAGTTCTCGCCGCCGGCCATGGACTTCGCCGGCCCCATCCCGTTCCCTGCGCTGCAGAGCCTCTTCGACGGCCTCTACCCGGCGGGGCTGCAATGGTATTGGAAGACCGACTTCTTCCAGGAGCTGAGCGACAAGACCATCGACCTCCACCTGAAGTACGGCGAACGCCTCCCCAGCCCGCACTCGACCATGCACCTCTACCCGATCAACGGCGCCGCGCAGCGAGTGGGCAAGGGCGACACGGCCTTCAGCTCCCGCGAGGCGAACTTCGCGGAGGTCATCGTCGGGGTCGATCCCGATCCCGCGAACAATCCGCGCCTGATGCAATGGGCCAAGGACTACTGGCTCGCCCTGCACCCCTTCTCGGCGGGAGGCGGCTACGTCAACATGATGATGGACGAGGGCGAGGACACCGTGAAGGCCGCCTACCGCGACAACTACGCGCGCCTCGCCCAGGCGAAGCGGAAGTACGACCCCGACAACTTGTTCCGGGTCAACCAGAACATCAGGCCCGCAGACGTGTGAGCGCCACACAGGCGGCGTGCCAGGCCCCGGCATTCGACGTCCTGGCCGCGGTCGCGCGGCTGATGGGCGAGACGCTCGAGCTGCGCCAGGTCTTTGCGCGGGTGGCCGCGGCCGCGCGCGGCGCGCTCGGCTTCGATCGCATGAGCGTGCTGTTGCTCGAGGGTCCGGATACCCTGCGCCGCTACGCGGTGGCGGCGACGGGTGCCTCGAGCCCGGCCGAGGAAGAGGGCCGGCTGGTGCAGCGGAGCGAGTGCTCGCCGCGGCTGTGGAGCGAGTTCGTGGTCGAGCGGGTCGACACCCGGCGCGAGCTCGACCCGGCCTTTGCCCGCGACCGGGAGATCCTCGACGCGGGCGCCCGCTCGATCATCCGCAGCACGCTGCGCAGCGGCGGCCGCCAGCTGGGGCTGCTCGCCTTCTTCTCGCATCAGCCGAGCGCGTTCACGAGCGAAGACGAGCCGGTCGTGGCGGCGCTCGCCGACCTGGTCGCGGCCGCGCTCGAGCACGAGCGGCTGTTCTCGATCGAGAAGGAGCGCAGCCGTCGCGGTGCGGCGCTCGAGGCGCTGCTCCCCACGCTGGCGGAGGCTCTCGACGTGCGTGAGGTCTTCCGGCAGGTCTCGGAGATCAGCCAGGGTGTGATTCCCCACGACATGCTCGTGCTCAGCCTGCTCCAGCCGGACGGCACCAGCGTCGGGACCCACGCCCTGCTCCCCGGCGGTGAGCTCGAGGACCTTCCGCCACCGAGCGCCTCGCTGCTGAGCCTCTACGGCGGCACGATCATCCGGGACATCAGCGTCGTCGACCCGTCGAGCCGGACGGTGAAGCTCGTTCCGCTGTCGAGCGACGGCGAGGCGCTGGCGCCGATCCAGGCCAGCCTCGACCCGGCGCGCTTTCGCCACGCGGGCGGCGCTGCGATGCGCTCGCTGGTGGCGGTGCCGGTGCGGGCCCTGGGCCGCTTCGTCGGCGGTCTGTTGTTCCTCTGCAGGCGACCGGATGCGTACGGCCCCGAGCACGCCGACCTCGCGCGCCGCGTCGCCGATCACGTCTCGCTCGCGCTCGCGCACCAGAGGCTGGCCGAGGAGGAGCGACGGGTCGTGGAGGCGCGCGTCCTGGCCGCGCGGCTGGCGAGCAAGGTCTCCTCCCTCAACCAGGAGATCCGCTCGCTGGGCGGGCCACGGCGGGTCGTGGGCGAGTCGAAGGCGTGGAGGGACGTCCTGAAGGCGGCAACGCAGGTCGCTGCGACGGACACGACCGTGCTGCTGCTCGGTGAGTCGGGAACCGGAAAAGAGGTGATGGCGCGCCACATTCACGCCGCCTCGCCGCGAGCCGACGGTCCCTACGTCGCCCTGAACTGCGCCGCCCTGCCCGACCAGCTCTTCGAGTCGGAGCTGTTCGGTCACGAGAAGGGCGCCTTCACGGGAGCTCTGGCTCCCAAGCCCGGCCAGATCGAGCGCGCGGCGCGCGGCGTGCTCTTCCTCGACGAGGTGGGAGAGATGAGCCTGCCCGCGCAGGCAAAGCTGCTGCGCGTGCTCCAGGAGAAGGAGTTCCAACGGCTCGGCGGCACGCGCGTCCTGCGCGCGGACGTGCGCGTCGTGGCCGCCACCAATCGCGACCTGCGCGCCGCCGTCGAGAACCGCAGCTTTCGCGAGGACCTCTACTACCGGCTGCACGTGTTCGAGATCCGATTGCCGCCGCTGCGCGAGCGCTGCGACGACATCCTGCCGCTGGCCGAGGAGTTCCTGGCGGAGATCAGCCGCGCCTTCGGGCGTCCGCCCGCCGGGATCTCGCGCGAGGCCAGGGAGCGCCTGCTCCAGTACCATTGGCCGGGCAACGCCCGCGAGCTGCGCAACACGCTCGAGCGCGCGGCGATCCTGTGCGACGGCGGCCTGATCCAGGCGGAGCACCTCTCGCTCAGCGGTCCGCGCGTCGCTTCTGTCGGCGATCGCGCCAAAGGCCCGCTCCGCGAGGACGCCGACGCGAGCTTGCGCACCGTGGCCGATCTCGCGGAGATCGAACGCGGCATGGTGGCAAAGGCGCTCAGCCACGCCCGCTACAACAAGTCCGATGCCGCCCGCGCCCTCGGCCTCAGCCGCAAGCAGCTCTACGTCCGCCTGCGCCGGTTCGGCCTCTGATCGAACGCCGCGCGCCCCTTGCGCATCTGGATCTCCCGACCGCCAGAGGCGAAGCGAACCTCGTCCATCAGCTGCCTGATCAGGAAGAGCCCGCGTCCGCTCGGTCTGAGCACGTTGGCATCCTCGAGCGGGTTCGGGACGCGGGTGAAGTCGAATCCCGGGCCTGGATCGCGCACGACGATCAGCACATCGCCTGTGCTCTCGTACGTGACGCGACACTCGACGCTCTTGGTTGGATCGCCGTGGCAGCCATGCCGGATGGCATTGGCCAGGGCTTCCTGCAGCGCCAGCTGGATCTCGAACTCGTGCCCGACGACTGCGAGCCGGTCCTGGAGCAGCTGCACGACGCCGTCGGTTACCGTGCGGATGACCGCGGGATCGCCGGGAATCACGACGTCGAACTGCCAGGCCGAGCAGAACGGAATCAGCGCGTCCAGCCGTCCCGCGCTCTCGAGGTCCGCCCGCAGCTCCTGGAGGGTGCGCTGCTGCGCCTCCTCAGCTTGCTGGCACCCGCGGATGGCCGTCACGTCGCTCACCGCGCTTCCCTGGCTGCCGTCGCTCGGATCTCGAACTCGAGCCTGAATCGATTGGCTACGTTGACGACTCCCGCCACGGAGGGCGGCTCGATCCCCAGATCGCGCAGGTTCAGGGCCAGCCCGCCGCGCGCCACGATTCCGAGCGGCTCGCGCACGACCTCGAGCGGGACCTCCACCGGAAACGAGCGGCCGCGCAGCGTCAAGGTCCCCGCGAGCAGGATCCTGATGCGCGAGCCGTCTTGCGTCTGGCTTCTGACCGACGTCGAGACGAAGGCGATCTCCGGGTGGCGAGTGACGTCGAGGACCTCCGGGCCGCGCATCCGCTGCTCCACCTTCGGGATGTCGCCTGCGGGCTCGCTGCCCGGGACGACCGCGAGCCGCGCGGCCTCGAAGCGCAGCGCCACCCGCGAGCGCGCGGGATCGCCATCCACCACCTCGACGCGCCCCTGGGAGAGGGGTGCCTCGATCGCGTGTTCGTGGCCCAGGAACTTCATGAGCCCCGCGCGGCCCAGATGGATGCGCACACGGCTGGCCGTGGCGTCGACCGCGTAGGCTTCGGTCTCGGCCCCGAGCCGGCCCGCCGCAGCGGCGAACAGCGCCAGCCAGGCGAGCGGACGTGCGAGTCTTCTCGAGTTCATCATGGCTCCCCCTCAGTTCACGCGATAGCTGACGAACAGACGGCCGTTCAGGAAGCCCTCGTTGGCCGAGGTGGTCGAGGGTGGGCGCGCGACCTTCAGCCAGGAGTAGAAGACTTCGGCGCTGACGCGCCAGCGCTCGCTGGCCGCGTAGCTGAGCCCCGCCGTCGCGGAGAACGTGGTGCCGCTCGTGAGGAGCACGCCGTGGTCCTCGACCAGCCCGTCGGAGTAGAGGGCGTCGATGTGAAACTCCAGGTCCATGTAGGTGGCGCCCAGGCCGACGTAGGGTTTGAAGCGCGAGCGGGCGTCGTAGCCGATGGCGAGCTCGAGGCCCATCAGCTGCTGCCTGCTTTCGTCTCGCGACGGCTCGACGCACTGGAACGGGTTTGCCAACACGTCGTCTCCCGCCGCGACCTCGTCGGCGCTGCACGTGACGTCGGCCTCGATCGTGCCGATCTGCACGTAGCCGCGCACGCCGAGCCGCCAGCTGTCTGAGAGGTTGAAAGGCCGCGAGAGCGCCAGCGCCAGGATGTTGGGCTTGGCGCCCCCTTTCTCGATCGGCGGCGTGTAGGCGAGCTCGAGCGTCATGGCCTCTCCGACACCCACGCTGCCGCGGACGCGGCCGAAAAAGCTCGTCTTGTTGACGTCCTCCAGCTTCGTCCCGTGGAAGCCGATGCGGCGCTGCGCGTCGTTCAGCTGGGGCACGTAGCCGCCCTCGAGCCCGAGCTCGAGCTCGCCCGCGCGGAGCGCGTGTGGCGCACCCATCCCGCTGAGCAGGGCAAGCGAAGCGTAGTACTTCATGCCCCAGGACTCCGGTCGCGCGAAGTCGAGCGTCTCGGTCTCGGCGACCACGAACTGGGCACGTGCCGCGACGGGCGCGGCTGCGCTCCACGCGACCGCGAGCAGGGTCGCGGGCAGGCAGCGTCGGGAGAGCGTCATGGTTCCTCCAACACGCTCTCGTCACCGGCAAGACGCGTGCCTCGCGTGTTCACGATGGGGGCCCTTCCGCGTCAACGACATTGCGTCGGGAGCTTCTGCCTCTGCCCGCTCAACCCGGGCCGCAGCGGCGCAGAGTGCGCCTCGAGGCTCACACCCGCCGTCGCGCGCTTCCGCCCAACCCGTTCTCCTGCATCCCGCGACTCTGGAGCGGGCTGTCAGGCACGCGGCTTGCCCCCGTCGAGTGCGGGGGTATGAGGATGGAGTCCATGAAGACAGAAAGAATCACAGGGACGGTCGCACTGGCCACGCATGCCAGGACACTCCTGGGAATGGTCGCAGTCGTCAGCGCGGCGCTCGTGGGAGCCTGCAACTCTTCGGAGGACGAGCCGCTGCTGCCGCACCAGGTCGTTTCCGCGTCGGGCGACATCTCCGGTTCGCTCGCGCAGTTCCGCGCGCTCCTCGGCGACCCGCTGAACGGCGCGACGCCGGGCTCGCAGGCCGCGGGACGGCGCGAGATCAACTGGGACGG
>Ga0214472_10004561_pt1 | contig 14626 bp, 14 predicted proteins | sample RVTome_6_FD_207662 | JGI IMG/M metagenome (GOLD analysis project Ga0214472, IMG submission 207662) | Soil microbial communities from uranium-contaminated site in the Upper Colorado River Basin, Wyoming, United States - RVT140D175 | ecosystem: Environmental > Terrestrial > Soil > Contaminated >...
CCCAGCCCGGCGCCGCCGCGGCCGCTCCTCGCCGGATCGAGCCGCGTGAAGGGCTGCTTGAGGCGCTCGCCTTCGCCGTCGGGAATCCCCGGGCCGCGGTCGCGCACTTCCACGAGCACGCGGCCGCCGTCCGCGCGCGCCTCGACCTCGACCGGCTCGCCCGCGTAGCGCAGCGCATTGTCGATGAGGTTGGAAATCGCGCGCCGCAGCGCCATGCGCGCGAACGGGAAGGGCGGCAGCTCGCCCCTGCGCACGCTGACCTTGCGGCCGAGCTTCGCGTAGTGCTCGCCGACCTCGTCGAGCAGCGCGCCGGGGTCCTGCCTCTCCCGCGCCTCGTTCTCGCCGCGCGCGAATTCGAGGAACTGGCCGATCACCTGGTCCATCTCGTCGATGTCCGCGCTCATGCCCTGCGCCGCGCCGGCCTCGGCGCCGCTCATCTCCAGCGCGAGCCGCAGGCGGGAGAGCGGCGTGCGCACGTCGTGCGAGATGCCGGCGAGCACCATGGCGCGCTCGCGCTCCAGCGCCTCGAGGTCGCGCGCCATGCGGTTGAACGCGCCCGAGACCGTGGCGAGCTCGCGCGGCCCGGCCTCGGCGAGCGGCTCGGGCGTTTCGCCGCGGCCCACGCGCCGCGCGGCGCCGGCGAGCGCGCGCAGAGGCCGGCTGAGCGTCGCGGCGATGAGCGAGGCGCCGGCGAGCGCGAGCGCGAGGAGCAGGGCGCCCCAGCCGAGCCAGCCCAGGCCGAGCTCGGGCTCGAAGCGCTCGCGCGGCAGCATCACCCAGAACTCGTCCTCGTCGATGAAGAAGCTGACCCAGAAGCCGCGCATGCCGTCGCGCGCGGCGGCGAAGCGCGTCGCCGCGCCGAGCTCCGCGCGCACGCGCGAGGCGACGCGCTCGAGCCGCCCCTCGGGGCGCAGCGGCGCGAGCTGGTCCTCGTTGGTCACCGGGTAGATGCGGATTCCCTCGCGCTCGTTCAGCTCGATGAGCAGCTCGCGCCGGCGGAACGGATCGGCGTTCACCAGCGCGGCGCGCGTCAGGTTGACCACGCTCACCGCCTGCTGCGCGAGCTCCCTCGCGCGCGGCTCGCGCTCGGCGAGGCGCAGGATCTGGAACGAGGCCGCCACCGAGACGACGAGGAGCAGCGCGATCAGCAAGAACGACCGCCAGAACAGCGTCATCTATTTGTTGCCGTCGGGCACGAAGACGTAGCCGTGGCCCCAGACCGTCTGGATGTAGCGCGGGTGCGCGGGATCCTCCTCGACCAGCTTGCGCAGCCGCGAGATCTGCACGTCGATGGCGCGGTCGAACACCTCGTACTCGCGGCCGCGCGCGAGCTCCATCAGCTGGTCGCGCGACAGCGGCTGGCGCGGCCGCTCCATCAGCACCTTGAGCACGGAGTATTCGCCCGTGGTGAGCGGCACGGGCTTGCCGTCTCTCTGCAGCTCGCGCGTCGCCGGGTTGAAGGCGAAGGCGCCGAAGCGGTACACCCCGTCTTCCGCCCCGGGCGCGCCCGGCGGGCCGCCGCGGGGCTTGCGGCGCAGCACGGCGTTGATGCGCGCCACCAGCTCGCGCGGGTTGAAAGGCTTGGGCAGGTAGTCGTCGGCGCCCATCTCCAGGCCGACGATGCGGTCCACCTCGTCGCCCTTGGCGGTGAGCATGATGATGGCGGGCGCGCCGCCCGCGGCGCGCAGGCGCCGGCAGATGGCGAGGCCGTCCTCGCCGGGGAGCATGAGGTCGAGCACCAGCAGGTCGTAGCGCTCGCGCGAAAGCAGCTTGTCCATGGCCTGCGCGTCGGCCACCGCGCGCACCTCGAACTTCTGCTCGCCGAGGTAGCGCGTGAGCAGGTCGCGCAGGCGCTGGTCGTCGTCGACCACCAGGATGCGGGTCTTGAGCTCGGCCATGGCGTTACGGAATGTTACAGAATCCGCGGCGCGCTCACTTTACACTGTGGGCCATGAAATGGGCCGTCGCACTGCTGCTCGCCGCGCTGTTCCTCGCGCAGGCGCCCGCGCACGCGCAGGAACGCGGCTTGCGCGGATGGCAGGGGCAGAAGCAGGGACTCGCGCCGCGCGAGCGCGAGGACCGCGAGGAGCTGCGCCGCGAGCGCACGGAGCGCCACGAGCAGCGCCGCGAGCAGCGTTTCACGCCCGCGGAGCGCGAGAAGCTGCGCCAGGACCTGATCGACGCCAACCGCGACATGCGGCGGCGCCGCTAAGCCTAAATGGGGACTGTCCCTATAGGTGGGCGATCGAATTGGCGTAGTAGCGCAGGAGCGGTAGTTCGTCGGAGCGCGCGTAGTACAGGCCCTCGCGCTCGCCCACCAGCCGCCGCAGGCGCAGCATCCTCAGTCCGACGTTGACGGCGTAATCGAAGTCCTTTCGCGGCACGTAGACGTGCGCGCCGCGCGCCTTCAGCTCGTCGACGAGCCGGCCGACCTCGGCCTTCAGCTCGAATTCCGAGATGGCCTTGTCGCCGTGGCGCACGAACACGGTGGCGATGAGCGGCACCGGCAGCACCGGCACGATCCGTCCCACGGTGTCCATCAGGTGCCGGCCGAGCTCCGCCATGGCGCGCCGGCGCTCCTCGCCCGAGAGCTTGTGGAAGTCGAGGCTCTTCTCCCTGCAGTACTCGCGCATCGACACCGGCGCGCCGAAGTTGACGCAGGCGTAGCCGAAGCGGTGCCATTTGCTGCGCAGCGCGAGCCCCAGGTTGTGCAGGAAGAAGCGCAAGGTGGTGCCCAGGGCGCGCAGCTTGCCGCGCGGCGTCGCCTGCGGGTCGAGCGCGCGCAGCAGCGTCCGGTCCTCGAGCACGCGGTCGTAGTTGATGCCGAGCGGCACGAAGACCAGGTCGCGCTCGCCGTCGGTGCGAAAGCCCCGCATCATGTAGTCGATGGCGCCGAGCCTGGGCTCGCGCATGCGCCCGTCGCGCGTCAGGCCGCCCTCCGGGAACACGGCCTGCGGCACGCCCGCCTCGGTGGCCATCACGATGTAGCGCTCGAGCACCCGCCGGTAGAGCTCGTCGCGGGAATTGCGGCGCACGAAGTAGGCGCCCATCCAGCGGATGAGCGCCGAGAGCGGCCAGATGCGCGCCCATTCGCCCACCGCGTAAGAGAGAGCCGTCTGGTCCGCGGCGAGGTAGCCCGCCAGCACGTAGTCCATGTTCGAGCGGTGATTCATGACGAACACCACGGTGGCGTCGGACTCCACGCGCGCGAGATTTTCCGCGTCGACGTAGCCCAGGCGCACGCGATACAGCAATTGCGCCAGGTGTTTCCCGAGCCAGTAGCCGATGCGAAAATAAAGATAGGCGTTGAACGCGGGCACCGTCTCGCGCGCGTAGCGCTCCACCCGGTGCATCGCGGCGATGAGCGGCACCTGGTGCTCGCGCGCGTACTCCTCCGCGGCACGCTGCACCTTGGGATCGGTCATCAGGCGGTGGATGAGCGCCTGGCGGCGCGTGCGCTGGAAGGGGCGGATGCCGATGCGCAGCCGTTTTCCCACCTCGTCGATGACCTGGTTCGCGGGATGCATCACCAGCCAGCGCAGCGCCGGCATCAGCAGGTGCTCGTAGAAGGCCCAGGCCGCGAGCACCGCGCCGGCGAGGGCCAGCCACAGCGGAAGCGAAACGGTGTCCTGCATCCCCCCTCCTCGAGGGCAGTCTAGCCTAACGCCCGCGGCGCTCGCGCGCGAACAGGTACAGGCCGCTCGAGATGACGATGGCGGCGCCGATCCACACCGCGGCGTCGGGCACGCTGCCGAACACCAGGTAGCCGAACAGCGCCATGTACAGGATCTGCTGGTAGAGGAAGGGCGCGAGCGTGCTCGCCGGCGCGTAGCGGTGCGCCACCGCGAGCAGGTAATGCCCGGTGCCGCCGAACACGCCCATCAGGCACAGCAGGAGCCACTCGAAGGCGCCGGGCGGCGATTGCCAGGCGGCGAGCGCGAACGGCGCGAGCACCACGCTCGCCACCACCGCGGGCAGGAACTGGATGGTCTCGGGCGGGTCGTAGGCGGCGAGCTTGCGCGTCATCAGGTTGAAGGCGGCATAGAGCACCGCGTTGACGATCGACAGCAGCATCGCCGGGTGGAAGGCCGCCGAGCCCGGGCGCACGATGACCAGCACCCCGGCGAAGCCGACGAGGATCGCCGCCCAGCGCTTCGCGTCCATGCGCTCGCCCAGCAGCGGCGCGCTCATCAGCGCGATGAGGATCGGCACCGTGAAGAAGATCGAGGCGGTGACCGTGAGCTGCAGGTACTGCAGCGCCCAGAAGTTCATGCCGGTCATGGCGCAGAACATCAGCCCGCGCGCGACGTGCCAGCGCAGGTGGCGGGTGCGCACGAGGGCCCTGCCGCGCAGGGGAAAGAGCAGGGCGGAGGCGAGCAGCGTCTGCGTGAGAAAGCGCAGCCACACCACGATGATCACGGGCACGCTCTGCACCAGCCATTTCGCGCTGCCGTCGAGCAGCGTGAACAGGACGTAGGTGAGGGAAATGAGCCCGATGCCCGTGAGTCGGTTACGCGCGCTGTCGGCGTGCAGCACTACAGCGCGCGCTTCACCGCGCTCGTCACCGCGCGCGTGTCGTGCACGCCGCCAAGATCGGGCGTGAACACCTGCTCCTCGGTAGTGCGCTCGATCGCTTTCATCAGCCGCGCGGCGGCCTGCGGCTCGCCGAGGTGCTCGAGCATCATTGCCGCGGTCCAGAAGGTGGCGATCGGGTTGGCGACGCCCTTACCGGTGATGTCGAAGGCCGAGCCGTGGATCGGCTCGAACATCGAAGGAAATTTTCTTTCCGGATTCAGGTTCGCGGTCGGCGCGATGCCGAGCGACCCGGAAAGCGCCGCGGCGAGATCCGAGAGAATGTCGGCGTGCAGGTTCGAGGCGACGATGGTGTCGAGCGAGGCGGGCTTGAGCACCATGCGCGTGGTCATGGCGTCCACCAGGATGCGGTCGGTCTTCACCTCGGGGTAATGTCTGGCCACCGCGAAGAAGATCTCGTCCCAGAGCACCATGCCGTGGCGCTGGGCGTTCGACTTGGTCACCAGCGTCAGCAGCTTGCGCGGGCGTTTCTTTGCCAGCTCGAAGGCGAAGCGGTGGATGCGCTCCACGCCCGATCGCGTGAACACCGAAGTCTCGGTGGCGACTTCTTCCGGCAGCCCCTGGTGCACGCGCCCGCCCGAGCCCGAGTACTCGCCCTCGGAATTCTCGCGGACGATCACCCAGTCGATGTCCTTCGCGTTGGCGAGCGGGCTCGTCACGCCCGGCAGCACGCGCGAGGGCCGCACGTTCGCGTACTGGTCGAAGCCCTGGCATATGGGGAGCCTCAGTCCCCAGAGCGAGACATGATCGGGCACGTCGGGCGCCCCCACGGCGCCGAAGAAGATGGCGTCGAAGTTCTTGAGCTTCTCCAGTCCGCCCTCGGGGATGTAGGCGCCGGTCGTCTTGTAGCGCGCCGAGCTCCAGTCGAAGTGCTCGTAGGCGAGCGCGAAGTCTTCCTTGGCGGCGAGCGCGTCGAGGACCTCGATGCCGGCGGGAATCACCTCGTTGCCGATTCCGTCCCCGGGGATGGCGGCGATTCTGTAGGATTTCACTGACCGATATGAAAGTTCTGAATCCGGGCGCATGGTACCGCGTCGCGCCGCTCGGCGCCGCGCTGCTCGCCGGCGCGTGCGGCAGCGAGCCGGAGGCTGCGCCCGAAGGCGCGCGTCCCGCGCTCGGCGTGGCGCGCGTGTTCCCCGCGCTGACGTTCGCGCGCCCGGTCGCCCTGCTGCAGGCGCCCGGAGACGGCAGGCGCTGGTTCGTCGTCGAGCAAGCCGGGCGCGTGCGCGTGTTCGACAACCAACCCGGCGCGTCCACGACCCGCACGTTCGTCGATATCGGCGCTCGCGTGAGCGCATTCGGAGAAGCGGGCCTGCTCGGCATGGCCTTCCACCCGGATTTCCCGCGGGACCCGCGCGTCTTCCTGTCGTACACCGCGCCAAGCCTCGTATCGCGCATCTCCGCGTTCGCCCTGGGCGCCGACGGCAGCCTCGATCCGGCGTCGGAGCGCATCCTGCTGGCGATCGAGCAGCCCGAGAGCAACCACAACGGCGGCCAGATCGCTTTCGGGCCGGACGGCTACCTTTACGCGGGCTTCGGCGACGGCGGCGGCGGCAACGACCGGCACGGCGCGATCGGCAACGGGCAGTTGATGACCACATTGCTCGGCAAGATGCTGCGCATCGACGTGCGTCCCGCGTCGGGCTACGGCATACCGCCCGATAATCCCTTTGCAAGCAACCCGCGATGCGGGCGCGACGGCACGGGATCCGCCCCTTGCCCCGAGATCTACGCGTGGGGCTTGCGCAACCCCTGGCGCTGGAGCTTCGACCGGCAGACCGGCGCGCTGTGGGCGGGCGACGTGGGCCAGGGGGCGCTGGAGGAAATCGACCGCGTGACGCGCGGCGGCAACTACGGCTGGCGCTGCCGCGAGGGCACGCGCGACACGGGCCTCGCCTGCGGCGCGGCGGAAAATCTGCTCGCGCCAGTCGCCGAGTACGGGCGAGGGGAAGGCAAGTCGGTCACGGGAGGGTACGTGTACCGGGGCAGCGCGATCGCGGACCTGCGCGGCCGGTACGTGTTCGGGGACTTCGTGTCGGGGCGCGTCTGGCACATTGCGCATGACGCGAAGCCCACCTTGCGGATCGGCGGCGGCGCCGAGACGAGGCTGAGCATCTCCTCGTTCGCCGAAGGCGTAGACGGGGAGTTGTACGCCGTGGACTACGGCGGCCCGCTGTACCGGCTGACCGGCTCCTGATCAGGCGGCCCTGCGCGAGGCGCCGCGCACTGCATCGGCCACCGCCGCGCCGACCTCCATGGTCGACGCCTTGCCCTGCATGTCCGGCGTGTGCGGGCCTTCGACGATGACGCGCTCGATGGCGCGCACGATGTCGGCGGCCGCCTCGCGATGGCCGAGATGCTCGAGCATCAGCGCCCCGGACCAGATCTGCCCGATGGGGTTGGCGATTTTCTTCCCGGCGATGTCGGGCGCCGAGCCGTGCACGGGCTCGAAGATGGAAGGCGCGGTCTTCTCCGGGTTGATGTTGCCCGAGGGGGCGATGCCGATGGTGCCCGCCGTCGCCGGACCGAGGTCCGACAGGATGTCGCCGAAGAGGTTCGAGGCGACAATGACGTCGAAGCGGTCCGGGTTGAGCACCATCTGGATGGACAGGCCGTCGACGTGGTACTGGTCCGCGCGCACGTCCGGGTAGCGCTTCTTCATCGCCGCGAAGCGCTCGTCCCAGTACGGCATGGTGATGGAGATGCCGTTCGACTTGGTGCAGGAGGTGACGTGTTTCTTGCGCGTTTTCGCCAGCTCGAAGGCGTACTGCATGATGCGGTCCACGCCCTTTCTCGAAAACACGGCCTGCTGCGTCACCACCTCGCGCTCGCTGCCCTCGAACATGCGCCCGCCGACGTTGCCGTACTCGCCCTCCGTGTTCTCGCGCACCACCATGTAGTCGATGTCGCCGGGCTTGCGGCCGGCGAGCGGGCAGGGCAGCCCCTGGAACAGGCGCACCGGGCGCAGGTTCACGTACAGGTCGAACCAGCGCCGGAAATTGATCAGCAGCCCCCAGGCCGAGACGTGGTCGGCCACGATCGCGGGGTTGCCCACCGCGCCAAAGTAGATGGCGTCGAAGCCGCGCAGGATCTGCGGCGCGTCCTCGGGGCACATGCGCCCGTGCGCCTGGTACCAGTCGCAGCTCCAGGGAAACTCCTGCCACTGGAAGCGCAGGCCATGCTTCGCGCCCACGGCTTCCATCGCGCGCACGCCTTCGGGCATCACTTCGCGGCCGATGCCGTCGCCGGGGATCACTGCGATCTTGTAGGCGGTCATGGGCGCGAGTATAGCTAGAATCCGCCGATGAAAATCGCCGCCTTCGAGACCGCCAGCGAATGGTGCTCGGTGGCGCTGTGGCTCGACGGCGAAGTGCGCGCCGCAGAGGCGCGCGCCGGCCAGCGCCACGGCGAGCTCGTGCTGCCGATGCTCGAGGCGCTGCTCGCGCAGGCGCGCCTCGCGACCGGCGATCTGCAGGCCGTGGCTTTCGGCGCCGGGCCCGGGTCGTTCACCGGGCTGCGCATCGCCTGCGGCATCGCCCAGGGCCTCGCCTTCGCGCGCGGCCTGCCGGCGTGCGGCGTGTCGACGCTCGAGGCGCTGGCGGAGGAAAGCGGCGCCTCGCGCGTCGTCGCCTGCCTCGATGCGCGCATGGGCGAAGTGTATTATTCGGCGCTGGAAAAACAGGGCGCGCGCTGGCGGGCGGTGGTCCCCGCGCAATGCGTGCCGCCGGCGCGGGTGCCGCGGCCCCCGGGCGCGGGCTGGATCGGCTGCGGCAGCGGCTTTGCCGCCTACGGCAGCATGGGATTCGAGGTCGTGTATCCGGAGATCCATCCGGGCGCGGCGGCGGTGGCGCGGCTGGCGGCGCCGCGGCTGGCCGCGGGCGAGGGCGTCGATGCCGCGCGCATCGCGCCGGTCTACCTGCGCGACAAGGTCGCGCTGACGAAGGAGGAGCGCCGCAAGCGATGAGCGCCGTTCTGCAGGACCTGCCGCAGCTCGCGGCGATGCGCGACGCGGACCTCGACGAGGTGCTGGCGATCGAGCAGGCCGTCTACACCCACCCGTGGACGCGCGGCAACTTCGCCGACTCGCTGCGCTCGGGCTACGCATGCCGCACCTGGCGCGCGCACGGCGGGCTCGTCGGCTACTTCGTGCTGATGGCCGCGGCCGGCGAAGCGCACCTGCTCAACCTGTCGATCGCCGCCGCCTGGCAGCGGCGCGGCCACGGCACGGCGCTGCTCGGCGAGGCGATGCGCATCGGCCGCGACATGGGCGCGCGCAACATCTTTCTCGAGGTGCGGCCGAGCAACCTGCCGGGGCAGGCGCTCTACGAGCGCCTCGGCTTCAGGAAGATCGCGCAGCGCCGCAACTACTACCCGGCGCCGGACGGGCGCGAGGACGCGCTGGTGCTGAGCAGGGCGCTGTGAGCCGGCGGCTGGAGATTCTCGCCGAGATGGGTTTGACGCCTGTCTGGCGATTGCGGCAGCAAAAGACTCCCCCCGTTTCCGCAAGAGCGGCGGAAACGGGGGGATCTAGAGAAGAACAAATAGCGCGGATGGAATGGCCGGAGCTCAAGGCGACGGTCAAGGGCTGCACCGCCTGCGGCCTGCGCGCCGGCTGCACGCAGACCGTGTTCGGCGTCGGCGACGAAGCCGCCGACTGGCTGCTCGTCGGCGAAGCCCCGGGCGCGGAAGAAGACCGGCTCGGCGAGCCCTTCGTAGGCCAGGCCGGGAAGCTGCTCGACAACATGCTCGCCGCGCTCGGCCTCGCGCGCGGCAAGAACGTCTACATCGCCAACGTCCTCAAGTGCCGGCCGCCCGGCAACCGCAATCCCGAGCCCACCGAAGTCGCCACGTGCTCGCCGTACCTCGCGCGCCAGATCGAGCTCATCCAGCCCAAGCTCATCCTGGCGATGGGGCGCTTCGCGGTGCAGACGCTGCTCAACACCGATGCCACCATCGGCAGCCTGCGCGGCAAGGTGCACGCCTATCACGGCGTGCCGCTGGTGGTGACCTACCACCCCGCGTATTTGCTGAGAAACCTGCCGGACAAGGCGAAGGCGTGGGCGGATCTGGTGTTTGCGAGGAAAACCATCGCCGGTGGCTGAGGCAGTGCCGGGTTTGATTTTCTATGATCTCGGCTTTTCCGGCCGGGTGAATCTTCCGGCCGGAAAAGCCGAGACGTATTAAACGCAAAACCCGCGACGCGTTGCACTTCGCCGCCTGCTCAGTGTTTCTCCGACCGCGCAATCTCCAGCAGCGCCTCGATCTCGTCCCGGTGAACGCGCCGGTTGCGCCGGTACCAGACGAGCACCAGCGTCATGCTGCCGGCCATGAACAGGCCGAAGATGAAGATCACCGTGTAGATGGACAGGCCGGCGCCGAGCAGCGCCGAGTACACCGCGATCATGACCAGGATCGAGGCGTTCTCGTTGAAGTTCTGCACGGCGATCGAGCGGCCGGCGCCCATGAGGTTGTGGCCGCGGTGCTGCAGCAGCGCGTTCATCGGCACCACGAAGTAGCCGGCCATGGCGCCCATGGCGACGAGCAGCGGGATGGCGATCGCCACGCTGCCGACGAAGTTCATGACGATGATGACCAGGCCCATGCCGATGCCTAGGGGAATCACGCCCACGGCGCGATCGAGCGACACGCGCAGCGACGCCAACACGGCGCCGAGCGCGATGCCGAGCGCCACCACGCCCTGCAGGATGGCGGCGCGCGACAGGTTGTAGCCGAGCGCGGCGCGCGCCCATTCGATGACGATGAACTGCAGCGTGGCGCCCGCGCCCCAGAACAGCGTGGTCACGGCGAGCGAGATCTGCCCGAGCCGGTCGGTCCACAGGCGGCGGCAGCAGTTGTAGAAATCGCGCAGCGTCTCCGCCGGATACGCGGGCAGCGGCTTCAGCGCCACGCCGGTGCGCGGCACGTACAGGTTGAAGACGGCGGCCGCCACGTACACGGCGACGATGAGGGCGATGGCGGCCTCGGCCGGGCTGTCGATGCCGGTGTCGAAATGCGGCACGTCGTAGCCCAGCAGGCGGCCCGAGACGCGCGCGCTGATGAGCACGCCGCCGAGCACCGTGCCGAGGATGATGGAGCAGACGGTCAGCCCCTCGATCCAGCCGTTGGCGATCACCAGCTTGGTGGGCGGCAGGTATTCGGTGAGGATGCCGTACTTGGCCGGCGAGTAGGCGGCGGCGCCCAGGCCGACCAGCGCGTAGGCGGCGAGCGGGTTGACCTGGAAAAGCATCAGCGCGCAGCCGACGATCTTGATGGCGTTCGACACGAACATGACGTGGCCCTTGGGCAGGCGGTCGGCGAAGGCGCCGACGTAAGGGGCGAGCGCCACGTAGGAGATGACGAAGAAGAACTTGAGATACGGGGTGAGCCAGGTGGGCGAGTGGCTCTGCATGAGCATCGCGATCGCGGCCACCAGCAGCGCGTTGTCGGCGAGCGACGAGAAGAACTGCGCCGCCATGATGATGTAGAAGCCGAGGCTCATGGCGGCGCACTTATAGCACGCCGCGAGCGGTAGGCTATGCTTACGGCCCCATGCCGCGCCCGATCCGCGCCGTCGTCAAGGCGTCCGCCCTGCGCCACAATCTGCAGGTGGCGCGCGAGGCCGCCGGCGAGGCGAGAATCTGGGCGGTGGTGAAGGCGAACGCCTACGGCCACGGACTGGAGCGCGCGGCGCGCGCGCTCGACGCGGCCGACGGCTTCGCGCTGCTCGATTTCCAGGAGGCGGTGCGCCTGCGGCTGGCCGGAATCACGAAGCCGATCCTCATGCTGGAGGGATTCTTCAGGCCGCTCGACGTCAACCTGCTGTTCAAGTACGGGCTCACCCCGGTGATCCACAACCCCGAGCAGGTCGAGCTGCTCAAGCACATGGACTTCCCGGCCGAGCTGGACCTGTACCTGAAGGTGAACAGCGGCATGAACCGGCTCGGCTTCGGCGTGGACGACGTGCGCCTCATGTACAACGCGCTGCGCCTGCACCCGAGAGTCGGCAGCATCACGCTGATGACGCACTTCGCCGACGCCGAAGGGCCGGGCGGCGTGCACGACCAGCTGCGCTGGTTCAACGAGCTGGTAAAGCCCTTCGCGGCGCCGCGCTCGCTCGCCAACTCGGCCGCGCTGCTGCGCTTCAAGGAGGCGCGCGAGGGCTGGGTGCGCCCCGGGATCATGCTCTACGGCTGCTCGCCGTTCGTCGACTGGAGCGCGGACGAGATCGGCCTGCAGCCGGCCATGACGCTCAGCTCCGAGCTGATCGCGGTGCAGAACCTGGCGCCGGGCGAGCGCGTGGGCTACGGCTTCAGCTTCGAGGCGGAGGCGCCGATGACGCTCGGCGTGGTGGCCTGCGGCTACGCCGACGGCTATCCGCGGCACGCGCCCACGGGAACGCCCGTGCTGGTGAAGGGCCGGCGCACGCGCCTCGTCGGGCGCGTGTCGATGGACATGATGTGCGTGGACATCACCGACATCGAGGAGGCCTACATCGGCACCGCGGTGACGCTGTGGGGGGAGGGCCTGTCCGCCGACGAGGTCGCCGCCGCCGCGGGCACGGTGAGCTACGAGCTGCTGTGCGCGCTCGCGCCGCGCGTGCCGGTGCGCGAGGAAGCCTGATGGCGAAGGCGAAGTCCGTGTACCTGTGCGCCGAGTGCGGCGCCAGCGCGCTGAAGTGGATGGGCATGTGCCCGTCGTGCGGCGAGGCCGGCACGATGAGCGAGCAGGCGGCGGAGCGCGGTGCGCGCAGTCGCGGCGCCGCGCCGGCGGCGAGCCCGGTGCCGCTCGCCGGGATCGAGGCGCGCGAGGTCGAGCGCGTGGCCACGGGGCTGGCCGAGCTGGACCGTGTGCTCGGGGGCGGGCTGGTGGCCGGGCAGGTCACGCTGATCGGCGGCGATCCCGGCATCGGCAAGTCGACGCTGCTGCTGCAGGCGCTCGCCGCGCTCGGCGCGCAGCGCAAGGTGCTGTACGTGTCGGGCGAGGAGTCCGCCGAGCAGGTGGCGCTGCGCGCGCGGCGCCTGGGCGTCGGCGCCGCGCGCGTGGGCCTGCTCGCCGAGATCCAGCTCGAGCGCGTGCTCGGCGCGCTGCAGGCGGCGCGGCCCGAGGTGGCGGTGGTGGACTCGATCCAGACGCTGTGGTCCGAGACGCTGCAGTCGGCGCCCGGCTCGGTGGCGCAGGTGCGCGAATGCGCCGCGCAGCTCACGCGCCACGCGAAGAAGGCGGGCACGGCGCTGTTCATCGTCGGCCATGTCACCAAGGAGGGCGCGATCGCCGGCCCGCGCGTGCTCGAGCACATCGTCGACACGGTGCTCTATTTCGAGGGCGATCCGCACTCCGCGTTCCGCCTGGTGCGCGCGGTGAAGAACCGCTTCGGCGCGGTGAACGAGCTGGGCGTCTTCGCCATGACGGACGCCGGGCTGCGCGCGGTGGCCAACCCCTCGGCGCTGTTCCTGCAGCGCCACGAAAAGGACGTCGCCGGCTCCTGCGTGCTCGCCACGCTCGAGGGCACGCGCCCGCTGCTGGTGGAGATCCAGGCCCTGGTGGACGCGGCGCACGCGCCCAACCCGCGGCGGCTCACGGTGGGGCTGGAGCCGAACCGCCTGGCGATGCTGCTCGCCGTGCTGCACCGGCACGCGGGCGTCGCCACCCTGGATCAGGACGTGTTCGTGAACGCCGTGGGCGGCGTGCGCATCGGCGAGCCGGCGGCCGACCTGGCGGCGGCGCTCGCCATCGTGTCCTCGCTCACCGACCGGCCGATCCCGGGCAAGCTCCTCGCCTTCGGCGAGATCGGGCTCGCCGGCGAGGTGCGCCCCGCACCGCGCGGCCAGGACCGCCTGAAGGAGGCGGCGAAGCTCGGCTTCGAGCGCGCGATCGTGCCGCAGGCGAACAAGCCGAAGGGCGGGATCGCCGGGCTGGAGGTCATCGCCGTCGAGCGCGTGGACCAGGCGGTGCGGCTGCTGCGCGAGCTTTGATCATACCGGCGGCGGGTTGCGCTCGCCGTAGATCGCGCGCTGGTGCCAGTAGGGGTAGGCGAGGGGCACCGCGCTCGCGGCGTCGAGCTTCGCGATCTGCGCCGCGGTCAGCGACCAGCCCGCGGCGCCGAGGTTGTCGCGCAGCTGCGCTTCGTTGCGCGCGCCGATGATGACGGACGCCACGCTGGGCCTTTGCAGCAGCCAATTGAGGGCCACCTGCGGGATGCTCTTTGCGGTCTCGCCGGCCACCTCGTCGAGCGCGTCGACCACGCGGTAGAGGCGCTCCTCGGGGACCTGCGGGCCGCGCTCGGCGGTGACCGCGGACGCGAGCCGCGTGCTCTGCGGGACGGGCCGGCCGCGGCGGAATTTGCCGGTGAGCCGGCCCCAGGCGAGCGGGCTCCATACCAGCGTGGCGATGCCCTGGTCGAGGGCGAGCGGCATCAGCTCCCATTCGTAGTCGCGTCCGGCGAGCGAGTAGTAGGCCTGGTGCGCGACGTGGCGCGCGAGACCGTATTTCTCCGCCACCGCCAGCGACTTCATCAGCTGCCAGCCGGAAAAGTTGGAGCAGCCGAGGTAGCGGATCTTCCCGGCGCGCACCATCGCGTCCAGCGTCTGCAAGACCTCTTCGACCGGCGTAAAGGCATCGAAGCCGTGGAGCTGGTAGAGATCGATGTAGTCGGTGCCCAGGCGCCGCAGGCTCGCGTCGACGGCGTTGGTCAGGTGGTGCCGCGACGAGCCGACCTGATTCGGGCCGGGACCGCGCCGGAAGCTGCCTTTCGTAGAGACGAGCACCTGGTCGCGGCGTCCCCGGATCGCTTGGCCGAGGATTTCCTCGGCGAGCCCGCCCGAGTACACGTCGGCGGCGTCGAACAGGGTCACGCCGGCCTCCAGGCAGATGTCGACCAGCCGCGTCGCCTCGGCGACGTCGGTCGCGCCCCAGGCCTTGAAGAATTCGGTGCCGCCGCCGAAGGTGCCGGTGCCGAGGCTCAATGCGGGAACCTTCAGGCCGGAGGCGCCCAATTGCCGGTATTCCATTGATGTGCTCCTCTATGCGTAGGTCA
>Ga0214472_10004562_pt1 | contig 14625 bp, 12 predicted proteins | sample RVTome_6_FD_207662 | JGI IMG/M metagenome (GOLD analysis project Ga0214472, IMG submission 207662) | Soil microbial communities from uranium-contaminated site in the Upper Colorado River Basin, Wyoming, United States - RVT140D175 | ecosystem: Environmental > Terrestrial > Soil > Contaminated >...
CACACTCGCGTCAGGCGATATCGAGGATCGCGCCGATCGTCCGCGACAGCGTGCGCCACGAGGCGGTATCCGCCTCGAGCTGTTTGCGTCCCGCGCGCGTCAGCTCGTAGTACTTGGCGTTGCGATTGTTGTCGGACGGTGCCCACTCCGCTTTGATCCACCCACGACGCTCGAGACGGTGGAGCGACGGATACAAGGATCCCTGCTGCACTTGGACGACGCCGGTCGAGATCTGCTGGAGCCGCCCGGAAATGGCCCACCCGTGTTGAGACCCGAGCGACAAGGTCTTGAGGATGAGAAGGTCGAGCGTTCCCTGCGGCAGATCCATCCGTTTGGCAGCCATCAGCGTCTTCCTTAATGCTTCGACAGGGAATTCTACCGATTCTCTTGACGAAGCGCAAGGGGAGAGGGTTGATCGGCGTCAGGCCCACGGCCCGGCCAATTGATGCATCTGTTGGCGCTGTTAGGTTGTCAGGCGTCGCGCCTGCGTCGCATCACGATTCCCGCACGCCGCGCATCTCGGATTCCTCGCCACCAGAGCCTGCGGCTTCAGAGCATTGCCGCCGGATCCATCGACTCTTGGGGAATCGCGTTTCCGTTGTTTGTATCCACTTGGAACTGGCGAGCCTCGTAGGAATCGAACCGCGGGGCCGCCGCACAGTGACACTCACAGGATCCGTATCGACTCACCCAAGCGCGCCGCCGGCGCGAACTGTGACATGGGCGACAGCCATCCCGGCGAAGGTGGCGGGATCGAGGGCCTCGACCTCGACGAGGATGCCGTCGAGCAGCCGCGTGAGGCCGACCGCGCCGGCGACGCCGATGACGAGGCCGATGCCGGCGATCGCGGCGCCGGTCGCGACAACGGACCGCATCACGCGCGCGGGCGCCGCGCCCAGCGCGAGGCGCAGCCCGATTTCGCGCGTGCGCAGCGACACCGCGTACGAGAGCACGCCGAACAGCCCGACCGCCCCGAGCATGAGCGCTATCGCGGCCGCGATGCCCAGCGTCATCATCGTGAACGTGAACTGGACGATCGAGCCCTCCACGACCTCGTCCATCGTCTGCATCGCGGCGATCGGCATGTCGCCGTCGAGCGACCAGACGGCCTGTCGAATCGCGTCGGCGCGGCTCGCCAGGTTCGGGCCGCGAAGCGCAAACGTCAGCAGCCGCGGCGTGCCGTTCGGCGCCGTCTCGTTCAGACCGTAGTAGACGAGCGGCTGCGGATCCTCGCGCAGGCCCTCCTGTCTGACCGTACCCGCGACGCCGACGACCGTGAACCAGGCGGTGCCCGGTCCCACCCTCGTCGCGGTTCGGGCGCCCGGAACTGGACACGGGCATTCCGGCCGCCTGGAGCGGGGCGGTGAGGCCATCGGGCGAGCGGGCTCCCTTGGGCGGCGCGATAGAATGCCCCGCCGTGTTCAAGCGTCCGCTCCCGCCTCCGCAACTCCTGGCGCTGGGAATGGCGGGTGTCATCGTCGCGGGCACGCTGCTGCTGGCGCTGCCGGTGTCGGCGGCGGCCGGCGAGAGTCTCGGCTGGTCGGCCGCATTCTTCACCGCGACGTCGGCGGTATGCGTGACCGGCCTGATCGTCGTCGATACGCCCACGGCGTTTTCCGGATTCGGCGAGGCGGTTGTACTCGCTCTGATTCAGGTTGGCGGTCTCGGGTACATGACCGTGTCGACGTTGATTGCCGTCTTCCTGGGCCGCCGGGTGTCGCTGGGCGATCGGCTGCTGCTGCAAGCCTCTCTCAACGTGGCGTCGAGGCGAGACCTCCTCCAGTTCGTCAAGACGGTCGTCAAGCTGACGGTCGTCGCCGAGGCGCTAGGCGCCGCGATCCTGACGCTTCGGTGGTGGCCGGAATTCGGGCTGGCCCAGGCCTCCTGGCTGGGCCTCTTCCACGCGGTGTCGGCGTTCAACAACGCCGGCTTCAGCCTCTTCTCGACGAGCCTGGCCGGCTGGCGCGGCGACGTTGCCGTGAACCTGACGGTGATGGCGCTGGTCATCGTTGGCGGCACCGGGTATCTGACGGTCACCGAAGTCGGACGGGTGCGACGTTGGCAACGGTTGTCGCTGCACACGCGCCTCGTTCTGGTGATGACGGCGACGCTCCTGGCCGGCGGGGCCGTCGCCTACTACGCGATCGAGCGCGCCAACGCGGCCACCCTCGGCGCCCTGCCCGCCTTCGAAGCCGGATTGGCCGCCGCCTTTCAATCGGTGACAACCAGGACCGCCGGCTTCAACACGATAGACATGCAGGCCCTTCAACCGGCGGCGCTGTTCCTGACGCTGATGCTCATGTTCATCGGCGGCGCTCCGGGCGGGACGTCCGGGGGCGTGAAGGTGACCACGTTCGGCATCACCGTGCTCGCGCTCCTGGCCACCGTGCGGGGCCGGCGGGACGCCACGTTGTTTTGGAGGAGGCTCCCTCTGGGGCTGGTGGCGCGGTCATTCCTGATCTGCCTCACGGGCTTTCTGGCCCTCAACGTGGTTGCCGGCCTGCTGCTCGTCGTGCAGGGCGGCCCGTTGCTCCCCGTGCTGTTCGAGGCCACTTCGGCGTTCGGAACAGTAGGACTGTCGACCGGTGCCGAAGGGTCTCCGGTCAGCCTCAGCGGCGACTTCGCGAATCCGGCCAGGCTGCTCATCTGCCTCCTGATGTTCGTCGGCCGAATCGGGCCGCTCACGATCGCATTCGCCCTCGCGGGGCGCCACCCGACGTCGCGCGTGCGCTACCCTGAGGAACGCGTTCTCATCGGCTGACGCTGGAGGCGGAATGACCAAACGACAATTCGCCGTAATCGGGCTGGGCCGCTTCGGGTCAGCCATCGCCACGACTCTGGTGGAACTGGGTCAGGACGTGCTCGGCATCGACAGCAATGAGGCGAACGTTCAGGCGCTCGCCGAGCGCGTGCCGCATCTGATGTGCCTCAACGCCATGGACCGGCGGGCGCTCGTCGAAGCCGGCGTGCCGGAAATGGACGTCGGCGTGGTGTCCATCGGAAGCAACATCGAATCCAGCCTCCTCATCGTCGTCACGCTCCAGGAACTGGGCATCAAGACCATCATGGCCAAGGCGACGACCGCCATCCACGGGCGGATCCTCGAACGGCTCGGCGTCGACCGCGTCGTGTACCCGGAGCGTGAGATGGCGCAGCGGGCCGCTCACAGCCTGGTCGTGCCCAACGTCATCGACCACATCGGCCTTTCGCGGGACTTCAGCATCATCGAGATTCCCACGCCGCCGCGGTTTGCCGGCCGGACGCTCAGAGAGATCGAGCTGCGCGCCCGGTACGGGCTGACGCTGATTGCCATCAAGCGACGCGCGTCCGACGACCAGGCCGTGACCACGATCGTGTCTCCCAACGCGGACGAGCTGATCCGCGCGGGCGACACGCTGACGATCGTCGGGAACAACCGGCAACTGGCAGAGCTCGAGCAGTTGATCGCCAAGGGCTGACTCACCCGTCGGCGACGGGCGCACGAGCGCCCGCGCGGTCCCAGGCCCTGACAATCCGACCATAATGAACCCGGGCTTGTCTCAGCAGATCCGGCTCGCGGCCGGGGGAGGAGGACCCGATGGGTTCAGCACTGTGGGATACCGCGGTCGGTCAGGCCGTGACGGAGGTCCTGCGTCGCACGGTCGAGTACCTGCCGAGCGTGGCCGCCGCGGCCGGCTTGATGCTCACCGGATGGCTCGTGGCCGTCATCCTGCGCGTGGTGTCCTCGCGCGTTCTAATGGGCCTGCTCGCGCTTGTCGGGCGGCAGCCGTGGGTCGGCCAGGCCCTCGAGCGCAGCCGGCTCGGGCCCGGCTTCGCCGGTCTGGCGAGCCGGGTGATCTACTGGCTGGTGATCACGCTGTTCGCGGCGGCCGCCGTCGAGCGGCTCCAACTGCCGCTTGCGGCCTCGCTCGTGAGCGCGCTCGCGGCCTACCTGCCGCGCGTGCTCGTCGGTCTCGCGATCGTGTTCGCCGCGCTCGTGGCTGGCCAGTTCGCCCGTGGCGGCGTCAGCTCGGCCGCCGCCGCTGCCGGCCTGCCGCAGGCGGCGCTGCTTGGCGCCACGACGCAGATCGTGCTGCTCTTCTTCGGCGTCGTCACGGCCGCCGACGTGCTGGGTATTCAGAGCACGCTGCTCACCGTCGTCGTCGCCGTCGCCATCGGGGCGCTGCTCGGCGGCGCGACGCTCGCGTTCGGGCTGGGCTCCGGACCCGCCGTCGCCAACATCATCTCGATGTTCTACGTCCTCAAGACCTACCGGGTCGGGCAGCACGTCCGTGTCGGCCACATCGAGGGCGAGATCGTCGAGATCACCCAGACCGGAGTGGTGATTGCCGTCCCCGAGGGGCGGATGCTGGTTCCCGGCAAGCGCTTCACCGACGACGTGTCGCTGCTCATCACCGGAGGTCGGGTATGACGGAAGCCCACGCGGTCGTCGAGGCCTACGTGGCGGCACAGCCCGGTGACGCCGGCCTGGCCGCGTCGGCGCTGGCCACCGCTGACGCGACCGCGCTCGTGGCCGACCTGGCGCCCGCCTCGGCCGCGACGCTCTTGCAGCACATGGCGCCGGGCGCCGCCGCCGCGTGCCTGGCGGCGCTCGACGGCGACACGGGCCCGGCCGTCAGCCGCGAATTGCCGATCGAGATCCTCGCCGGCCTGCTGCGCCGGACCGGCGACCGGGCGGCGCCTCTGCTCGACGCCCTCGAGCCCGACGTGGCCGACCCGGTTCGGCGGCTGCTCTCGAGCCCGGATGGCACCGCCGGCGCCGTCATGGACCCGACGGCGATGACCATTCCGGCCGCATCCACGGCACGCGAGGCACGCGCGCTCGTGCAGCGCGAGGCCGTCCGCCTGCCTGACTACGTGTACGCCGTCGACGCGCGCCAGGTGCTCGCCGGCGTCGTCGACGTCGCGGCGCTCATGGCGGCGCCCGCCGACGCGCCCGTGACGTCGGTCACGCGGGGCGGCATCGACTGGGTGCGGGTCGAGATGCCGCTCGAGGCGGTCGAGGCACATCCCGGCTGGCTGCGGTTCGACGTGCTGCCGGTCGTCGATGCCGACCAGCGGTTCGTCGGTCTGATCCGGCACCGCCGCCTGCGCCAGATGCGCAAGGAGGGCGGCGCGGCCAGCGGCGACGATGGCGCGCTCCGCACGCTGGTCGCGCTGGGCGAGGTGTACTGGCTCGGCCTGTCGGGGCTGATGCACGGCATCGCGGCCGCGGCCGCGGCCAACGCGCCGGTCCCCGGTTCCGGCGGGGAGGGCCGGCGATGACGGCGTCCGCTTCGGCCGCCACCGTGCTGGTCCGCCGCTTCGTCGCGCGGCATCCGGGCGACGCGGCGCGCGCGATGCAGGACCTCGATCCGGAGCGGGCGGCGGCGGTCGTCGCCACCGTCGATCCGCCCTCCGCCGCGCGTCTCCTGTCGCAGGTCGGACCGGACCTGGCCGCGGCGATCCTGCGGCACCTGTCCACGGACACGATTGGCGTGCTCGTGGCGCTCGTCGAGCCCGAGAGGGCGGCGCCGATTCTCGCCCGGCTGGCGCCGGAGGTTCGCGACGGCTTCCTGGCCGGCGCTCCGGCGCTGCGCGCCGCCGAGCTGCGGCGCTACTTGAGCTATCCCGAGGAGAGCGCGGGGCACCTGATGGACCGGCACGCGCCGGTGTTTCGCGCCGATGCGCGGGTCGCGACGGTGGCGCAGACCCTGCGGGAACGAGGCCGGCGTGACGACCAGGTGGCGCTCGTCACCGACGCGGACCAGCGGCTGGTGGGCACGCTGCCGCTGACCGCGATCCTGCTCGCCGATCCGGGCGCGCGGCTGGCGGATCTGGGCCCGGCGGCCGCGCCCGCCGTCGAGGCGCTCACGCACCGCGACGAGGTGGCCGAGATCCTGAGCGCGCATCCGTTCGGCGCGCTCGCGGTCGTCGATCTCGATCGACGGCCGCTCGGCGTGCTGCGCCAGGCGGCGCTCGTCCAGCTCGCCGCCCTCGACGCCACAGCCGACATGCAGAGCATGGTCGGGGCCAGCCGCGAGGAACGGGCGCTGTCGAGCGCGGCCTTCGCCGTGCGCAAGCGGCTCCCGTGGCTGCAGATCAACCTCGTCACCGCGTTCCTCGCCGCGTCGGTGGTCGGGCTGTTCGAGAGCACGATCGCGCAGTTCTCGGTGCTCGCCGTGCTGCTGCCGGTCGTGGCCGGGCAGTCGGGCAACACGGGCGCCCAGTCGCTCGCCGTCACGATGAGGGGCCTGACGCTGCGCGAGATCAGCCTGCGCAACTGGTTCCGCGTCGTGTTGAAGGAGTCGTCGGTCGGCCTGATCAACGGCATCGCCGTCGCGGCGGTCACGGCTGCGGGCGTCTACCTGTGGAGCGGGTCGGCGGGCCTGTGTCTCGTCATCAGCCTCGCGATGGTGCTGTCGATGACGATCGCCAGCATCGCGGGCGCCAGCGTGCCGCTTGCGCTCGACCTCGCCGGCCAGGATCCGGCGCAGTCATCGTCGATCATCCTGACGACCGTGACCGACGTCGTCGGGTTCTTCAGCTTCCTCGGGCTGGCGGCGACGTTCTCGGCGCTGTTGCCGACGTAGGCGGCCTTCCGGCCGCTCGGTCACGGGCGGGCTGAAGCCCGCCCCTCCGGCCGCTCCGCCTCGAGCGCGTGCGCCGCAACGGGCAGCCGGATCGCGACGGTCGTACCGGCGCCCGGCTGGCTCACGCACGTGATTCGCCCGCCGTGCTGCTGCACGATGGTCTCGGCCACGGGGAGCCCGAGGCCGGCGCCGCCGGCGTCGCGGCTCCGCGCCGGGTCGGCGCGGAAGAACGGCTCGAACACGCGCTCGAGGTCGGCCGGCGCGATGCCGATGCCCGTGTCGCGGACCGTGAGATCGACGTGTCCGCCGGCTTCCGCCGCGCCGATCGTCACCGTGCCGCCCTCCCGGTTGTACTGAATCGCGTTGACGACGACGTTGGTGAGCGCTTCGCCGAGGCGGGCCGGTTCACCGCGCACGCACACCCCCGCGGGGGCGTGCTCGAGCGTCACCGATCGCGCCGCGGCGAGCGGCGCGACGTCGGCGACGACGCGCGCGACGAGGGCGTCCAGATCGATCGGTTCCAGCTCGCGCCGGCCGGTGTCGGCGCCGGCGCGGGCCAGGGCGAGCAGGCGCTCGACGATGGCCGTCATGCGATCGACGGCGCGGCGGCAGACGTCGAGCGACTCGCGGTAGGCCGCAGGCTCCCGGGGCCGGGCGAGCGACCACTGGATCTCCGTGCTCAACGTGGCGAGCGGCGTGCGCAGCTCGTGCGAGGCGTCCGCCGTGAACTGCTTCTGCCGCTCGACGGCGTCGTGCAGCCGGTCGAAGGCCTCGTTGAGCGCCCGGGCGAGGTGTTCGAGCTCGGTCTCCAGCTCGGAGAGCGGAATGCGGGCGTTGAGGTCGCCGGCGGACATGGCCCGCGCGGTGCGGCTGATGCGATCGACCGGCGCCAGCGCGCGTCCGACGAGGAACCAGCCTCCGCCGAACGCGACGAGGACGGCGCCGAGTCCGATCGAACCGAGCTGGCCGGCGAGCGCCCACACGTCGGCCCGCGCGTCGGCGAGGCTCCGGCCGACGAGCACGCTCGCGCCGGCGGCGGCCGGCACCGTCAGCTCGCGCCGGCCGGCGCGCGTGCGCACACCGGGCGCGGCCGGCGGAGGCACGTCGAGGGCCGGATCGGACCGGTCGATGAGCGCGCCGGCCGACGTCCAGGCGACGTGATAGAGCGCCGGTCCGGAGCCGGCGGCCGGCTCGGGCTGTCCGGCTCCCGGCAGCGTGAGGTCGAAGGTGCCGTCTGGAGCCGCTTCGAGCGCGGCGGACAGCGCCGCCGCCCGCGTCTCGAGTGCCGCGTCCACCTCGTCGAGGCGCGCCCGCCACGCGAGCACGGCAACCGTGGCGACGAACACGGCAATCACGACGGCCAGCAGCGCCGTATACCAGACCAGGACGCGCGCGCGCAGCGAGCTAAGCATCGATCAGGTAGCCGAGTCCGCGCCGTGTGCGAATCAGCCGGGCTCCCAGCTTGCGGCGGAGCGCGGCGACGTGCACGTCGATGGCGTTCGACAGGAACTCGCGGTCGTCGGCGTAGAGATGATCCGAGATGGCCTGCCGGCTGACGACCGAGCCGCGCTGCCGGGCGAGCAGCTCGAGGATGCCGTACTCGCGCGCGGTCAACTCGACCTCGACGCCCGCGCGGTAGGCCCGTCGCGCCGCGACGTCCACGCGGACGTCGCCCAGATCGACCGACGGCGACGGGTGATCGGCCGCGCGGCGGATGAGCGCCCGCAGGCGGGCCACGAGCTCCTCGATGGCAAACGGCTTCGTGAGGTAGTCGTCCGCGCCGGCGTTGAGGCCGCCGACGCGATCGTCGAGGGCGTCGCGCGCCGTGAGCAGCAGCACGGGCGTCCGGCGGCCGGCGTTCCGCATCGCCTCGAGCAGGCTGAGCCCGCTCCGTCGCGGGAGCATGACGTCGAGCACGACGGCGTCGTAGTCGACCTCGAGCGCCTGGAACAGGCCGTCTTCGCCGTCGGGCGCCGTGTCGACCGCGAAGTCCTCGTCAGCCAGCGCGCGCGCCAGCGCGCGGCGCAAGTCGGGTTCGTCCTCGACGACGAGCAGCCTCATCGCGGCCGCTCCGGGTCGATGCGCAGGTCGTCGAACCAGACCTCGGCGTCGCCGACCGCGACGAGCCCCGCCAGGCCCGGGCCGAAGCGGTCGAGCCGCCGGTCGCGCTCGTTGATGACGCGGATGCCGCCGATGGAGACGTACACGGACGTATCGTCGTGCGCGACCTTCAGCGTGTGCCAGCCGTTCGGGTCGAGCTCCAGGTCGCCTTCGCGCTCGATCGTGATCCGGTTGCCGTCCACGATCCGGAGCATCGACAGCACGCCGGCCGGCAGGTCGAGGACGACGGCGTAGAAGTTCTGCGGGTCGTGGTAGCGCCACACGAGGCCGCCCGCGCGGGTGCCGCCCGCCAGCTTGAGGCGCGCCGAGACGACGAGGTCGCGGAGCGGATCCATCGCGGCCAGCGCGAGGGCGTATCCGGCGGCGCCGGCCTCGGCGTCGTGCGCGAGGAACCGCTCGCCCGGCCGCCAGCCGATCCGCCACACGCCGGGCGCCGGCTGCCGCATCGCGGCAAAGGTGAAACCGGACGGGGCGCGGTCGATCGCCTCGTCGTCGAAGGTCCGCACGCCGGCCGGCTGCGCGGCGAGCGTCGCGGCGAGCACCGCGCACGATGCCAGGGCGCACGCGCCCGGTCGGAGGGTCAGCGGCCTGTTCACGTCGGTCGTTCCCGGCCATTGTAGTGTCCCAAGGTGAAGCGGAGGTGAAGGCGCCAGTCCCGCTCTTCATGGCCGCTTCATCGGCTGGTTGGTACAACTCGCACTCATGACACGACCGCTCGCGTTCTGCTGCCTGTGTGCGTGCCTCGCGCTGACTGCGCCGCCGGCGGAGGCCCAGGCCCCGCCCGCCGGCCAGGCCGCCCGGCTGCGGGTCTATCTCGATTGCCGTGGCGGCGGCGGCGGCGGCGGGGGCGGAGGCGGAGGCTGCTACGAGGAATACCTCCGGGACGAGATTACGTTCGTCGATTTCGTCCGGCAGGCTCAGGACGCCGATGTGCACCTGCTGTCCACGAGCAGCGAGACCGGCGGTGGTGGCCGAGAAGTCGTGCTGCGGTTCGTCGGCATGGGCCGTTTCGCCGGCGTGAATCAGGACCTGCGTGCCGTGTCAGTGACGGGCGATACCGAGAACACGCGGCGGGCGATCATTCACCGCACCGTGATGGTCGGGCTGCTCGCCTACATGGCGCGGGACGGGTTGCCCACGAGCGTCGATCTGGCCGTCCGGCCTGTCGAGGCCGAAGCGGGCGCCGGGCGGGCGGCGCCGCCGCGCGATCCGTGGAACGCCTGGGTGTTCAGCATCCGCGCCAGCGCGGAGCTGGACGCCGAGGAGAGCAGCCGCGACCGAAGCTGGGATCTGAACTTCGGCGCGGATCGGATCACCGAGGCGTGGAAAATGACGTTCGGCGCGAGCCTCGACCACTCGACCGAGGAGTTCGACCTCGACGAGGAGGATCCGGTGAAGGCGGTGCGTCGCGAGCGAGACGCGAACTGGTTCGTCGCGCGGAGCTGGGGGCCGCACTGGTCGTTCGGCTTCGACGGGCGCATGGAGTCGTCGACGTTCGGCAACACGACATTCTCGCTCGACAGCGCCGTCGCGGTCGAATACAGCGTGTTTCCGTACGGCGAGTACGCGACGCGGCAACTCCGCATTCAATACTCACTGGGCGTCGCGCACGCGCGGTACAACGAGGTCACGCTGTTCGACAAGCTGCGGGAGACCCATCCGGCGCACGAGATGTCGATCAATCTGGACCGCCGCGAGCCCTGGGGCTCGCTCGACGCGCGTCTCGAGTTCTCGCAGTTCCTGCACGACGCCGGCAAGTACCGGCTGGAAGCCAACGGCGACCTGAGCTTCCGCATCACGCGCGGCCTCTCGTTCAACGTCGAGGGCGGCGTGTCGCGGATCCACGACCAGCTCTCCCTGCCCCGTCGGGGCGCCACCCCCGAGGAGGTGCTCCTGCGCCTCCGCGAGCTCCAGAGCACCTACAACGTCAGCTTCGATCTCGGCGTGACATACTCCTTCGGGTCGCTGTTCAATAACGTGGTGAATCCGAGGTTTGGACGATAGGTTCTCGGTTCTCGGTTCTCGGTTCCCGCCGCGCACCGCGCACCGCGAACCGCGCACCGCGGAGGTTCGTCTACTTGACCGTGCTTTCCCACGACTTCCGCCAGGCCTTTCGCACGCTGTGGCACGCGAAGGGGTTCGCCACGGTCGCCGTGCTCTGCCTCGGTCTCGGGATCGGGCTGAACACGACGATCTTCAGCGTCGTGGACGGCGTGCTGCTGAAGCCGCTGCCGTACGAGGCGCCGGATCGGCTCGTGCAGGTCTTCTCGACCAACCCGCGCATCGGCGCCGACGAGGCCGGCGTCTCGTACCGGGACCTGGAGGATCTCGCGGCGGCTGCCTCGACGCTCAGCGCGGCCGCAGGGGTCCAGGATCGGAGCCTCACGGTCTCGGACGGCGGCGACACCGATCGGTACATCGGCGGCGGCATTTCCTGGAACCTGTTTCCGATGCTGGGCGTGACACCGCAGCTCGGGCCGGGGTTCACCGAGGCCGACGGCCGGCCTGGCGGCCGTCGCGTCGTCATCCTGAGCGATGCGATCTGGCGCGTTCGCTACGACGCCGACCCCGGGATCATCGGACGCACCGTCCTCATCGACGCCGTGCCGACGGTCGTCGTCGGCGTGATGCCGGAGCGGTTCGAGTTCCCCGAGCGCCTGAAGCTGTGGGTCCCGATCTGGGTGCTGGCGGAGACCGCGCCGCGCAGCGACCGCAGCCTGTTCTCCTTCGGCCGGCTGGCTCCGGGCGCGACACTCGAGCAGGCGCGCGCGGAGCTCGACACCGTCTCCGCGCGTCTCGCCGAGGAGTTTCCCGCCACGAATGAGGACTGGCGCGCCTCGGCGCAGGATCTGCGGGAGGCCTTCATTCCGGACGACGTCTCGCTCGTGATCTGGCTGATGATGGGCGGCGTCACGCTCGTCCTGTTCATTGCGTGCTCGAACGTCGCCAACCTGCTGCTGGCGCGCGCGTCGGCGCGCCGGCGCGAGCTCGCCGTGCGCGCGGCCCTCGGCGCCGGCCGCGGCCTCATCATTCGACAGCTCCTGACGGAAAGCGTCGTCCTGTCGCTCGTGGCCGTTCCGCTCGGACTCGTGCTGGCCGAGATTGGGTCGCGTCTGATCTTCCAGGCCATGCCCGTCGAGCAGGTGCCGTACTACATCACCTGGGAGGTCGACGCCCGGTCACGCGCCTGGGCCGTGTTCATCGCCGTGACCACGGCCGTGCTCTTCGGCCTGTTTCCCGCCTTGCAGGTCACGCGCGGCGGGCTGCACGACGACCTGAAGGAAGGCACGCGCGGCAACAGCGCCCGCAAGTCGCTGCTGCGCAGCTCGCTCGTGGTCGCGCAGGTCGCGCTGGCGCTCGTCTCGCTCGTCGGCGCGCTCATGTTCGTCCAGTCGTTCGCGAACCTCGATAGCTTTGCCGTCGGGTTCGATCCGAAGCCGCTGATGACGATGCGGACGGCGATGTCGGGCGAGGCGTATCAGGGAGAGGACGCCCGCGCCCGCCGCATGCGGGACATCCTCGAGCGGGTCGAGGCACTGCCGGGCGTCGAGGCCGCGTTCGCCTCGAACATGGTGCCTCTCGATGGCGGCGGCGGAGGCGGCGGCGTCGTCATCGACGGTCTGCCCAGTGAGCCCGGGCGCGAGCCGTTCATCGGGCTTACCGGCGTCACGCCGCACTTGCTGCGCACGCTGGGCGTCGCGCCGATTGCCGGCGGCGACTTCACCGATGCGCAGGGCTGGTCGCGCTCCGATGCGGCCGTGATCAACGAGACCATGGCGGAGCGGTTCTGGCCGAACCGGAGCGCGGTGGGCGGCCGGTTCCGGCTGGTGGGCCCAGCCGGCGCCGAAACCTGGTTCTCCGTCATCGGGGTCATCGCCGACATTCAGCAGGACGACATCGATCCCGGCGAGCGCCCCTTCCCGGCCGCCTGGGTCTCGTACCTCCATCAGCAGACGCTCAACACGGGGCTCACGATTCGCGTGTCGAGCGGCGACCCCGCGGCGATCACCTCCGCCGTCCGGGAGGCCATTCGCGCCTCGGATCCCCATCTGCCCGTCTTCCAGGTGGCGACGATGGAGGATCTCAGGCGGCTGGGCTACTGGGAGTACGGGATCTTCGGGTGGGTATTCGGCGTCATCGGGGTGGGCGGCCTCGTGCTCGCGGCGATTGGCGTCTACGGCGTGCTGTCGTACGCCGTGTCGCAGCGGGTGCCGGAGATCGGCGTGCGCGTGGCGCTCGGCGCCGCGCGACGTGACGTGATCCGCCTCATCGTCGGCCACGGGTTGTGGCTCGCCGGCATCGGAGTCGTGGTCGGCCTGGTGTTCGCACCGGCCGGCACCTACGCCGGCCGGACGCTCTTCTACAACGTCAGCCCGTTCGATCCGCTCACGTTTGCGGGCGTCGCGCTGTTCCTGTTTGCGGTCGCGTTTCTTGCGAGCTACCTGCCCGCGCTTCGCGCCACGCGCATCGACCCACTCGTCGCGCTCAGAGAGAATTAGGACCCTAAAAGCATCGGGGGCGCCCATGAAGGGACTCGCTTCGGGCCTTTTCACGTTGCTCGTCGTCGGACATCTGGGCGGGCGGCCTGCCGCGCAGGTCCAGACGCCGGCGTCGGGTCTGGTGGCCGGCTCACTGGTGGCTGCCGATTCCGGTCAACCCGTTCGCAAGGCGACCGTGACGCTGACCAGCACGACGACCCGGTCGAGGCTGACGGCCGAAAGCGACGGCGACGGCCGGTTCGTCTTCGATGCCGTGCCGCCGGGCGAGTACACGCTCCTGGCCACGCGGACCGGCTACGTGCCGATGGTCTTCGGCGCCAGAGCGCCGGGCGCGTCGCAGGGCGGCACGCCCGTTCGCGTCCAGTCGGGCGCGCGAGTCGAGAACCTGAGGATGTCGATGCCGCGAGCCGGCGTCATCGCCGGCACCGTCACCGACGAGTACGGCGATTCGGCCTACAACGTGCCAGTCCGGGCCCTGCGGTACGCCTACGACAACGGCCATCGCGTGGTTCGGGCGGCGGGCTCGGCCACTACCAACGACCTCGGCGAGTACCGCATTGCGAATCTCGAGCCGGGCGAGTACCTGGTGACGGCCGTGCCGCGTGACACCGTGGCGGCCGCGGCCGCACGCGCAGAGTCGATCCGGCGGATGCAGGCCGAAACCGCAGCCGCGGCGGCCGCCGGCGACCGCGAAGCCCGCGCGGCGGTGGCGACGTTGGCGCAAGCGCGCCGCGAAGGGCGGATGTCAGCACCGCCCGAACCGGTTGGATACGTGCCGACGTACTATCCGCGCGCCGTGCTCCCGTCGCTCGCGTCGGTCGTGCCCGTCAGCCTCGGCGGCCTGGTGGTCGGCATCGATCTTCGGCTCGACGTCGCGAGAACCGGCAGCGTGTCGGGCACGATCATGAACACCGATGGCCGGCCGATGCAGGGCAACCTCAAACTGATCCACCCGGCGTTACCCGTCACGCCCATCGGCGCGTGGTTCACCTCGTCGACACCCGACGGACGGTTCGCGTTTCACGGCGTGGTGCCCGGCAACTACGTGCTCGGCGGCAACAACTCGCCACCAGGGACTATAGGTGGTCCGCCCACGGCCGGCGGCGTCTTCCAGATGTCCGGCCCGGTGCCGGTCACGGTCACCGACAGCGGCGCCACACAGGCCGAGGTGCGCATGGAGCCCGTGTCGGCCATCTCGGGCCGCGTCAACTTCGACTCGATTACCGCGCCGTTCCGCCGGGAGGAGTTTCGGCTGAACTTCCTTCCCGTGACGACTCCCGCCGACTGGGAGATGGCGATCTATCGCGTCGTGCCTGCAGCCGACGGGTCCTTCGTTATCGAGAACGTGGTGGCGGCCCGCTACCGCGTGGGCGTCAGCGGCGCGCCCGAGGGCTGGGTGGTGGACTCGGCGATGGTCAACGGCCGAGAGACGG
>Ga0214472_10004564_pt1 | contig 14624 bp, 16 predicted proteins | sample RVTome_6_FD_207662 | JGI IMG/M metagenome (GOLD analysis project Ga0214472, IMG submission 207662) | Soil microbial communities from uranium-contaminated site in the Upper Colorado River Basin, Wyoming, United States - RVT140D175 | ecosystem: Environmental > Terrestrial > Soil > Contaminated >...
TCACCATTGGCTTCGGTGTTGCGCCACGCCCTGCCCACACGCATGGCAGGCATCGAACGTGAGGCGGGACAGTGGGCGGCACCAGCGGCGCGGATCGCCGCACTTCGCCCGCCGTGTGCCAATGACGCGTGGCGCGCCTATCACGCCTCGGCGTTACTGAACGCGGTTGCGCGCGGCGACGCGGGTGCATGGTGGCTTCGGCCGCTGCCAGGTGATGATGCGGCGACGTTGGTCGCCGACCTGGTGGCGCGCTGTGTGGCCGGTGGACGCGATGCGTTGGTGCTTTCACCCGACCCGGCTTCGCAGGTTCCTGCCGCCGCTTTGGCCCAGGCGCCCGGAGCGGGGGCTGATCTGCGCGCGACCGACAACCTGCCGGCGCGGTATCGCGCGTTTTTGCGGGCGCGATTGGGGCATGCGCTCGTGGCGGTGGGGGAGCGTGGTGGCGTGTTCACGCCGTTGCCACGATTGGGCTTGGTCGTGGTGGAAGACGAAGCCAACCCGGCATGGAAAGAGCAACGCAGTCCGCGACACCATGCGCGAGAAGTCGCCTTGGCGCGTGCGCATCTGGCTGGTGCCGTCTGCGTGCTGCTGTCGGACTTGCCCAGCGCCTTGTTGTGGCGGCACTTGGCGGATGGGCTGGTGCAGACCGTGGCGGTGGACCGTGTCGAGGAACGCCGCCGCGCACCCCGCATTGAGGTGGTGGATCGCTCAGACCCGCGGCCCGGCGCACGTCGCGCGCGGTTGAGCGACCCGGCGGCCCGCGCCTTGTCGGACGCGGTCAAGGCCGGTGGTGCGGCCGTGGTGTTGGCCGCACGCGGCGGTGAAGGCACGGCACTGGCATGCCGGGGATGCGGGGCGCGTCGGGAGTGCCCCAACTGTGGGGGCAGCCTGCGCACCGCCGACGGCGGGTATCGCTGCGCGGCCTGCGACTGGAACGGCCCGGCGTTTGCCTGCCAGCGCTGCGAAGCGACGCAGACATCGCCGTTGGCGGCGGGGGCTGGCCGGCTAGCGCAGGAACTGACCAAAGCGCACCGCGATGCCGACGTGATGCGCATGGAAGGCTTCGACGCGCCTGGCCCCGGTCGACTCCCGGCGATTGCCGTGATGACGCGCGGCAGCGTGGTGCGCCGGCCCGAGTGGCTGCACGGCCGTCGCGCCGATGTCGTGGTCCTGCCAGATGCTGATGCCTTGCTGAACCGTGCGGCACTGGAAGCGACGGAAGATGTCCTGCGGTTGTGGTTCGCTGTCGCGCGGTGGACTGACCATGTGGTGTTGCAAACCGCCGAACCAACGCACCCCGCAGTGCAGGCGCTGGTCCGCTGGGACCCGGTTGGCTTTTGGGAACGGGAGTTGGAACGCCGCGCACCGCTGGGGTTTCCGCCGGTGCGGTCGCTGGTGCGCATTTGGGCTCCCGCCGACTACGCCGATCAAGTCGCGGGTGCCTTGCGCGATGATCTGCCCCGCGACGATGAGGTGTTGGGGCCCGACCCGGCAGGGGCCTGCCTTGTGAAGTCTGCGCGTTTGCGTGGCACGCTTGATGCGCTTGTCCCGTTGCGTCACGCCTGGGCCAAGAGCGACCGTAAGGTTCGGGTCGAAGTCGATCCCGTGGTGTTTGACTAACGCGGTTGCCGCGAACAGGAGCTGGAACTCGTCATGGCTGTCCTTCCCATCCGCATCTTTGGTGACCCCGTGCTGCGCACCCGCGCGCACGACGTGGTCGATTTCGACGATGCGTTGCGCAAGTTGGCCGACGACATGCTGCAGACCATGCGTGCGGCCAACGGGGCGGGCCTGGCGGCCAATCAGGTGGGTGTCCTCAAGCGGCTGTTTACCTGGGAGCTTGGTCCGGACCTGCCCGACCTGGCTGAACTCGATGGGGACGACATTGAACAGGTCAGCGCTGATCCAGCCGGACTCGAGCCCAGCCGCTTCGGCGCGGTGGTGAACCCACAGATCGTCGAGACCTCGGAGGAGATGCAGGACGGCGACGAAGGCTGCCTATCATTCCCCGGGTTGTTCTATCCCACTGAACGGCCGCTGCGCGTGCGGGTCAAGGCGTCCGACGTGTTCGGCAATCCGTTGGACCTCGTGGGCGAAGAGTTGTTCGCGCGCATCCTGCTGCACGAGATCGATCACCTGAACGGGGTGTTGTTCATCGATCACTTGGCTCGCCACGATAAGAAGGAAGCCATGCGCCGCATTCGCGAAGGCGAACTGGAGCGCAACCTTGAGGAACTGGCTGGGGGGGACGACGAATGAGAATCGTGTTCTTTGGTACCCCAGAGGCGGCGGTGCCGTCCCTGGAAGCCTTCGTGGCGGATCCCGACACTGAGGTGGTGGCCGTGGTCACCAACCCTGATCGGCCCAGTGGGCGCGGCTACAAGCTCACCCCTCCGCCGGTAAAGGTCGCGGCCGAAGCCCACGGGCTGCCGGTGTGGCAACCGGAGAAAGCCCGCGAGATTTTGGAACATCTGATCGCGCTGCGCGTCGATGCCTGCGCCGTCGTCGCCTATGGCGCGCTGTTGCCACAAGACGTGCTGGACGCGGGCGGGAAAGGTTTCGTGAATCTGCACTTCTCGGTGCTGCCGGCCTGGCGCGGCGCGGCACCAGTGCAGCATGCCGTGCTCAGCGGTGAGCGCGAGACCGGCGTGACCTGTTTCGTGTTGGACCAGGGCATGGACACCGGTGACGTGCTGCTGGTGGAGCGCAGCCCGATTGGTCCGGACGAGACATCGGGTGAGCTCATGGCCCGTTTGGCAGAGTTGGGTGCCCCCGTGTTGGTCACGGCGGTGCATGGGTTGGTGGACGGCAGCATCACTCCCACTGCTCAGGACCATGCGCAAGCCACGTTGGCGTCCAAGATCGCCAACGAGGACGCCGCACTTGATTGGACCAACGCCGCGACGGTCTTGCACAACCAGGTCCGCGGTTTGAATCCCATGCCGGGGGCGTTCACCACCTTTGGTGACCAGCGTCTCAAGGTGCATCGCAGCGCAGTGGTCGATGGTCACGGCGTGCCCGGCACGGTGTTGCGCGTGGACGCCGACGGTCCGGTGGTCGCCACGGGCGAGGGGGCGTTGTGTCTGACGGAAGTGCAGCCTGCGGGTAAGCCGCGCATGAGCGGTGCCGCTTTTGGTAACGGCTACCAGCCCAGCGGCCAGGTGCTGGGCGAGCACTCGTGACGTCACCCAATCAGGCCGCTGCTGAGGTCAACAAAGAAGGGCTCGCGACGCGCAAGGTGGCCTATCGTGCGCTGCGCAGCATCGCGGAACGGGAAGCGTTCTCCCCGCCGGTAGTGCAGCGGGCCGTCGCCACGTTGCCGCAACGTGAGCGTGGCCTTGCCGCCAACCTGGTCTATGAGACGTTGCGCTGGCGCGGCACCTTGGATTGGGCGTTGGATCAGGTACTGGACCGAGCCAGCGACGACGTTGAAGAACCGCTGCGTGACATTCTGCGGATGGGCGCCTGGCAGTTGCTGTACGGGCGCATGCCCGACCGCGCGGTGGTGGACACCTCGGTCGCACTGGCCCGTGCCGAAGTAGGCGAGCGCGTCGCGGGCTTCACCAATGGGGTGTTGCGCAATTTGTCGCGGCGCAAAGACAGTCTGAACTGGCCGCCTACCGACGACGCGCGCGGCCTGGGCCTTGCCACCGGCTATTCGACCTGGATTGCTCAAGAGGCGAGGGAACGTTTCGGTGCCCGCGCCGAGGCGTTGTTGCGGGCCGGCAATGACGCGCCGGGGCTGACCCTGCGGGTCAGCGCGCCCATCGGTGGCGACGCTCGCGTGGTGCGCGAGGCGCTGGCACAGGAGTTGCAAGAACTCGGTATCCCCACGACCCCAGGTCGCTGGACTGATGAGGCGTTGCGCGCACCCGGTGCCGACCCAGGCGCGTTGGCTGCCGTGACGCAAGGTCGGGCGACGCCGCAGGACGAGGCCTCGATGGTCGTGGCGCGCCTGGTGGTCGCTGCCCTGGCGCACGCGGGAGGGTCGGGGGAGCAGGTCGCCGATTTGTGCGCCGGTCCCGGTGGCAAGACCACGCATCTGGCGCAGCTTGGCTTGGAGGTGACTGCCACTGACCCCATCGAATCTCGGGTGCGCATGGTGGCGGAATTGGCCGAGCGGTTGGGTGTGGCCGACCGGGTGCACGCGCTCGCCAGGGACGCCCGCAGTCCAGAGTTGCCGCAGGCAAGCTTTGATGCGGTGTTAGTTGACGCGCCCTGTACGGGTTTGGGTGTGACGCGACGGCGGCCGGAGGTGCGCTGGCGGCGGGTGGCGGAAGATCCCGCTCGTCTGGCGGCACTGCAGTTGGAGATCTTGAACGCGGCGGCCGGGCTGGTGCGGCCCGGTGGCGTGCTGGTCTACAGCGTGTGTACGTGGACTCGAGCCGAGACCGTGGACGTGACGCGGGCGTTCTTGGCCATGGAGGGCGACCGCTTCACCGTGATGGTACCGGAGGCCTTGTTGCCTGCTGGTTGCGGACAGGTGCTCTCGGGCGATGTTGGGGTCCAACTCAGCCCGGACCTTGACGAAACCGATGGCATGTACGCGGCGGTGTTCCACCGCCTCACCGGCTGAAGCGGGTTTGCCCGTTAGTCTGGCTTGATGCGGGACACCATTTTGGTCGTCGACAACGAACCGGACATCCTCCGCTTCGTTGAAGTCAACCTGCGCCTAGAAGGCTTTGACGTGGTGACTGCAGCCGACGGCGAAGAAGCGTTGGCGCAGGCCTTTGCCTTGAATCCTGCCTTGGTCATCTTGGACGTGATGATGCCGAAGTTGGACGGCTTTGAGGTCTGTCGCCGACTGAGGGCCGACACGCGGACGCGGATGGTGCCGATCATCCTGCTGACTGCCAAAACGTTGATGATCGACAAGGTGGTCGGGCTCACGGCTGGTGCCGACGACTACATGCTGAAGCCCTTTGATCCCATTGAGTTGGTCGCGCGGGTGCGTACAACGCTGAAGCGGTCTGCGGAGTTGATGGACTCGTCCCCGCTCACGGGGCTGCCCGGCAATCACGCCATTGGTCAGGAGTTGGCCCGCCGCTTGGAACTGGGCGAGCCGATGGCGGTGGTCTACTCCGACCTCAACGAATTCAAGGCGTTCAACGACCGCTATGGGTTTGTGAAGGGTGATGAGGTCATCAACATGTTGGCCGAATGCCTGCAAACGGCGTTGCGTGAACACGCGCCCGAAACTGGCTTTGTGGGCCACATCGGTGGCGATGACTTCATGACCGTGTGCGCGCCTGATGAGATGCCGCTGGTGTGTGAGCGTGTCATCGAGTTGTTCGATGGCCAGATCCGTTCGCTGTATGACCCGGTGGAGGCGGAGCGCGGCTACATCGAAGTCGAGGACCGCCGCGGTGAACCCCAAAAATTTCGCATCATGACCGTGTCGATGGGGGTGGCGTCGACGTCGCGGCGTGATTTCGCCGACTACCGCGAGTTGGTGCAGGTCGCGACGGAAATGAAGAACTACGTCAAACGCAATCGCCACAGCTCGGCCTACGCGGTCGACGTCCGCGCCGACGACTAGTCTGGTGGGACGAGGTGACGTGATGAACGCGAAGGTTGCCCAACACCACCAAGAACTTGAGGCGCTGTGCCAACAGCACGGCGTACGACGTCTTGAGTTGTTTGGTTCGGCGGCCGCGACTTCCGGCTCCACGCCCGGCGACCTCGATTTTCTGGTGGAGTTTGAAGAGTCACCGCCCGGCGGTTACGCGGACGCCTACTTCGGCCTGATTGAAGGATTGGAGGAGGTCTTTCGCTGCCCCATCGACTTGGTCCCAACCTCGGCTTTGGGAAACCCGTACTTCCGGGAGTCGGTGGAAGAGTCCAAGGTGCTGCTTTATGCGGCGTGAGGCGAAGAAGTACCTCTTCGACATGCAGCAGGCCGTTACCCTCTTGACTTCATTTACCCACGGGAAGTCGTTTGCTGACTTTTCAGCGGACCCCTTGCTGCGATCGGGCGTGGAGCGGCAATTCGAAATCGTGGGCGAGGCCTTGACCCACCTGGCGAAAGAGGACGCCGAGGTCGCGGCAAGCATCAGTGACTTCCGGCGGATCATCGCTTTTCGCAACATCCTGATTCATGGCTACGCCGACGTGGATCACCGGCTGGTCTGGGATGTCGTGGAAACAAAGCTCCCAGTCCTGGCAGCCCAGTTGGAGGAACTGCTGGCGCACGACTAGTGCGTGGTTGCGTGCGGGTGCGCCTCAAGTTACTGTTGGGTAACTAAGAGGTCGCCAGACCTCTCAAAGAGCCTTCGGGGCGGGGTGGAACTCCCCACCGGCGGTAGCTCGAGGATCGCGCAAGCGGTATTCGAGGAGCCCGCGACCCGGACGCAGCGTCGAGCGACGCGGCGAAAGGTGGATCTGGTCCAAGTCCAGAGCCGACGGTCATAGTCCGGATAAGAGAAGGCGATCATGCATCGTGGCCATTGGCGTGTGCGCACCTGCGCAGACCCCAACAGGCTTCGTTTGCGTCCCCCTTGCCCCGATGGCCCCGGATGTGGCTGACGTGGCTACGGCGAGGGAGGTGACGCACATGGACGACGCGAGACGCGAGTCCGACCCCGACTTGGGCTGGATGCGTCATGCCCTGGAACTGGCTGAGCGCGGTCGTTTTACCGTGTCGCCAAATCCGCTGGTGGGCTGTGTACTCGTGCGCGATGGCGTCATGGTCGGCGGCGGCTGGCATGAACGCGCGGGGGGTCCGCACGCCGAGGTCGCGGCGTTGGCCGACGCCGGGGACCAGGCTCAGGGCGCGACGGCCTATGTGACCTTGGAACCGTGCGCCCACACCGGTCGAACAGGACCTTGCACCGACGCACTGGTGGCTGCGGGGGTACAGCGGGTGGTGTACGCCCTGCCGGACCCCAACCCTTTGGCGGCTGGCGGCGGCGAACGGCTGCGCAAAGCAGGACTGGATGTACAGGGCGGGGTGGGGCAAGAACTTGCCGCGCGGCAGAACGAAGTGTTCTTGCATGTGCTGCGCACCGGACGTCCCTTTGTCACCGTGAAGGCTGCGCTGAGTGTCGACGGCCGTCTCGCGGCCGCCGACGGCACTTCGAAATGGCTGACCGGAGAGCAGGCACGCACTCAGGCGCATGCGCTGCGCGCCGAAGCAGATGCCGTCATCGTTGGCAGCGGCACCGTGTTGGCCGACGATCCGGCGCTCACCGTGCGTCGGTACGACTATGGCGGACCCCAACCCTTGCGCGTGGTGTTGGACGGTCGCGGTCGCACTCCGGTAACCAGCAAGGTCTTAGACAGCGCGGCTCCCACGTTGATTGCGGTGTCTGACCAGGCGAGCGCACAGGCCATTGCCGTGTTGGAGACCGCGGGCGCTGAAGTGGTGTCGTTGCCAGCTGATCGCCAAGGTGGGGGTGTGCAGCCCCGCGCGTTGTTGCAAACGTTGGCCCGACGCGGGGTGTGCTCGGTGTTGGTGGAAGGCGGCGCGCAGGTGGCGGCGGGCTTCCTTCGCGAAGGTCATTGGGATCGTTTGGTGGTCCACGTGGCCGCCGTGCTATTGGGTGCCGAAGGCCAACCGCTGCAACTCGGAGAAGCCGTCACCACCTTGGCCGAAGCGCCACGCCTGCGTCTGGATGACGTGGCCAAGGTCGGTGATGACGTGGTGCTTACGTACCGCCCACTCAAGTCTGTTCAGGAGGCTTAGACCGCAATGTTCACCGGCATCGTCGAAGAGCTAGGCACCGTGACCGGGATTCAGCGCCACGGTGACAGTGCCGCGCTGATCGTGGCCTGCCACACCGTGATGGCCGACGCCGCCTTGGGCGACTCCATCGCCGTCAACGGCGTGTGCTTAACGGTGACGGCTTTCGAAGACGGCGGAGGCTTTCGCGCGGATGTCATGGGCGAGACGTTGGATCGCACGGCATTGGCGAGCCTGCATGACGGGGTGAAGGTCAATCTGGAGCGCGCCGTGCGTGCGGACACCCGTTTGGGCGGTCACATCGTGCAGGGCCATGTGGATGCGGTCGGCGAAGTCTTGGCCGTGGACACGCGCCCGCAATGGACCGTGATGACGTTTTCGTTGCCGTCGGCGATTGCCCCCTACGTGGTGGAGAAGGGCTCCATCGCGGTGGACGGCACCTCGCTCACCGTGGCATCGCTCGACGAAGCGCAATTCAGCGTGGGGTTAATCCCCCACACCCTGTCCGAAACCGTTTTGGGCCAGCGCCGCGTCGGTGACCAGGTGAACCTGGAAGCCGACATCTTGGCCAAGCACGTCGAACGATTTTTGTCGTTGGACCGCACGTCCCCCTACAGCCACCGCAGCGATCCTGCACGGCCGTGAACAGAGAGGAAGCACCCATGTTCGCTTCGATAACTGATGCCATCGAGGCCATTCGCCGCGGCGAAATGGTCATCGTGGTCGACGATGCGGATCGCGAGAACGAAGGCGATTTCATCATGGCGGCCGACAAGGTCACGCCCGAAGCCGTCAACTTCATGGTCACGCATGGCCGCGGACTGGTGTGCCTGCCCGCGACCGGGGAGCGCCTCGAAGCACTGCGCATTGGCGCGATGGTGCCGGAGCACGCCGCTTCGCAAGAGACCGCGTTCACCGTCTCCATCGACTTGGAACAGCCGGGCAACACGGGCATCAGCGCCCACGACCGCGCCGCCTGCATCCAGCGCTTCATGGAAGACGACGCCAAGCCGGAAGAGTTTCGCAAGCCCGGGCATGTGTTCCCGTTGCGTGCGCAACCCGGCGGGGTACTCAAGCGTGCGGGTCACACCGAAGCAGCCGTCGATCTGGCGCGTCTGGCAGGCCTGCGTCCGGCTGGTGTGATCTGCGAGATCATGAACGTGGACGGCTCGATGGCGCGCGTGCCCCAGTTGGAGCAGGTCGCGGCAGAGCACAACCTGCTGCTGATCTCCATCGCGGACCTGATTGCTTACCGCCGCAAGCACGAGAAGTTAGTGCGTCGCGTGGCGTCGGCCACGATCCCCACACCGTTCGGCCCCTTCGAGGCCGTGGGGTACGAAAGCGAAGTGGATGGTCACCAACACGTGGCCTTGGTGCGCGGTGACGTCGACGGCAAAGACAACATTCTGATTCGCATGCACTCCGAATGTCTGACGGGCGATGTGTTCGGGTCGATGCGCTGTGACTGCGGCACGCAGTTGCACGATGCGATGCGTCAGATCGCCGAAGAGGGCCAAGGCGTGGTGGTCTACATCCGCGGGCACGAAGGGCGCGGCATCGGGATCATGCACAAGTTGCAGGCGTACAAGTTGCAAGACGGCGGCCACGACACGGTCGAAGCCAATATCGAGCTCGGCTTTCCCGCCGACTTGCGCGACTACGGTGTGGGCGCACAGATCTTGGTGGACCTCGGGTTGAGCACGTTGCGACTGCTGTCCAACAACCCCGCCAAGCGCGCGGGGCTCGAAGGCTACGGTCTGGAAATCGTGGAACGCGTGCCTTTGGAAACCACGCCGACCACCGAAAACCTGCGCTACCTGCAAGCCAAGCGCGACAAGATGGGTCACGAGCTGAGCCTGCCCGGTCAGCCCAACGACAAGGTCGAGGAGGCCGGTCACTAATGAAGACGCATGAGGGAAACCTGGACGGGACCGGCCTGCGCATCGCGTTGGTGGCCGGACGCTTCAACGAGGTAGTCGTCGACAAGTTGGTCGACGGTGCCGTCGATTGTCTGCGCCGCCACGGTGTGGTCGAAGACGACATCGAACTGGCGTGGGTGCCGGGGGCCTACGAGATCCCCTTGGTGGCACGCAAGCTCGCCGAAACCGGACGCTTCGACGCCATCGTGGCCTTGGGCTGCGTAGTGCGCGGCCAAACGGCGCACTTTGAGTATGTGGCCGGGCACGCCGCTGATGTGGGTCGTGTCGCCGCTGACGTAGGCATCCCGATCACGTTTGGCGTGCTGACCACCGAGACCTTCGAACAGGCGGTGGATCGCGCCGGCGGCAAGTTGGGCAACAAGGGTTGGGATTGCGCGCTCGCGGCCATCGAAACCGCCCGCCTCCTCGCCGACCTCAAGTAGCGGGCACACTGTGCTGCTGATCGGGGCTGGCCTGCTGGGGTTGTTGGTGGGGTCGTTTGCCAACGTGGTGATTCATCGCGTCCCTTCGGGGGCGTCGGTGGTGCGCCCGCCCAGCGCTTGCCCCCATTGCGATCAGCCGGTACGCACTCGCGACAACATTCCGGTGGTGAGCTGGGTGCTCCTGCGCGGCCGGTGCCGCGACTGCGCCCATCCGATTTCGGTGCGCTACCCGGCGGTGGAGCTGGGGATGGCGTTGCTGTTCGTGCTGGTCGCCGAGCGGGTGGGTTGGCGTTGGATTTTGCCCGCGGAATTGCTGCTGGCCTGGACGCTGGTGGTCCTCGCATTGATCGATGCGGCGACACGGCGTATCCCGAACCGTTTGACCTACCCGCTGACGCCCGTGCTGTTGGCCCTCGCCGCGGTGGGGGCACTACTCGACGGTTCACCCGACGCGGCACTGCGCGCACTGCTCGGGGGATTGGTGGCTGGCGGAATCTTGCTGCTGATGGCACTTATTTCACCGGCTGGCATGGGCATGGGCGACGTCAAGCTGGCAGCCTTCATCGGCATTGGTTTGGGCGTGTTGGGATGGGCAGAGGTCGCGGTCGGCATCCTCACGGGGTTTGCGCTGGGAGGCGTCGTGGGTGCCGTGCTGCTGTTGACGCGCAAACGTGCGCGCAAAGACATGATCCCTTTCGGTCCCTACTTGGCCGTTGGGGCCATCGTGGGCCTCGCCTGGGGTGACCCCATTGTGGATGCGTACTTCAGGGCTTGGGGTCTGTAGGCAAGGTCCGTTTAGTATCGGGTCCCGGAATGGGTAAGCCTGAGGGGCAGGACAGCACACACATCGACGTGAGGAAGCACAGATGAGCGACGCGAGTATGGGTGCAGCAGATGGCATGGGCCAAGAGCCCACCGAAGAAGAGTTGCGCGCCTACCTCATGGAGCTGCGCCAAGCCGACCCGGCCGAGTTTTTGATGCAGGCGGTGAACATCCTGGTCACTGGCGCACAAGCCAAGATCGGACTCGCCGATGGCCGGCTGCTGATCGATGCGATGGCGGCGCTGGTCAACGCTGGCGCGGGCCGACTGCCTGAGCAGCTGAGCAGCGCGTTGGGCAACGCCGTGGCGCAACTCCAGGCCGCCCAAGTCCAGGCGGAGAAGGAAATGGCCTCCATGCCCGGCGCGGGAGAGGCTGCCGCCGCGGCCCCCGGCGAGGCGGCGTCACCGACGGGCGACGCCGCAAGCGCGGGCCCGACCGTCAGCGAACCGCAGCAGAAAATGACCGATCGCCTCTGGGTTCCGGGTAAGGGTGCACCGCCCGCGCGCTAACGCGCTACACTTTTGCTTCACCCGCGCGGCGATGGCGATGAACGCCCACGCCGCGTGAGCACAATTGCATGTCGAACAAGTGGAGGCGGCCAAGTCTCCCACCCGTCAAGGTCCCGAGCACCTTTCAGGACACTTCGTCGGGTCGGCGCATCGGCGACGTGACAAGAATGCCTTGTCGAAGTTGTCAGTCTGCGCCCAGGGTTTTGATGGCCGCCGCGTTCGCGCAGCGGCCGTTTGCGTTGCCGGACCCATCGATCGACTGCGCCACCCACACAGCAGGAGGATGACAGCATCGAGCGAGAGCCACGTATCAACGAGCAGATTCGCGTTCCGGAAGTACGCCTGATCGGTGAAGACGGCGAGCAGTTTGGCGTCAAGCCCTTGGCCGAAGCACTGCGACTGGCACGTGATTTGAATCTGGACCTCGTTGAGGTCGCCCCTCAGGCGGCGCCGCCGGTCTGCCGGATCATGGATTACGGCAAGTACAAGTACCAGCAGGCGGTCAAAGCCAAAGAGGCGCGCAAGCGCCAGAGCCACATTGTCATCAAAGAGATGAAGATGCGGCCCAAGATCGACAAGCACGACTACGGCACAAAGTCGCGGCATGTCGAGCGCTTCCTGCGCGAAGGCAGCAAGGTCAAGGCAACGATCATGTTCCGCGGTCGTGAGATGGCGCATGCCGAGTTGGGTCGGCGCATCTTGGACCGTCTTGCGGTGGACATGGCTGAGGTCGCGTTCGTCGAGAGCGCACCCAACCAGGACGGCCGCAACATGATCATGGTGTTGGCGCCACACAAGCATGTGGTGGCTGAAGCGCAAGCCCAGGCCGCAGGCTCCAATGACGCGCCTGACGAAACGACACAAGACGATTTGCTCGACGGTGTAGCTGCGGATGAGTCAGTTGAGGCAGCCGAGTCTGTTGAGGTTGCTGACGCGGAGGTGCCAGACGCTCCCAATGGTGCGACTGGGGATGCGACCGGGGATGCGACTGAGGACACGACCGAAGCTGAAGACCCAACCGCCGAGAACGAAGCCACGAACTAAGGACACGCACATGCCGAAGCAGAAGACGCACTCTGGGACCAAGGATCGGTTCCGTGTGACCAAGACCGGCAAGGTCTTGCACGAGCACATGAACATGAACCACATCCTGGAAAAGAAGTCGAGCAAGCGGAAGCGTCGCCTGAACGGCGACGGCCAGCTGACTGGTGCGGATGCCCAGCAGATCAAGAAGCTTCTCAATGGCAACTAGCGGGATGGACCCGCGCGGCAACTAGCGGCAATTCGCCGCCTGCATTTTTCGGGCTGCCACGTTTGGTGGTGCCCGACCGTGATCGAACGTTATGAGGAGTCGCCGTCATGGCACGCGTGAAGCGTGGAGTCCACGCTCGTAAGCAGCGCCGCACCGTTATGGAGCGCGCAAAGGGATTCCGGGGCGCCCGGAGTCGGCGTTACCGGATTGCCAATGAATCCGTTCTGCACGCAATGCGGTACCAGTACCGCGACCGTCGCGCACGCAAGGGCGACTTCCGCAAGCTGTGGATCACCCGTATCAACGCCGCTGCGCGTTTGGACGGCATGAGCTACAGCCGCTTCATCAATGGTCTGCGTCGCGCCGAGGTCGAGGTCGACCGCAAGGTCTTGGCCGACTTGGCGGTGAATGACCCAGGCGCATTTCGCGAGCTGGTAGCTGTCGCCAAGAGCGCGCTCGGCTAAGCGCGCCGTGGCGGTCGTCACGAGTCCGGATAACGCCGCGGTCAAGGCCGCGCGCAAGCTTGTCCGGCGCCAGGAGCGCGCCCGCGCGGGTGAGTTCCTGGTGGAAAGCTCGGAGGTCATCCGCGAAGCGCTTCCCTATCTGCGGCGGCTGTTTGCGACCGCCGACGGTCTGGAACGCTCTGCCGACCTGATCGCCTTGGCGCAGCAGGCTGGCGTGAGCGTCGTCGAAGTCACGCCAGCGGTGTTGGCCTCCCTGTCCGACACCGTCACCCCGCAAGGACTGATCGGCGTCGCGGCGCTCCCGGCATCTGACCTGGCGGACGCGTTGCCTGCGTCAGACTCGGTGCCGCTCTTGGTGGTGCTGTCGGAAGCTCGCGATCCTGGCAATGTCGGTGCCATCGTGCGCTCCGCCGATGCGGGCGGTGCCGACGCGGTGTTGCTGACCAGCGGCAGTGTGGACCCCACCAACCCCAAAGCCGTTCGCGCTTCAGCCGGTTCGCTGTTCCACCTCCCCGTGGAGACGTGGGACGAAGCCGAGATCGTCACGTGGTGTAAGGCGCAAGGGATCCAATTGGTGGCGGCCGCTCCACGTGGCGCGGTCCCATTCACCACGGTCGATTTCTCCAAGCCCACCGCACTGGTGTTTGGCGGCGAAGCCCACGGCTTGAGCGAAGAATTCTTGGCGCAGTGCGACACGGTTGCGGCGGTGCCGATCGCGTCTCGGACGCGTGCCGGACGCACGGGATCAGCCGAATCGTTGAACTTGGCCGCTACGGTCGCCGTCTTCGTCTATGAGGCAGCCAGACAGCGGGAGGCAGCGTGAGTCAGCGGCAGGACCCCCTGGCACAGGACCCCCTGCCATCGATCTATGGGGCACTGGACCTGTTGCCTGACGCCGTCGTGCTCGTGGACGCGGCGCGGAAGGTCGTCGCGGTCAATGCCATCGCCGCGCGACTGCTGGCCGTGGACGCCAAGGCGGTCGTGGGGGCCGACGCGTCCAGTGTCGTGCGACTGGAAGACGAAGCCGGCAGCGAATGGTGGAGTTGCACCAAACCGTTGGACCATCCGGCGAGTTTCTTGGTCCGTATCCCCGAAACTGACCTGCTATTGACTGACGCCAATGGTCGCCAGCGTCCCGTCACGCTGACGGGTGCCCGTCAGGGTGATGATGCCGGGCCGGCCTTGGTGTTGTCGCTTCGCCGGGCTGAGCGCCGACGGCGGTTGGATGCAGCACGCTCTGACTTGGTCTCCACTGTCAGTCACGAAATTCGTTCGCCTCTGACTTCGGTCAAGGGGTTCACCAAGACGCTGTTGGCCAAATGGGATCGCTTCAGTGATGAACAGAAGCGCGCCATGTTGGAAACCGTCAACGAAGACGCTGACCGCGTCACCCGACTGTTAGGTGAGTTGCTGGAGGTCAGTCGCATCGATGCCGGCCGCGTGCAGCTGCGCCGCCAAATGGTCGATCCGGACAAGATCGCTCGCAAGGTCATGGATCGCGCCGCGCTTCACGCTGCGGATCGCGAGTTGATTT
>Ga0214472_10004565_pt1 | contig 14623 bp, 13 predicted proteins | sample RVTome_6_FD_207662 | JGI IMG/M metagenome (GOLD analysis project Ga0214472, IMG submission 207662) | Soil microbial communities from uranium-contaminated site in the Upper Colorado River Basin, Wyoming, United States - RVT140D175 | ecosystem: Environmental > Terrestrial > Soil > Contaminated >...
GTACGGCCTCCGCGATGAGGAGTACCTGCGACTCAAGATCCTCAGCTGCATGCTGCCCGCCCTCTGACGCCCCGAATTGGTATGGTTCCTTATAGGCTTTCCACCCACTCGAGAACGCGAAGAGCCTCGTTTTTGTTAGCCGAAGCCACGGCAGGAAAGCGATCAGCCTTGGTGGCCCGGCCTGAGCGGCGGCCGTGGTCATGGGTCCCTTCGATGCACGCGCACTCCATCCTGTTGCCGCTTCGTAAGCTGATTTACCTTATCTGCCCAGCTGCGGCCGCCTGGTCTACGGAACGAAGTACCACCTCGGCAAGGCGCTGAACGGTTCCCGCGTCGATCGACGGGATCTCTTCATCACGGAAGAATCCACGCCGCTGCACCGCCTCACGAACCCCAGGCGGGGCGTCGCGCGTTATTGGATACATGATGGCTTCAAGCAGGTCGAGGTACTCTTCTTGGGACCCCAGCTCCTCGCAGAACCAAGTGGCACCCTTGCCCTCAAACACCGGCTCGTCCTTGAAGTAGGCTTTGAGCTCGCTAAGAATCCCCGGACGCATCACTTGGATGAAGCGCCAGACCGCGACGTGACAAGGAAAGAAGAATCCCCAGTGGTCGATTGGGACATTCGCCAGCTCGGCCCGAATCAGGTCCATGAGGTGAGCGTTTGGGTCGCGCGGTGGTGCGTCAGTGGACATACGCAATACCCCAACGTTCCAGGAACCGAGCCAGTTCCGGCGTCGGTGGCGCTCCGGGGAAGTCCCACTGCGAAATGCGGTGAGTTCCCGTCAGGCGCCCCGCTCGAACCCACAGCACATCCTTGTAGACCTGCAGCCTGATCTCCGTACTGAGAGGAACCGATCCCTTCACAGGGGTGCCGTTGACGGTGCGCCACCTCAGGTAGTTCTTGCCTTCCAGCGCCATCTCGGTCGCCGTGCCCGTTGGCGCACGCACGTCGTGCACACGCTTGCCCAATTGCGTCTCGACAGGCACATCGCGAGTGCCGCCGGTCCATTCTGCCATGTGAGCGTTGTGGGCAGCGCCGCGCTCGTACCCCTTCCCCTTGAAACGCGCTACCTGTTCCCGACTGAGCGTTGTCGGTCGGCCCGCTGGCAGCTGCCGTTCCGGCCCGATATAGCCCGGCCCGCTACTTGAGGCCTTCGGCGGCCCACTAGGTGCTGGTGGTTTGACCGCCGGCTGGACGCTGACGTCTGTCGCCGAAGCAGCCGGTCGCGCCGGCGACGGCGTGTCCGGCGTGAGGCTCTGCCCTTGCTCAGCTATGACACCGGTGCGTCCCGCCGGAGTGGGCTTGTTCCTCGGAGCCGGAACACGTGCCTTGTAGCCCGCGTACCCACCGAGCGTGCCGAATGCGGCTCCCAGGGCATAGTCGGTGATCCGGACATCCTCGAGTGTCTTCGTCTCGGTTCCGTAGATCTCGCCGATGTCCGCGATGCCCTGGCCCGCGATGCCGCCCGCGGCGCCCCACGCCATCGCCGCGCCACGGGTCGCGCCCATCGCTCCACCCGTGCCAAGCGTCAGCGCCGCCTGCGCTCCAGAGATCGCGACGTTGGCGCCTGTCTTCCCCCAATACTCCTCGTCCGAGATCTCGCCGGCGAGATTCTGATCGACGAGTTCGTCCTGGCGGTGCAGGGCCCCAAAGCTGATGACGTCGAGCGTCCGATAGCCGGCCTCCTTGAAGAAGGCCTTGGTTCCGGCGATCAGCCAGTGGCTGGCCTCGTTGGTGCTCTTGTTGATGGATTGGTCGATGGCCTGTCGGACGATGTGGCCGGTCGGGTCGATGAAGAACGTCGGCCGGTTCCAGCCGTAGAGGTAGCGGTGGAGGCTCGGCGGCTCGTCGATCTGGCCGAGATAGCTGTCCTGTGTGAGGAAGCGACCGAGTTTGGGATCGAAGTAGCGGGCCTTGGCGTTCTTGCTCGGCCCTGTGGGGGTCCTCGACCCCGCACGCACCACCGCCAGGAAGGCGGCTCGGCTGAGCGGCAGCTCAGCCCCTATCAGTTTCCAAGGAGCCCCTGCTCGTGGCAGGTCGAGAGGATTCTACCCCTGAGAGGGGCCTCAGCGGGACCGCTTGCTGCGGCTCTTCCAGAGCCTCTCGCGAGGATGAGCCTTGCCCACGGCCCTCGCGAGCTCGCCGGGGACGACGTGCGTGTAGACGGCCGTCGTCTGGACGCTCGCGTGGCCGAGGAGCTGCTGCACGTGGCGCACGTCGGCGCCGCCCTGGAGAAGGTGCGTCGCGCAGCCGTGGCGGAGAGTATGGGGCGTGACGCGGATGTCGAGCCCCGCCGCCTTCGCGTTCGTGCGCACGAGGTCCTGGATGCGCTTCACGTTCACGCGGAGCCCGCGGCGATTCAGGAAGAGGGCCCGCTCTCGCGGGTCCTTGAGGAGCTGGGACCTCACCTCCCTGAGGTAGAGATCGACCGCGGCGGCCGCCCGGCCCACGATCGGCACGATGCGGTCCTTCCTCCCCTTGCCGCTTCTGACCATGACGAGCCCCTTGCCGAGCTCCACGTCGCCGAGGTCGAGCCTCTCGCACTCGGCGACCCGGATCGCCGTGCCGTAGAGGAGCTCGAGGATCGCGCGGTCGCGTTTGCCCCGAGGAGTCGAAGGGTCGGGGCTCGCCACGAGCCGCCGCGACTGCGCCTGGTTGATCACGGCGCGGGGGAGCTTCTTCCAGGACGGCCTCACGAGGTTGAGCGTGGGATCCTGGAGCACCACACCATGCCGCTCCAGGAAACGGAAGAGCCTCTGGAGGAGGTAGATGTGGGTCCCCTGGGTCGACAGCGCGTACCGCTCGCCCGTCGCGGGGCTCACGGCCGCCGCGAGTGAGCGCACGTAGGCGAAGACCTCGGCCTCGCTCACCGCGCGCACGTCGCGGATGCGTCTTCTCCTGAGGTGAACGAAGAAGCGGCCGAGCACCGTGTGCGCCTGCTTGACCATCGCCTTCGAGTACCACCGCATCCGAAGGTCCGCGACGAAGACGGCGAGGACCGCCTCGAAGGACCGCGGATCGATCTGCGGCGGCCTACCTCCCCCGCGGGTGCGCACGCTTCACCACCCTCGAAAGGTCCGAGATCTCGACGTGCGTGTAGCGCTCGGTGGAGGAGAGACACGCGTGGCCGAGGAGCGCCTGGATGTGCCGGATGTCGGCCCCGCCCTTGAGGAGATGCGTGGCGACCGAGTGGCGCAGCGTGTGGCAGGTGACGTGCTTCTCGATTCCCGCCTTCTTCGCCGCGCCCTGGACGACGTCGTTGAGGAGCGAGTCGTAGAGCCGCCCGCCACGGACCGCCAGGAAGAGCCAGCGCGACTTCATGGCGCCGTGGATCTTCGGGCGGCCGTCTACGAGATACGCCTCGGTCGCCTCGGCCGCGGCGCGCGTCAGAGGGACGTTGCGGTCCCTCGCTCCCTTGCCGAGCACGACCCGCAGGATCCGGTCCTCGACGTCGACGTCGGTCGTCTTGAGCCTGGCGAGCTCGCTCGCGCGGATGCCGGTCCCGTAGAAGACCTCGAGGATCGCCCGGTCGCGCAGACCCAGAGGCGTCGAGGTATCCGGGGCCTCGACCAGCTTCCGCGCCTCCTCGCGCGTGAGGATCCCGCGCGGGAGCCGCTTCTCGGGGCGGGGGTACTCGACCGCGCCCGAGGGGTCCGAAAGAACGTAGCCCCGCCGGTAGAGGAAACGGAAGAGCTTCTTCACGCTCGCGATGCGGTGTGTCTGCTCGGGGATCGAGTAGGGTGTTGCGTCCTTCTGCCGCAGCGCGCAGACGTGCTGCTGGTAGGCTTCGACGTCGGCCGTGCGCGCCTCGACGAGAGACGTCCCCCGCTCCTCGAGCCACCCGAGGAAGAGCCGCGCCCCGCGCAGGAGGTTCTTCGCCGTCTTCTCGGCGTGGCAGGCGAAGACGTGGTCTTCGAAGAGCCGCAGCAGCTTCTCGGTCCGCCGGGCGAGGCTCACCTGCCGCGCGGGGCTCGACACAGTGGCCTGCTGGTTTCCCTGGCGAAGTGGCGAAGTGGCTGCCATCTCCTTTGCCTTCAGCGCTCTGGCACCCCGCCACCCCCGGTGGCGAGGTTTGGCGAAGTGGTGAAGTTCTGGAGCTTCATCCGCAGCTCCTCGGGCGTCAGGAGCCCCGGGACGAGTTCCTGCTTCGGAGCCCGCGCCGTGACCACGTACCGCGCGGCCTTGCCCTGCTTGCCGCCATCGGCCTCGAGGTACTCGAGCTCGACGAGCTCGCAGAGCCAGCGGCGCACGGTCGAGTCCGGGACACCCAGCGCGTCGCGGATCTCGCGCCGCGAGAGCGAGGTCTCTTCTTGTCCGGTGAGGCCTTGGATGCGCTGGAGCGCCTCCCGGAGCGGTTTCTTCATGTCGGTGAGAGTTTCCCTCAGGACCTCGCCGGCGAGGGCGTAGGCGGCCTCGTAGTCCGCAAGAGAGGCCACGATGGCGCCTTCCTGGCTCCTCTCCCGCTGGTGCTGATGAAGGAAGGCCGAGACCTCGATCAGGTTCAGGAAGCGGGAGTGGTCGCGTCTGGTTCGCATCCAGCTCGAGGGGAAGCTCAGCCGGTCGGCGAAGGGGATGACGACTGGCAGCGTCTCCAGCAGCCGCTGCGCGTTCCAGTGACGGCGTGTGATCGCTTCGGCCTGCTGCTTGAGCGCGAGCCCGCGCTCGGTCCTCAGGAGGCGCTGGCGCTCGTGGATCCTCTTCGTCTGCTCTTCGGTCTCGTCCATCTGAAGCTCGAAGCACCGTGTCGCGTTCTCGTGGTTGACGCTCGACGCCGTCGTCGCCTCGATGAAGGCTGCTCTCGCTTCGACCATGAAGACCTTCGTGCGCATATTCCCCGTCTGTGGATCCTTCACCGGCGCCGCCGCGATGAGCTTCTTGCGGCTCTGGAGCACCCGGATCGAGTAGTCCGCCTCCATCGAGCCGTAGCGCTCCTCGACGATCACGAGCTTGCGGTCGAGGAAGCCGGGCTCCGTGTAGTAGAGGCTCTGCGGCGTGAGGCGCGTGAGCAGCACGACGTCCTCGGGCGGGCAGAGCCGCTCGATCACCTCGGTGAGCCCGCTCTTCCCGGCCCCGCTCTGGGAGAAGACGATCGCGGAGAGGGGGTCCTCCAGCTTCCTCGAAACAGCCACGAGGTAGAGGAGGCGCTTGTTCGTCTCCTCGCCCACGTAGCCGAGGGAATCGACGTCGCGCGCCACCTGGTCGAGGAGATCTCTCCTGCGGAGTAAGCCCAGGGCCTCGGCGCGCTCGGTCTCGCTCATCGGCGGCAGAGCCGAGGCCTCGACTGCCGGCTTGTCTTCTTCCGCCACCCTCTCGGCCTCGACGAGGAGAGCCAGGAGCGCCGTCTCGACCGCGGAGGTCTCGACGGCGAGCGTCTTGCCCGTGCGGCGGGCAAACTCGGACCGGCTCCTCGAGGAATAGAGGTCGATCGTGTCCACATGGAAGGACTCGCCCTTCGTGGCCTTCACCGTCGCGCGAAGGCGGCCGAGGAGGAGCGAGTGGACCCGCGCGCTGTAGAGGACGCCGTCGCGCGCGAGCTGGAGCCCGCCTGCGGGTTTCTCGTCCTTCCCTCCCGCGGGCGGTGGCGTGGGCGGTTCGGGAGAGGGCGAAGTCTCCGGTGAGACGGGAGCTGCCGCATCGAGCAGCTGGCGGAAGACCTCGGCCGCATCGCCGTTGCGCGCGACGAGGAGCTCGTTCGCGTCCTTGATCCCCGCGGGAAAAATTGCGACCCGGACCGCGATGCCCGCCGCCTGGAGCTTCCCCTTCAATGCATCCGTGGCCCGGCGGCCGGCCGCGTCGTTGTCGAGCGCCAGGACGACGCGCTCGACACCCTCGCGCTTGAGGAGATCGAAGTGCTCCGCCGTGAAGCCGTTGGTGCCATAGATCGGGATCGCCGTCGCGATCCCCGCCTGGTGGAAGGAGAGCGCGTCGAGGACCGACTCGGTGAGGACGATCTCCTCGGAAGTGCGCGCGGCCTGGAAGTTCACGACGCCGCGCAGAGGCCCCGGGAGGTAGCAGTGCCGAGGGGTCTTCACTCCCCGCCCGTAGAGGTTCGTCCACTGGCCGGTGAGCGGATCCGGAATCGGCACGACGACGCAGCCGCCCAGGAGCTCGCGGCCTTCGGCCGTGATCACCCCGAGCTTCACGAGCCGCTCGCGCAGCTCGCCCGCCTTCGGGATCGTCTTCAGGAGAGACCCGTCCGCGTAGCCGATCTTGAGCGCCTGAACGAGGTCGGTGTCGGTGATCCCGCGCTTGACGAGGTACGCCTGAGCGTCCTCCCGCTCGCAGAAGGTCCGGTGGTAGTGCTCGATCACCCGAGGCAGAAGCGTCGCGGCCGCCGGCAGCTGAGGCGCGCCATGAGAGGGCGCGCCCTCGGCCCAGGCCTTTGGCGCCGTGGTCCCCCGGGGAGGCACGAGGGCCGGGAGGGGAGTTCTCTGCTGGACTTGTGGCCGGTCCTCCATGAGCCTCGCGAGGTCGAGAGCCGCACGCTTGGCCAGGATCTCGAGTGCGAAGGCGAAGCTCACCTTGTCGTACTTCGTCACGAAGCCGATCACGTCGCCCGCGGCCCCGCAGCCGAAGCAGTGGTAAAGCCCCTTCGCCGGAGAGACGTTGAACGACGCCGTCCTCTCCTTGTGGAATGGGCACGAGGCGACGAGCTGACGGCCCCTCTTCTTGAGCTCGATCCCCCGCTCAGCGACGACCGCCGCGAGGTCGTTCGCCGCCTTGATACGCTCGATCCCTTCCTTCGTGACCTGCACTTCTCTCCTCCTCCCTGATCGCGTCGAAGCCGCGATCCTTCAGCCGCCGCACCTGGAGCTTGAGGAGCTGCAGATCCACGACCGTCCTTCCACCGTAGTAGTCGGCCTCGGCCTGAAGCGCGGCCTCTCCCGCGATCCGGAAGACCGCCACCCGCCGGCCGTTCGTCCCGCGGATGTCGATCCCCACGAGCTCGCCGCCCCGCAGGAGCGCCAGACCGCCCAGGAAGAGGTCGTCGGTTCGTAGCACCCCTCACCTCCTGCCCCCGGGCGGGAGGCCCACGCCACGGACCTCCCTTCCGGAAGCGGAGGCCTCCACGCCCGGGACCGTTACGGCTCTCGACTGCGTGAGGAGAAACGGCTAAGGTGGGATCCGGTCGAGGTGAGCCCGTCTCTCCTCTACCTCAGGGCCGGCGCCGGGAGGTCCTGCAAGACATCACCCGGCGTCGGCCCCTCTTCGCGACTACGGATAGGCCAGAGGCCCTCCCACCCAAGACCCTTGTCAAGAGGCTTCCCTTGGCTTCTGACCATGTCGCGGTTATAACTACGATTGATCATAGTGTCAAGACCAAACTTCGCGACGACAGGGATACTGCTGCCCAGGAGTGCCCCGTTGCCGCGACCACCCAAGGAAACCGTGATCTCCAAGAAGGAAGTCGGCGCACGCGTACGCGGACTCAGACAGGCGCGCGACCTCAGCCAGGGCGAGCTCGCTGCCCTCCTCGGCATCCCGGCCACTAACGTCTCGGCGATCGAGCGCGGCGTGCGTGGTCTGTCTCTCCAGCAGCTCGCCAAGCTCGCCAAGGCCCTGGACGTTTCACCGGGAGAGATTCTGAACGGCCACTCCTCCGGTCAGCGCCAAGGCATTGGCCGTCTGCCACGGAGATTCGAACGCATCCGAGGGCTGCCCCGTACGAAGCGGCGCGTGCTGTTCGAGATCATCGACGCCTTCCTCGACAAGCATCTGCCTCCAAACCGCGCCTGACCTCGCGGGCACGCCGCGTGCCGACCGGCCACGCCTCGAAAGCACGCGTCGCGCCCGCTCGGCCGCCGCGCCCGGCTTGGCGCGCGAGGCCACGCGTCTGTCACGCGGGGCGCAAGACCAGCTCGGCCGTCGGCGCCCCGCGCGCCAGCCACGTCGCCTCGCGCCTGGCCTTCTAAAGCGATGCCGCCATGGCACGCGAGCTCAGCCCCCCGCTCGGAAGCTCGCCCGCCATCGCGGCGTCTTCACTCAGTGGCTCGACCGCCCAGCAGCCGCGCCGGCTGTGGCCTGTGGCGATCCCCGGGCGCAGGTCCGGCCCGCGGGCGTCGCGCCCGGCACGCGGTGTGCTGACGGGTTGCTCCTAAGGACGTTTGCGAGGCACACCGCGCGCCGGGTTCCCCCGCTGTGCGCTGCGCTCCCTTCGGTCGCTTCGCCCGATAAGCCCCGGGGCTTATCGGCAGCGGGGCGCTTCCCGCCCGCGGGCACGCGCGCCTGTCAGTGGCGGCCCGCGGCAAGGGCGCCGCTTCGGTCACGCGCCGTGAAGATCGGCCACCTCGCCATCACGGCGCGCGCCCTCGCGGCATCGTCCCTGCATTCCGGGCCGCGCCTTCATCGAGGCGCGCTCTTTACGGAACAAGCGTTCCGCAAACCTGCGCCCGGGGATCCCGGCTGCTCGCTCCCGCCGCGGCTCGGCTCGCCGGCACCGCCGCGCACGAAGGGCCTGGCACTCGCCTGGCACCCAGACCGACGACCGAGAGCGACGCTCGCGCCAGGCCCACGCCGCGCCCGCTGTCCACCGGAGTTACGATCGGCACGCACGTCTTCCCCCGGAGGTCGAGGTGTCTTGGGAGTTCGTCATCGCGATGCCGGCCGTGTCCCTCCCGCGGGCTATCGACGCTGGTAATACCGCCGTCGTGCCGTTCGCCGATCCTCGGTACCAGGAGCTGATCGCGGCCGAGCCTCAAGTGCGCACGTTCCTCGGATCCTTCCGCACAGCCTTCGGTCACCTGCTGCAGCTGCGATCGTGATCCGCGAACGCGGTGCCGAGAGGATTCAAACCGAAGACCTCGCCGCCCTTCGAAACATGATTGCCCTCGCGGCAGTCATCAGGGCCCGGACCGACCGCTCCGTGCACCGCTTCGGCGGCCACGGACCAGCCTACGCGGACCTTTTCGAGCTCTACCCGGTGAACCTGGCTGTAGATGCCAAAACAGTCACAGTCCGGACGGCGTCCGAATTCGGAATGGATGATGACCTTGACCACTTTCAGGGCCAGCCGGACCCTGCCTACATCTACCCGCAGCACGTGACCCCAGACCTTGACGAGGTGCTGCTCCGGTCGCTCATGGCGCTCTGGCAGTCGCAGCCGGCCGGCAAAGACGAGCAGAGGTTTAGACGACGCATCTTCCGATCCCTCGAGACTGCCTACCACGCAGTCGCGGCGCCCTTCCTGAACCTGGGTAGCGAGTACGACCACGCACTTAGCTTGTCCCTCTGGGTCTCTGCCTTCGAGATCCTCGTCGCCCGCGCTGGAAACGTGAGTGCCTCTGACGTGGAACGGCTCATAGCGAGGGTCAGATGGTCTACCCCAGCGCTTCACACCGATGTTGTGGAGTCACCGAGGGGACCACGACCGGGCCGACCCGTAAGCCGCCCGGTCCAAGTCTACGAGCGCCTCTACAAGGTCCGGAACGAGAGCCTCCACGGCGGCACCATCAGCGCTCACCTCGTCGGGAACCGTCTCGAGAAGGGCGAGGAAGATCCCCTGGAGCCAGCACCGCTTGCCGCTCACGAATGGAACCACCTCGCAGTGGCGGTACCGGTTCTCTATCGGGCCGTCCTACTTGAGCTCCTCACGCAGAAGGGTTTCCACACGCATCCCGTTGATCCAGGTGTCGACGACCTCGACGCCTACGGAAACTACATCGAGGCTCAGCTCGATTCTGGTCAGTACGAGAAACCGCTGCTGTATCGGTCACGACTGCGTCGGTAGCCCGGTCGCCTCAGGTGCCTCACCGGAATCGCCGACGACAGCCACCACCGCGGTGCCGGCGCAGCCTGCGGCTCGGCGCGCGCTTCTGCCGGCCCGGACGGACCGATACTCACCAAAAGCGAGCCACGGTGCGGCGGCGGGCGCCGGCGCGAGCACGCTCACGGTCGTCGGCAGGGTTGCGCGCGCAGTGACGGCGCCCGTACAGCGATGGCCTCGCCCGCGTGAGCGAGCGCTGAAAACGACGACGGCCGCGGCGGCGCGCGCTTCGCTGCCGTTCCTCCCCGCCTGCGAAGCGCGTGTCGACGCGGCCCACCGCGCAGTCCGTTCGGCGGGGCGGCGCCAAGAGCCGAAAGCCAGGCCCCGCGAGACAGGGTGACATAGGAACCTATGTCAAAAGGGCGCCCTCATCGAAGATGCGGTCGCACGCCTCCCGTGCGACCGCCACCCCAGCGGCGCCCGGCCCCGCGAGCCGAAGCGCACCGCTGCCGAGAAGTCGACGACTTCTCGGGCGCAGCGAGCTCCCGTCCCCGCCCAGGCGAGCGGAGCGCACAGCGGGGGAACCCGGCACGCTTGGTGCCCCCAGTCGTTCACCGACTTGCACCAAGCGTGACGGGCGCGACGCTCGCGGGGTGGACCTGGCTCGCGGGGCCTCCACCGCCAGCAGGCCCTTCGCCGCCCCGACGCCTCAGTGAACGCTCGCTGGGGTCTCGTGGTGCGCGTCCGTCGTCACCGTCGCGCACCGCGAGACGCCAGCGCACCGCTGAGAGCCGTTCGCGGCGGGCCGCAGGTCCTGGCACGGCGCGTGCCCCCCAGGTCGCCCAGCCCTGCACGCGCCGTGATCACGGCCTGGGGCACGCCGCGCCTCAGTCAACGACGGACGCGTGGCGCGCGCCAGAACAATCCTCCTAGCCCGTCGACGGACGGAGGGCCAAGGCTGAGGCCCAGTCCGGCGGCACGGAAGGTGCTCTAAGTGTCGACGGGAGAGGGTGATGGCTAAGAAGATGACACCTTTGGTGGTGATCCTGGCGGCCGCGGCGATCGCGCTGGCCACCGAGGACGGTGCTGTCTCGCGGTTCAAGGTGTGGTGATGACTCTCGGGGGCGGGCAGATCAAGGCCGGCCGCGGGCCGCTCATCGGGAACGCGGGCGAGTACTTCGTGATGGGTGAGCTCCTGCGCCGCAGCGCCACCGCGGGCCTGACGCCTCGGGGCGCCACTGCGTGGGACATCCTCACGCGCTGCGGCGACCGCGACGTGCGGATCCGGGTGAAGACGCGGACGGCCGCCGCGAGCGAAGTGGCGCGTGACTCGGGCGGCTGGGTCTGGTCGGCGCGGGAGTCGGACGGTGTGGTGTTCAAAGAGCTCGGCGGCGGTGACGACTGGACGATCCTCGTGGCGCTCGATGAGCCGCCGGCCCAGCCGCGCTACTGGGTGCTCCCGACGGCGAAGGTGCTGGAGTTGATCACCGACCGCTACGCGAAGTGGCTCGCCGCCCCTGGGAAGGGCGGCCGCAAACGCAACGCGAGTACCATGCGGCGCCTCACCGAAGCAGAGGTGACAGAGTACCGCGAAGCATGGGACAGGTTGTGGGGGCCGCCCGCCGACAGCGGCAAGGGCGAGGTCGAGGCCGCTCGGCCCGGGATGCAGTGATGGGACGCGAGGCGACGAACAAGGGCGTGCTGCTGAGGCTCTTGGAGCGCGGGTACGGCCCAGGTGACAAGGCGGAGGCGGAACGGCGAGTAATGCGGGCGGTCGGCCGCCCGGTGAAGTGCACATACCCCGGCGGATTCATCCGGCGCGGCTTGCTGAGAGCGCGGCGGTACGCATGGTCGACGAAGGACTTCGACCTGCGACCGGAGCGCAGGGTGCCCTGGTTCGTCAACGTGCGCGATACGATCCTCTTCGAGGAAGATGGCGAGATGGTGCGGATGACCTACTTCCGGGTGTTCCCCGGTCCACACCTGGTGTTCGGAGGGCAGACGTCGTTCTTCGGGAGGCGTGAGGACTACCACGCGCTCGGCGTCCTGTTCGAAGAAGAAGTGTCCAAGCCATTGTCCGATGAGGACGAGAGGCGCTGACCGTGGAACGCGCGAGCCGAGCTGAGATCGACCGCGCCCACGAGGAAGCGCTGTTTGAGGACGAAGGCTTCGAGCACTCAAAGCACGCGACTTGCTGGGGCTACTGGCGCCCCTGCAACCGGCGCGTCCGCACCCGCGTGCGCGGCGAGCTGCGGTGGGACAAGTGCGCGAAGCCCGAGGGGCACGACGGGGCGCACGTGGCCGGGCTGTGGTGGTTCTGACGCCCGGCGTGGCTTGCTGACGCGGCCAGCGTCGCCATGTGTCAAGCTCAGCCACGCCCGCGGGCCAGGCCGGGGCCGGCGCGACGTGTGTGCAGCCACACTGAGCACCCACCGACCGGGCACCAGGGATGCTGATCAGGCGCGGCGGCGGGCGCCGGCACGAGCGCGCTCTTGGTCGTCGGCCGGGTTGCGCGCGCAGTGACGGCGCCCGTCCAGGCGCGGCGGAGGCCGTTCGTGCCGGCGGCGGCACCACGAGGGACAGCCAGGACCCACAGCCAGGGGCGCGCCGGAGACGAGAACGAATCTTCCGTATGAGGGGCGCTCGATGATGATCGGCGCGCCAGCTCGTGCCTCGCGCGCCTTCCTTAGCCTTAGCCGCCCCGAGCTTGAAGCTGCGCCCGGCGTGGCGCTTGCCTCATCAGAGTGCGCGCGGCTGGCCCGAGCCGCGCGCACCCGGAAAGAGCGTCCCCTGCAAGCGCCGCGAGGATCAGGCGCAGCTTTGCGGAAGACTTCGTTCTCGGCAAAGGCGCGACCCCTCAGCCGCAAGGACCAGCAGCCTCAGGCCTGGCCGCCGCCGGCACCTAATCGAAGACCGCGCGCCGGCACGTCGCGCGCCACCAGATCGGATGCCCTGCGCGCGGCGTGATCAGCGCGCGCACAACTGCCAAGATCCAAGGGCAGCAGGGATCGTCTCCGAGTTCTATCGCCAGCCCCGGAAGCGCCAGACCTTGTACTTCATCGTCCAGAACTCTTCGTCTACGACAATCTCGTCGTCCTTCAGCCACACGACACCGTTAAGATCGAATCCTGAGAACCCAGTCTTGGGCGATAGGTCTTTCTCGTAGACAGATTCGCCAAAGAAAAGGAGTCGGCCCTCGACCGCAGTGGCGCGAAAGCTCAGACGCATCTCGCCTTTCGGCTCTGCCTGCATCGCGGCCTCGAGAGTTCCCGATCCTGTCACCAGAATCTTGGGACCCTCCATATGGGGCGTCCAGAGGGTAACGATGGTGGGGAGAGGGTTTCCTAGATCCCTCTCGATATCCTGAAGAGCTGGCACGACGGCCACCTCGATGACTCTCGTGACGACCTCGAGGTCGGGGCGGATGAGTTCCTTTGGCAAAGGTTACCTTCGCCTCCCGCCAGGCCCGATGTGGAAGAAGTCCTGCATGTCAGGGAACGCTTCTTGGTAGTAATTGGAGACGCTTCGTTTCCTCGGGTTCAGTGTGATGTCGAAACCTGACACCGCTCGACGATAGGGGCCGGGCGATGTCAAGTCGACGATGGCAGCGTCCATCCGTCTGGAGCCAGGGTAGGGAATCAGCTTTGGCTTACCCCAGCGATTATGGACAAGACCAGATCCATCGAGCTTCTCAAGATAGATATAGTTCGGTACCCGTTTGCCCCCAGGCAGCGCTGCCGGCTGGATCTCGACTCCAAACTGGCTGCCACCTCTCCCGAGCCGCCTTTCGACCCCACCCAGGTATCGTTCGAAGAGCGCCTCGGAAGTCCGCCAGTCTCCGCCTGATCTCTTGAGAGCGCGCTTTCCTAGCCTCGCCACTGTAGCGTTGATGGCATCAAGATCCCGGCCCCACTCTGCATGACGGGCTGCAGCCCGGCTTGAAGCTGCGCCAGACGCCGGAGTGGTAGGCGTCCGAACCGGTGGCTTGACTGCGGGCTGGACGTTAACGTCAGCCATCCCGGCTGCCGGGGCCGCGGCCGATGGGGCAGGCGGCTTCGTGGTCTGACCGGCCTCCGCTATCTGGCCGGTGTTCCCTGCCGGCGTCGGCTTGTTCTTGGAAGCCGGGACCCTGGCCCGATAGCCGGCGTATCCACCCAGGCCACCAAGCGCCGCGCCGAGCAGGTAGTCGGTGGCCCGGACGTCCTCAAGAGACTTGGTCTCCGTGCCGTAGATCTCGCCGATGTCCGCGATGCCCACGCCGGCGACGCCGCCTCCGGCACCCCACGCGATCGCCGCGCCTCGTGATGCACCCCCGACGACACCGCCCGTGCCAAGCGTCAGCGCCGCTTGGGTCCCCGAGATCACGACGTTGGCGCCCGTCTTGCCCCAGTACTCGTCGTCCGAGATCTCGCCCGCGAGGTTCTGGTCGACGAGCTTGTCCTGGCGGTGAAGAGCACCAAAGCTGATCAGATCCCACGCCTGGTAGCCGGCTTCCTTGAAGAAGGCACTCACCCCGGCCTTAAACCAGTTGCCCTCGTTGGCTGTCTTGTTGATGGACTGATCGATGGCCTGGCGGACGATGTGGCCGGTCGGATCAATGAAGAAGGTGGGCCTGTTCCACCCGTAGACGTACCGGTGGAGAGAGGGCGGGTTGTCGATTTGGCCCAGGTACGAGTCCTGTGTGAGGAAGCGACCGAGTTTGGGATCGAAGTAGCGGGCCTTGGCGTTGTACAGGCCGGTCTCGGGGTCGAAGATGTGTCCGGTGAAGGCGAAGCGGTTGGCGGAGTCGTTGAGCTGGGAGGGGAATCGGAAGTTGCCCCAGGGATCGAGGTGGTAGCTCGCGATCGTGGAGCCGGTGTCGTTCGTGAGGTTCACGACGGAGCGCAGGCCGTCGAGGGAGAAGTAGCGGCGGCCCT
>Ga0214472_10004566_pt1 | contig 14621 bp, 12 predicted proteins | sample RVTome_6_FD_207662 | JGI IMG/M metagenome (GOLD analysis project Ga0214472, IMG submission 207662) | Soil microbial communities from uranium-contaminated site in the Upper Colorado River Basin, Wyoming, United States - RVT140D175 | ecosystem: Environmental > Terrestrial > Soil > Contaminated >...
AAAACGTTGAAATTATTTTCATGACTCAGCAGGACTAGTGCAACGCGTCAATCGAATTGAATGCCTGGCATTCCTTTCGATTGACGCAAAGTTGCACTAGATTCAATATGTTATGCCCTGCCCCAATCAAACCTATCAGTTTGATTGGGGCAGGGCACTGGCTTGTCAGACGGGAATTGCGGTCATCAATGCCGCGGCAAGCCCCGCGGCGGTCATCGCCACCCGGCGCCACAGGACGTAACGGCCGATCAGTCCGAAGCTGATGAGAATCAGGCCGACGCCGACTTTCAGAAGCGAAAACAGCGCCAGGACCGGCTCCCCCATCGGCGCGATCAGCGCCGGATTGGCGACCATGGCGAGCGGGATGACATAAAGCCCGACCCCCAGACACATGGCCGTGAGCGCCACTTTCAGCCAGTCTTCCCCCACCATGCCGGCGGCGATGAACACGGCGCCGCAGACCGGCGGCGTGATCGTCGACAAAAGCGCGAACCAGAACACGAACATATGCGCCAGGAGCGGATCCAGGCCGAGCTTTTGCAGCGCCGGACCGGCAACCGATACGCAAATGACATAGGCTGCCGTCGTCGGCACTTCCATGCCGAGCACCAGGCAGGCGAGCCCGGTGAGCAGCAGCGCCGGCCAAAGCCGGTCTCCGGAAGCCGACAGAATGAACGACGTGATCTTGACCCCCAGCCCGGTCATGCCGAGCACGCCGATAATGAGCGAAGCGCACAGGATGATCGACGCGATCGTCGCAATCTGTTTGCCCGCCATCAGGCAGGCGCTTTCCAGGCGCTCCGCCGTACGCGGCAGCGACCAGCTCAGCGTCCGGTCGAAAAACAGCATGACCAGGGCGGCGAGGATCGCCACGCTGGCGGCATATTGCGGCGTGAAATCGCCGATGAACATGCGCTCCAGCAGGACGGAAAACGGCACCACGAAAAACAGCGAGGTCACCAGCACGTCGCGGCCGCTCGGCTGATCGGCACCGGCGAGCGGCAGGAGATCGTAGCGCGTCGCATAGGCGTTGATGCCGAACCAGACCGTGGCGAAATACAACAGGGCCGGCAGCGCCGCCGCCGCCATGATTCCGGTATAGGGCACGCCTGTCAGTTCGACCATGACGAAAGCCCCGGCACCCATCAGGGGCGGCATGATCTGTCCCCCGGACGACGCCACCGCCTCCACCGCGCCGGCAAGCGCTTTCGGGTAGCCGAGCCGCGTCATGGCCGGCAAAGTGACCGCCCCGGTCGAGGCCACATTGGCCGAGGCCGAACCGGAGATCGAACCGAACAGGGCCGAAGAGAGCACCGAAACCTTGGCCGCCCCGCCGCGCAGCCGCCCCGCCGCGGCGGCCGCCAGATTCATGAAGCCCTGCCCGGCTTCGCCGGAATTCAGGACCGCGCCGAAAATGACGAAAATTGATATGATGGACACCGACACGCCGGTCAATTGCCCCCAGATCCCGCCTTCGGACACGGTCAGAGAGCCGAGAAAACTCGCGAGCGGCAGGCCGGGATGGCCGAACTCGCCGGGCAGATGGGCGCCGAACAGCCCATAGGCCAGCGCCAGGGCGGCGACGAGCGGCAACGGCCAGCCGATGGCGCGCCGCGCCGTTTCCAGCACGACGGTGATCAGAACCACGGCGACCGCCAATTGCAGCGTGCCGTTCAAGGAACCGTATTGGTCGGACAAGGCCGCTTCATTCGCCGCGATATAAAGACAGGCGGCCACGCCCAAAGCGCAAAACAAAATCCCGGAGATTCGCTCGACCCCGGCCCGCGCCGCGAATATGAGGATCCAGGGCAGCGCGAAGGCCATATGCAGCGGCCTTGCCAGAAGATTGGGGACAAGGCCGATAAAGATCAGCGATAGATGGAAGGCGACCATGAGCGCGCCCAAGCCGCACCACAGGATCCGGCTGGGCACAATCATGCTTCCGATTTCCTATCTGTCAGCCCGGCTTAACGCAGGGCACCGGGAATCGCGACGCCGGCTTCGTCGTAATATTTGAGAGCGCCCGGATGGATCTTGCCGCGAACGTTTTCGAGCAGATCCGGCGACACCCCGTTCCACCACGCGGCGGCGCCGCCCAGAGCGCTCTTTTGATCCCAATAGGTCTTGGTCAGGCTGTAGGCGGTCGCATCGTCCATGGCCAGGGTCGTGAAGGCCACCACCGGCAGCGACGTGGTCGTCGTGTCGCTGTCGACACCGGCATAGGTGCCGGCCGGAATGACCAGTTTGGTCCGCTTCGTCTGCTTGATCTCTTCGTCGGAAAGCGACAGGAGCGCGATCTCGCTTCCCGCAGCCGCTTCGATGACGTTGGGCGCCGGATAGGATCCGGCGGTAACGAAGCCGTCGATCTGGCGGTTTTTCATGGCGGGAACCGCGTTGTTCAGTTCCACGTCGGCGAGCGTCACCTTGCCCTCCAGTCCGAACAGTTTGAGATATTTTTCTCCTTCGGTGGCGCCGAAGGATCCTTTGCCGATCAGGATGGTCTTGCCTTCCAGGTCGGAGAAGCTTTTCACGCCCGAATCGGCGCGCAGAACAAAATGCATGGTGAGCGAGGGAATCGGGAACAGCGCGCGGATTTCATCGAATTTCGGATTTCCCTTGCCTTCGAACATCGCCTTTCCGGCCTGGGCGAGGCTGACCAGAACCGGCGGCGTTGTGAACACGTAATTGCCCGTGCGCACCGCGGCTTCCATGACGTTTTGAACCGAACCCTGGCTCTCTTCGACGGTGACGATGATCTCGCCGTTCGATCCGGCCTTCATGGCCTCGGCGATCTGCACGCCCATCTGATAATAGGACGACGCGGTTTTCGCCGACTTGTAGGTGATGCGGGTTTCGGCCAGCGAGCCGGAGGCGGCAAGGGCGAACAGGCCGGCGGCCAGGGAAGCGGTTTTAAAGACGTTCATTCGGAATTCCTCCAATTGTCGGCTCGAAGCCCATTGATTGGCGCGCAGACTAGATCAGATTGCGACCCGGGGAAACCGGTTTTTGATTGAACTATGCGTAAAAACAGGGAGATAGCGCAACGATCCGGAGCGGCCCCGCCACGCCTCGGACAGGTCTGCCTTGCGCGGTATCAGGATCGTCCCTGCCACCTCGTCCGCGTGATTTTATCCCGCCGCTGTCGCCGGCGGCTTTGGGCCTTCCCGGCGCGCCTGACCGGTTCACGCTGGATTCACGCAAGTTTTGTAATTTTCCCTTAATGGGCGAACAGATCAGGCAGTCAGGACACCGCCGGTCCGAGGGAGAATTGCGGCGCATGTCCCTTTCGAAAGACATTTCCGATTGCATCACAGATATCATGGCCCGCGAGATTGACTGGGGATCGGTTCCCCGGGATATCGGAATTCAAGAACCGCAATGGTACGAATTGGTGGATGACGTCGTCGCCTGCATCAAGATCAAGCATCCCGAGCTCAAACTTGAAATCTCGCGCTCCGACAGCGCCTTTTGGTTTGAAAGGCCGATCCGGGACTTCGCCGAGCGCCTGGTGGCGGCAATTGCGTGAGTCGCAAAGCCCCCGCCTTCCACCGAAAGATACCGGTTTGCGCGACAAAGGGCTGTTGCACATGTCCGGTTTACACAGCTTCGAACGGCACGGACGCATAGCTGATCAAAAGCTCCTCGCCATCATCGATATCGCGCAGGGCCACCAGATCGATTGCCTCCGCATCCCGGTCCCGAACCAGGACCGCATTGGCCGCGGCGCTCTCGGCGGCGTGATTGCAGATGCTGGTAAGGCCGAAGGCCATTGCGGCGGTATCGCCGCCGTCTTCATCGGGGCGTGGCCAGGCGAACATGTACATGATCGCAGAGCTTGCGGATTCGGCTTGTTCCAGCGCGCTCAGGACCACGTCCGGGTCCGCGAAAAGATGGTCGATACCGGCTTTCAGCGAAATCATGCCGCCATCGCCATGATGTTCCGGCCTGGACGCAAGAAAGCTCCGGATGGAGGGAATGAAACGCAGAGCCTGATACTCCATCGGATTGAGCACCTTCACCGGGCAGCGCAGGATGAGGGTCGCATCGGCCAGCCCCTGGCGGGCGAAAAGCCCACGCCCCCGCTTGCCCTGCCCGCCGACGCGGACACGAGCATTGTCGAACTCCGTGAGCGCAATCGACATCGCCTGTCCCCAATCAATCCCCAAGCGAGGCGCAAACGCCGAACCTCGTCGAACGAGTATAGCGTAGAATCGGATGTCGATCGTCGGAATCCATGCACGTTCAGGAATCCAAAGCGAGCGGCCAGGCCGAACCACGGCATCGGCCGGTCGAATTGCGATTCAGACACCCCTGGCGGCCCGGCCTGCCCGCCTTGAATAGTTTCTGCGTGACGCAGGATTGCTCGCAGAAAGACGGAAGAGATCAAGTTCCGGTTGCTCCCAACGGACAATTTCTCTCATTTCAAAACCGTCCATGGAAAGAATCACTGAAGATTCACGCAATAAAGCGTCCAATACAAGCACAGGGTGGGAGGGTGAGATGTCAGGCCACGGAAACTGGTCGCCATTGAGATTGATCGATGAGCCCGGCAGGAATTTTCTTCAAGACGCGTTTGAAGACGGCAATCGCAACAATATTTTCAGCCAGGTTTCCACGCAGGACGTCCATCTGTCGGCCTATGCCAATGAGCCGGAGCGCGCCAGGGCGCTGCTTGGCAAACTGGCGAGCCGATTGAAGATCCAATATTGGCAGATACCGCTTGAAAGCAATGCCAACGAGCACATTCCGGCCGGTTATACCTATTTCGGGCAATTGATGGCCCATGATCTCGTGCAGCATGTGACGCCGTTTCCGGCGCTGCGGTCCCGGGCGACACCCTTGTCGATGGAATCCGATAATCTGCGGGAGCGCGGACTGATCCTCGACGCCATTTATGGCGGCGGACCGCGCAGCAATCCTTCGTCCTATGCGTGGCGCTCCGATTCGCAGCGCGATCGGGTGCATCTGCGTCTCGGGCGGGTGCGCAAACCGGGGGTGGACACCGTTCCGACCAGCGAAGATCCTTTCAGGGACATCCCGCGGGTCGTCTGTCCCTTCATGAATCACGACGCGGCCGGTTATGCCGATACCTTGCTCGTCGATCCCCGCAATGACGACAATGTCATTGTATCCCAAATGACCATGCTGTTTCACACCCTGCACAATTGGGTCTACGACCGGATCAGCGCACTGATCGACGAAGACGACGGCCTGGAGCCGTTAAAAGTGGAGTATCGGCGCTTCACCGCGGCCCGCAAAGTCGTGGCGCTGGTTTACCGTCGAATCATCGTCCACGATTTTCTCGGGCGGCTGCTGCACCCGGAAGTCGCGAGACTGTTCGATGCCGTAAGTTTCGAATGCGCGGAGCCCGGCCTCGACTACCAAAACCGGGGCCAGGATATCACCGTGGAATTCTCCCACGCCGCTTTCCGGTTCGGTCACGCGATGATCCGCTCGCAATACCAGTTGAATGGGGATCTGGAAGCAAAGGAGAGCTATATTCTGGCGCTTCTGAACCGCACCAGCGCCAAGGGCGCGATTCATGTGCCACTCGAAAGCAATTGGACCGTGGAATGGCAACGCTTCTTTGATTTCGACTTGCCCGGCGTGCAACCCAGCAACCGGATTGCCCCTTCGTTCCGGGAGAGTTTTTTCGTCGCAAACGCGTTTACGCCGCCGGACCAGAATGACGTGTTCTTGCCGCATCTGGATTTTTTCCGGGCAGCTCAGGCCGGTGTGCGAAACGTGAAGACCCTCATTGCGTCTTTGCCGGCACCGCTGAGGGCCCATTCGGCGATTCTCTCCTATCCGCAGGGCACGGGGGACGAAATATCCAGGTGGCTCGACAAAGTCGATGCCATCCAGCCTCCGAAACAGGAAAACCGTCTGGATTCCGACGAGCGGAAATTGGCCATGCAGGATCCGCCGCTCCTGCTCTTTCTCCTGCTTGAGGCAGCCGTTACGGGACCGGCGGACATGCAGGGCAAGCGCCTGGGGATTCTCGGATCCGCGATCGTCGCGGATTCCATCTATCGAGTCCTTCGGCGCGGCAGGCCGGCCATCGAAGGCGACGCCGCCGTCGCCGCCCTTGCCGAGCGGGTATTTTCCCACGAAGTGCCTGCCGACATGCCTTCCCTGATTTCCAACCTGCCCGGACTTCGGCCGGAACAATCCGGCTGATCGGGGCATGTGCAACCGCATGTCCCATTTCACCACCGCAGCCACAACCTGGAGGACAATCCATGACTGACCTGCAAACCATCGTAACCAACCCGGAAGGATGCCGACGGCTCGGCGAACATCTGATCATGTGGGCGAAGACCGGCAGGATGCGCAAGCCGAACGAAGACAAGACGCAAGGCTGGCCGCCGACCCTGGTGCAATTCATGACCGATGTCGGCGCCGACTGGCGGCCCGAGGACGGCAGCGATTCCGGCGCAGATATCCAGATACCGAAGCGGCTCAAGGGCATTCAATTCACCCAAAGCAATATGGAGACCCTGCTGGTCCGGCTTCCGCCCGCCGCCCTGGTCGAAGCAAGCGAACAATCGTTGCCGACCAATCCGGACGAATACGGTCTTCCCGGTTTCTACAAACAGATCTTCGACGGAGAATTGACCAATCCGGTCACGATTTTTCAATCCCGGGTCGGCGACTACACCATTGCCCATTGCAAGTGACGCCACCCAAGCGTCAGCTGGTCCGGGCGCTGCTTTGGCGCCCGGATTCAGGCCGCGAGGCTCCTGAGACGAAGCCCCTGTCTGACGCGGTCATGGCGCGAAAGGCATCATAACAACGGCGCGACGGCCAACATGAAAGCGGAGTGCAGACGGCCTTTGGCCGCGGTGTCGCGAATGGGAAAAGCCTCCCGAAACCACGTCGTGATCGCCGCCGGCGTTGCCGGTTCCGAGCCGAACCAGTTCGCAGAGACAAGGTCGACAAACCGCGCCGCCTCGGCCTGTCCCTCTTCGACACGCCCCAAATAAGTCAAGGCGGCGGCTTTCCAGCCCGGAACGTAGAAAATCGTGTCCTCCGCGAAATCCGCGGCTTCGACGCAGCCTTCATGATCTTCGCAGAGGAAGCGGATCGTGGCGTGATAGCCCCAATGGGATGGTGAATTGGCATCGCCCAATTGCAGTGCTTCATCGGCGAATTTCAATGCGGCCGGCAGAGAACCGCAATAAGCCATTCCCAAAGCGGCCGACACCAGGGTCCAGGCATCGCTGGTGTTCAGATCACGCGCCATTGCAAAATGAACCGCGGCATTGTTGTAATGGCCGAGCATCGCGTAGGACCAGGCCAGGCACAATTGGCTTCGTGTGTCGATCGGATCGATTTCCACGGCCTGTCTGGCGAGCGAAAGCGCCTCGGCCTCGCGCTGCGCGCTGCGCCGAATCCCGGGAAAAGTGTGATGCCGCGCATTCAAGATACCGGCCAGACTGCTATAGGCCGGCGAAAACCGCGGTGCATCCGCAAGACAGGACCGGAAGATCTGTTCCGCGCGCTCGTCGTTTTCCGGACGCCATCGCCCGCCCAGGCTCTGCCCCAGCAACCATCGATCGTAAATGTCCAATGCCACTTCCGGAATACCGGACACGCGGTTCAACCGCTCCATGGAAAGATGGATATTGAGCACGGCGGCGATCCTGCGGACCACCATCTGTTGAGATTCGAAGAACTGGTGCAGCGAAACCCCGAACCGATCGCTCAGCACGTACACTCCGGTATCGCTTGCCACGACCGTCACGATGAGATTGAGCGTATCGATGTCCTGATAGAATTTCGCCTTCACATGATAGACCGGACCGTCATCGTGCCCCTGACGGTGGCGCACCGACCAGGTTTCCCCATCGATGACCGACAATTCCCGAAACCGGACAAGTTTCGATACCAGATCATGGCGAAACCCTTCGCAGACATGCCAGCTGCTCTCCGGGACCCCCGGTGTCTCGAACAAGTCGACGACAAGTACGAATTTTGACGGCCCTCTGGGCGCGCCGGAGGCGGCCTGGTTGTACGCCGCCACACCCGGCCCGAGGCTCGAAGGCGCATCCGCGAAGCCCGGCTTGGATTCGACACGTGCCGGAGGCGTCGATTTCGGCTGCACTTGGCCGAGCTTTATCGCCGCCACCAGATCCCTGGTGGAATCGGACGGCTCCATATCGTATTCGTCGCCGAGCACGTCCCACAGCGCATTGTAAACGCGCAGCGCTGCCGGAACGTCGCCAAGTTCCGCAGAGGCGCGCATCAATTGCCGGGCCGCCTCCTCGTCCGTCGGATCGAGATTGATCAGCGCCTCCGACAGGCGCCTGACCGCCTCGCGGTCCGAACTGGCGGCAGCGGCTTGCAGCGCATCTTCCAGGGCGCGCGACAGACGGTCGTGAAGGCTTTGGCGCTGAACCAGCAGCCAGACCCGGAACGCGGGGTCCAGATCTTCAAATCCGGCAAGCAGCGATTCGCTCAATCGCTTCCGGTCCAGCAAAAGGTCCTGCACGGCGCCGCCTTCCGCGGCTTTCAGCACCTGCCAGACATCCGTGTCGATCCGGTCTGGTTCGAGGCTCACATGGGTGCGGCCGGCATCGAAAACCGTAATGCCGAGCGGGTCGAAGATTTCGCGCAATTGCTTCACGCATTGGCGCAGGGAACCCCGCGCCTGTTCTTCGGCTCTTTCGCTCCACAAAACGCCGGCAAGCCGTTCGCGGCTTTCCCGAAAATTTCCAGAAAGGGCCAGATAGGCGAGCAGGCCGCAGGCTTTCCTGTTGGCGATCCTGATGGCGTTTCCGCCGGAATCCTCAAGGGAAAACGGGCGCATCATGCATAACGTGAGTTCAACGGCGCCCTCCAGCGTATTCAGCCCCGACATTCCGTCCCGCTCCTGCCTGAAGCCTGCGCCCCGTGAACCCATTTTGGGAGGATCAACCTTTCATGCTTTCAGAAAATATTCAATTTTTACGTGACTAACATTTTCCTGACCGACGGCCGCAGCAATTTTTCGCCATTTCAAAAGTAGAACTCATACATATTTTAAGGGCGAATTCTTTGCCGGTGCTCCTGGAAAGAGCAAATCCAGATGGGCTATTCCTCTGCAGCTCTCCCGGATCCGTTGATTTTCCCCTTTGCAGGGACTCCTTGAATCGGAAGGCCTGTAATTCAAATAGGAGAAATGTAGCCCATTGCCGCGCCAAGATCGACGCCGTGGGCAGCGGCCGAATCGGCAAGCCGCGAGCTCGTCCAATCCGGCTTCACCGATTGAAGCCCGGGCGCCACGACACGCAGGACCGGTATGCCGATCGACGGACGTGTAAGCTCGATCGCGTAGACCGGATAACCCGATTTCTCCAGATGAGCCGCGATGTCTTCCGGCACGGCGTCGGCCGGAAGCGGTGAGGGTTTGCGCGCAGCGGCGCCGCCCGCCGGCGTCAATTGCGGAAAATCGCCAAGCGTGAGCGCCTGGAACCGCCGGTTCCAAATCCGGTCCTGCTCCGACAATGTCTCCACCGCCCCGTCGCGGGCTTTGTCGACGGAGATCTGCTGGGCGCATTCCATCTGGCACAATTCCAGAAAAGCCCGCTTTATGGCGCTGTCCATTGCGGTATCGGCTGCGAAACCGGCGACGACCGCCCGGCCCTCGGCTTCGCAGGACAGGGCCGCGGCAACAGGAATATCGAAATCCGTGGTGATATCGAGGAACCAGACCCGGCGGCGGCTGGCGCCACGCACCCGGTCCATCAGATCCGTCAGGCCGGGACCGCAAACCTGCGGCAGATCCACAGCCCTCGCCGGTCGTCCCCCATACCACCACAATGCAATGGCATCGCGCTCGATGATTTCCGTCAGGCCCGAGCGAAGCGCCGCTTGCCGGCAGGCGCCCGCCCCGACGCCATTGCTCAGCGCTTCGCGTGTACCGGCGCGCGCCCTCAACCGTCGGCGAAGAATCAATTCAAATGGAAAGCAGACCTGACGCTGGTCCGTCACGGACTGCGCCCGGACCCAATGGGCCGTCTCGGGAACAGCGCTGCAATCCAGCCCGATGCCCTCGAAAGCCCATGCCAGTTCCGGCTCCGACAGGCCGTGCGCGCCGGGCAGCGGCACCTGCAACGGATCCGCGTCCCATTCCAGAAAGGAAAGAAATTCCGCCGCCTCACCGACGCAGCCTTCGAAAGCCTCCCGCAGGCTGAAGCCTCTTCCCGCTGCGCCGGCCGGGTCATGCCCGGAAACGCCAAAACCTTCCGGCGATACCCTCGCCCCGAAGAACCGGGCGCCGGGGGCGTCGGGCATCGGCAACAGGAAGGCGTCGTCGAAACGCGCCGCCAGGGCGAACAAAGCCAGCCGGTTGGCGAAGCGCGCGTCGCGCGGCGAACCGGTATCTGGCGCGTCGGGATCGAGATAGCCGAGAGCGTGCAGAAAATCCAGGACCGCCCGCGGGGCTTCCGCTCGCGCCGGCGGATTCTCCAGACAGGCGGCGCAGGCCTGAAAGAATTTTTGCGGATTGAACACGGTGAACGCCCCCGGCATGCAGTGCCGCCATGGATGCAATTCATCCATTATACAGAAACGCTCACGCCGACGGGCTCTGAATCGCAAGGGCGCGCCAGGATCAATCGCCGCCGCCGTCTGTCTTCCGCGACCGCGCGGGGCCTCGACCATCGGCTCGGCTTTGGTCTGGGAACTCGGGGGGCGGCCTTGCATCAATCCTCGCAACCCTGCCAACGCCAGGACCGGCCCATGGTTCCAGCCAAACGACCGGCCCGCCGGCGCGCATGCACAGGCCTGGAGTTTCACAGGCGCTCGTTGGCCTTGGCCGATTTGCGTTTATGGCGCGCTGGCGCGCGGACGCCGAGCCACCAGGCGCTCAATGCGGCCAGGCCCAACAGCGCCAGACCGATCGGATAGTTGATAAGCTGCAACGGATCGCCATCGATCAGGGCGAGCGTCTGCGCCAGCGACACCTCGAAACGCGGCCCGAGGAAGAACGCGATGATGAAGATCACCGTGGAAAACCCGAAGGCTGTCATCAGATAGCCGATGCCGGCGAACAACAGCATGATGGCGACGCCGAACAAGCCGCCCGTGGCCATGGAGACGCCGACAATGCACAGAAGCAGCGCCGAGGAGAAGATGATCGATTCCGGCGCGCGGACGACCCGGGTCCACAGCCGCAGCCCCAGATGGCCGACCCCCAGATTGATGGCATTGGCCATGATCATGGCGCCGAACAGGCCGTAGATCAGCCGGCCTTGCTGTTCGAAAAGCAGCGGCCCCGGCTGAATGCCCTGAATCATCAACGCGCTGATGATCAGCGCCGCGCCGACGCTGCCGGGAATGCCGAGGGTCAGAAGCGGAATGAGGTTGGCGCCGACGACGGCGGAATTCGCCGATTCGGTCGCCGCAATGCCTTGAATATTGCCTCTGCCGAAGCTGTCGGGATCGTCCGAGGCCTGTTTGGCCGAGGCATAGGACAGGAAGGCGGCCGCGGTCGAGCCGATGCCCGGCACGGCGCCGAGAACCGTGCCGATGACGGCGCCCCGCGCCAAAGTGGTGCGGCAGGCCCAATATTCCGCCCAGGAGACGCGCGAATCCGCGGGATCGGACGATGCCGGAAACGAAATCGCCGGCTTGACAATGCCCTGACTGGCGGCCAGCCTGCGCAGGATCTCCGAAACCGCCAGCATGCCGATGGCAACGGCTGCCAGCGGCAGGCCGTCATAGAGTTCGAACCAGCCGAAAAACAGCCGCGGGGTGGAATGCTGCGGATCGAGCCCGACGGTGGCGCACAGCAATCCCAAGGCGGCGGCGATAATGCCCTTGGTCATGGACGCGCCGACAAGGCCGGCGATGATCGAAAACGCGAACACCATCAGGCAGAAGATTTCCACCGGACCCATTCTCAGCGCCACCAGCGCCAGCGGCGCCGAGACCGTCACCAGAACGATATCGCTGAACGTGTCGCCGGTGATCGAGGCATAAAGCGCCATCTTCGTCGCCTTGACCGGCTTGCCCCGGCGCGCCAGGGGATAGCCGTCGAGCGCCGTCGCAGCGGCGTCCGGCGTGCCCGGCGTGTTGATCAGGATGGCCGGGATGGCGCCGCCGACCAGGCCGCCTTTGTTGACGCCGACGAGAAAGGCGATCGCCGGCAGCGGGTCCATGACGAAAGTGAAGGGAATGGCGATGGCCATGGCCATGACCGGGCCGATTCCGGGAACGGCGCCGACGAACTGACCGACGACGACGCCGGTGATGACGAAGAACAGGTTGACCAGGCTGAACGCGTCGCCGAGCCCGGCGAGAATGACCGACAGATCAACCATGATAACGGCTCCCCGTCACGGCAGCGGCCTTTGCAGCAGAACCGAGACCGCCAGCCAGATGAAGGCCGGCGTCGCGACCGTTCCGCAGACCAGCCAGAGCAACCTTTTTTCGCCCATAAGCGCCATGACCGCCAGGGCGAGCGCGGGGGACACCGCCAGAAAACCGAAGCGGTCGATGAGCGCAACGCCTACTGCCACCAGCAGCAGGAAAAGCCCGGCGCGCCCGGCCCTGCGCCATTGGAAATCCGTGTCGCCGGTCGGACGCAGCGCCAGCAGGCCGCCGGCCGCCACCAGCAGCCATGCCATGGCGTTCGGCACGGTCTGGGGCCGCACCCAGCCGTAATCCACCACTTCCGTATCGTAGGGAATGATCACGAAATAGAGCAAAAGGCCGAATGCGGCGCAAACGGCCCCCGAAATGCGATTGAGCAGCATGGACAATGAAACCCGTCCGGAATCGCGGCCCCGCGCTGCCAGAGGCGGCGCGGGGCCGGTTTTGAGGAATTATTTTCCGAACAGAACTTTGACGCCTTCGATACCGTCAACCATCATTTTCCTGGTACCGTCCGGCCCGAGATTGTTCGGCTCCGTCGAAAGGGCATTGGCGACGACCTGTTTGACCTTGTCCGTTGCGATCGCATTGGCGAGCGCCTTGGCGAGGCCGGCCTTGGCGTCTTCGGGAAGTCCGGCCGGCGCGGCGAAATAGAAAATCGGATCGACGAACAGATTGAAACCCTGCTCTTTCAGGGTGGGCGCGTCGGGCGCGTAGGAATGGCGGCCGTCATTGGCGCTGGCAATCACCTTCACTTGCCCGTCCTTGAAATAGGGGATGTGGGATCCCGCGTTAAAAGAGGCCGCGACCTGCCCGCCCAGAACATATTGCAGCATTTCCGCCGAACTCTTGGTCGAGATCAGTTTGAACCCGGCATCTTCCTGCTTGTTGATCGCCTGCAGGATAAGTTCCTGCGGCTTGGCGTCGAAGCCGATGGCCGCGCCGCCATTGGCTTTCGAATAGGCGATGAGGCTCTTTATGTCGTCGAAGGGTGCGTCGGTCTTGGCGATGATCGCCAATTGCGCCCGCGCCACGGTGGCAAGATAATCGAAACTGTCGAGATTGAAGGGCAGTTTGTCGCCGCGCAGTACCAGATTGATCATGACCGGCATGTTGACGCCGAGGCCGATCACGCTGCCGTCGGCCGGCGCCTTGGCGATTCCGGTGAACATGGCGACGCCGCCGCCGCCCGGCTTGTTTTCCGCGACGACGTTCCAACCCTTCTGTGCTTCGATCTGGGCCGCGATCACCCGGCCGAGCGTGTCGGTTTCACCGCCGGCGCCGAAGCCGATCTGCAGATGCACGGGTCCGGACGGGGTCCAATCCTGCGCCTGGGCGGCACCCGAGGCAAGCCCCATGAGGCCGGCGCATAGTCCGATAAGGACGGTATTGAATTTCATCGTTTTCTCCCTGGGTTTTATCCTTGTTTCAGTTTGCGATGATGGGCTTGGCGCGGCAAGGCATCACTTTGCGGATGCGCAGCCGGATCGCCGCGCGCCGAAACCGGGCGAGGATCGGGCCGGCCGCCTCATGCGGGAACCGCTTCGGAACCGAAAGACTGGACCGCGACTTCGAATCCGCGGCGATTTCCGGCCCACAAAAAGAAATCTTCTTCCATCTGCGGACCCGATCCGAAGAGGACGGCCGACAAACCCGGCCGATGAAACCGTTGGCACCGTCATCGTTTAACCCGTTGTGCCCGCCGACAATCGCCGCATTCGCCAGATCGGCGCTGCCCTTGCCTGTCAGGGAGCGGACGGCGCGCCGACGGCGATTCAGCCGATAAGAACCGTGAAGCATCCGGTGGTGATCGCCCCGCCCTTGGCGGTGAGATCGCCGATGCGCGCAGCCGGCAGATAGTTGATCATTACGCCCATCGAGCCGGTGACGATGAGATCCACATTGGCCGGCGGCGGCCCGACGCACGCGCACCGGTCGGTCAGGCGGGCGGCGGGCAGGCCGCCGATAATCGTGTTCAACGAGGTGGGCGGAATGATCGGCAGACCCGGGGGGATCGGCGTCATCGGGCATACATGCATGTCGGTGAAACGCGCTGCCGGACGGCCGACCATGGTCGCTTCCTTCTTTAGACTTGCCGGCCGATGAACGGCCGGCTGATGGGATCGAATTGCGCCTATATCACCACAAGCGCTCCAGGATTTACAGTCTTATTTGCCGAATCGCATCCGAGCGGCGGCTCGCAGGATCTAGCCCGGAGTCTCGGCCGCGGCGCGTTTCGCCGCCTCTTCGGCGATCAATTC
>Ga0214472_10004567_pt1 | contig 14620 bp, 8 predicted proteins | sample RVTome_6_FD_207662 | JGI IMG/M metagenome (GOLD analysis project Ga0214472, IMG submission 207662) | Soil microbial communities from uranium-contaminated site in the Upper Colorado River Basin, Wyoming, United States - RVT140D175 | ecosystem: Environmental > Terrestrial > Soil > Contaminated >...
CGGCCCGCCATCATCGTGGGGGCAAGCTTGCGGAAGGCGGATAGATCCGGACCGGCAACCGGGGACAGCGGATCGCCGAAATCGAGCCCCGGCTCCGCCGCGGCATTATCGCGGGCCCCGGAATGGACCGGCGGATGCTGCGGCAAATGCTCCGGCGAATGTTCCGGCGCCGCCCGTTCTTCCTCCCCGTCCTCCAGCAACAGATAAAGCTCCGCGTCGATTATGGCGGCGCCGGAGCCGGGGGAGGAGAGGCGGACGACAATCTCGGGGGAGACCTCCGGAGTGAAGAAGGGCGGTTCGAACAGGAGTTCCACTTCCGCCTCGCCGACGCGGAAACGCACGGCGTCGCCGCCCTCCGGGTGGGGCCCGGCGGCAAGCACCGGCGAAGACAGGAAAAGAAGTACGAAAATCAGGGGCGGAAAAATGAACCTTTGCATGGCAAAACCTCGGTGGGTCGATCAGGAACGGCGGAACAGTTCATGGACTATCAGCATGCCCCGCCGGGCCCCCGAGGCAATGGCCTGGGCGGTCCGCTCCAGGCCGGCCGGGGCGCTGACGTCACCGCCGACCCGAAAGGGATCGGTGCTTTTCTTGGCGGCGAACTGGCCGAGAAAGTCGGGATGGAGGATATCCCGCGGTTCGTTGTTTTCGAAGATCGCCACCTGCGTAAGTTCGCCCTTGGCGTTCATCATGATGCCCGTTTCGATGATCCCTCCCTCGCCCTCGGCATCGATGAACAGCAGCACCGCGCCGCGGCGGGCCTGGCCGTCCGGCTGCCGCTCGATGGCCAGATAGACCGAGGGTTTCAGGTCCTCCTCGCGGAGCGCCCCGCCGAGCGCGGCCTCGATCCGGTGCCGCTGTTCCTCGGAGACGTAGAGATTGCGCTGCTCGAAGGATTCCGCTTGCGGGTACATGGCCTGCAGCTTTTCGGCGGGGAAAACCGCGTCGTGGGCCCCGGACGGCTGAGGCGACAGCAGAAGCACGGCGCCGAGGAGGGCTGCCGGCAGAAGGGAATCGATTAAGGATCGCATGGAATTTACCTCGTTACTCTTTCCGGTTGTTGGGTAGCTGCACCGGTAATTTTTCAGTGGCCGGTGAACTGGGCAGTAATCTTAAGCAACCGGCGTGCCAGTTGGATAATTATCGGTAACTATTCGAATTTGATAGCAAAATATTTTTGCTGGCGAGGTTTGGGGCAAGGGGCGGTGCGGGGAGTGAAGGATAGCCAACAGCCGTTAGAGAATATTCTCCACTTAATTGCGGCGACGGCGGACGTCTCGGCGCGAGAAGAAGCGCTACAGGTCGTCATAAAATTCCGGGTAGAGTTTTTTGGCGCATTCGGGGCAGATGCCGTGGCTGAATTCGGCGCCGGAGTGCTCGTGGATGTAGACCTCGATCTGGTTCCAGTACCCCTTGTCGTCCCGGATCTTTTTGCAGGCGGCGCAGATGGGCAGCAGGCCGCTCAGGGTTTTCACCTCGGCGAGGGCCGCCTGCAACTCGCGGATGACCTTTTCCTTCTCCTCTTCCGCCTGCCTTCTCTGCTCGTTTTCCAGCTCCAGCGCCTCATTGGCGGCCCTGAGTTCGGCGGTCCGTTCCCGCACCTTCTGTTCCAGTTCCTCGTAGGCCTGTTTCAGGGCCGCGTCGGCCAGCCGCCGCTGGTGTCTGACCTCGGCGTCCCGCAGTTCCCGGTTGATGGCCGGGACGAGTCTCGCCAGTTTGTCCTTCAGGATATAGTCGTGGGCCCCGGCCTTCATCGCCCGCACCGCCACGTCCTCGCCGATCTTTCCCGACACGACGATAAAAGGGAGGTCGAGCCCGCTCTCCTGTAATATCCGCAGGGCTTCGAGGCCGTCGAAGCGGGGCATCACATAGTCCGAGATCACCACGTCCCACCTGTCGTCCCGCACCGCCTTGGCCATCTCTTCGGCGGTCTCGACCCGTCTGACCGCCGGCTCATAGCCGCCCCGGCGCACCTCCGCCACCGTCACCATGGCATCGTCTTCGGAATCCTCGACCAGCAATATCTTCAGGGGAACTGGCATGGTTTATTCCTTTATTTTTTGTTTTGTTGCCGGCTGAAGCGGTAATGGGCGCCGCAGGCCCCTTCGCTGGAGACCATGCAGGGGCCCACCGGTTTTTCCGGGGTGCAGGCGGTGCCGAAGAGGCGGCAGTCGGCTGGCGCCAGCACCGAACGTAGCACCGCGCCGCAGCCGCAGCCGGCCGGTTCCCTGGCCTCTTCCACCTTCAGACCGAAACGTTTGACCGCGTCGAAGCGCTGGTAGGGTTCGCGGATGGCCAGGCCGCTGCCGGGAATGACCCCCAGGCCGCGCCAGGGGGCATCCGCCGGTTCGAAGACCCGGTACATGATCTCCAGGGCCCGGGGATTGCCCTCCGGCCGCACGGCCCGCTGGTAGGCGATCTCCACCCGGGGGATACCCTCCTTGATCTGCCGGGCCAGCATGGCCACCGCCTGGAGGATGTCCACCGGCTCGAAGCCGGCGATGACGCAGGGGACCCGGAACTTCTGCACCAGGGGCTCGTAGGCCCGGGAGCCGATCATGATCGAGACGTGACCCGGACAGATGAGGCCGTCGATCCTGATCTCCGGGTCGTCCAGCAGCCCGGCCAGGGCCGGGGGCATCACCTTGTGGGCCGAGATCACCGAGAAATTGTCCAGTTTCTCCGCCTCCGCCGTGAGCAGGGCCGCGGCGATGGTCGGGGTGGTGGTCTCGAAGCCGATGCCCGGAAAGATCACCTGGCGGTCCGGATGGCGCCGGGCCAGTTCCAAGGCGTCCAGGGTGGAATAGACCGGGCGGACGTCCACGCCCTCGGCCCGCGCTTCCTGCAAGGAACCGCGGCTGCCCGGCACCCGCAGCAGGTCGCCGAAGGTGGCGATGATGGCGCCGTCGATCTCGCCCGCCTTGATGAAACGGTCGATATCCGCGGTGGCGGTGACGCAGACCGGACAGCCCGGCCCCGAGGTCAGGGTCACCGTTTCGGGCAGCAGATCGCGGAGGCCGTGGCGGCAGATGGCCACCGTATGGGTGCCGCACACCTCCATGAGCCGCATGGGCGGCGGCCGCAGCTCCGCCAGAACTTGCAGCCATTTTTCCGCCTCTTTGCCGTCCCGCAATTCCGTGAGCCAGTCCATGGGCAATCCGGTTATCGGTAATCGGTTATTGGTGATCGGTTATTGGTGATCGGTGGTCCGTGAGCGATCGGTCAATCTTTTCACCCCGGCCCGTCCCGGCTCAGCCCTGCACTCAGTCCTCAGTCCTCGGCACGTAGGGTGGGCACGATTTTTGTGCCCACGCCGATAACCGCGTGCGCAACATAAAGCAAAACCGTTGCGCACCCTACGCTCAACCCGCGGTCCTCAGCAGTACTCGGTCAGTCCTTTTTTTAACAGGGATGAAAAGGGATGGACAGGGAAATTTTTTCTTTTTGGTGCCGTTTTCCGCCAATCATGTAAAAATACCACGATGACACTGCGGTGAAAAAGCAGTTTTTACGGAATCATCACTTCTTGAATCACCATAAAGAGCACGATGAACGACATGACCACATCACCGGCGGCAACCTTGAAAAATGGCGCAACCATCACCCCGCATCTCATCTGGGGCACGATTGTCCTGGGCGGTCTCTACCTGACCAGCCTGTACAGTTTCGTCCTCTTCCACTCCCTGGCCGAGCTTTTCAGCATCGGCGTGGCGGTGGGCATGTTCATGCTGGCCTGGAACGCCCGGAGTTTCATGGAGAACAACTATCTCCTCTCCCTGGGCATCGCCTATCTCTTCGTGGCCATGGTGGATACCCTCCACACCCTGGCCTACAAGGGCATGGGCGTTTTCGAGGGGTTCGACGCCAACCCGGCCACCCAGCTCTGGATCGCCGGCCGTTACCTGGAAAGCCTCTCCCTGCTGGCCGCCTTCTTTTTCCTGGCCGGCCGTTTCCGCTACCAGCGGATCCTGCAGGGGTACCTCGTGGTCACGGCCCTGCTCATCTTCGCCATTTTCGCGGGCTTTTTCCCGGACTGCTTCGTGGAGGGCTCGGGGCTCACCCCCTTCAAGAAGGTGAGCGAATATGTCATCTCGGCCATCCTGGCCGTCACCCTGGTCTGCCTGTACCGGCGCCGGGCCGAATTCGACCCCCGCATCTTCAGGTTGATCGCCGCCTCCATCCTCTGCACCATTGTCGCCGAACTGGCCTTCACCTTCTATGTGAGCGTCTACGGTTTGTCGAATCTGGTCGGCCACTTCTTCAAGATCATCTCTTTTTACCTCATTTACAAGGCGATCATCGAGACCGGCCTCACCGAGCCCTACCGCCTGCTGTTCCGGGAGATCGGCCAGCGCGAGGAGGCCCTGGCGGCCAGCGAGGCCCGCTACCGCTCCCTGTTCGAAAAGGTCGAGGAGACCAACAAGGAACTGGAAACCTTCAGCTATTCCGTCTCCCACGACCTGCGGGCCCCGCTCAGGAGTATCAACGCCTTCGGGCAGATTCTTTTGGAGGATCACACCGGCCAGTTGGATGAGGAGGGCCGGGATTACCTGGGGCGGATCAACGCGGCCGCCGACAGGATGGCTCGGCTCATCGACGATCTGTTGCAGCTCTCCCGGGTATCCCGGGCCGCGATGAAAAAGGAAGAGACGGACTTGGGCGCCATGGCCGCCGAGATCACCGACGAACTCCAGCGTCTCCACCCGGAAAGGCAGGTGGAGGTCCGTATCGCCAAGGGGCTCACGGCCCAAGGGGACCCGACCCTGCTGGGCGCGGTACTCGACAACCTGCTGGGCAACGCCTGGAAATTCACGGCCCAACGTTCCCGGGCGGTGATCGAATTCGGCCGCACCCGGCTCGACGACGGCCGGACCCCCTTTTTCGTCAAGGACAACGGCGCCGGTCTCGATATGTCCTACGGGGACAAATTGTTCAATCCCTTCCAGCGTCTGCACCATGCCGACGAGTTTCCCGGCACCGGCATCGGCCTGGCCACGGTGCGGCGGATCATCAACCGCCACGGCGGCAAGGTCTGGATGGAAGGGGCGGTGGACCAGGGGGCCACGGTCTATTTTACTTTGGGAACGAATCAATGAACGTCGAACAGATGATTGATTTTACCCTGACCTGATCAAGGAAGAAGCATGTTCCGTTTCATCCACGCCGCCGATATCCATCTGGACAGTCCCCTCAGGGGGCTGGAGGCCTTTGAGGATGCCCCGGTGGAGGAAATCCGGGGGGCGACGCGCCGGGCCTTTGACAATCTCATCGACCTGGCCATCGAGGAGGAGGTCGATCTGCTCCTGATCGCCGGCGATCTCTATGACGGCGACTGGAAGGACTACAACACCGGCCTCTTCTTCGCCGGCCGCATGGGGCGCTTGCAAAAAGCCGGCATCCGGGTCTGCATCGTGGCCGGCAATCATGACACCGCCAGCCAGATCACCCGGGCCATGCCCCTGCCGGACAACGTCACCCTCCTCGCTTCCCGGAAACCCCAGTCCGTGACGTACGAGGATCTCGGCGCGATCATCCACGGCCAGAGCTATCCGGCCCGCGCGGTTACCGAAAATCTGGCCAGGCAATACCCTCCGCGCCACGGCGATTTCTTCAACATCGGGCTGCTGCACACCTCCCTGACCGGCCGCGAGGGGCACGAGAATTACGCGCCCTGCACCATCGCCGAGCTGCAATCCAGGGGCTATGATTATTGGGCCCTGGGCCATGTCCACCAGCGGGAAGTGGTTTCCCGGGAGCCGTGGATTCTCTTTCCCGGCAACATCCAGGGCCGGCATATCAAGGAAACCGGTCCCAAGGGCGCCACCCTGGTGACCGTGGAGGAAGGCCGGATCACCGCGCTCGAGGAACGCGAGCTGGACGTACTGCGGTGGGCAATTTGTGAAGTCGATCTTTCGGCATGCGAGACGACCGACAGTGTTTACGACGCGGTGCGGTCCGCCCTTGAAGAGGAATTGGCCAAGGCGGACGGCAAGACCCTGGCGGTGCGTCTCATCCTGTCCGGAAAATGCCGTGTTCATGCAAATCTCCTTGACCGGACAGCGCAATGGACCGAGGAATTTCGCGGCATTGCCGCAAGCCTTGGCGACGTGTGGCTGGAAAAGGTGAAGTTCAGGACGAGCCGAGAAGTGAGCCTTGAGGAAATTATCGGTGAAGATACTCCCATCGCCGGCCTGATCGAATCCATCCGGCAACTGGAACTGGATGGCGAGCGCCTCGCCGAACTGGTGCCGGAACTGGCAACTCTCAAGGCCAAGCTGCCGGCCGAGATCTATGGCAGCGAAGACCCCTTTCCGGAAACCTCGGCGGAAAAAATCGCGGAGCTACGTTCCGAAGTGCAGGAAATGCTGATTTCCAAACTTCTCCGGCACGGAGTTGAAAGATGAGGCTGAAGCGTTTCCACTTGAAGGCCTTCGGCCCGTTTACCGATCATAACCTGGTCTTTGACTCCAAGGCTCCCGGGCTCCACATTATCTTCGGCCCCAACGAGGCCGGCAAGAGCAGTTCTCTGCGGGGGCTCAAAGCCCTGCTCTACGGATTTCACGCCCAGACACCCGATAACTTCATCCACTCCTATGACCAGTTGCTGGTCGGCGGCTGCCTCCAAAACAATGACGGAGGGGAAATCGCTTTCCAGCGACGCAAGAAGCGCGTCGGTGATCTTCTGGATGCGGCGGGAAACCTTATGGACGGGGGGGAACTGGCACCATTCCTGCATGGGGTGGAACCGGAGATTTTCGAGTCCCTGTATGGCATCGACCATAACCGTTTAGTCGAAGGGGGCAATGAGATCCTCTCCCAAAAGGGCGAGGTCGGCCAGGCCCTGTTCGCGGCCGGCGCCGGGCTTTCCTCCCTCACGGCGGTAATCGAGCAACTGGAGCGGGAGGCTGCCGACCTTTTCAAATCCGCCGGGCAGTTACCGGCAATCAACAAGGCTATCAAACGATTCAAGGAACTGCAGCGCGAAGCCAAAGAGGCCAGCCTTTCCGCCAAGGACTGGAAGGATCTGCAAAAGGCCCTGAAGGATGCACAATCCGCCCGGGAAAACCTCGAAAAAGATCGGGATCGTAAGCACAGGGAACTGCGCCGCCTGGAACGACTGGAGCAGGCCATCCCCGAGCTTGCCGAGCTGCAAGTATGGCAAGAGCGCCTGGAGGCCCTGGGTGGCGTGACGGTTTTGCCGCCGGACTTCAGCGACAAACATCGGCAGGTGGATCAGGCAATCCGCGCGGCGACCACCCAACTGCAAAAAGATGCCGAGCGCCTGGAGCAGGCCTGTAAAAAACGCCGGGCCATTTCTCCGCACCAGGCCGTCCTGGAACATGCCGAACTGGTGGATGATTTTCACCAGCGTCTGGGTGAATACCATAAAGCCCAAAGGGACAGACCCGTACGGGACGGGATGCGGATCAGCCTGCGCAAGGAGGCGTCACAACTGCTGAAACAGATTCGGCCGGATCTGCCCTTGGAAGAGGTGGAGACCTTACGCCCCGTGTTGAGCAAGAAAAAAACGGTTCAGGCCTTGAGTTCCCGGTTCGAGGCCGTCAACTTGCAGGTGCAACAAGCCAAGAAGCAGGCGAAAGCCGCCGAACGGGAAATGGAGGAAGCAGCGAAGGGGCTTGCCGCCATGGCGGCCCCCGGGGATCCCCATGGGCCCCATGGATTGGATCAGGCCGTGAAACTGGCCCGCCAGGCCGGAGACCTGGATAGCCAAATCACGCAACGCCAAAGCGAAGTCGAGCAGGAGAATAAGGAGTGTTTGGCGGAACTGAAGCGGATCGGCCATTGGTCCGGAGAGTTGGCCGCGCTCCAGGAGGCCGCTCTTCCTCTTCCTGAAACGGTACGGAAGTTTGAACATGCCTGCCGCGAGCTGGAGGAAGAAAGGCGAAGCCTAGAAAAGGACCGGCAAAATGGTGTGAAGGAATTGCGAACCGCCAACACCGAGATCAAAAAGATCGAATATGGCGGCGAACTTCCTTGCGAGGAGGAATTGAGCCGGACTCGCCAAAAGCGCGAGCAGGGTTGGCGGCTTTTACGGCTTCAATGGCTTGATGGTGAGGACGTGGCGGCAGAAAGCCGGGCCTATGACCCGGAACGGCCCTTGCCGGATGCTTATGAGGGGTTGGTGAACCGGGCCGATCTCATTTCCGACCGCTTGCGGCATGAGGCCGAGCGGGTTGCCCAGGCCGCCGCGCTACGCGCTCAGGTGGAGAACCTGCAAGCATCCCTGAAGGAGTATGACCATCTTAAGGAGGGACTTGACCGGCGGGAAAAAGAGTTGGAGGCATCCTGGGCCGGGGTATGGGAGCCCCTTGGCATCAAACCGCTCTCTCCCAAGGAAATGAACGGCTGGCTGACAGCCGTGGAGAAACTTCGTTACCGGATCGGAGAGCTTCTGAAAAAGGCCCGGCAAACTCGGGGCGAGGAGACGCGGCGGCGGGATCTTCGCTCAAGGCTTCTCACCGAACTTGCAGTCTTGGGGGCGAAGGAGGTGCCGGCCGGCGATATGCTCGGCCCGGTTCTCGTCCTTTCCGAAACCATACTGGAAGAGATCGAACGCCGGAAAACGGAACGGGAAGGTCTGCGCGAGCGGCAAAAAAAGGCCCGAAAGGATTCGGAGCGGGCGGAGGAAGATCTGACCGATGCCCTGGAGACGCTGGGCAACTGGCGGGATCAGTGGAAAAAGGCGCTTGCCGGCCTCGGCCTTAAGGAAGAAATTTCGGTTCATGAGGCCAACGATTATTTCGATATCCTGCAAAATTGCCTGGACAGGGTGAAAGAGGCGGGTGACCTGCAAAAGCGCATCGACGGCATTGACCGCGATGCCGGCGACCTTGAGAAAGAGGTGCGGGAGGTCCTCCGGAAAGTGGCCCCCGAGATGCTTGCCTTGCCCCTGGACCAGGCAATAAAACAACTTAAAACCGCCTTGGCGCAGGCCCGGGATGACAACACCCGGTACGAGCAATTGTCAGGGGAGCTGGAAAACCTGCGGGGCGAGGTGTCGGCCACGGAGAATGCCCTGCTGGCGGCCAACGGGCAAATGGCCGAACTCCTGAAAACCGCCGGTTGCGAAAAGCCGGAAGAGCTGGGGGCAATCATCGGCCGATTCTTGGAGCACGGGAAATTTCAGGAGAAGATCACCTTGATCGAGGCCACCCTGGCCAAGGTAGGAGCCGGCGCGAGTGTTGCAGAGCTGGCCGGGCAGGCGGCGGAGGTGGATGCCAACGAATTGCCCGGCAGGATCGTCTCCTTGCGGCAAGAACTCGAAGAGGAAATTAATCCCGCCATTAATCGCATCTCCCAGGAGATCGGCGAGATCAACAACAGGCTGAAGGCCATGGATGGCGGTGCCAGGGCGGCCGAGACCGCGGAAAAGATGGAACAGGAGTCGGCCGGGATAAGACGGCTCGCGGAACGGTACGCCAGGGTGAAGCTGGCCTCCAAGATTTTGCAGCAGGAGATCGAGCGGTACCGGGAGGAGCATCAGGACCCGGTGCTGAAAATTGCCGGAAGGTATTTTGCCGACCTGACCATAAACTCCTTTGCCGGACTTAAAGCCGATGTGGATGATAAGGGAGAGCCTATCCTCGTCGGTATTCGTCCGGACGGAAAATTCACCAGAGTCGAGGGCATGAGCGACGGCACCCGCGACCAGCTCTATCTGGCCCTGCGTCTGGCCACTCTGGAGTCTCGTCTGGAAAACAGCGAGCCCATGCCCTTTATCGTGGACGACATCCTGATCAACTTCGACGACGCCCGCTCCCGGGCCACCCTCACGGCCCTGGCCGACCTGGCCGAAAAAAATCAGGTGATCCTCTTCACCCACCACCGCCAGATCGTCACCGAGGCCCGCAAGCTGCACCGATCGGAGACGATCATGGTGCACGAACTGTGATCACCGCTCGCCGATTACCAATCACCGGTCCCTCCCGGTGGCGAGCGGCCAGAAAGGTTTCCAGTTCTTCCTGGTGATAGAAGGCTTGTTCGAAGAAGAGTCCCGCGGGCGGCGCGGTGCAGCGGGCCGGCAGGTTCGATCCGGCGGTCAGCAGGGTCTCGAATTCCGCCACGCTCAGGGTGCGTTGTCCCACCTCCACCAGAATCCCCGCCAGCCGCCGGATCATTTTCCAGAGGAAATGGGAGGCCACGAGCCGCAAAACGATGGTCTCGCCCTCCAGCCGCAATTCGGCCAGGGTGACCAGTACCAGGGTCGATTTCTTCAGTTCCGGCTTTTCGGCAAAGGAGGCGAAGTCGTGCATGCCGGTCAGCAGCCCGGCGGCCTGCCGCATGGCCGCCAGATCGAGCTGCTCACCCGGCCACCAGACGTATTTTCTGTCAAGGGCGGTCTTGCGGGTGGCGATCCGGTAGAGATAGCTTCGGGCGATGCAGTTGTGGCGGGCATGGAAGCGGGGAGAGGACCTTGCCACCCGGAGCAGGACGATATCCCGGGGCAGGAGTTCGTTCAGGCCGGCGAGGATCGCCTCGGGGGTCAGGTCGGTGCGGGCTTCGAGATGGGCCGTGTAGTTGAGGGCATGCACCCCGGCGTCGGTGCGGCCGTTGCCCTGGATATCGACCGGGGTGCCGAACAGGCGGGCCGCCGCGTCGAGCAGGGTGCCCTGGACGGTCCGGGCGTCGGCCTGCTTCTGCCAGCCGCTGTACCGGGTGCCGTCGTATTCCAGGTTGAGTCTGAAACGGGCGGGCGCTGTCTTGCCGACCATGGCGGAGTCCTCGATGAAATTGGCGGTCGCGGGAGGCGACCGGGGATGCACGGGGCGATGGCGCGTTCCATGCTACCCCGGAACCGGCGAAAGTCTCAATCGGTTTTCCTGCCCGCCCAAAAATCAGCCAATCCGGCGCCGGACCAAAAAACCGTTGGCATTGCCGCCAAAGGGGAATAGAAAGGCAACCATGAACCGACATCAGGAAATCATTGCCCGCGAACTGCAAATCCAGACCGCCCAGGTGGCGGCCGTTGCCGCCCTGCTACAGGACGGGGCCACGGTGCCGTTCATCGCCCGCTACCGGAAAGAGGCCACCGGTCTGCTGGACGAGACCCGGATCGCTGCGGTCCGGGACCGGCTGCTGCAACTGGCCGAACTGGACAAACGGCGGCAGGCGATCATCGCCTCCCTGAGCGAACGCGAACTGCTGGACCCGAAACTGCATCAGGCCCTCCTGGCCGCCGCCAATCAGACCATTCTGGAAGATCTCTATCTGCCGCACCGGCCCAAGCGGCGGACCAGAAGCACCATGGCCATGGAAAAGGGGCTCGAACCCCTGGCCCGCGCCATCTTCCGGCAGGATCGCCGGCCCCTCGACCCGGAGAAATTCATCGACCCGGAAAAAGGGGTGGCCGACGCGGACGAGGCCCTGGCCGGGGCCCGCGACATCATCGCCGAATGGATCAACGAAGATCCGGCCACCCGGGCCGCGCTGCGCCGGCTCTTTGCCGCCGCGGCCCTGATCGTCTCCAAGGCGGTCAAGAAAAACATGGAGGCCGGCGGCAAATTCAGCGACTACTTCGATTGGCGGGAACCGGCCGCCAAGGCCCCGGGCCATCGCCTGCTCGCCATGTGGCGGGGTGAAAACGAAAAAGTGCTTACCCTCACCTTGCGGCCCCCCGAAGAGGCGGCCCTCGAACTGTTGCGGAAGCGATATGTGCAAGGCGGCGAGGCCGCGGCCGGGCAGGTGAATCTCGCCCTCCAGGACGGCTACAAACGGCTGCTGGCCCCGTCGCTCGAAAACGAGTTGCGCGTCCACCTTAGAGAACGGGCGGACCGGGAGGCGATCAAGGTATTCGCGGCCAACCTGCGGGAACTGCTGCTCGCCTCGCCCCTGGGCCGCAAGCGGGTAATGGCGCTCGATCCGGGCTTTCGCACCGGGGCCAAGCTGGTCTGCCTGGACGAACAGGGCCAACTCCTCCATGCCGCCACCATCTATCCGACCCTCTCCGCGAGTCAGGGCCGGGAAGCCGGCGGGGTGGTCACGGAACTGTGCCGCAAGTACCGAATCGAGGCCATTGCCATCGGCAACGGCACCGCGGGCCGGGAGACCGAGTCCTTTGTCCGGGCCTTGGGGCTGGCGCCGGAAGTGATCGTCACCATGGTCGATGAGAGCGGCGCCTCGATCTACTCCGCCTCGGAGACGGCCCGGTCGGAATTCCCCGATCATGACCTCACGGTGCGCGGTTCCGTTTCCATTGGCCGCCGCCTGCAGGACCCCCTGGCCGAGTTGGTGAAGCTGGACCCCAAGGTCATCGGGGTCGGCCAGTACCAGCACGATGTCAACCAGACGGCCCTGAAAAAGAGCCTGGAGGAGACCGTGGCCAGTTGCGTCAACAGCGTGGGGGTGGAGCTGAACACCGCCAGCGCCGAACTGCTGGCCCATGTCTCCGGCCTGGGGCCGGTGCTGGCCCGAAACATCATCCGCCACCGCAACGAAAACGGCCCCTTTACCAGCCGGGCCATGCTGCTGCGGGTACCGCGGCTGGGGGCCAAGGCCTTTGAGCAATGCGCCGGCTTTCTGCGGATCCGGGGGGCCGTCAACCCCCTGGACGCCAGCGCCGTCCACCCCGAGCGGTACCGCATCGTCGAACAGATGGCCAGGGATTGCGGCTGCCGGGTCGTCGATCTGATCGAACAGCCGGAGATCCGCCGGCAAATCGAGATCAGCCGTTATGCGACCGGGGCGGTCGGGTTGCCGACCCTGACCGATATCCTGGCGGAGCTTGCCAAGCCGGGTCGCGATCCGCGGACCACGTTCAGTGAATTCGCCTTCAGCGCCGGGATCAACCGCATCGAGGATCTGCAACCGGGCATGCGGCTGCCCGGCCTGGTCACCAATGTGACCAAATTCGGGGCCTTTGTCGATATCGGCGTCCACCAGGACGGGTTGATCCACATCAGCCAACTGGCCGACCGTTATATCCGGGAGCCGGCGGAGGTGGTCAAGGTGCGGCAGCAGGTCATGGTCCGGGTGCTCGAGGTCGATCCAAAGCGGCGCAGGATCGCGCTGTCGCTGCGGGAAGGGTGAAAGGCGAGAGATCGAGGCCCGCCGGTTCGGGTGCTCCGGTGCGCGGCTCGGGGCCGCTGTCGCGAAACCACGCCAAGGGCGGTTCATGGCGCAATCCGGGCGGATGCAGGTCGCCCGGACCTGGGTGACCGCCGCTTTTTAGCCGCGCAGGCCTCCGGCGACGAGTCGTGCCAGCAGGTCGGCAAACGGCCCGATGTCCTGGCGCACGCCCGCCTCTTCCAGGGCGGCCATGTAGTCGTTTTGCCGCCAGAGCGGCACCACGGTCCAGGGGTATCCGCCCGCCGCGGCCATCACATTCATGATAAATCTGCCGAGCCGGCCATTGCCGGCCGGGTAGGGGTGGAGATGGACGAAAAGGCAATGGCCGAGGACCATCCGTACCGACGGCTCGGCCTCCGCCTTGAGCATCTCGAAAAAGACCGGCAGGCCCTCCCGCACCGCGTCAACTTCGGATGGCGGGGGCAGCGTACCCCGAATAACTGCGGCCGGATTACGGTCTCCGGCCGGCCCCGGTGCCGGCCCGGCGGTTCGCGGCGATCCCCCGGCCACGCTCGGGGCGAACATCTCCCGATACCAGATGGTGAGATCCTCGGCCACGACCAGGCCGGGATTTTCGCCATGCAATACTCTTTCCAGGCTCTCCCCCACGGCCTGAAAAGCGAGCCGGTAGCCTTGAGCCGCCGGCGCGTCGCCATTCTCGCCGTCCGGTGGCTCGGCGGACGGGTCCAAGTCGTTGACGCGCAGCCGCTCGATCAGCGCCGGACTGACGCGGTAACCTTCGAGGGACAAGGAGTGATAGGCGTCGGTTACATAGCCGTCCCGGACCTGTCCGAGATAGCCGTCGATGTCGGGCGCCCGGCCGGGCGCCAAGGGAAACTTCTCGATTATCGTGCCCCGCATCCGTTGCCACAGGCGGCGGATGCGATTTGCATGGGACGAAGCCCGGGGCCGCGGCAGGATCGGCTTCATCTCGCCGGCGAACGGGTCCTGCTCGCGCACGGCGTGGCCGGCGGACCGCATGCTCTTCAGGATCTCATCGGCGAGGCGAGCGCGGCCGATGTTGCGAAACGCCCCGGCCAGCCGGCCGGCAATGGTGCTGCGCCCTCCGGCCAGCAGCCGGTCCGGAATCTTCGAGATATCGTCGATCGCCGCCAGGGCCGCGCGCCCATCGGCGGCGTGACTCGCGAAAAATCCGGGCGAAACGGCGAGCAGGGCCGCCGGCAGGGCAAAGAGCCTCAGTCCATCCTTTTCTTCGATGTCCTTGGCCGCCGGCAGGGCGGCGCGGACATCGAACAGGGAGGTACCGCAAGGCAGGACCGTGGCCTTGTTGCCGCCTCGGGGGGCGTATACCAGGAGTTGCGGAGGTATGGCGCGGTTGCCGGCATGCAGGGACAGGGAATGGCCCGGCGACAAACACCAATCGCGACCGAAGCGCTCACGCAGATAGTCGGCCCAGAAGAGCCAGAAGGCGGCCTGCCAGGCGGCGCTTTCACCTCCGGCGTCGGGCCGGGCCGCTATGTACCAACCCTTCATGACCTCCAGCAGGTAACCGTTCTTGAGCAACCGTTCCCGG
>Ga0214472_10004568_pt1 | contig 14619 bp, 10 predicted proteins | sample RVTome_6_FD_207662 | JGI IMG/M metagenome (GOLD analysis project Ga0214472, IMG submission 207662) | Soil microbial communities from uranium-contaminated site in the Upper Colorado River Basin, Wyoming, United States - RVT140D175 | ecosystem: Environmental > Terrestrial > Soil > Contaminated >...
GATCTGGGAGATGGCCGAGCCGCTGCTGTACCTGGGCCGCAATGCCAAGGCCAACTCCGGCGGCTACGGCAAGTACCGCGGCGGCTGCGGCTTCGAGACCCTGCGCATGGTGTGGAAGGCGCAGGACTGGACCATGTTCTTCATGGGCAACGGCTACATGAACAGCGACTGGGGTCTGATGGGCGGCTACCCGTCGGCCACCGGCTACCGCTTCGAGGCGCACAAGACGGGGCTCAAGGAGCGCATCGCCATCGGCGACAGCCTGCCGCTCGGCGCCGACGCCAACCCCGGCGCGCCCGACTACGAGCGGCATCTGGACGCCGGCGCGCGCGTCAAGCGCGACCAGCAGTGCATGACCACCGAGGACTGCTACGAGAACTACGACCTCTACCTCAACTACCTGCGCGGCGGCCCCGGCTTCGGCGACCCGCTGGATCGCGAGCCGGAGGCGATCGCGCGCGACCTCAACAACGCCTGGCTGCTGCCCGAGTTCGCCCACAAGGTGTATGGCGCGGTCGCCACGCAGGACGCCAAGGGGGTGTGGAGCGTGGATGCGCAGCAGACCGCCGCGCGCCGCGCCGAGATCCGCAAGGAGCGCCTCGCCCGCGCGGTGCCGGTGCGCGACTGGATGAAGGAAGAGCGCGAACGCATCCTCACCCGCCACGCCAGCCCCGCCGTGCAGCACATGTTCGCCACCAGCTTCGGCCTGTCGCAGAAGTTCCTGCAGCAGTTCCGCGAGTTCTGGAACCTGCCGGCCGACTGGAACCTGCTCGAAGAGGATCTGGGCGTGCCGTCCTACGGGTCGAAGTACCGCATGGACCTGTCGAAGATGCCCGACGTGCGGACGGTGGTGCTGGTGGAGGAGTGAGGGGCTTCGGCCCAGCTGAGAATGATCTGAAGCGTTGCAACCCCACCCCATCCCAGCCTTCCCCCTGAGGGGGAAGGAGCAGATTTCCATCGCTGTGCCTTGTGAGGCGGTCCCCTCCCCTTCAAGGGGAGGGACAGGGTGGGGATGGGTTTCAACGAGGCGCCCATTAAGAATCCAAGGAGCAATGAAATGTCTTCCTACACCAAGGAACAAGTAAAGAACCTCGTCGACGGCAAGCTCGACTGGGACACCACCATGCGCATGCTGTCCATGCCCAAGGACAACGAGCGCTTCGCCCTCTACCTGCAAGCGCTGCAGAAGAAGGTGACCTGGAAGGACAAGATCGTGCTGCCGCTGGGGCCGCACCTCTATATCGCGCAGTCGGCGAAGACCAAGCAGTGGGTGACGAAGTGCGATTGCGGCCATGAGTTCGGCGACTACCGCGAGAACTGGAAGCTCAACGCGGCGGTATACGTGCGCGACACCGCCGAGGCGATGGCCGAGGTGTATCCGAGCCTGATGGCCCCGGACACCAGCTGGCAGGTGTATCGCGAATACTACTGCCCCACCTGCGGCACGATGCACGACGTCGAGGCGCCCACCCCGTGGTATCCGGTGATCCACGACTTCGAGCCGGACATCGAGGCCTTCTACCAGGAGTGGGTCGGGCTGCCGGTGCCGGAACGGGCGGACTGAGCGGGTATCGCGCCCGACCGGAAAGCGGGCCGCCGTTTGCCCCCTCCCCCTCAAGGGGGCGAAGCAGGGGTTTCGGCGAGCATGCTCGCCGCCTGCGGCGCGGCGCGGCGGAGCGAAGCGGAGACTCCCGGGCTGGGGTGGGGATGGGTGGACAGCGCCCGCGCTGTCTGTAACCCATCCCCATCCTGTCCTTCCCCTTGAAGGGGAAGGGACCTTCTAACGATGCCGGGGTGACCCTGCAGCGCCAAGAAGGCGAAGGCTTTGCCCCCTCCCCTTCAAGGGGGCGAAGCAGGGGTTTCGGCGAGCATGCTCGCCGCCTGCGGCGCGGCGCGGCGGAGCGAAGCGGAGACTCCCGGCTGGGGTGGGGATGGGTGGACGGCGCCAGCGCTTCTTGTAGTTAAGGGGAAGGAACCTTCTAATCGCCGCGACCGGGAGTCGTCGCTTCGCGACCCCACTCCGCAGGCGTCGAGCATGCGGCGTGCAGCGCTCGCCGAAACCATGCCGCAGCCAGGCGGGCGGCGCCCCGCCCTGCCTCGCGCAACCTCAATCCGGAGCGTACGGATTCCGGACGGTGTCCGTTTGCCGACCGTTCGAATCCCGGACGGTCGGCAAACGCTCCCTGCAAGTCGTGCGGGGCCGTGCGGTGGCCCCGCCGCAACGCGGGGCGTGGACCGCCGGCCGTCTCGCGGCGCAGCGGATGGCATCGCCTTTGCTATGCTCCAAGCAGGCGGCGGCGACGTGCCGCCGTTTTCGTCAGAACGCTGGGAGAGCGATCTTCTGAAACACTGATCACGATGCTGGGGCCCGCCGAGGCAGAACCACAGGACCGAAGTCCCGCCGGCCGCGACAGAGCGGCCCGCCCGGTGCGCGCCCCTACCAAGGAGGAGAGACGGATGGTACGCACACCCGAGGCGCAGATGTTTTCCGACCCCGGCAACGACGCCGCGGTAATGGCAGCCTGGGAACGGTTTCTCGATGGCGGCGGGCGGCCGTCGGACGCGTTGCGCAGCCTGGTGGACGGCTCGTGGCAGCGCTGCCAGCAGCACAACGTCGATCCGGACAAGCGCAGCGCGCCGCCCCCGGTGGGCGAATCGAAGCTGGAGTCGCTCAAGAGCCGGCACACCGAACTGCTCGAAGCGGGTGCGCCGATCATGGCCTGCGCGCGCGACTTCCTGGCGGAGACCGGCACGGTGATGGCGCTCGCCGACACCAGCTCGACCATCCTCACCATGGAAGGCGACAACCCTACCCTGGGTTCGGCCGAATCCATCCACCTGCTGCCGGGCGTGGCGTGGAGCGAGCGCATTTGCGGCACCAACGCGATCGGCACCGCGCTCGCGGTCGGCCAGCCGGTGCAGATCCACTCGGCCGAACACTACTGCGCCGGCATCAAGCGCTGGACCTGTTCGGCCACCGTCATCCGCCATCCGCTCGACGGCGAGATCCTCGGCGTGGTCGATGTGTCGGGGCTGTCGGAAACGTACAACCGGCAGAGCCTGGCGCTGGTGGTCACCACCGCGAGCCGCATCGAGAGCCGGTTGATGATGCGCGAGATGGAGCGGCGCTACCGGCTGCTCGAAACCGTGCTGCGCAAATGGTCCGCCGGCACCGAAGGGCTGGTGCTGTTCGACCGCCGCGGCTATCCGGTCAAGGCCAACGAAAACGCGCAGGCGGCGATCTCCGCGCTCGGCGCCGAGCTCGACCTGGCCGCGCCGCGGCGCGTGCCCGCGCTGGCCCTCGGTGAGGGCGACGGCTTTGCGGCCGGGGTGGCGCTGCCGCAATGGATGCGCGCCGAATGGCTGGAACCGGTCCTGAGCGGAGGCGAGCGCCTCGGCACCCTGCTGGTCCTGCCGCTGCCACGCCTCGGGCGTGCGGCTTCGGCCGGGGAGGGCGAGCGCGCCTTGAGCCGCGCGGCCGTCCGTGCCGACGCCCCCCCACCGGCCGCCTTCGGCGCCATCGTCACGCGCGACCCCGGCCTGCGCGAAGCCGTGCGCAAGGCCGACCAGCTTGCGCGTTCGCGCGTGCCGGTGCTGCTGCTGGGCGAGACCGGGGTCGGCAAGGAGGAGTTCGCGCAGGGCATCCACCAGGCGAGCCCGTTCCGCGACGGCCCCTACGTCGCGCTCAACTGCGGCGGGCTGTCGCGCGAGTTGCTGGCGAGCGAGTTGTTCGGCTACGTCGAGGGCGCCTTCACCGGCGCGCGCCGCGGCGGCCTCGTCGGCAAGATCGAAGCGGCCAACGGCGGTACGCTGTTCCTCGACGAGATCGGCGAGATGCCGCTCGATCTGCAGCCGCACCTGCTGCGCGTGCTGGAGCAGGGCGAGATCTACCGGCTGGGCGAGAACGTGCCGCGCAAGGTTAACTTCCGCCTCGTCGCGGCGACCCATCGCGAGTTGCGCCAGGACGTCGCGGACGGGCGCTTCCGCATGGATTTCTACTACCGGGTGGCGGTGACCTCGGTGCGCATCCCGCCGCTGCGCGAGCGCGCGGGCGACGTGCGCGCACTGGCGGAGCATTTTCTGACGCGCTTTCGCGCACTCCACGGACTCGGGCCGCGACGCTTCGACGAGGCGCTGCTGGAACGGCTCGACGCGTACGCCTGGCCTGGCAACGTGCGCGAGCTGCGCAACGTGGTCGAGAGCATGCTGCTGATGAGCGAAGGTGAGGTGCTCGGTGTCGGCGCACTGCCACCGGAGCTCGATGGGGGGGCAGCGATGGACGAGCGGTTTCCCGGCCGCGCCGAGGCGGGCGCCCTGCCCAGCATCGCGCAGGGCGAGGCCGAGCTCATCCGGCGCGCCATCGCGGCCACCCAAGGCAACCTCACCCGCGCCGCGCGCGAGCTCGACATTGCCAAGAGCACGCTGTACCAGAAGGTGAGGCAGTACGGGCTGGAGGGCGAGATTTCCCGGGTCCGCAGGGGATGAGGCGCGGTAGGCGCGGCCAGAAATGGGCCGGATCCGGTGTTGTGCGGGGATTTCGGCGTTCCCGGCGGGGGCACGGTCCGGAGCTGTGAGGCGTCGCGGTGACGATCGTTGCGGCGGGCGACCGGCTTGTTCCGGTCAGCACGCCGTGGGCTCATCCGATGCGGCACACGCCGGTGCGAGCGAGCGCCGCGACGCTCACCCGGCCCGCGCCGCGCGTCGGGCGAACGCTTCAGTAGCCGCCGCCATTGCCCCCCGACGATGACGGGTATCCGGCGGGTGCCGAACCCGTCGTTCCGGACGTCGCACAGCCTGCCGCCAGCGCCCCTAACAACACCGAAGCGACGATCAACCATTTGCGCATGTTGGTCTCCGTTCTTTCGCGTGATCGCCGGGCTCCCGTGATGCAGGCGAGCCGGCGTGATCCGGCCACAGCCACCTGGCCGGCCCCGGCGACGCGGTGCGCCGCGCCAGGGCGCATGCGATTCGTCGCTTGGCTTCGATTTTCCCGTGCAGTGGAAGTTCACATCGCCGCGCTGGTGACCCGCCGCCTGACGCGGACGGTCGATCCAGGGATGGCATGGAGCCGCGAGCGCCTGCGCGGACGACCTGCAGGCGCTCATCCCGGACGTGGCGCCCAGGAGGCCCGTGCGACGGTCGCTTACTTGCGGCGGCGTGCGGCGAAGCCGAGCATGCCGGCCGCCAGCAGTGCCAGAGTACCCGGCTCCGGAACGGTCGCTTGAGCCGGGTGCGACCCGTAGCCCGGATGCAGCCGAACGTGGAATCCGTGCTACACGCTTGCGGCCGGCACTCAGGACAGGGGAAGCGCCAACCCGCCGGCGGCCCAGGTCAGGACGTCGTCGACCATTACGGCAAGCCCGCTGCGCTGCAGGGTGCCGGGGCCGATCAGGCCGTAGCGCGCCTCGACCGCATAGGGATTGAGCTCGTCGAGCTCTTCGGCATGCGGTGGCGCAGGCAGGCGATGATCGGTGAGCAGGTCGAGGAGTTCGGCGATGTCGTGCGTGCGGCGAAAGGCAATTCCCCGAGCGGAAAGGACTGCCTTGATCGCCTTTTCGATGGCCTGCTGGGCGTGGAATCCGACGATGGCATCGGCAATCGACGGCAGCCCGACGAGCGCATTGAGCGCCTTGGCGTCTTCCTGCGCCGAGTCGAGCAGCAACTGAGCGACGCGTGGTTCATCCATATACGACCTTCCCCTCGCGCAATGCCCAGAATAGCGCCGATCCGGGCTGGCTGCCCCAGCGCCGGACCTCGTCGGCCGAGTAGACCACAATGTCTACCGGAACACGCAACGGTCTGAGCAGGCGGCGAAGGCGAACCATTTCGCGGGCCCGGTCGGGTACCTCGTCCTCGATGACCAGGAGGTCGAGGTCCGACTCCTCGGTGGCGTCGCCGCGGGCATAGGAGCCGAAGAGAACGATGCGCTGCGGTGCCGCCCCGTCGGCGAGGGTGCGGATGGCGGCGTGCAGTTGCTCCTCAGAGATCATCCAGGGCTCCGGCAGGCGGGACTCACATCTTACGGTACACCTCGGCGCCGCTCTTCACGAACTCCACGGCCTTGGTCTCCATCCCCTTCGTCAGCGCCTCGTCCTCGGCTACGCCCTGCTGTGCGGCGAAATCGCGCACGTCCTGGGTGATCTTCATCGAGCAGAAGTGCGGCCCGCACATCGAGCAGAAGTGCGCGACCTTGGCCGATTCCTTGGGCAGCGTCTCGTCGTGGAATTCGCGCGCCTTGTCCGGGTCGAGGCCGAGGTTGAACTGGTCCTCCCAGCGGAACTCGAAACGCGCTTTGGAGAGCGCGTTGTCGCGGATCTGCGCGCCTGGGTGGCCCTTGGCCAGATCGGCGGCGTGGGCGGCGAGCTTGTAGGTGATGATGCCTTCCTTGACGTCGTCCTTGTTGGGCAGGCCCAGGTGCTCCTTGGGCGTGACGTAGCACAGCATTGCGGTGCCGTACCAGCCGATCTGCGCCGCGCCGATGCCGCTGGTGATGTGGTCGTAGCCCGGAGCGATGTCGGTGGTGAGCGGTCCCAGGGTGTAGAAGGGCGCCTCCTTGCACCACTCGAGCTGCAGATCCATGTTCTCCTTGATGAGCTGCATCGGCACGTGGCCGGGGCCTTCGATCATCACCTGCACGTCGTGGCGCCAGGCGATATCGGTGAGCTCGCCCAAGGTCTTCAGCTCGCCCAGCTGCGCCTCGTCGTTGGCATCGTAAATCGAGCCGGGCCGCAGGCCGTCGCCGAGCGAGAAGGCCACGTCGTAGGCCTTCATGATGTCGCAGATCTCCTCGAAGTGCGTGTAGAGGAAGCTCTCCCGGTGATGGGCGAGGCACCACTTGGCCATGATCGAGCCCCCGCGCGAGACGATCCCTGTCATGCGGTTGGCGGTGAGCGGGATGTAGCGCAGCAAGACGCCGGCGTGGATGGTGAAGTAGTCGACACCCTGCTCGGCCTGCTCGATGAGCGTGTCGCGGAAGATCTCCCAGGTGAGGTCTTCGGCCTTGCCGTCGACCTTCTCGAGCGCCTGGTAGATCGGCACCGTGCCGATCGGCACCGGGCTGTTGCGGATGATCCACTCGCGCGTCTCGTGGATGTTCTTGCCGGTCGACAGATCCATCACCGTGTCGCCGCCCCAGCGGATCGCCCAGGTCATCTTGTCGACCTCCTCGCTGATCGAGGAGCCGAGCGCGGAGTTGCCGATGTTGGCGTTGATCTTCACCAGGAAGTTGCGGCCGATGATCATCGGCTCGGACTCGGGATGGTTGATGTTGTTGGGGATGATGGCCCGCCCGCGGGCGACCTCGTCGCGGACGAACTCGGGGGTGATCTCGGCAGGGATGGCCGCGCCGAAGCTCTGCCCCGGGTGCTGGCGGGTGAGCATCGCCGCCATCTTCTGGCCGGTCGGGCCGGCGTTCTTCAACGACTCGACGTACTCGCGCCGGCGCAGGTTTTCGCGGATGGCGATGAACTCCATCTCGGGGGTGACGATGCCGCGGCGCGCGTAGTGCATCTGCGTCACGTTGCCACTGAGGTTGGCACCGGCCCTGGCGCGGCGCGGCTTGCGATGCAGGCCGGGAAAGCGCAGCTCGTCGAGCTGGGTGTCGGCGGCGCGGGCGCGCCCGAACTCGGAGGACAGCTCCGCAAGCAGCTCGGTGTCGCCGCGCGCCTCGATCCACGCCTGGCGCAGCGCCGGCAGGCCGGAGCGGATGTCGATCTTCGCCGCCGGGTCGGTGTAGGGGCCGGAACAGTCGTAGACGGTGATCGGCGGGTTGGGCTCGGCGCCCATCGACGCCGGGGTGTCGGACTGGGTGATTTCGCGCATCGGCACGCGGATGTCGGGGCGCGAGCCCGCGACGTAGATCTTGCGCGAGTTGGGCAGCGGCGCGACCGCCGCTTCGTCGACATGCGCCTCGGCGGCGATGAATTTCTCGTTGGCGTTCATGGATTCTCTCCGTGGATGCTGGGGCGGGGCGGGCGTGTTGCGCCGCCTGTTGTTATGCGGACTGGCGAGCCCACAGGGCGTGGAAATGATGCACCGGGCCGTGGCCCTGGCCCACCGCCAGCGCCCCGGAAGCGGCGATGGCGTGGAGCAGGTAGTTGCGTGCATCGCGCACCGCCGCCTCCACCGGCCGCAGACCGCCCGCGCGCTGCGGCAACAAGGCGGCGACGGCCGAGGACAGGGTGCACCCGGTGCCGTGGGTGTTCTTCGACTCGATGCGCGGGGCGGGCAGCTCGATCATGCGGTCGCCATCGAAGAGCAGATCGACGACCTCGCTCCCCGGAAGGTGTCCGCCCTTGAGCAGCACCCAGCGCTCGGAAGAGAGCGGCAGCAGCTCGCGCAGGCGCTCGGCGGCGCGGTACATCTCGCGCACCGTGTCGGGCGCGCGGCTTTCCAGCAGCACGCCCGCCTCGGGGAGGTTGGGCGTGATCATGAAGCTGTGCGCAAAAAGCGCTTCGCGCACCATGGCCACCGCGCTCTTCGCCAGCAGGTGGTCGCCGCTCTTCGCCACCATCACCGGGTCGCACACGACGAAGGGCGCCTGGAAGTGCGCGAGGCGGTCGGCTACGGTGGCCACGACGTCGGCGCTGGCGAGCATGCCCAGCTTGACCGCGTGCAGGCGCACGTCGCCGAAGAGGGTGTCGATCTGCAGGCGCAGGAAGTCGGTGGGCGGCGTGTGCACGCCGGTCACCGTGCGGGTGTTCTGAGCGGTAAGCGACGCCACCACGCCGCAGCCGTAGGCCCCGAGCGCGGAGAAGGTCTTGATGTCGGCGAACACGCCGGCGCCGCCGCTCGGATCGACCCCGGCGATGGAGACCACGTTCGGGATGGCGCGGCTCATTGGGGCACCCTAGCGCTACGCGCGGTCCCGCCAAGCGGGACTGAGCGCGCCTTGGGGCGGCCCGGCGCCGCGCTCATGGGCGCACCGCGCGGGAAGGACGATGGAACGATGAAAGGCTGTGCATGGAACGCGTTTCCCTACGCCGGTGCGAGCCGGATCAGGTTCAAAGGGTCTGTCTCAGCCTGCGCGAACCGGCGCCAGGCACCCCTAACGGATGGCGTGCACGCTACCGGATGGGGACCGACGAGGCAAGCGGTTTGCCTTGGTTTGCCGCGCCGCATCCGCCGGCGGCAACCCGCGGATGCGCTCAATCGAGCCCGACGCCGACCAGCGCGGCCACTCCCAGCAGCGCGAACAATGCGGCGGCAATACCGTGCACCAGGCGTACCGGAATCCGCTTGGCGATGCGCTCGCCCGCCAGCACCGCCGGCACGTTGGCGATCATCATCCCGAGCGTGGTGCCGCTCACCACGGCGGCAAAGGCGTCGTACTGCGCCGCCAGGGCGACCGTGGCCACCTGCGTCTTGTCGCCCATCTCGGCCAGGAAGAAGGCGACGACGGTGGTGCCGAGCACGCCCAGGCGCGGGGCGGCGAGATCCTCCTCGTCGAGCTTGTCGGGGATCAGCGTCCATGCCGCCATCGCCAGGAACGACAGGCCCAACCCCCAGCGCAGCACGTTCGGCCCGAGCAGGCCCGTGATCCACGTGCCCACCGCCCCGGCGAAGGCGTGATTGGCGACGGTGGCGATGAGGATGCCGAGGATGATCGGCCACGGGCGGCGAAAGCGTGCGGCCAGCATGAAGGCGAGCAGTTGCGTCTTGTCGCCGATTTCGGCGAGCGCGACGATGCCGGTGGATACGAGGAAGGCGTCGAGGGAGAGGTTCATCAAGTTCTCCGGACCGGCACATGACCGATGACCGCACGTCTCCCCGGCCCGAAAAGCGGAGTGCATGCGGTCAAAGGTCTCGCCAGGTCCGAAGACTGGCCACGCCATGTCCGCCCGCGGACAAGTCTGTTGACGTGGTCCCCCCGCGTGGTGCGAGGGCGGCTACTCCCCAATGACGGCGCGAATTCTACCGGGTCGGCGGCGCGCGGGCAAAGTGCGCGCGCGCATATTCGCGGGAAACGCTAAAGAACGGGTGGCGGCGGCCGATGACAGGGGAGAAAGGTCTCGAGCCGAACCCCCCTTATGAAATCCAAAGTCCTCGCCCTCATCCGTCGCCTGTCGCCGTTCGTGCCGCTGCTGTTCGCGGCCGGCGCGGCGGCGGCCGATTCGTGGGAAGTCGTGGTGCGCGACCGCGACCGCCAGGTGGAGCTCGACCGTTCGAGCATCATCCAGTCCGACGGCGGCACCAAGGTCGCCTGGGGGCGCATCGTGCTCACGCCTGCCGAGGCCGCCACCGCCGGCTATGCCACCATCAAGGCGCTCAACCGCTACGACTGCTACAACCGCAGCTTCTTCACCATCAAGCGCGTCTATCTCGATTCGCAGCAGGTCGTGTTGCGCGAAGAGGGCGTGATCGATCAGAGCCCGATCCTCGTCGCGCGCAAGGGCGTCGACGAGCGCCTGTGGAGCGAGGTGTGCCGTCCGCCGACCACCAGCGAGCTGCAGAAAGTCGCGGCGGCGGCCGGCATGTCGGCCGCCGCCGCGAGCGCCGATGCGAGCCCGAGCGCCGGCGCGCCGTCGACCAAGGCGCCACCGATGAAGACCGACGCGCCCGCCAGGCGGGCGGCGCCGGCCGAGGCGCCCGCCAGAATCGACCCCCCCGCCAGAGCCGGCCCGCCGCCCACCCCGGCCGCGCCACCCAGCAAGGCAGGACCGCTGCCCACCCCGGCCGCGCCGCCCGCGACGCTGGCATCGGCGGCGCCGACCCCGGCCCCGGCGGCGCGTCCGCCCGCCGCACCCGTCGCACGCGCGTCCGCGCCGCGCCCGGCCCCCGTCGCGCCCCGCACGTCCGCGCCCCGAGCCCCTGCCGCGCCCGTCGATCGCAACGTGCGGTGGAGCTACGATGGCGACACCGGACCCGAGCACTGGGGCAGCATGCGCCCCGAGTGGGCGTTGTGCTCGGACGGCCTGCGCCAGTCGCCGATCGATCTGAAGGACGGCATCGCGGTCGATCTGGAGCCGGTGGGTTTCGACTACCGCCCCAGCCGCTTCCGCATCACCGACACCGGGCACACGCTGAAGGTGGAGGTGGGCGAGGGCATGGGCGTGGAGATCCGCGGCCGCCGCTACGAGCTCACGCACGTCCAGTTCCACCGTCCGTCCGAGGAGCGCGTGGGCGGGCGCGCCTACGACATGGTCGCGCACCTGCATCATCGCGATCTCGACGGACGCATCGCCATCGTGGCGGTGCTGCTCGAACGCGGCGACCGCCCGCTCTCCCTCGTCCAGACCTTGTGGAACAACCTGCCGCTCGAGCGCGGCAGCGCCTACATGCCCGCGGTGACCATCGACCTCGCGGGCCTCGTCCCGGCGAGCCCCGCCCACTATCTCTACATGGGCTCGCTCACCACGCCGCCATGCACCGAGGGGGTGCTGTGGGTGTCGATGAAGGAGGCTGTGACGGTCTCAGACGAGCAACTGCGCATTTTTGCGCGGCTCTACCCGCGCAACAGCCGCCCGATCCAGCCCCCCAACGGGCGCCTGGTGCTGGAGTCGCGCTAGTCATTCGCGCCGACGGCGAGTCGGACGGACACGCGCGCTCACACGCGCGTCGACCCCAGCAGATTGCCCCCGAGGCTCGGGTGCCCGACGTGGCGGTCCCCGATGACGTTCACCAGGGCCGTCTTCCCCGACCGGAAGGCGCGCTCCAGCGCGCCCCGGACCTCCTGCGGCCGGGTGACGAATTCGCCGTGGCAGTGCATGAGCTCCGCCATGCGGTCGTAGCGCAGGTCGGGCAGCATCTCGAACGCGTCGGTACGGCCCTTGAGCGCCGGCATCTCCTCGAAGGCCGGTCCCCAGGAGCTGTTGTTCCACAGCATCCCCAGTCCGCGCAGCCCGTTCGCGAGCCGGCAGGCGCGCTCGTTCCATTGGCGATACGTGAGCGACCGCGCCAGATCGCGCGCTCCCACCTTGTCCGGGAACAGGCCGGCGTTGAGGCTCAGTGCTTCGCCTACGCTCAATAAGGAGCCCATGATGACTCCCTCCTCTTGTGAGGGTCGAATGCAGGCATCGGGTTGGGGCGGCGCAACGACCGGCCACCGCCGGGAGGCAGCGCGGCGCGTCGGGGGCGGGTCTCAGCCGTTGCCGAACGGCCACGACGACGGCCGCTCTTCTCCACCGTAGTCGATGGCCGGCGAGTCACAAGGGGAACGTGAGGGATGCGCGGAGCCGCTTGCCTCGCCATGCGCGCAGGGGCCGCCGCCGTTATCGCGCTCGGGCTCGCCGAAAATCAAGCGGCTGTCGACATTTCTTGCACTGCGTGCCGCGGCCGCCGGCAAACGCTTGTTTTCGCGCCTGAATGATTTGGGCGCGCATCTTGCATCGCTGCCACACAGACCGCTCTCGTCGTCCGAGTTTGCGCCCGAGAGGCGCGATGATCGGGGCGTTCCGCCCCCGCCGGCGCAGCGACGCGGCATCCGAAGGACAGGAGGATCGACATCATGATCGGACGGCGCACATTTCTGAAATACACCGCCGGCGCGACGATGCTCACGCTGTTCGGTGCCGACCGACTGACCGGCATCTCCAAGGCGATCGCCCAGATTCCGGGCGGGACGCTCGATCCGCGTGCGGTGTCCAAGTACCAGACGCCCATGCTCATTCCGCCGGTCATGCCCCGGGCGGGAAGGATCGTGATGCCGGGTGGCAGACCCGCCGCCTACTACGAGATCTCGGTGCGACAGTTCGCGCAGCAGATCCTCCCGGCGGGCTTGCCCGCCACCACCGTGTGGGGCTACGGCGCCGTCGCCTCCCTCAGCAGGAGGGGCCTGCTGCTCCACAACGCCCCGTCGCTGACGATCGAGGCGGAATGGAACGAGCCCGTGCGGGTGAAATGGATCAACGAGCTGGTGGATGAGAACGGCAACTACCTGCCGCATCTGCACGCGGTCGACCCGACGCTGCACTGGGCGAACCCGCCCGGCGGCGAGGAGGGGCGTGACACGCGACCCCAGTTCGGCTCCACGCCCGGCCGCTACACCGGTCCGGTGCCGATCGTCACCCACGTCCATGGCGCCATCGGGGTGGGCGACGAGAGCGACGGCTACGCCGAGGCCTGGTACCTGCCCGCGGCGAACGACATCCCGGCCGGCTATGCGACCGAGGGCACCTGGTACGACTTCTTCGCCGACAAGGCCGAGAGCAAGTTCGAGGTCGAGTGGGGGCCGGGTTTCGCCGTCTTCCAGTACCCGAACGACAACCGTGCATCGACCATCTGGTACCACGACCACACGCTGGGAATGACGCGCGTAAACGTCTATGCCGGGCCGGCGGGGTTCTACATCCTGCGCGGCGGCCCGGCGGGCGACAAGGCCGTGCTCGACAGCCGCTCCGGCACCCAGGCCGTGCTGCCCGGCCCGGCGCCCGCCGAGGGCGACCGGTTCCCCTCCAACAAGACCTACCGCGAGATCCCCATCGTCATCCAGGACCGCTCGTTCAACACCGACGGCTCGCTCTTCTACCCCGACACCCGGGCGTTCTTCGACGGAATTACCGGGCCCTACATTCCGAATACGGACATCTCGCCGATCTGGAACCCCGAGTTCTTCGGCAACATGATGATGGTGAACGGCAACACCTGGCCGTTCCAGACGGTCGAGCAACGGCGCTACCGCTTCCGCTTCCTCAACGGCTGCCAGTCGCGCTTCCTGATCCTCGACTTCGGCAACATCCCGGGCGTGGAAGCCTGGGCCATCGGCAACGACGGCGGCTTCCTGGCGGCACCGGTGAACCTCACCGCCGCTCACGGCAACCGCTTGCTGTTGGCACCGGCCGAGCGTGCCGATCTCATCGTCGACTTCACCAACGTGCCCGTCGGCGATCACATCCTCGGCAATGTCGGGCCGGACGAGCCCTTCGGCGGTGGCGCCCCGGGCGAGGACTTCGAGCCGGCCGATGCGCAGAGCACGGGCCAGGTCCTGGCGTTCCGGGTCGTGCCGGCGGTGGCGGCTGATCCGACGACTCCGGCGCAGTTCCTGGTCCTCCCCGCCGTCGCCCCGCTGCCGCCCGAGACGTCGATCCGACCGCTGGCCCTGCTGGAACAGGTCTCGGCATTCGCCGACGGGCCGGCGGAGGCGCTGCTCGGGACGCTGGCCTTCGAAGTGGACGGCACCGGTACGTGGACGAAGCGGCTGTGGATGGACCCCGTGACCGAGAACCCGGCCGTGGGCGCGACCGAGCTCTGGGAACTCTATAACACGACCGAGGATGCCCACCCGATCCACATCCACGAGATCGCCTTCGAGGTGGTCAACCGGCAGGACGTTATCCTGATCCCGGCGGACGAAGACGAAGGCGGGGACGGCCAGAAAGTTCAGCTCGTCGGATCGCCGACGCCGCCCGAGCCGTGGGAGACGGGTGCCAAGGATACCGTCGTCGCCTATCCCGGCCAGGTCACGCGCGTGCGCGCCCGGTTCACCGCGCCCGGCCAGTTCGTGTGGCATTGCCACATCCTCGAGCACGAGGACAACGAGATGATGCGGCCGTACCGTATCGGTCCCGAGCAGCCCGGGCAGCCAGGCTAGGCCGGACGTCTCGCCGAGTGCGCAACGATGGCGCGCCGGGCTGCCGCGAAATGCGTGCGCCATGGGGGCGGCCCCGGTTGGTCCCGGGATTT
>Ga0214472_10004569_pt1 | contig 14618 bp, 8 predicted proteins | sample RVTome_6_FD_207662 | JGI IMG/M metagenome (GOLD analysis project Ga0214472, IMG submission 207662) | Soil microbial communities from uranium-contaminated site in the Upper Colorado River Basin, Wyoming, United States - RVT140D175 | ecosystem: Environmental > Terrestrial > Soil > Contaminated >...
ACCAGTTACTGGAGATCCACTTTCATTTGAAACCTTTGAACAAATTAACAAAGATAGCGAACTTCTGGATTATCAACCTGTCACTCTTCCGAGTCTACATATATTCCTCGATTCATGGAACCAGGGCTACGTATCTGCTAAAGGCACTTGGGTTTTGACGAATGAAAAGATGGGTGTACCTGAACAAACGAGCGACATCCGGTGTGTCCGCGATAGGCGCACCTGCACTGAAGCCACGGCGATTGTTAGCGGTAAAGGCAGCAATAGGAGTCTAACTGTCGATACTGATTTTTATGAGATAGAGAGTTGGGACGAATACGAGATTGTCACCAAACCAATAGAGACTGGCTTTGGATGCGCGCGCTACGTACGGAGGTTTAATCGAGTCCAAAAGACAGTCACCGGACTGAGAAGTACGATTTCTACCGGCGGAGCCTGCAAAGGAGTCGAGGCCAAAGAATTGAATATGATGCTAAGTGACGGTTTTAAGGTCTACTGGGAGCTTAATAAAGACGCCAAAAGGATATTCAGTGACCTGATGCGCTTCAGCCCGGAGGCCCTTAAATCTCTACAGCAAAAGGCCGGTCGGTAAAATCAACTATCTATGTACCGAACCATTTCATGAAAAAGAGAAAAGGCACCGGTGGAAAATGTCCGGCACGAGGAGGAATGCTTGAGTTATAAGGATGTGATCCGCCATCACCGTTACGATACTCCATCATATTTGATATTCGTGAATCATCAGCCCAACCTTGGGAAGCATAAGCAACAATACATTCAGGCAGTACGATCTGAAGCACAAAAGATAATTCCGACGCCCATCGTAGCGAACGACATAGAGGTCGAAATCATTTACTCTACTTCCATCAGCGCAGGCAGCCGGGCAGATGTGGACAACATCACCAAGCCAACGCTCGACGCATTGATCGGAATTGGATTCACCGACGATCGACAGGTTCGTTCTGTAACGTCAACTCTTTTTGATAAGAACAAGGGTAGCATAGTGGACGGCCGCGTGGAGTACATGGGCCAGCTCTTTTTTACGGAAGATAAACATGTGGTTCTAGTCTGTGTTTACTCCGACTCCCGTCTCAATGAGCTTGGCGGCGAACAAGCCGTTCGCAAAAAGCGCCGCGAAGAATTTGTCGGTAAATACGGAAGCAATGAAAAGACGAGAAAGAAAATTTAGTGGCAACTTTGGAATTAATGGCTTTCTAACGATGGGGTGCAACCGAACTCCGCTGCGCTGCTGCGCCTGCCCCTGAACCTTAGGCTGACTTAAGGCACATGATCAGCGTTCGTAAGACTGGCACGGGTCTGGTCGTCAATATCAGCCTAAAATCTCCCCGTGGGTACGGGTACGGGGTCAGGTACGGGGTCAGGCCCGACAATCTTTACAATCTTTTCTGAACGGCAAGGGTCAGAGCTGCGGTCAAACTTTTATTTCTCAACAATTTAATCAGATTGTTGTGATGTAAAAGTCTGACCCTTTACCAAAGTCTGACCCTTTACCCTTTACTTCTTTACTTCCGTCACTTTCAAATCCCCATAGCGCAACTGACGCGCTGCTCCGCGGTTTAGTCCAACACGTTCCTTCGACTTGGCTCACGACAGGTTTATTCACCGGTTGAACCGACCCGGATTATTTCGTGACTTGATTGCTTCCAAGCTTTGGGAGATAAAACGCTCTACGTTCGGCGCGCTGCCTTTAACAATGGTATACTTCAGGACGTTGAGAGGAGGCTATTTATGACTCAAACCGTGAGTGTAGATGAAGCCCAAAATAAGTTGCAGGATTTGCTGGCACAGGCTTTGGCTGGTAACGAAGTGATAATCACAGATCGCGGCAAACCAGTAGCGCGTCTAGTTCCGGTTGCTCCGTCAAAAAAGAAGCGTGTTGCGGGTCTCAATCGAGGCACAATCTGGACGAGCGAAGATTTTGATGAACCTTTACCGGATGAGTTTTGGCTGGGGCAAGAATGAAACTGTTGCTCGACACTCATATCTTCGTCTGCTAGACATACCACCCAGAAAAACTTTACGCCAAACACCGTGTAAGAGCAGTTCAGTTCCAAGTTGAATTTGCTCCTACCCTGTGCAAATCTCTGATTCCTCATGGCCAACCAAACCGCGACTTTGCTGCGTGAGCTGCCTTCCATCGATCGCTTGCTGAATCATGCGCGCTGCGCCCCTTTACTGACGCGCTACAATCGCGATTACGTCACGCAAAAGTGCCGCGAAGTGTTGGACCATGTGCGCGCAGACATCCGGCAAGGCAAAGGCCAACTGCTCAATGACAATGCGATCCTCGATCAAGTCGAGGGGCATATCGCCATCGAAAGCCGGCCCGGCCACGTTCGAGTTGTCAACGCTACGGGCACTATTCTTCACACCAACCTCGGCCGCGCGCTGCTTTCTCAAGCAGCGATCGACGCCATGCTCGCGGTGGCGGGCAATCCGATCAATTTGGAATACGATCTCGCCGCTGGCAAACGCGGCAAGCGCGAAGAGACGCTGGAGCAATTGCTAATCGAATTGACCGGCGCCGAAGCCGCCACCGTTGTGAATAACAACGCCGCCGCCGTACTGCTGGGGCTGAATTCGTTAGCGCAGGGCAAAGAAGTGATCGTCTCGCGCGGCGAGCTGATCGAGATCGGCGGGGCATTTAGAATTCCCGAGATCATGGCCAAGAGCGGCGCGCTTTTGCGAGAAGTCGGTGCGACCAATCGGACCCACCCGGCGGATTATGAAAACGCGATTAATGACAACACCGCGCTCTTGCTCAAAGTCCACACCAGCAACTACAAAGTCGTCGGCTTCACCGCCGAAGTGACGCTCGAACAGCTGGTCGCCATCGGCAAGAAGCATAACTTGCCGGTGATGGAAGATCTCGGTAGCGGCGCGCTGATCGACCTAAGCCAATACGGCCTGCCCAAAGAGCCCGTCGTCGCTGAGCGAATCCAAGCCGGCGCCGATGTGGTGACTTTCAGCGGCGATAAAATCCTCGGCGGCCCGCAGGCGGGCTTGATGGTCGGCAAGAAAGACAGCATCGCCAAGATGAACAAGAACCATCTGCAGCGCGCTTTACGCTGCGGCAAGCTGACTCTGGCCGCCTTAGAAGCCACCCTGCGCCGCTACCGCCAGTCACCCAACATAATCGAAGAAATTCCGACCCTGCGAGCATTCACGCGACCAGTAGATGAAGTGCGAGCAATGGGCCAATCATTGCTACCCAAACTTGAAACCATTCTCGGCAAAGATTTCCACCTGTCGCTGCAAGACTCTACGTCCCAGATCGGCAGCGGTGCGTTGCCGACCGAAGAGCTCCCGACGGTCGTCATCACGATCGAACACGGAAAACTCAGTGCCAACGCCATCGCCAAACGATTTAGACAAGCAAGTCCGCCGATCATCGGCCGCATCAAAGACGACAAATTTCACCTTGACCTAAGGACGATCTTCGATGCCGAAGACCTTGTTCCCAAAGTCCATTCTGAATAATTTTTAATTTTTAATTGAAATTGCTTCCATGCCTTACATCATCGGCACCGCCGGCCACATCGACCACGGCAAGACCAGCTTGATCAAAGCTCTGACCGGAACCGATACCGACCGGTTGAAAGAGGAAAAAGAGCGCGGCATCTCCATCGACCTCGGCTTCGCCCATCTCGATTTGCCCGACGCAACATCCGCCGGAGTCGTCGACGTCCCCGGCCATGAACGCTTTATCAAAAACATGCTCGCCGGGGCTCATGGCATTGATCTGGTACTTTTCACGGTCGCCGCTGACGACGGCGTCATGCCGCAAACCGAAGAGCACCTGGACATCGTCCACCTGCTGGGCGTCAAGATGGCGATCTTCGTCATCACCAAAGCCGACCTCGTCCCGGCCACGCGCATCGCCGATGTCGAGGAAGAGATCGACATCATCACACTCGGCACAACCTTGGAAAACTCGCCCAAGCTCGCGGTCTCCTCCGTCACCGGCCAAGGTCTGGAAGAACTGAAGCAACTGATATCAAAGACCCTCAAATCCGCCACCCACGACGCGCCCACCGGATATTTCCGCTTGCCGGTGGATCGAGCCTTCGTACTGCAAGGCCATGGCGTCGTCGTCACCGGCACGGCGCTCAGCGGCGAGATCAGAGTCGGCGAGCAGGTGCGCTGCTTGCCGGGCGACAATCTGTTTCGCGTGCGCAGTTTGCAGGTACACGGCCAATCCGTTGAGCGCGCCGGCTGGGGCCAGCGCGTCGCGATGAATTTGACCGGCCCAGAGCGCGCGTCAATCGAACGCGGCCAAGTTGTCTGCCACGACAAGCTGACGCTGACCTCCGACCGGTTCGACGCATTCCTCGAAGTCCGCCCGGCGGCGGCGAAAGGGATCAAGAATCATCAGCGCCTGCGCATTCACATGGGCGCAGCCGAGCGTTTAGCGAAGATTGTCCTTCTCGGCAGCAAGGAAAAAGCCGAGCCGAAAGAATCGGTCTACTGTCAGATCACTCTCGAAGAGCCGCTGCTGGTTTTGCGCGGCGATCATTTTGTCGCCCGCGATGAGACCGCCCAGCGAACTCTCGGCGGCGGCACCGTAATCCACCCTTGGTCGAAGCGCCACAAACGGGGTGATACCAATTTGCCAAGCCGGCTCAAGGCTCTCCATCAAGGGGAGTTCGCCGAGCTGATGGACAATTTTTTGAATGAAAGCTCCGCCTTCGCCCTCTCCATCGACGCCATTTACCAGTTTCTAAACCTGCGCGAAGAAGAAGCCCGGCAGAGGGTCGACGCGCAGAAATCGCTACGGGCGGTCAACGCCGATGGCGAAAAGGTTTACACCACGGAACTGAAATGGAGCCGATTCAAGGAACGGCTGCTAAAAACTCTCGAGGAGTTTCACGCCGGCCATCCGCTCGTTCCCGGCATGGACATGGAAGAGCTGCGCGGCAAGCTGGTCTATGAACTCTCACCGAAAATCTTCCGCGTTGTCATCGATCTGTTGATCAACGAGAAACTCATCGCCAAGGAAGAAAACCTGCTCCGCCTGGCGAGCCACAAAGTGCAACTCGGTGGCCAGGAAACCGTTCTGATGGACAAGATTAAGAAAATTCTCGGCGAACAGCCGCTGGCGCCGCCGGATCTGAAGGAAATCGAAAAGCGGGCCGCCGTGCCGCGCAATCGGCTCAACGAGGTGATGCGTCTGCTCGAACGGGACGGTTCCGTCGTGCGCGTCACCACGGATATGTTTTTTCTGGCGAGCAGTATCGAGCAACTGCGCGCGACGCTGGTGCGATTCTTGAGCGAGAAGGGCGAGATGAACGCCGCGGCTTTCCGCGATCTCATCGGCTCGAGCCGCAAATACTCGATACCGTTGTTGGAATACTTCGACCGAGCCGGGCTGACGATTCGTATCGGCGATATCCGCAAGCTAAAAACCGCCATCGCCGCGCCGAAGACTCCGGCTCATTGAATTTAGCCACGGTTCGATTTACAGTAACCGGGTCATGATGCTTAGAAAAAAGAAAACGGTGCGCTTGACGCAAGAGGTCAAGGCCGCGGGTTGAGCCGCTAAGCTCGGCCCCGCCGACCTCGTGCAAGTCTTGCACGACCTACCAAAGTTTCACCACCCCGACATGCTAGTCGGCACCGAAACCGCCGACGACGCCGGGGTGTTTCGACTCCGCCCGGACCTAGCTATCGTCAACACGGTGGACTTTTTCACGCCCATCGTCGATGATCCGTATCTTTTCGGTCAGATATCGGCGGCCAATTCATTGAGTGATGTCTACGCCATGGGCGGCGATCCCAAGACCTGCATGAACATCGTCTGCTTCCCCAAAGGCAAGATGGATATTTCCATTCTCGGCGAGATCCTCAAGGGCGGCGCCGACAAGGTCAAAGAGTCCGGCGCGGTGATCATTGGCGGCCACAGCATCATCGACGACGAGCTCAAGTACGGTATGTCTGTCACCGGCGTCATTCATCCCGACAAAATCTTGCGCAACGTCGGGGTGCAGGAGGGCGACGCGTTGATTCTCACCAAGGCGCTCGGCACCGGCATCGTCACCACGGCACTCAAGCGCGGCAAGGCTTCCGAGGAAAGTGTTAAGGAAGCGGTGCAGTCGATGATCACGCTCAATGCCGCCGCGTCCTTCGTCGCGCGCAAACACAAAGTTCACGCCGTCTCCGATGTCACCGGCTTCGGCATCTTGGGCCACGCCCAGGAAATGGCCAGCGGCAGCGGCGTCACGCTCGTGATCGAATCGGCCAAGCTGCCGCTTTTGAAAAGCGCCGTGCGCTTGGCCGAAAAAGGCTACCTCACCGGGGGCTGCAAACGGAACAAAGACTACTTGGACGACAAGATGGCGATCGAGCCATCCATTCGTGAGGGTCTCGTCGAAGTCGCCCTCGACCCACAAACTTCGGGTGGCCTCCTCATCGCCATCGCCAAACGGCAAGCCGGCAAACTCATCGATGACCTCCATGCCGCCGGCGTCACCGCCGCCTGCGAAGTCGGCTACGCGGTCTCCCAGCAAAAAGCCTGGGTGCGCTTGGTGTGACGTAGAGTCCCCGCGTTTGAGCCCCACACTCGCTTGATTATTTGCGGTTCCGTTGAGCTAGATCTCGTCTGTTTATGGCGGATTCCGCAGCTGAGGTTGCTAGGTGGGTCGAACCATACGCGAGCCTGGAGCCGTGAAGACACCTGACACGGCGGTGACAAAGCCCTTGCCATGAACCTGCCAAGTTTACTGCACCGCCTGGGTCGTCAATACGGTATACAATCCGACTATCGCGACGGTCTCGGCGAACTCCGACGAGCCCCCACCGAGGCGATCTTGCGCACGCTGCAAGCGCTCGGCGCGGCGATTCATCGTCTTGATGATCTAGACGACGCCTTCCGACAGCGCCGCCAAGCGCGCTGGCAGCGTGTCATCGAGCCGGTCACCGTGGTTTGGCAGAACCAACCGCTAAGGCTCAAAGTTCGGCTTCCCTGCCAACTCGCCGAAGCCCCTTCGTCTTATCGCATCGTTTTGGAAGACGCCGCGACGCTTGACGGCGAGCTGCGCGACGACTCCACGTTCACGAGTTTAAGCCGCTCGGTTGAGAACATCCGATACGTAACACGCCGCCTGCTCGGCTGTGCGCCTGTGCCGACCGGATATCATCGACTTTACTTGCGCGTGGGGCCGCTCGAAGTGGAATCCTATCTGATCTGCGCGCCGATGAACGCCTATAGGGCCGCCAACCGTGCTGCCAAACGCTGGGGCCTCTTTTGCCCGCTCTACGCGCTCCATTCCGAGCGCAGCTGGGGTGTCGGCGACTTTTCCGATCTCGATCAACTCAGCGAATTTGCCGCTGAGACCGGCGGCCACGCGGTCGCGACCTTGCCAATGCTGGCAAGTTTTCTCGACGAACCGTTCAATCCGAGTCCCTACGCGCCGGTCAGCCGGCTTTTTTGGAATGAACTTTTTCTCGACGTCGAGGCCATCGCCGAGCTGCAACAGAGTCCTGAAGCGAAGACCCTCATGTCCGCGAGCTTCGCCACCGAGATGCAAAGGCTGGGCTCCGTTCCGCTGGTCGACTACCGTCGCTTGATGGCGCTGAAACGTCAGGTGCTCGACGCGATGGCTCGATCGCTCTTGAGCCAATCCTCCGAACGCAGAGACATCTTCGAGCGTTACATTGCGACCCATCCGGTTGCGCAAGACTACGCCGAGTTTCGCGCCAAGACCGAAAGCGAACGGCAAAGCTGGCTCAATTGGACGGGGCAGAATCGCGCCGGCGTGCTGCGGCCGGAGGATTTTAACGCCGACGCCAAGCGCTATCATCTGTACGTCCAGTGGCAGTGCGAGGAACAAACCGCGTCGCTACACGAACATGCGCGTGACCGCGGCACGGCGCTCTATCTCGATTTTCCGCTCGGCGTCAATCGCGACGGCTACGACGTCTGGCGTGAGCAGGAGCAGTTCGCCTTGCATGTCAGCGGCGGGGCGCCGCCCGACGGTTTGTTTATCCGAGGCCAGAACTGGGGCTTCCCGCCGCTTCATCCGGAACACATTCGGCAGCAGGGCTACCGCTACTACATCGCTTGTCTGCGCCATCATATGGGCACGGCCGCCATGCTGCGCATCGATCACGTCATGGGGTTGCACCGGGCCTACTGGGTGCCTGAAGGTTTCGACGCCACCGAGGGCGTCTATGTGCAGTACCGCGCGTCGGAATTTTACGCGATTCTAAACTTAGAATCGCACCGCCATCAGGTTGAAATCGTCGGCGAAAATCTCGGCACGGTGCCGAACTCTGTCAATGCCGCGATGACCCGCCATCAAATCCACGGCATGCATGTCGGGCAGTTCGCTGTGAACACGGATCCCGCGGCGGCACTCGATGAGATTGCGGGACCGGTGGTCGCCAGCCTCAACACCCACGACACCGCGACCTTCATGGGTTTTTGGCAAGCGAACGATATTGCCGACCGGGTTGAATTAGGAACCCTCGAAGCAGCGCAAGCAGAAAATGAACGGTGCTACCGCGCGGCGCAAAGGGTGGCGTTGATCGCATTCCTGCGCGCCCGCGATTGGTTGAACGACGATGCCTCGGCGGAGGCCGTGCTCAAGGGTTGGCTAAGTTATCTGGCCGGGCAACCTGACGAGTTTTTGCAGATCAATCTGGAAGATCTCTGGCTCGAGGCCGCGCCGCAAAACGTCCCCGGCACTTGGCGGGAAAGACCCAATTGGCAGCGCCGGTCACGCTATTCGCTCGACGCGTTGCGCCGCACGCGAACCATCAGAGATTTCTTGCAGACCCTTAGCGACATCCGCAGGCGAATGAGTTAAGATTAATGGCGTTATCGAGGCTCCCATGGGCGTGCGATTTTGAATAGCGCTGCCCATGAATACGGCGCCAGCGCCATGGGCAGCGGCGGCGGGATACCAGCGGCAGTCCCTTCTCCTTGACGCTTTCGTTGTGCCCATGATCCGTGCTAACTGTCGCGAATCAAGCATGAGACCGTCAACTCGTCGGCTGTTCGGAAAATAAGATCGAAGCTAGGTGCGAACCATGAAGATCGCGATGATCGCCTCAGAAGCCGTTCCTTTCGCTAAGACCGGCGGCTTGGCGGACGTGCTCGGCACACTCACCACCGCGCTCGAACGCCTTGGCCACGAAATCAGCTTGCTTGTTCCCGCCTACCGCTGCGCGCTGCGCAGCGAGTTTCACGTAAGCGAGTGGCCACACGAGTTTTCGGTGGCGGTGGGCGACCGGCAAGAAAAAGCCACCGTGCTGCGCAGCACCATCGGCAAAGCCCTTTCAGTTTTTCTCATTCGCGCCGATCATTATTTCGACCGCCCATATCTTTACGGCTCACCGGCTGGAGACTACCCGGACAATGCCGAGCGATTCACATTTTTCTGCCGCGCCGCGTTGGAGGTCCTGCGGGTCTATCCGGTCGATGTGGTTCACGCGCACGACTGGCAGGCGGCCCTCGCCATCGTCTTTCTCAAGGCCCAAGGCGAACGATATCCCGAAATCGCCGCGGCCAGAACACTATTGACGATTCACAACCTCGGCTTTCAGGGACTATTCGCGCAATCCGACTGGAATCTTTTAAATCTTGATCCTGGTTATTTCACGCCGCAGTACTTGGAGTTTTACGGCAAGATTAACTTTCTCAAAGGGGGATTGATCTTCGCCGACAAGCTCACCACCGTCAGCCCCACTTACGCCCAAGAGATCATGACGCCGGAGCAAGGCTTCGGGCTCGAAGGTGTGGTCAGGCAACGGGCCGACGATTTAATCGGTATTCTCAACGGCGTCGACTACGACCAGTGGAATCCTTGGACCGACCCCTATCTCGAACAGCACCGAGGCGAAAATAACCATACGGTCAAGCGGAACTGCAAGAAGCATATGCGGCAAATGCTCGGGCTGCCGGAGCTCGCCGACACCCCCGTGATCGCGATGATATCTCGTCTCACGTCGCAAAAAGGCTTCGATCTCGTCGAGAGCATCTTTGATCTGTTGATGGAACGCGAGTTGCAATTCGCCCTCCTGGGCAGCGGCGACTTACGTTTTGCCGAGTTTTTTCGCGACGCCGCCACACGCTATCCCATGCGCATCGCCGTGCGCATCGGCTTCGACGAGCTATTGGCGCATCGTATCGAGGCCGGCGCCGACCTGTTCTTGATGCCATCCCTCTACGAACCCTGCGGTCTCAACCAAATGTACAGTCTTAAGTACGGCACGATTCCGATCGTACGCGCCGTCGGCGGACTCAAAGACACGGTGCAGGATTACGATCGCGAGACGAAATCCGGCACCGGATTTGTTTTTGAGAGTTACGACGCGGACGCGATGCTCGACGCCATCGATCGTGGCCTAGCGGCGTATCAGGATAAAAACGCTTGGCCGGAGATTCAGCGACGGGCCATGGCGATGGATTTTTCCTGGGATCGCTCGGCACAAGAGTACAGCAACTTGTACCAACAGCTTTTGAGCTAAAGGAGGACCAGCAAGGAAATCATGTATATTCTAGGCGTAGTCATGGCTGGGGGACACGGCGAGCGCCTTTATCCGTTAACCCAACATCGGGCCAAGCCCGCGGTGCCCTTCGGCGGCCGCTATCGCATCATCGATTTTGTCCTTTCGAATTTCATTAACTCCGGGATTTTGTCGATTTACGTCCTCACCCAGTTTAAGGCTCAGTCGCTGTTGGAACACCTTGACCGCGGCTGGCGCGCACCCGATTTTCTCGGCGAGCATTTTGTCACTCCCGTTCCCGCGCAGATGCGCTCGGGCGCTGAATGGTATCAAGGCACCGCCGACGCGATTTATCAAAATCTATATTTACTCGAACGCCACAGTCCAAGTCTGGTGGCCGTCTTCGGCGCTGATCACGTTTACCGGATGAACGTGCGCCAGATGATCGACGATCACCAGAAGCAGTCCGCTGACGCCACGGTGGCTGCTTTGCCGGTCAAGATCGAAGAAGCTTCGCAGTTCGGCGTGATCGCAATCGACGACCAGTGGCGCATCATCGGCTTCGACGAGAAACCGCAACAGCCAAAATCAATTCCTGGTGAACCGAGCTTGGCGCTGGTCTCCATGGGCAATTATATTTTCAACAACGATGTGCTCATGGAAGCGCTCAACCGGAATGCTGCCGATCCGGCGAGCAAGCATGATTTTGGCCACGACATTCTTCCGAAAATGCTAAAAGGCGGCAGAGTCTTCGCCTATGATTTCCGCAAAAACCGCGTGCCCAATCCATCCAAGGGCGAAGAGCCGAGTTATTGGCGGGATCTCGGCACCATCGAGGCGTATTACGACGCTAACATGGACCTTTGCTCGGTCGACCCGTCGTTCAATTTGTATAATCGCGCTTGGCCGTTGCGCACCGTCGGCTACGCCGATCCGCCCGCCAAGTTCGTCTTCGACTGGCAAGACCGTCAAGGCATGGCGGTCAACTCGGTGGTTGCCGAGGGTACCATCATCAGTGGCAGCTACGTGCGCAACTGCGTCGTCGGCCGCAACGTGCGCATGCATAGTTATAGTCGGATCGAAGACTCGGTGATCGGCGACTGGGTCGAGATCGGCAGAAACTGCCGCATCCGCAACACCATCATTGACAAGGCCAACGTGATCGCGTCGGGCACTGTCATCGGCTACGACGCCGCCCAGGACCGCGAGCGCTATTTCGTCTCGCCTTCGGGAATCGTTGTGCTGGAGCGCGGACCGCGCAAAACCACTTGGGTCATGACAAACCCTTAACCGATCTGTGTTGATTGAGTAATCGTCTCGCTTGACGCATTCGCCCGACTCTCGTTCCCATGGAACGCTACCTCTGCATTCACGGTCACTTTTACCAACCGCCGCGGGAAAATCCCTGGCTCGAAGCGATCGAGCTGCAAGACTCCGCTTACCCGTATCACGACTGGAACGAGCGGATCTGCGCTGAATGCTACGCGCCCAACTCGGTGGCGCGCATTTTGGACCGCGACAATAAGATCGTCAAGCTGATCAATAACTACGCCAAGATCAGTTTCAATTTCGGACCGACGCTGCTCTCTTGGCTGGAAGCGAAGGCGCCGGATCTCTACGCCGCCATCGTGGCGGCGGATCAAGAGAGCCAAAAAGCTTTTTCCGGCCATGGCTCGGCCCTCGCCCAGGTTTACAATCACATGATCATGCCGCTGGCGAATCGGCGCGACCGTATGACCCAGATTCGCTGGGGCATCCGCGACTTTGAGCGCCGTTTCAAGCGCGTTCCGGAAGGCATGTGGCTGGCGGAGACCGCGGTGGATACCGAAACCCTAGAACTGCTCGTCGAAGCAGGCATCCGTTTCACAATTCTGGCGCCGCATCAGGCAACGCGCTTTCGGAAAATCGGCGCAAAGGCGTGGACGGCAATCAACGGCGCGGCCATCGATCCGAGCCGCGTCTACCGTCAAACGCTGCCGTCAGGCAAAAGCATCGCGCTGTTTTTTTACGACGGACCGGTCGCCCGCGCCGTGGCCTTCGAAGGCTTGCTCGCCAACGGCGAAACCCTCATCGCCAAATTGCTCGGCGGTTTTGCCGAGGGGCGCGACGGGCCCCAGCTCATGCACATCGCCACCGACGGCGAGAGCTATGGCCATCACCACCGTTTCGGCGACATGGCGCTCGCCTACGCGCTCGAACAGATCGAAACCAGACAGCTGGCACGCCTAACCAACTACGGGGAATTCTTGGCGAAGCATCGGCCGACCCATGAAGTCGAGATCGTCGAGAATAGTTCTTGGAGCTGCGCCCATGGAGTCGAACGCTGGCGCAGCGATTGTGGCTGCAACTCGGGCGGCCATGCCGATTGGAACCAGGCTTGGCGCGCGCCGCTGCGCGATGCCTTCAATTGGCTGCGCGACACCGTGGCCGCCCCCTGGGAGACCCAAGCGCGACAATGGCTGAAAGATCCATGGGCCGCACGGGATGCTTACATTGAGGTCGTCCTCGACCGCTCGATGGAAAGCGTGGAGCGATTCTTCACACGCCACGGCACGCGCCAGCTGACCGAGGTCGAACAGACCGGCGCGCTCAAGCTGCTCGAACTGCAGCGCCAAGCCCTGCTCATGTATACAAGCTGCGGCTGGTTTTTTGACGAGCTATCGGGCCTTGAAACCCTCCAAGTGATCCAGTTTGCCGCCCGCGCCGTGCAGCTGGCCGAGGAGCTTTTCGGCGATTCGCTGGAGGACCGCTTCGTCGAGCGCTTGGCGCGCGCCCGCAGCAACGTCGACGAGCATGGCAACGGGCGGGACATTTACGAAAAATTCGTCCGCCCGGCGCGGGTCGACTGGGAAGGGGTCGGCGCCCACTATGCCGTGAGCTCAATCTTTGCGGGCCATCCGCCGCGAGCTAATATTTACTGCTATCAAGCGCAGCAAATAGATTTTCAATCCTTCGCCGCCGGCAAGGCCAAGCTGGCCGTGGGCCGAGTCCGTCTCACCTCGCAAATCACCCAGGAGTCCACCGATCTCAGTTTCGGCGTACTCCATCTCGGCGACCACCATGTCAACGGCGGCGTACGCCCGGTCCTGACCGACGAAGTCGAGGCGTATCTCACCCAAGAACTCGCCGAACCCTTTGCGCGCGCCGACTTCGCCGAAGTCATTCGGCTGATGGACCGCCGGTTTGGCGAATCTAACTATTCGCTCCGATCCCTTTTCCGCGATGAGCGGCGCAAGCTCCTCGAACCAATCCTGGCCGCCGCCTTGGGCGAAACCGAGTCACTCTATCGGCAGATCTACGAGCAACGCGCGCCGCTCATGCGTTTTCTCAGAAGCATCAACATGCCCTTGCCCAAAGAGTTTCTGAGCGCCGCCACATTCGTGGTTAACAAAGATTTATGCCGCGCTCTAGAGAACCAAGAGATCGACGTCGAGCGGGCCACAAGCCTGGTGCAGGCCGCCAAGCTCGAAGGCCTGGCGCTGGATGCTGACACCTTGGAGTTCGCCTATCGGAATAGCCTCGAACGCAGCGCCGCAAGACTCGTCGATGCGCCGACCCCGGCCATGCTGCACCAGCTAAACCAGGCGCTCAACTTGCTCCCGCTCCTGCCGTTCCGGGTCAACCTTTGGGAAATTCAAAACATCTACTACGGGCTGTCGAAGAGCTGTTATGCCAAGCTTCGGGCGCAGACCCAACAGGGCGGCGGCGCTGGCGCCACGGCATTAGCTTGTTTCGAAGAATTGGGCATCAAACTGGGCTTCAAGATCGGCTAGAGAGTTGACCCAAATCTGCTTCCAGCTTCAATGCGGTGCCTTTACCCGCTAAGGGGCAGAGACCCAATGTCCTCACGACGCAAGGATTGCGCCTCGGTCAGCGACTCGAATTTCAGCTGGGGATTTTGGGTTCATTGCTCCTTATCGGGCATAAACAGCGGCCGGCGGCGGCATATCATCAAGCGGACCGGCGCGGCAGGAGATCTTCGCGCTCATGATCGATTAAAATTCCATCCGCTGACAATCGCTGGAGGTTAAGCCATGAAACTGACTCTCGATAAAGCCAACCTGATCGCCGATCGGACTCTCGCCAAAGCGCGCGACGCCAAGTATCGCCCCATGTGCGTCGCGGTGCTGGACGATGGCGGCCACTTA
>Ga0214472_10004570_pt1 | contig 14616 bp, 13 predicted proteins | sample RVTome_6_FD_207662 | JGI IMG/M metagenome (GOLD analysis project Ga0214472, IMG submission 207662) | Soil microbial communities from uranium-contaminated site in the Upper Colorado River Basin, Wyoming, United States - RVT140D175 | ecosystem: Environmental > Terrestrial > Soil > Contaminated >...
AGTGTCAGGCGGCCGGGGTACCGGCAAGCGTCGTGCAAAACGGCGCGGACTTGCTCAAAGATCCGCAGTTGCGTCATCGCAACTATTTTTCGCCGTTTAAGGATTCTCTCATCGGTCCCTTTGAAGTCCCGCGCAGTGGTTTTGTCTTCACAGGCATGCCCGAAGATCCGCTCGCGTTGCCCGCCCGGTTTGGTGCCGACAACGAGCAGATCCTCGGCGAGCTGCTTGGCTACGACAAGACCACCATCGAGCAGTGGCGCCAGGAGGAAGTGCTGAGCTAGATCGCTGGTGCCGGCGTTGTTGACTTCGCCAACGGAGAAACCCTGCGAATCAAGGCTGGGGACGTCAGAACTTAAAAATTTCCCGGAATAATTTTTCGCCGCGCTGCAAATTGTCGACCTCGCCTGTGGGGACTCCCTGCATCTTCCTAATGGGCTTTGTGCCCCCAGTGAGCGACGTATCGCTTGCGTCCTTCCCGCCTCGACCGCTACAGGTTTTGCATGGTGAATTTGCGCGCGACAAAGGTCGCGCCCATGAGGCCGAAGATGAGCATGACCCCAAGGGCTGCGGTGGCGGCCACGTCACCATTGTTCCATAGCTCCCAAACCAGCACCGACAGTACGATGCTGTCATGGTTATAAAGCATGATGACGGAGCCCATGGCTTTGGCGACGACGATAGCCGAAAAGATCCAGCCATTGACCAACGCCGGCAGCAAAAGCGGCAGGGTGATCTTTCGAAAGGTCTTAAACCATGACCCTCCGCTCGCATACGATGCCTCTTCGAGCTCTTTGTGCAGTTGAGTCATCGCTGAGTTCATGACCCGAGTGCCGAATGCAATGCGGCTGGTAACATAGGCAATCAGGAGGATCCATATTGTCCCGTAAATCGGTACGGGGAGAAATATATACACCCAGGTCAGTGCGACCCCGGTGACGATGCCCGGAATCGCATGGGGCATGAAGGTGAGAAAGTCGAGCAATTTACGCCCTCGGCCCTGACTCTTGACGATTACCCAGGAAAGCACCGAGCAGATCAGCATGGTGATCGTCGGCGCCAAGAGCACCATGAAAAGCGTGTTTTTGAATGCCAAACCGACTTTGGAGATGTCGAACACCGTCTGATAATTTTCCAGAGACACACGGCTTAACGCGGCCATCGACGGCGTTTGGTAGACCGGCAACAAGGATGTCCAAATCAAGACCAGCAGGGGTAATAAAATTGTCACGACAAAATAACTTGCCACGAAAGCGCTGGCGAGAATTCTCCAGCGGCCAAGATCGATGGTTTTTGGGCGGTATGCCTTTCCGGTAATGGTCGCGTACTTCTCGGCGTCACGGGAAAATTTGCTATAGGCTACGATCAAGATTGCGCTGATCGCCAGCAGCAATACCGCCAAAGTGCTGAGCATGCCGTAATCAGGCGGCGAGTCTTGTTTCGCCAAATAGATTTTGAAAGCCAGCACCTGAATGCCTGCGCGCATGCCGATGACCCCTGGAATCTCGAAGGATTCCATCGCCGAAATCAGCACGTAAATGAGCGCGCCCAAAATCGACGGGCGCAAGACGCGCAGGGTAATGCGATAGAGCGTGGTTAAGAATCCCGCGCCGAGGGCGTCCGATGCCTCTTCAAGCGCCGGGTCCATGCGCCGAAACGAACCTGCCATCATCAGAAATGTCACCGGCGTGAGATGCAACCCCTCGAGAAACACCATGCCGGCCATGTTGTAAATATTAAACGGCGCTCGCTCAAGTTGGAGCGCCTGCTTGAGAAATAAATTGATGATGCCGGCGCCCGGACTGAGCAAGAGCACCCAGGCGATGGAGAAAAGTACCCCGGGGATGGCGATGGGTACGAGAAAGAGCGGATAGATCAGATCTTTGGCCGGCAGGTTCGTGCGCTCGACTAACCACGCGAAGATGATCCCTAAAAGGAGCGCGATCGCGCCCGATCCGAGAGCGAAAACGAGGGTGTTGCTAATCAGTTCGTAGGTGGCGGGATTAGCGTAGGCCCGTGCATAGTTCGAAACGGTCAGTTCCACCGGCACACCGATATGGCCGGTGCGGAAACTCGTCCATATAAGAAAAACTAAGGGGATAACAATGAGGTAAATGGTGACGAGCAGGACCGGGCCAACGACTAAGGCCATCGAGTCCCATTTAAAGCTTGCAATGCTAGAAAAATTTGCTCGTTCAGCCCGCACCATGCGCGCTCTTTCGGGTTCGTTAGGAGCCGTCTAGCGCGTCATTTGATGCCAAACTTGTTTTTCAGTTCTTGTTGAAACTCTTTGTTGGCAAAATAGAAATTCTCGTCTTCATAGACAAACCTTTGCCCCTTGATGAGCTGTGCTTGTCTGGAGCCGCTGCCGGCAGCGGGGTTGCCCTTGTTGAGAATTTCGTCTATCGCGCGCTCCCCATCCGGCGAATAGACCCAATCGAGCCAGAGGTGCGCAGCGTTGGGATGGGGTGGTTTAACACTGAGAAAACTCTTGGGCCCCTTGCCAATTAGCGGGTCGGCCTTGACCAATTCAATGGCAGCGCCTTTCTTCTTATTGGCCATAGCCCTGAATAAAAAGGCTTCCACTGTAATGTGCAGATCGCCAGCGCCTACCAAAGTCAGCGCCGGTGTCCAACCCAGGATTTTCGGTTGATTGGCCGCCAGTTTAGTAACGTAATTTAAAGTTTTTTCTTTGCCCCAAACGTTCGGCTGGGCCAACACCACCCACATGTCCATGACTTCGGGCACCGCGAGCTTGCCCTTCCATTTAGGATCAAGTAAGTCTTCCCAATTTTTCGGCGCGTCCTGCGGGGAAACCAGGCTGGTATTGTAAACCGGCACACTGACGTTAAAACCGAACGCCGCGTAATAACCGTTTGAGTCTCTTGCTTCGGTGGGTAGCCGCGCAAGGCCGGGGACCGACCACTTCTGCATCACGCCAGCTTTGACCCAATCCTTGGCGGCCCGCCCGCCGCCCGTGACGACGTCCCAGCTGTACTTCTTGGCGGTAAATTCAGCCCAGACCCGCTCCTGCGTCGCTTTGCTCGACGTGTTCCACTGTTCGACCGCGATGAACGGATATTTCTGGTTAAAGCGCTTGATGAACTCGCGATCCTCCGATTCCGTGCCGCCGCCCCACCAAACCAACTTGGCCTCCGCCTTGGCCTTTTCGATGACGTCGGCCGGCGCGGCATGCGCGAGGGAGCTAAGCAGACTAAACACGAGACATGAAATTAGCAGGGCCATCTTGTCGTTCTCCTTATCGAAGCTGGGTTGATGTAGCCAATGGCTGTTAGATTAAGCAAAACTGTGGGCGCCCGCTGTTCTGGGTGCCAAGTTGCACGACAAACAAAGTCGCTCCGTGCTTGCTCGAAGTAGCCGCATAGGGAACCTTGGCGGGATAGTACATGCACGACACCGCTTGATACTCTTTGCCGTCGTAGGAGATGTCTCCCTCGATCAGCAGGCGAATCTGCTGGCACTCGGTGATGCCGGCTGGCGTGCCGGCGCCGCCATCGATGGCGACTAGCTTGATGTTAGGGCCGAACTCGTTAAAATACCCCAAATGTTTCACCTGCACACCGGGAACATTGGCTAGGGGTTCGAACTGGTACTGCTCCGTGTGCATGACGACATAACTATTATAGCGAGCTTGCGGATATTCGATCTTGTGTCCGAACACGTATTCTCTGATGGCCTCGGCGCTGTCTTGCTTGCGGCCATCGGGCCAGACGAATAGGCCTTTTTCCAATGTGCCGATGTCGGCTAGTTTCTGCTGTGCTTCATGATACTCAGGCGAGGCGTGATAAAGAATTGGGTGACGCGACACACCGGGGAACTGCAGGGTGAAGCGAATGTTTTCGTCGCAGCCTTCTTCGGTGTAAGTCGGCCCGTAGGACACTCCCTCGGGAACGTAGATCGCGTCGCCTTGCCTCAGAACCTCATGCTTGCTGTAGTTTTCGCCGCCTTTAAGAAAGTAGCGCACCTGATCAAAGTCATGCTTGTGGCGCGGGTTCATGCGCTCATGGTTGTACACGGTCATGCCGGCGTTTAGGGAAATGGAGAGGTCGCGATCATAAAAGCCAAAATGAACGCTGCGCCGCCCCCCGCCACGATGTTTTACGACTTGGCCCCATGAAGACTCGTGCTCAGAAACGACTGCCGGCGCCGTTAGGTTCATATTTTCTCCTTTGATCTTGATCGTCGAGGTTAAATCAAGCACCAGGGCGGTGCCTCGCCATTGGCAGTGCCGAGCTGCATCACCAGGAGGGTTGCCCCGTTGACGCTCGAAGTTGCCGGATAGGGGGTGCGCGCCGGAAAATACATGCAGGAAATCGCGCTATAGGGTTCGCCTTGAAAAGTGATCTCGCCGTCGATCACGTAACGCACTTGCTGGCAGGGCGCACTACCGGGTTGGGTGCTGGCACCGGCGTCGATGCGAACCAATTTAATATTCGGGCCGAGCTCGTTGAAATAGCCGAGATGCTTGACCGCCACACCGGACGCTCCGGTCAATGGCGTCCATGGGTATTGGTTCGAATGCATGACGATATAGTCGTCATACCTCGGCTTGGGGTACTCGAGTGGTTTGCCGCCGAGATGTTCGCGAATCGCTTCGGCGCTGTCCTGCTTGCGGCCATCGGGCCAAATAAACAGGCCCTTGTCATCGAAAGTCCCGCCTAGTTCGCGCAGATCCAGCTCGCCTTTTTGAACTTCCAGGCGTTGGAAAAACGCCCGCCGTGACGGGCCTTGGAACTGCATGCCTAGGCGGATATTCTCGTCACAACCTTCGGCCGTGAAAGTCGGGCCGTAAGGCACCCCTTCAGGAAAGTAGACGCAATCCCCCGGCCCAAAAACTTGTTTGCCGTAATTTTCTCCACCCCGGGCGTAGTAACGCAGCTGGTCGAAGTCGTGCTTGTGGCGAGGATTGAGCCGCTCGGAGGTATAGACCGACATGCTCGCATTCAAGCAAACGCCATGGGCGCGATCGAAGAAACCGAAATTTTTGCCCTTGCGTCCGCCACCGCGGTGTCCCACGACTTGACCAAAAGCGATGTTATCTCCAGGAATGATAACCGGGGCAGTAATCGCCATGAGAGACTCCTTCGTGGATGTAGAATGAAGCTTGCTTCGCTGCTTTATCCCTCAGTAGTCAACTCTTTGTCAAGCTACGACAAACCTGACAGGTATTGCGGAGCCGGCTAGGTGACCGGCGTTCCTGTGTAAATAAAGATTGTACGCCGCGCCAAGTGGCGCAACGCTGGGTCTCGCAGCAAAGCCATTATCCCACAGCGAACTCGAGACCAGAGATCCGAGACTCGAAACACCGTCAGCAGCAGGGCAACGGATTCTCGATCAAATTGTAGACGTGATCGAAGTTGACGTCGTTGATGCGGGCGAGGATTTTAAAGGTGCGCGGCGGTTCGTTCTTGAGGAAAACCATCAGCGCGGTTTCCACCGGCGGACAGCCGGCTTTGACGCAGGGGACTTCCTTGACGACGATGGGCGCGTCGGCGGGAAACTCCAGGATTGTTTGCACCCAATAACGAATCTGATCAACGGTGAACTTCGACACGTCCTGTTTTTTGCCGTACGGGTCGACGTCGTCAGCCGATGCGGCGGCGCCGTTTTCCGTCGTGATGCAGTTCATGAAGCCCTGGGTAATTTTCTCTTCGTCCAGGTTTCTGCCGATAAACACCAAACGGTTGAGCCGATCTTCGCCTTCGCCCCAGGCGCGGCCGGGACGACCCTCGAACAGCAAATGGACGCCTTGAAAAACAAACTGATCGGGATCCTTGCGCAGGTTTAGAATCCCTTTCATGCGCATGATCCGTTCGCCGAATTCGCCGATCAGCTGGCGAAACCATTGGCTGATTTTGACGCCATCGAGATCGCCGGCGGTTTCGATGGCGACCGTTTCAATGTCTTCGGTGTGCGCGTGACCGTGGTCGTGCTTGGACGCTTTGATTTCCAGGTCGAGACCGCGCAGGTCGAGCACCATGGCGATATCGATATCGGAGTTTCTGGTTTGGCAAATGCGCGCCGCGCCGTTTAAGTTGCGCAGCTTGTATTCCAGCTCGGGCAAGTCTTCCGGATTGATCAGATCGATCTTGTTGAGCAGCACCATGTCGGCGAAGGCGATCTGCTCCTTGGCTTCGGGCGAATCGCGCAATTGCTGAAAGATATGCTTGGCGTCGACTACGGTGACGACACCGTTGAGCGCGTACTGGCGCTTGATTTGATCGTCGATGAAAAAGCTTTGCACCACCGGGGCGGGGTCGGCGAGCCCGGTGGTCTCGATCATCAGGGTGTCGAATTTGTGCCGATGCTCAAGCAGCTGAAAAAGGCTACGGAGCAGATCGCCGCGCACGCTGCAGCAGATGCAACCGTTGCTCATCTCGACGACCTCTTGGTCGGAGGAGATGAGCAGATGGTGGTCGATACCGACGGCGCCGAACTCGTTGACGATGACGGCGACGCGCCGGCCGTGCTCGGCGGTGAGAATCCGATTCAAAAGGGTGGTTTTGCCGGCGCCTAAAAAGCCGGTGAGGACGGTTACCGGTACGCGTTGATCGCTGGTGTCGGGCATTCAGACTCCTTTTAATTTAATAAGGAGTCCATAATTAAGTAACTATGAACCGACCGGGGGTCGAGGCCTGGAGAGCGTGGGCACAACAACGCGAAGGGTTGGATCAGGCCCAGCCGCTTGGGATTTTCGCCCTTGGAGAGGACCGGGTGGTGGCCTATATGGCTCAGACCCATTGACCGCGCTCGGAAGGACTTGGCCCTCGGTCGCAGTGCAGCTAGATAGTCTCTAAGTAGTGTACTCATTAGTGTTTCGTCACAAAAATAACAATGGCGGACAGTTGAGTCAACTGCGTTGCGATTGTATATCTTGTCCACACACAGGGGGTTAAGCATGAAACTGCAAGACAAGGTTGCGTTCATCACTGGATTCGGCTCGGGCCTGGGCCAGGCGATCGCCATCATGTATGCCGAGGAAGGCGCGGCGGTGGCGGGAACGTCACCGACGGAGTCTAAAGGCCGGCAGACCGTGGCGCTAGTCGAGAAGCTCGGCGGCAGGGCGCTATTCTGGCCAGGCGATGTATCGAACTCGGCGCAAATGAAAAAGCTCATCGACGAAACCGTCCGGCAAATGGGTGGCATCGACATCGTCGTTAACAGCGGCGGCGTGCGCACCAACGGCAGTATCACGGACATCAGTGAGGAGGACTGGGACCGCACCCTGGATATCAATTTAAAGGGCGCATTCATCGTCTCGCGCCTGGCGATTCCAGAAATGAAAAAGCGTGGCGGCGGGGTGATCCTGCACATCGCAGCGCGCTCCGGCATGCTCGGCCAAGCCGGCCGGGCCGCGTACTGCGCGTCCAAGGGCGGACTGGTTACGTTGACCGAAGCGATGGCGATGGATCATGCTAGGGACAAGATTCGCGTCAACTGCATTTGCCCGGGGCCGACGCGGACGCCGATGGTCGATACCTCGACGGCGGAGAAGTTGGCGCGCTATAAGACCCGCGTACCCATGGGCCGGATCGGCGAGCCGGAAGATGTCGCCTATGCCGCGGTCTATCTGGCCTCGGACCAAGCCTCGATGGTCACGGCGGCGATATTGCCGGTCGATGGTGGGATGAGATTGACCGGGCCCTAAGCAACCAGTCAGGCGGGGGAATTCACCGGTTCGCAACTCGGGAGTTTCGCGCGCGCGGGGGGGGACTTACATGTTGGACGTTAGACCGATCGGGATCGAAGATTACGCGGAACGCTGCAGTAAACCGCTTTCGACGGACCATGACAAATTATGGGTGGAAACCTATTCGAAGATGCACAGTCATAAAATGATGGTCGGACCACTCGAAGGGCAGTTTCTCAAAATGCTCGCCGCCTTGACCGGAGCCAGGCGGATTCTCGAGATCGGCATGTACACGGGCTACAGCGCATTGGCCTGGGCCGAAGCTTTGCCAAAAGATGGACGGGTGGTCACCTGCGACATCAATGCGGAAACCGCGGCGATCGCTAAACGCTATTTCGCCGAGAGTCCGCATGGCCACAAGATCGAAATCAAACTGGGGCCGGCGCTCGAGTCGCTGAAAAAAGTCTGGGGACCGTTCGATATCTGCTTCATCGACGCCGACAAAGAAAATTACGGCGCTTACTATGATCAGTGTCTTGAGCTCGCCCGCCCGCGCGGCCTGATCATTCTCGACAACATGCTGCTGGGCGGCGCAGTCTTGGCGCCATCCGAGCCGCGCGCGATCGCCGTTGACGCGCTCAACAAACGTATCCGCAACGACCCGCGCGTCGAAAACGTTCTCTTGCCGGTGCGCGACGGCATCATGCTGGTGCGCAAGCTGTCGTGAGGGATAAGAAAGTTAGGACTGAGTAGTTAGGAGTTAGGAGAAAGGGGGGCCTGCCAACTCCTTACTCCTAACTCCTCACTGGTCGCAGGCTATCGGGTCGGCCTCTTTCTACTTGCGTGCAGGCGCATGAACAAATCGTAAAACGACGCCAGGCTGCGTTCTTCGAACTGCGGGTGGCCGGACTGGTTGCGGGCGAGAATCGTGATGCTTAAATCCTTTTTTTGTAGCTCGATTAACTCCGCACCTATTTCGTCGAGATGGCAGCCGACGGTTCGCAGGGTGTTGGCCAGACTATGAAAGTCCGGGAGCCGATCGTTCTTTAACCTCTGAGCTCTTCCCTGGCGGTCGAGTTGCTCAATGTCTTGCGGCGTGAAGGTCAGCGAGCTGCTCATGCCGTTGGCGCGGTTGCGCTTCTGCCAGGCGCGCAGCTTGGCGAGCAGAGAAGTTTCTTGTTCCGGCTCTCCTTTGACGATGAAGCGCTCCCCTTGGTGATGGAGCTCGAATTTATTGATGCGCTGGGCTTCGAGCGACTGCCCGATGGCGCGCAGTTGCCGGTCGTAAGAGCTTTTCTCAGCCATAATCACCTCGTTGAAGCAATCTCGCCACGTTGGATGAAGCGCTCTGCCAGGACCTCGTGTTCATAGCATTCTGGATTTTGGCGAACAAGCGCTAAGGGGCCGACTTTCTTGACAATAGTTTGGGCCAAACGTAAGGTGAAGCGACTTCGTTAGAGGTTTACTTTCGAGGAGGAATTCATGGCACGTCCGGAACGAGTTGGCGCCTCGCATCGCACCGTGAGCTATCACGGTTTGCGCGACTGGATCGACCAGGTGGAAAAAATGGGTGAGCTGTTAAAAGTCAATGGCGCCCATTGGGACCGGGAGATGGGTTCGATCACCCAGATGCTCACCGAAGGCGGCAAGGGTCAGGCGCCGGCGATCGTCTTCGACGAAGTTCCCGGCTATCCGAAAGGCTACCGCACGCTCTACGGCCAATTCTCGACGATCAAGCGCGTCGCGCTGACGCTCGGCTTGCCGCTCGAATACGAACACAAGGCTGACATCGTCAAAGCTTACCATCACGTCATGACTGGCATGAATTTGGTCAAACCGAAGATGGTCAAGAGCGGCCCGATATTCGAAAACGTCTTGGAAGGAGACAAGGTCGACGTGCTCAAGCTGCCTGTGCCGATTCACCACCAGGCCGACACGCACCGTTATGTCGGCACCGCCGACATGTGCATCACCAAAGACCCCGACGCCGAATGGTATAACTTCGGCGCCTATCGCTGCGAAGTTTATGACGGGAAAACCATCGGCTGCCAGATCACCGAAGGCAAGCATGGGCGCATTCATCGCGACAAATATTTTGAGCGCGGCCAAAGCTGCAAGTTCGCCATCGTCTGCGGTCAAGATCCGCTGCTCTACATGCTTTCCGCCAGTCCGTTGCCTTCGGGTGTTTCTGAATACGATTTTGCCGGCGGTATCCGCGGCGAACCGGTCGAAGTCGTCAAAGGGCCGTTCACCGGATTCCCAATTCCCGCCGACGCCGAAATCGTCATTGAAGGCGAGGCGGTGCCGGGACAGAGCAAACCGGAAGGGCCGTTCGGCGAGTGGATGGGTTATTATTCAGACGATGTCGTGCCGCGGCCGTATCTCGACGTCAAGACCGTGATGTATCGCAACAATCCGATTCTCACCTGCGCCCCCCAGCATAAGCCGGTGGACGAGACCGGTTTGCTCAAAGGCATCGCCGGGGCGGCGGAAATCTGGAACGCGCTGGAAGCTTGCGGCTTGCCCGACATACTCGGCGTTTGGAATCACGATGGCGCGCCGGCCACCCGGTTTACCGCGATTCAAATTCGCCAGCGCTATCCCGGCCACGCGCGCAATGTGCTGCATGTCGCGTCGAACTGCATGGCCGGCGCCTACAACGGCAAATGGACCGTGGTAGTCGACGACGATGTCGATTGCTCCGACATCGATCAGGTGCTGTGGGCCATGGGCACGCGCTTCGATCCGATGACCGATATCGACTTGGTGCAGAAGGCCTGGTCATCGGGACGCGATCCAATGTTTCTGCCGGGCAATTTTAACAATCGCATCCTGATCGACGCCTGCCAGCCCTATAATCGAAAATTGCGTGGCGAGTTTCCGAAAGTCGTCGAGGTGCCGGAAGACTACCGCGCTAAGATGAAAGAGAAGTTTCCGCAGATTTTCGGCAAGTAGTATGAGGAAAAGAAGCTATTCTCGCAAAGGCGCAAAGACGCTAAGTTTCGAAAGAAATTAATTTAAACTTTGCGCCTTGGCGTCTTTGCGGGAGAATCATTCCGAATTCCGAATGACAGTCGTGAAGTAGGAGATTAAGATGGTATTTACCAGTTGGCGCGGCGTGGTCGGCGTTGTCAAACCTACGCATCGGCCGGGATCGCTGGAAGAATTCATTCGTCTGATGCCCGAAGGCGTCGGCGTGGTGCCGGTGTATTTGAATTTCCAGCGCGGCACCGAAGAGGAGTTTAGCGCCGCACTCAATGCTGTCCATGAGAAGGTCGCCGAGCTCGCCAAAGAGGGCGTCGACTTGATCCACCCAGAAGGCGCGCCGCCGTTTATGGTGCATGGTTATGCGGGGGAAGCAAAGATTACCAAAGAATGGGAAGCGGAGTTCAAGATTCCCATCGTCACCGCGGCGCAAACCCAAGTCGAAGCGTTGCGCGCGCTAGGCGTGAAAAAATTTGTCGGTGTGACTTATTTTGTCGGCAGCATCAACGAGATGTTCACCCGCTACTTCCAGGAAGCCGGCTTCGAAGTGCTGGCAATGGAAGGGATGAAAGTCGACTTTGCCGACGTCGGCCGGCTCGCGGCAACAGAAATCTATGGGCATACGCACCGCGCGTTTCTCAAACATCCTGGCGCCGACGGCATTTATATGCTCGGCACCGGCTGGCGCTGCCTCGACATCGTCCACCTACTTGAAGAAGACTTGCAGGTGCCGGTGGTTCACCCGGTACCTGCAAGAGTGTGGTCCGTGCAGAAGCGGCTGCACATTCGCCAGAGAGTCAAAGGGTTCGGCAAACTACTCGAAGAGATGCCCTAACATGGTTTGAGAAATTCCTTGTACCCATTTTCGGTAAGTTTCGTTTTTCCGGCGAGAACCTTTCTATGATTTTAGAGCCGGCAAAATTTCGCAGTTTCGAGCACGCCGGCTGGCAGCAAATTCCGGCCGGCTATCATGAAGCTTTCGGTAAGCTGACCACGCAGGCGATCGCGCCCCTGCTCGATGCCGTGCGATTGAAGAAAGGCATGAGTTTTCTCGATATTGCCAGCGGGCCTGGTTACGTCGCCGCAGCGGCGGCTAAGCGCGGTGCGATGGTGCTTGGGATCGACTTTTCCGCTGCCATGGTCGACTACGCCAAGCAGCTTCATGGCAGCGTCGAGTTCCGCGAGGGTGACGCGGAAAAGCTGCCGGTGGCCAACGGTTTGTTCGATGCAGCGGCGATGAACTTCGGGATTCTTCATCTTGGCCAGCCCGAGCTGGCGCTGTTGGAGGCGTATCGCGTGCTGCGAGCCGGCGGACGTTTCGGGTTTTCGGTCTGGTGTAAGCCGCAAGAGACCATCGGTTTCGGCATCGTGCTGCGCGCCGTCGAGCTGCACGGCGAGCCACGCGTCGAATTACCCGAAGGGCCGCCATTCTTTCGCTATAGTGACCCAGAGGAATGTACCCGTGGCTTGCTCGTTGCCGGATTCGAATTGCCAAGCGTGACAAAAGTCGTCCAAACTTGGCATTTACCGGCGGGCGACGGACTGTTTAACGCGATGCAAAAAAGCACGGTGCGTACGGCGGGCTTGTTGCGCGCGCAGAAACCGACGGTGCTGAGCAAAATTCGTGAAGAAATGCACCTGGCCCTGGCACCCTACATCAGAGGCGATGGGATCGAGCTGCCGATGCCGGCGTGGATCGCCTCCGGATTAAAACCGTAGCTCGTTCAAGCTGTTCAAAACGTTACAATCGTTCAAGCCGTTTCGGATTTTCGGCGCGGGTCGCTTGGCTATGGGCCGTGGTGTGTAGCCAATGGGCTGGTGTCGGCGAGCTCCATCAACTTTCTCGCCAAGTGTTCCATCATGTCGTGGCGCCGGCTCCGGGCGCTCGGTTCATTCCACAAGTTATTTAGCTCGTGTGGATCGGTGGTGAAGTCGTAAAGTTCGCCCCAGTCGGCGCCTTCATAGATCGTCAAACGATGGGTTTTCATGATTAGAGTGCGCGCCCGGAAATTGTTTTTAAATCCCATGTAGCCGCGCCGCTGGTGCTCCTCGATTACGAGTTCTTGGTGGCCGGTCTCGTGGCCATTGACAGCGCCCAACAGACTCTTTCCTTGTATGCCGTTATGTCCCGCTAGGTTGGCGCGGTCGAGAATCGTGCTGGCGATGTCGAGGGTGCCGCATATGCTGCGGTTCACTAGGCCTGCGCCCTCGAGGCCCGGTTCCTTCCAAATAAACGGCACGCGCACCAGACCGCGATAGTGCAGCGCCCCTTTTAACAATAACTGATGGTCGCCCATGAAGTCGCCGTGGTCGCTGGTAAAGATCACTACGGTATCGTCATCGAGGCCGAGCATTTTGAGCCGGCCCAGGATGTTGCCAATCGCGTCATCGATCATGGTGATCATGCCGTAGGTCAGAGCGGTAGCCTCGCGCACTTCCCGTTGATTGACGGCGAAGCTACGCTGGCCATCACGGTTGGCTTGGTTCGCCGCGCGTTCGTCGTAGAGTTTTTTTAGCTGCGGCGTGATCGGGCGCTCACCGAGGTCAAAAGAGGGCGGCAAGACGATCTCCTCGGCAGCGTACATATCCCAGTAACGACCCGGCGGGGTAAAGGGATGGTGCGGATCGGGAAACGAACACTGAAGATAAAAGGGTTTCGAGCGGTCCGTGCGCGAGTAATTTTCTAAATAATTAACCGTGCGCCCAGTGACGTAAGCCGTCGGATAAAGCTCCTCGGGAACCCGCGTGCGCCAGGCTTGCGGCGCGATGTAATGATTGCCGGGCAATTGGTTTTTAACGCCGCGTAAAGTATCGGCGTCGGCATGGCGTTGCTTGAGCCATCGGTAATAATGGCCGACGACCTCATCGCCGTGACCGACCGCTAAATCGACATGGCTAAAACCGTAATAGGGCAGCGATAATTCAAATTCCGGATCGTTCTGCCAGGTCGAGCGCAGCTCCTGGTCGTAGCGGCCGTGGCTCGGCCAGCTTCGGTCGGCTTCGCGCAGGTGAACCGGCGGTTGAATCTTTTTCGGGTCTGGCTCCGGCATGCCGATGGTCGGCGGGTTGCCGCTGATACTTTGCAGATGGCACTTGCCGATGAGCGCAGTATCGTAGCCGGCGGCGCGCATGATTTCCACGAAGGTGGTCGCGTTGAGCGATAGCGGAATGCCGTTTTGGCGCGCGCCGTGGAGCGACGGCATACGGCCAGTCATGAGAGTGGCGCGGTTGGGCATGCAGATCGGCGTGGCAACGTGAAAATCCTCAAAGCGTGTGCCGCTCGCGGCAAGTTGGTCGAGGTTCGGCGTCTTGACGATCCGGTTGCCGTAGCAGCCGAGGTGATCGGCGCGATGCTGGTCGGTGATGATGAAGAGAAAGTTGGGTTGCTTGTCCATGGTTAAACCACCTTTACCCAGGAGCCTTAGCATAATCACATAACTGTTGTCAGCGAATTTACTAGCTTGCGAAAATCCGTTGCCGGATTAATGCCGCTGTAGTAGAAGCGGGCGGGAGGAATGAGCGCATGATCGATTCTGCCGTGGTCATCCCGGTTCATCGCAGCAGCGACGGCGAGCTCCATATCGTGATGATCCTACGTAATCCTGGCGGGGTGCACGGCGGTCAGATCGCGTTCCCGGGCGGCAAGCGCGATCCCGAAGACGAGACCATGCTCGATACGGCGCTGCGTGAGTTGCGTGAAGAGCTGGGTTTGAGCGTACCGCGTGAAGATGTGTTGGCCGAGTTGCCACTGGAACAGACGCGCACGACCGGGTACCGGGTATTTCCATATTTGGCGCGCATCACGCTTCCTGATCGCTGGCAACTCGCCGAGCGCGAGATCGCCGAGCTCCTCGATGTAAAACTGAGCGACCTCACCCAGCCCGGCGCCCAAAGCAAAATGATCGATCGCTTCCCGACCTGGGATAAAGCCGAACAAGTCTCGTTTTATCGGGTCGGCCGGCATCGGCTGTGGGGACTCTCGT